>ERZ773099.1401-NODE-1401-length-17858-cov-17.062405_pt1 | contig 17858 bp, 18 predicted proteins | sample MGYA00511120_ERZ773099 | MGnify/ENA primary metagenome ERZ773099 (study PRJEB29015, sample SAMEA2738012) | human oral metagenome | biome: human oral; feature: human-associated habitat; material: dental | place: China | collected 2104 ...
CGAATGATTGTGTAGAGGCTACGTTCAGTTGGAAGTGGGATTGGACCCGCAACTTGTGCACCTGTACGAGTAGCTGATTCTACGATTTTTGCAGCCGCTGTGTCAAGCGTACGGTGTTCGTAAGCTTTCAAACGGATACGGATTTTTTTGTTTGCCATCTTTTTCTCCTTTTCGTCTATTTAAGATAATAGGCTAGCTCCACAAGAAAACCGACGCGCGTTGCGTGGCAATGCAACCGAGCGTGTCGCAACCTCTTGCATCAAAGCTAAGGCTGTAATTTACAGCACCATAATAGAATAACACAAAGCCCCTGCGATTGCAAGGGATTTGTACGGATTTTTTAATTTTTAAACATGAAAATGTTTTCTTTCGATCTCAGTTAGAAAATTCTAGTCCTAAAGATAAGTCTACTAGCATTTCTTCTATTAAATGAACCCATTTTACTGCCATTCTATTTGAAATTGATTTCGAGATTGATCAACCAAGACATCTGCTTTCGACTCGGTTTCTTATAGCTGTATCTCGAGCTAGGCGTCTCTTTAATTCCGTTTCTTCATCCGTGTAGAAACAGATGGTTTTGTCAAAGAGACTCTTAGGAAGAAAACCCATAGACATCCCTTCTACAATCAAAATCGTTTTCACTCCAGACAAGACCTCGCTAACCTTCCAAGGTTCTTCGATTGTCAAAACATCCATGCCCGCCTGCAGGGCGAGAATATCTCTCTGCAAACTGGCCAGTTCATGTGCCACAGGTAGACAAGCTGTCACCTTTTGATTTGGTGCTTGCTTTGGTACTATCAGGTGTCGTTCTGAGGTGATATAGGGATCTGTTTCTAGTAAATTTTCCTTTTCAGAATCTAGGGATTGATATAATTCCCGAGCGAAGGTTGACTTGCCTGAAGCCTCGTAACCGTATATCCCCAGTGTTTTGACTTTTCCCGTTTCTATCTCTGAGACGAGTTTTGTAATTAAGTCTTTTCTCTTCACTCTCTCTTTACCTGTTCATAGCTTTCTTTTCCGTCATTAAGCTTATCCCAAATCACTATTTGGCCACTTTTGAGAGATTTTTGCACATCGATAATTCGTTGATTAGACGAACCCCGAAACTGGAGCATGAGATTGCGCTTAGCGCGATCATAACGTCCATCAACTAGAATGTCAATCATCGACAGAAGCTCTAACTTATCGGGCGTCTCCAACATCATTTCTTCCCAAGTGTAGCCCGTCCAGGACCAGATATCCTTTTCTGGCAATTCCTTACGAATACGTTTAACCAGTGGTAAGAGAATGCCCGTATTAAGAAAAGGCTCCCCTCCCAGCAAAGTCAATCCTTGAACATAAGGTTGAGCAAGGTCTGCCATGATTTGTTCTTCTAACTCTGCCGTATAAGGAATCCCTGCATTAAAAGACCAAGTCGCGACATTATAGCACCCCTCGCAGTGAAACATGCATCCCGATACATAAAGAGAATTGCGCACGCCTTCTCCATCTACAAAGTTAAAGGCCTTGTAGTCAATGATACGCCCTTGACTGAGTTCCTCACTTTTCCATTCACCTGGTTTTGGTGTGTTCCATGTCATTTTTCTACTCCAAATCTATCCAATACCGCTCTGTTCCATTGCGAACATCCTCAAAGAGACCGTCATTTGCCAGAATCACTGCTCTACTGGCAGGATTTTCTACACTACAAGTCACCAGAGCTTGTTTAATATTCTTTTCTTTTGCAACTTGCAATGCTTGGTGGAGAGCTTCTTTCGCATAACCCTTGCCTCTTTCAGACGGACGAACTGAGTAACCGATGTGTCCAGCATGATTCAGCAAGACTTCATTTAGTCTCAGCCGTAGATTCAAAAAACCTAAAGCACGGCCTAATTCATCAAACAATACGAACTGAATTGATGGAACGCGATTTTCCAGTAGTCCTATTCCCATTTCTTTATTATGGCTAGTTTCTAGCCAGTCCTCGTAAAAGAAATCCTCAATATCCCAAAATCCACCATTGTGGGCCGATTGGGTCTCCTCAAATTCCTCTATCATATCTAAAACAGCTTCCTTATCCGCCAATGTCGGTCTGCGTAGTTCCATCCTTACCTCCCACCTAAGAGAAAAGCGAGAGCGGACTCTCACTTTTATTTTTTCTTATTCTTGTTTAAGAACTGTTCTCTGAGGTTGAGCAAGCGTTCTTTTTTGCCTGTCCCACCTTTCGAATGCTTTTCATGATAACGGGTCACTTGTGCGCGCCCTTTAGCGTCTAATTGGTATTTCCCCATTCCATTTCCTTCTAATTTGTTACTTCATGCCCAGCTGTTTTGATGGTTGAGCCGTTCATGTGCTTGACACGCGCGGCAATTTCCTTGTGGCGTCCATTTACCATTGGACGAGCTTGTGGGTTACCTAAATAACCACAGGTACGTTTGACCACATCCACTGTTTTAGGATCGCTATTACCGCAGTTTGGACAAGTAAAGCCTCTCTCTGTCGGTGCGAAATCACCCTCAAAATCACACTTGTAGCAACGGTCAATCGGAGTATTGGTTCCTAGATAACCGACGCGATCATAGGCGTAGTCCCAAACAGATTCAAGAGCTTTCGGATTTTGCTGGAGGACTGGATACTCACAGTAATGGATAAAGCCACCTGAGGCACCCGCTTCTGGATAAGCTTTTTCAAAGTCCAACTTCTCAAATGGTGTTGGATTTTTACGCACATCGTAGTGGAAGGAGTTGGTGTAGTATTCCTTATCTGTGATATCAGCGATAGAGCCAAATTTTTCTGCATCTAAGCGACAGAAGCGGTCTGTTAGACTTTCAGATGGTGTTGAGTAGATGGAGAAGTGATAGCCATACTGGTCTGACCACTCTTCTACGCGGCGTTTCATGTCGCGGATGATATCAAGTGTGAATTCCTTGGCTTCAGGATTGTTTTCCCAGCTGTTGCCAAAGAAGACTGTCGCCACTTCGTAGAGTCCGATATAACCTAGGGAAATCGTTGCACGACGATTCGTAAAGAGCTGATCAACACTATCTTCTTTTCCTAAACGGCGCCCAAAAGCACCGTACTGATAAAGGATAGGGGCGTTGGCAGGAGTAGCTTCCTTGGTACGTTCGACACGGTAAACAAGAGCATCTTCTGCGATGTTCATACGCTCATTAAAGATTTCCCAGAATTTGTTCATGTCACCACCAGACTCGAGAGCGATACGAGGCAAGTTGACCGTCACGACACCTAGGTTCATACGACCTGAGTTGACTTCTTCACCATTTTCGTCCTTCCAACCTTGAAGGAAAGAACGACAGCCCATCGGTACCTTAAAGGAACCTGTCAACTCGACTATCTTGTCATAAGACAGCACATCTGGATACATACGCTTGGTTGCACATTCAAGTGCCAACTGCTTGATATCGTAGTTAGGCGTTCCTTCTTCTAAGTTGAGACCGCGTTTGAGGGTAAAGATGAGTTTTGGGAAAATAGCTGTACGGTGTTCAGAGCCAAGACCTTTGATACGAATCAGCAAGATAGCTTTTTGAATTTCACGTTCAAAGCGGCTAGTTCCAAGTCCAAAACCGAGTGAGGTAAATGGTGTTTGTCCATTTGAGGTGAAGAGTGTATTGATCTCATACTCTAGGGACTGCATGGCATCATAGATGTCTTTTTGCGTTTTTTTCCAAGCATATTCCTCACGCTTGTCTGGCAGCACCCACTCTTCTGCATCTTTGAGATGCTTTTGATAATTCTTTTCTGCGTAAGGCGCTAGGACTTCATCGATACGGTCAGCAGAACAGCCACCGTACTGGCTAGAAGCAACGTTGGCGATAATTTGCGAAATTTGAGCTGTCGCTGTCTGGATAGACTTAGGACTCTCTACTTCAGCATTCCCAATCTTGAAGCCATTTTCCAGCATCCCCTTGAAATCAATCAAGCAGCAATTGGTCATCGGTGTATAAGGACTATAATCCAAGTCATGGTAGTGAATATCACCTTTTTGGTGAGCATTGGCCACATGCTTAGGAAGCATCTGCAAACCGATCGATTTTCCGACAATCCCAGCCGTTAAATCCCGTTGTGTATTAAAGACATCGCTATCTTTGTTGGCATTTTCGTTGACTACTGTCCGATCTTTGTTGAGAAGCTTATGGATGCTGAAATTGATATCTGTTGCTTTAGAGCGCTCAAAATCCCTTTGTGTACGATAAGTGATATATTTCTCTGCCAAAGCATACTCTTTAGCTTCAAGCAATTCATGTTCAACAATATTTTGGATTTCATAGATTTTGACACCTTGCGGGAAGCGACTATGAATCTCCGCGACAATACGTTCAACTAGTCCATTTAAGCGTCTTTCGACCAAAGGAGTCACATCCATGACCTGATCAGCCGCCTTGTGGAGTGCCTTGTCAATCTTGGCCACATCAAACACTACTCGTCTGCCATCTCGCTTTTCAACGAATAAGGTTGGGACAGGGGTGTTTTTTTCTTCTAATACAATCATATCTCTGCTCTTTTCTAAAATGTTTTTCTAAGAAGTATTATACCACTCTAAAAATAAAAATCAATATCTTGTGGCAAAATTAATTTTTTTTTTAATTTTACACAAGATATTGATTTTATTCTTTCAGTTGATAGAGTTTAAATTCCGTAGTATCTGTCTTTAGCAGCTGATAATCATCCCCAAGAAGTTTCTCTATTTCTTCCCACAACGCTACTCTTTGGTTCACAACTATCAGTTTCGGTTGATTTTCTTTTAGATCATTTACGAGCTTGGTTTTATTTTCTTCACTCGCTGTGTAGAGGGTTGGTGTTAAAATTGATGTTGCAGCCAAACGTCCACTGTCCAGATAAAGGTTTGGTCGATCATCCCATGCATAGATACGATCGCCAGCAGCCGTCTGCTCCTTCACTGTAGCCACTAGACGAAGCCGCTCTTGGTAAGTCGTTGGATGTGAAGCATAGCGACTGACAAAAGGTATCAACAGCAGATAAACAATCGCTACAATTGGCAGATAAAGATTGCCCTTTAGAAAACGAGTCCAGAGCGAATTCGTTCCCTCTTTTCGTCTGCTGCGAACGCCCTGATCCACAGTAGTTTCTTTGACCGTCGTGATCATTAGCAAAGTCAAGAAAGGCAACAAGACCACCAAACGTGAACCGTGTAGAGGCTCTTTAGAAAGAATCAGCATGGCAAGAGTAAGCAACAATCCAAAGCTAGCTACTGCTGAAATAACGTATTGTTTTGTCGGTTTAGATTGGAACAAGCCTGCAAAGATAAGTGTTACAGCACCTAAACCGGCAGCAAGCAAGGCAAAGAATAAACTATTGTCAGATAAATGTGTATTTGAAAATAGTTCAAGAGTATTTATTGGATACAAAGTATGACTAATCGCATCACCAAAATTACCTACCGCTACTGTGTAGTAACCGATGGGATAGAAGAGGATAGAAAATCCTAAGCCTATTGCAAAAAATTGATAGATGCCATGCACAAAGCGATGCTGGACAATATTAAAGATAAGCAAACTCAATCCGATAGATAGAACGAATAGAGCTGTCGGGATTGGGGAGACGAAAAAGGCAAGAGCGAAACTCATCCCAATTCGCAAAAACCCCTTATCATGCGTTGGATTATCTAAGTAAGTCGCCACTAAGCTAAAAGCATAGAATAGGAAAGGCAGTGCCACTATCATGGCATAGCCACCACCAAAGCTAAGACCTGCTACCAAAAGATAGAAGATACCTAGCAATTGTTTAGCTTGTTCTCCTTTCCCTGTCAGGATATCTGTGGATTTAAAAAGAAAAATCCCAGCTCCAAATAAGGCTACCCACTCTACGAAAGCAAATAAGACACTCCCTTGAGAAATGTAAGTCAACAAATAATAAAGCAAACCATTTGTTCCGTAGTAGTCTGTATAAACATGCCCGCCTTGATGAAGTGCCCAGCCAGTATAGAAATCCTGAGTTTGCTGTGGACTGAGTAAGTCAAATACAAACGGAAGTATCACAGATAGAGCTGTTGCAACTGCGCTCCCGATTAGAATACTAAAGAAAGGTGTCGGAGTTCGTTTTTTTGTTTCTTGATCTTGTACAGATTCTATTCGATTGTCCGAACGATCCCGATACCTATAATGAGAGGTTTCTGTCGTCTCATCTATTCTGCCATATACGTTCATTCATTTTCTCCTATAAGTTTGTCTGTTTTAGTATATCAAAAAGTCACAGGAATGTCAGCTGGTGATTGATATTTGCTTAATTTCTTATGCAGTTTTGCAAACCGTTCAAGCTCTCGAAAGCGATGTGGTTTATTTGTGTGAAAGTTCTCTATAAAATCATATTCTTCTTGACTCAGCATCTCGTCCTCCTTCTTATTATTTATTCGAAAGAAGATAAGAAAATAGGACTCGGCTTCTAAGCCGAATCCTCATTCACGTTATTACAACATTGGGGCAAACAATTGGACGATTTCCTTAATGAGACTTTGATACCAGCTGGTCTTAATAGTATGCGGGTAAATCTCTCGTGACACAGAAAAAATCTCCTCAAAGTCTTTTTTGATGTCAAAAATCGACTGGGTCTTGTAGAGTAAGACAGCATTTTCATAGTGGTGAACCAAACTTCGATAGTCAAAGTTTATCGTCCCAACCGCTGCAAATTCGTCATCTACGATGATTTGCTTGCTGTGAAGAAAACCAGGTGTGTATTCATAAATCCGAACTCCCATGGATAACAAATCTGGATAAGCCCCACGAGTAACCAGTTGGATGATTTGCTTGTCTGGAATAAAAGGAGTTACAATTCGGACATCAACTCCTCTCATAGCTGCGTTTTTGATGCTTTCTGTCAAATCATAGTCTATGATGAGATAAGGCGTCGTGATATAGATAAAGTCGGTCGCCTGATTGATGAGATTTTGGTAAACAACTTTTCCTACCTGTGCCCTATAAATGGGTTTAGGTCCACTACTGTAAGGGATACAGAGTCCTGACCCGGTCTTTGTTTGGCTTTCAAGATGGTATTGGTCAAAATCACTAACTTCTCCACGGTTGATGTACCAAGTCGCTAGAAAAAGTCTGGTAAAAGCCTTAACAGCTGGACCATCCAGACGGAGACCGCTATCTTTCCAATAACCAAAGCGTTCAACATGGTTGATATATTCGTCTGCTAAGTTGATGCCACCTGTGTAGGCTACTTGACCATCGATCACTAAAATTTTACGATGGTCTCGATTATTATAAGCCACGGTTAGTCGAGGAATCACTTTATTGAACTTGTGGACTTCAATGCCTCGGCTACGTAGCTGAAGCGTATAGTCGCCCGGCAAAGTCGCCATACAACCGATGTCATCATAGAGCATCTTAACTTCAATGCCTTGGGCTGCTTTCTCCTCCAAAATCTCCAGTATACTATCCCACATCAGCCCTTCCTCGACGATGTAGTATTCCAAAAAGATAAATTTCTCTGCTTTTTTGAGATCCTCTAGCATCTGACGCCACATGCTTTCGCCTGAAGAGAAAAAACGAGAATCAGTCCGATCATAAACATCCGCGTTTGTATCCATACTAAGCAAGGATTTAATGACCCCGTAGGCAGACTTGTCATTCTCTTTTAGACTCCGGCGTAGGGATTGGCTATTGTCCTCGCGATTGACCATGGTCTGGAGACGATTCAGTTGTTTGATTTCTTTTCTAGATAGACGCCGTTCGCCAAACATGATGTAAAGCAAGGGGCCAAATACCGGAATAAAGGCAACTAAGAGCCAAGTCACCTTGCTTTCAGGATTCATGGAACGATTGACAATCGAGATAATAGTGGCTGCACTTACCAGAAGGAAACTCACAATCCAGACGATTGGAGCCACCTGCCCTAGATAGAGGAACAAACCAAAGACGATGAACAACTCCGCCAACATGATGGTGATACTAAAACCATACTTGGACATGAGCAAGTGCATTTTTCTAGTGTTCATTCTCTCCTCCATTTCTAAACAAGTTGTCTGTAAGATTAAAAAAGATAGTTACTTTATATTAGTATACCTTAGTTTATAGAAAGATAGCAACCATTTTTATGTTCTTCCATATGATTCTTTCCAGAACACTCTAAGTAGCTAGTCAACCGCCCTTCGTCAAAGAAGATAACCTGCCTAATGAAAAGCAAGTATTGCGACAATACTTGCTTTTTTATAATTTCAGAGCCAACATATTGACTGTCATGCCGGCAGCTGTTCCCATGAGGTAAACTATATCTCCCTCTTTGACCAGACCATGATCTAGAGAGTAAGCCAAGCCAAAAGGCACGGATACTGAAACCATGTTCCCATAGTCTGTCACAAGATTGAGGTATTTAGCTTGTTCAATGCCCATCTTCTCCATAACTAAAGGCAGAGCACGACTAGCTTGGTGGGGAATAATATAGTCCACATCAGTCAAGTCTAATTGTGTTTTTTCTTGAAACTCTTCAAACATGACCGGGATTTTGCGAGCCGACAAGAGCAGAATTTTCTTGCCCTTCATGTCAAACATGAAGTTAGTCTTAGTCATCTCAGAGTATTCCTTGGGTTGGTAAGAGGTCAACCCGCCGCGAATCTCCGTATCATGAGCTCCTTCTGACCAAGTGCGTTGAAGGCTAGCAATGACTCCTTTTCCCCGATGGCTTTTTTGGAAAATAAAGGCTGCCGCCCCATCACTAAAGAGTTCAAAACTTTCTTTTTGCTTGGGATTGAGCCCTAAACTGCCAACCTCACTGGATACAATCAAAACACGATCGTATTCGCCCGCCTCGATCAAGTGAGACATAGTCGAGAGAGCAGAAATAAAGCTGGTACAGGTCGTATTGATATCCATAGCTGGGATTGAGAGTCCTTTTGCCACGCGCTCATGAATTAAGGCTGCTGTACATGGAATAGGCTGGACTCCCACAGCACTGGCTGAAACCAAGCAATCAATATCTTCTATTTTTAAGCTTGCTTTTTCAAGCGCTCGTTGGATAGCCGCTTCTGCTAAATCTAGTTGGGTTTCTTTATTTTCCACTACACGATAACGTGTTTGGTCTTTGAATTGGACGATATGCTGAGGAAGGCAAGTACCATATCCTACAATCTCCACATGTCTTTTAACTGTTGTCATCATTTGTCCTTTCATAAACGTTGGATACGTTTGAGTTTACGGCTTGTATCCCAGTGATAATCTGAAAATCGGATTGCTGGGGCTTTGAACTGTTTTTGCTGGGCCAAAAGTTGGAACTGCGCTGTGATAGCTACTTGCAGTTGCTCATCTCGTTGGCTTAGACAAACTTCCACTAACTTCTCGGAATGTTGCTTGACTTGGTAATCTCCTACATTCTCCACAAAGAGGATGCAACGCCTGATAAAGTCAGGATAGATGGTCACCTGTCCCCCATCCAGTCCTTCAAAATAGAAGATATCGTCAGAACGTCCTTCAACCTTGTCAATTCGTGTATAGCAGGAGCCACACGGACAAGGCTCTGGATTTTCAACCAAGATATCATTGAGCTGGTAGCGATAAACAGGCTGACTGCTGCGTTTAAAGTCCGTAATCACTGGATAAAAACGGCGGTCATCCAGATACTGCTTTTCTACAAAGATAACATCTTCATTGAGATGCAGATTGCCAGCCGAGCAGGTGCAGGCTAGGAAACCTTCGGTCGCCTGATAGATTTGGTCAATAATGGATAGAGAAAAGGCTTCAGCGATCCGTTCCCTATCACTATCTTCCAAGATTTCTGCCACCGAAACGATTTTTTGTGGATGGATGGCTAACTGTCCAGCCTTGAGACGCTTGCTCAATTCAATCAACATAGAGGCTGGCGCCACAATAATCGTCGGTTGGTAGCTATTGAGACGCTCGATATGCTCATCTGTATGTTTGAAAATATCAAAGTACTCTAAACGAATGAGGGCCGTATTGATGGTCTGATAGAGTTCATTATCGGCTCTCAGGAAAAAGGCGATGCGGTGTCCAAAAAGCTGGCCCTTGGGCAACATCTTGGCTAGAATTGCCGCTGCCCACATACTTCGCTCTTTCTCTGTTGTGATAAAGATGCCCCGATGTCCAGATGTCCCCGAAGACAAACCGACTGCCACCTCACCTTTGAGTTCAGTGAAATCACGGGTCTTCTCACTTTCAATAGCCAAGGCTAAGGCTTCATCTCGATCCACTCCTTGGGTGTTAAGCTCGTTGAAATGTTCCATCATAAAGGCTTTGTCCATATGGTCAAAGTCGCTAGGAACCCCATTTTTAAAGTAGGGAGACTCTCGCTTTAAAAAATCCATATAGTTGGCTAATTGCTTTTTCTGATAGCTTTCTACAGCCTCTCGAGATTTGAAGTTATGAAGCCAGCGAGTTTGGATAAAGGTTTTAAGAAAGGTTATTTTTTTCATATAAGATTGACTCTATCCTTTCTACAGGGTCATGACTAACAAGCACTTCAATTCCGTCTTTCAAGACTTCCTCCAGAAACTCTGTCCCCTTGATATAGTCCACTTTGTTGTCTTGAACCAAAGAAGGGAGCAAGTGCATCTGCTTGGTGTAAGGCAAGAGGTCTATTCCCCAACAGAGGTCTGCTGCAATGAGGAGGTTAAAGTCTGGAAGATACAGACAGGCTTGCCCCCTAGCATGCCCGTCAACAGAGGCTACTAGGATACTTCCATCTCCGAAAAGATCACAAACCGGACGATAAGGAAAGGTTGAATGTCGCTGGTCAGCTCTGATAATGGTTAGATTTTTTTCAAAAGAAGTTGGTAAAAACTCCTTGAAAATCAGGTCTTTCAGCTTGGGTTTCTGGTAAACTTCATACACTTCCTGCGTCAGGATAAAGGTTGCATGAGGAAAGAATCCTGCCCCTCCTAGATGATCTGGATGCAGGTGAGACAGCATGACATAGTTAATTTCTTCTGGCTTGATTCCCTTAGCTCTCAGCAAATATGAAATCTGGTCCTTTTCCGTCATTTGAACAGGTGTTCCTAGACGATAAAAGCCATAGCGAAGCTGGGTCTTAATATCATAGTGATAGCCAGTATCATATAGCAAATAGCCCTTGTCTCTGTGCTTAATCAGAAAGACACCAGCTGGAAAGGTCATCTTTTTATTCTTGACTCCCTTGAATAGCAAACCGGTATAGCTGGTACAGTAGCCTGCTGGGAAATAATCAATGCTTTCGATAATCTTGGACATATTGTTCAATCCCTTCCGAAATACTGATTTGAGGGCGATACCCCAAGTCTCGCTCCGCCTTGCTGATGTCCAGCGTCTGGCTATACCGCAGCAAATAATAGGTATAGCGTGTCAGAGCCGGCTCGCCTTTAAGTTTCAAGGTCTTATAAAGAAACTCTAAACTACTTGCAATAGCTGAAAGAATAGGAGCTGGCACTTTTCTGTATGTTATCGGATAGCCCAGTCCTCTCAGGGTTTCTTCTATCAAATCCTTAAAGGCTCTTGGTTCCCCGTTGGTGATATTATAAACTTCGCCACTAGCTTGAGGGGCCTCTAGAGCTAAGCGAATGGCCAGAGCGACATTTTCCACACAGGTCATGTCCATAAGCTGACGGCCATCTCCAACCAAGGGAATCCCAATCTTCTGACTGAGTTTGAGAACCCGTGGCAAAATACTCGTGTCCCCAATCCCAAAAAGCCCACGAGGTCGCAAGATAATACTTGGAACATCGGGATAATCTTTAAAAAGTTTCTCCGAAGCTAGTTTACTACGAATATAGTTGTTGAGGTTGTTTTCCTCTGGCGCATCGCTTTCTTTGATAGCTAGCTGGTCTCGAGAAGCAGCATAAATGCTAGGTGACGATACATAAACCAAACGCTGAATCCCCGCCTCTCGACAAGCCTCCAGAACATACTTGGTCCCCAAGACGTTTGTCTGGTAGAATTCCTCCCAAGGACCCCAAACGGTAGAAAGAGCACCCGCATGTACAACCATGTCCATACCCTGACAAGCCCGAGTCAAAGCCTCTTGCTTGGTCAAATCTCCCTGGAAAAATGTCACAGTGGAAGCTTCTAATGACTGACCAACCTTGCGATTGCGTCCAAAAGCTCGTACCTGATAGCCCTGCTGACTGAGCTCTTCAACAACATACTTACCTAGAAAACCCGTAGCCCCTGTTACCAATACTTTCTTCATGTTTTATTTCTCCTTGTCCCCTAAGAGCCGATGTATTTCTCTCTCCAGAATCTCTGTCGGTTGATAGGTTTGAGCTGCACGTCTGAGGTTCTTCAAATCTGGCCAGTTCTCCCGAGCCAATAACTCATCAAAAGCTCGCCCAATCGCTTCTGTATCCTCTCGCTTAGCAGTCAGGGCAATCCCCGCCTCTAACCCACGAACCGCATAGTCATACTGATCATAGTCATGAGGGAGAACCAAGGCAGGCTTGCCATAGATGATACATTGGTAAAAAATACCTGCACCGCCATGATGAATTACATAGTCCATCTGGGGAATGTATTCCTTATAGGGAAGATAGGATGCCACCGATACGTTTTCCATTAGTTTTTCACATTGGAAATCTTGCCCTCCTACACCCAGAGTCACAAAGAAGTGACAGTCTGGATGAACTTTTGCCAGTTGTTGGGTCTGGTAGAGGAGGTTGTCTTTCGCCCATGCTAATTGAGTCCCGCAGGTCACAAGGACTTTCTTACAGTCTGCATAAGGGGCCAAATCTAGGGGGTAATTCTCTGCCCTCTCAATCGAAGCCCCAAAAGGTCCTACCCAAAGGTAGTGCTCGGGAAAACCACTTTTTAGCTCCAACTCTTTCATCCCAATTCCCAAGATGGAATAGGGTGAATAGATAGTTTCCTGACCTTTCTGATTGTAGAGCTTAAAATCGTAACGTTTCAATCGTTCTCTCAATAAAAAGGTTACGATTCGTTTCCCCAAACGAGTTATTTTTCTACCAAGCCATTGCTGGGCAGATTGAAAAGGTGTCTTTGGACTGCCCATTCCCCCAAAGAAACAAGGCGGTCCATCTGTCGTTTCAATGGCAAATTGTGTTGCCATGGTTGTTATCCAAGGAATTCCCAACTGTTCCGCTACAAATCCTCCAGAGAGGGTTATAAAGTCCGCAATAACAATATCAGGTCGATTTTCCTGCCACTCTTGCACCAATTGGTCAGAAACCACATTGATCAAATCAAGACTAGCTGACAACTGTCGATAAGCAGAAATAAGGTTTAGCTGCCCTTCATTGTTGGCTACGCGCTCAAACTCATCTACATAGCTTTCCAAAATGGGGACTACAGTAAAACCAAGAGCTTCTGCAACAGCTTTTTTCTGTGGACCAGTAAATAACCGAATCTCATACAAGGGATCCTTCAACAAGGGTGCGAGCAGATTCAGGGTCGGGAAGAGATGCCCACTTAAGGGCACTACAACCACATCGATTTTGATTTTTCTCATATGTCTAGAATAGCAAATTTTTTAAAAAAGAACTACCAGCACGATAGTTCTTCCCCAAATTATTTAAGAATCTTAACAACGTTGCAGAAGGCAGCTGGTACACGTTCAGCACTTTCATGCTCAATAGCTGGTAAAAGCAAGTCACAGCAAACACTATGTACCAAATTATAGACTGCATCAAGTTGATGAGCCATTGGACAAACATAGTCCAGAATTGTTTTCTTTCAGAGCAGTCACTCTATCTGTGATATTTTTTTACAAGTAGAACTTGGATCAACGTCACTAAAAATCACATATTCGTTCCACCCTCTCTTCATTGATTTACTAACAAAAAGTTCAAAACAGAGCCTTTAGACTCTTATTTTAATTTCTACTCTAGCTACAAATTCTATTTTGATAGCACCACTCGGTCTAACGAATCACGATCCATATCATCAATAGTGATTTGCTCCCCATTGACAGCATAAATCTTCACATCGTCACCGATAATCATACGCTGATTTTCTGGATCAAAGGTGACTTGCTTGACTTCTTGCTCGCCGTCCGGTTTGACCTTGGTCCATGTTCCAGTCGTTCCAGTTACTATAAGAGTGATACTAACACCGTCATCCTGACCATGATAGGTCCCGTCAATATTTTCTGTTTGGGATGGAAGACTACTTTGTCCTGAGGAAGTTTGCGCTTGACTGGCACTTGTTGCAGTACTAGACGAAGACTGTTGCTGGCTAGATTGTTGTTGAGAGGTTGGCTGTGCAGTGGGAGCACAAGCTGCTAATAGACTGAGGATTGCTACTGAAGCAATAGAAAGTGTAAATGTTCTGATTTTCATAGCTGTTTCCTTTCTGCCAAGAAGTTAAGTCGCTGAGAGAGTTTCCCAGTAATGCCTCCTCTCTCTAGTATAGCAATTAGATAGTATCCGGTCAATCCACCCGATCACTACTTATGAGACAAGCCCGTACCTCTGAGATAAAGTAGAGCGAACCCGTCACAAAGAGCAGTTCCTTCTTACCAGCAGTCTCTTCAAACGTTCTGATAAAGTCTTGATAGGAATCAATTCGTTCGTAGTCAGCTACATCTCTGGCTTCCAAAGAGTCTTGGTAGGCGAAACCCGTCACCTTTAGCTCAACATCAGGCAAGGTAGCAGTTAGATAGCCTAACATAGCTTGGTAATCCTTGCGTTTCAGGGCGCCAAAAAGGATTTGAACTCGGTATCCTTGTTGGATTTTTTCTTTGATGAACTCAACCAAGCGTATCAAAGCAGGGAGATTGTGGGCGCCATCTAAATATATCTGCGGACGTATTCTCTCTAAACGACCAGCCCAGTGCGTCTGCTCTAAAGCCTGTCTTATCATCTGCTCATCTACTGATTCACCTCTTGCTGACATATAAAGAAGGAAGGTCTCCAAAGCTAAAGTTGCATTTTCTTGCTGATAGGCACCTTCTAGGCCAATTTTAAGTTGAGAAAACTTAGCCAAGGGACTCAAAAAATTGCCATTCTTCATAGAAAAATCTTTCCCGGTCTGATAGAGTTCAACAGCTAAAGCCGCTGCAGTCTTCTGACAAACAAGCTCAGCCTCTGGAGTTAACTTGGCAATCACTGCTTTCTTACCTGACTTAAAAATCCCTGCTTTCTGCTCTGCGATTGCCTCCAGACTGTCCCCCAGAGTCTCCTGATGATCTAGACCAATCGACGTGATGACTGCAATTTCTCCTGTCACCACATTGGTGGTATCAAGCAGCCCACCAATCCCAACTTCAAGTAAGACCAGATCCACCTCTTGTTCCTTAAAATAGAGCAGGGCAATCAAGGTCAGCAACTCAAAAAAGGACAACTGATCATGTGTTTCCAGAAGAGTCTTTTCCATCTCTTTCACTTGATCAGCCAAACAGATGAAATCTTTATCTGCTATTGGCTCGCCATCGATGCAGATTCGATCATTGATACTGATGATATGGGGAGAGGTAAAGGTGCCAACTTTTTTGCCATGACTAGTAAATAATTCCCTCATAAAAGCAATGGTTGAGCCTTTTCCGTTGGTTCCTGTTACGTGGATAATCGGATAGGTTTTCTCAGGATTCCCCAGCAAAACTACCGCTCTCTGCATTCGTCCTAAACCTGACCTAAAATTCAAGCCAATTCTATTGTGGAGCCACTTTTCTACTTCAAACATGCACATCTCCTTAACAAAAAAGCGAAGAGTCCCTTCGCTTTTGTTTAGGTAATCAAAAACTACCTGCTATTCTACTTTGTCTTTAGACGAGTTAAAACCATCCACTGGACTTGCCTGCAATCTTTATTTCTAGAGCAGGGCTAAAAACATCCCCCAGACGTTCCTGCTTGCTCTTATTTTTAGAAGCTGGGCTAAAAACGTCCGAGGGACGTTTTTACTCCTCCATAAAACTGTTGAAGACTTCTTCAATCATGTTCCATTCATCTTCTGAATCTTCTGGGATTGGTTGCAATTCACCTTCTGTCCCGTCTGCATTTTCAGTGAATGAGTAAGCTTGGATTTCAACCTCACCATTTTCATCTTCTTCTGCATTAACTGGTACTAGGAGAACATAGTTTTTACCAAATTCTTCTTTCCCGTCAATCGTCAAAAGAATTTCAAACAAGGTTTCATTTCCTTGCTCATCTACAAGAGTGATGAGTTCACGTTCTTCGTGGTCGTGGTTATGATCGTGTGACATAGCCTCTCCTTTGTGTTAAAATTTTCTATCTAAATAATTTTGCAAAATTAGCTGAGCTGCTAACTTGTCAATGACTTTCTTACGCTTGTTGCGACTGATGTCTGCTTGCTCAATCAACATACGTTCTGCAGCGACCGTCGTCAAACGCTCATCCTGATAATCTACGGGCAAACCAAAAAGCTCTTCTAACCTTGCTCCGTATGCTTGACTAGCTTCCACACGAGGCCCGCTTGTGTTGTTCATATTTTTAGGCAGACCAACTACAAATCGTTCCACTTTATAGGTGACAACCAATTCCTTGAGACGATCAAAGCCTAACTGCCCCTGATCTTCATTGATTTGGATGATTTCCAGCCCCTGAGCAGTGAAGCCTAGCGGATCGCTAATCGCAACACCTACCGTTTTTGACCCGACGTCTAATCCCATAATTCTCATAGGTTATAGATCGACTCCTTGTCCTTTTAGGTAGTAGCGTACTAGTTCTTCAACAATCTCGTCACGCTCATACTTACGGATTTGATTTCGTGCATTATTATAACGAGGAACGTAGGCAGGATCTCCACTCAATACATAACCTACGATCTGATTAATCGGGTTGTACCCCTTATCACTCAAGGAAGCATAAACGTCTGTCAATGTTTCGCTAATTTCTTTCTTATTGGAATCGTCCAATTTAAAACGTACAGTTTCTTCAGTAAATCCCATTCTAACACCCTCTTCCTTTTAGAATAGTACTATTATAGCATATTCCCTGACGTTCTACAAATAAGTCAGTCTATTTCTTTGGATTTTCTATTGTTCTGTCGCACCGTTTGCCAATCTATCTGAGATGTATTGACTTGGTTCGTTTTGTAAAAGATTCTCTAAATTGATATTTTTTAAGTATTTCACCTGAGCGGCCTTTTTGACATCCAAGACTTGGAAATCATAGGTCGTTGTGGTTTGAATCTCTGTTTCACTAAGCAACCTGGTTTCCAGTGTAAAGCCTGCTAGCCCCCGTGCTTCTTGAATCGTCTCATCTTTTTCTTCTGCCTCTGACAGGGCTTTCTGCGTTTTCTCAAGTCCGTATTCAGCAATATAGGTTTTCAATTCATCGGTCACAGGTCTTTTCTGTTGGATGGTTAAACTCAAAAACTCCTTGCCTTTGTAGGTGATGATTTGAGTCTGTTGACTACCATTCTCTGACTTAGGCAGGAGCAGGGTCTTGGTCACAACCGTATTCTTCTCTGCATTTTCTAATACTGGTAGAGTTGACTGAAGCGTATCTGGGTCAGTTTTTGAAGCAGATGTTATCTCCTTTTTTTGTCCACACCCAGCGAGCAAAGAGAGAAGAGCGATCGTACCGATTAGTAGTTTCTTCATAATTCCTCATATGTTTTTTTGTTTGTGAAAACAGAACAAGGCCAGGAGTCAGTCCCAGCCTTGATGTTTATAGAGCAGCACGCAGACGTGCTTCTGCATTTTCTACATTACGAACAGAACGTGGCAAAAAGGCACGGATATCGTCTTCTTTGTAGCCGACCTGCAAACGTTTCTCATCAACGAGAATCGGGCTTTTTAGGATCCGTGGAGTTTCCATAATCAAATTAAGTACTTCATTCACACTCAAATCTTCAATGTCAACCCCTAAGGCCTTAGCGTAGCGGTTTTTCGATGATACAATGCTAGCAATCCCATTGTCTGTCTTTATCAGAATATCAAGTAATTCTTCTCTCGTAATCCCTTCTTTACCAAGGTTTTGTTCTTTATAACTTAACTGG
>ERZ773099.1404-NODE-1404-length-17843-cov-4.975602_pt1 | contig 17843 bp, 19 predicted proteins | sample MGYA00511120_ERZ773099 | MGnify/ENA primary metagenome ERZ773099 (study PRJEB29015, sample SAMEA2738012) | human oral metagenome | biome: human oral; feature: human-associated habitat; material: dental | place: China | collected 2104 ...
AAAATATACAATAAAAAAACTTTATAATCTAACATATTTTTACCTCTTCTGCTTTCAAGGTATAGTATTCTTCCGTATACTTTCTTGATAATTGCTCATAGTGTTCTGTATCCATATTTCCAAGAAAATTTTCTTCATAGAGCTTATTCATTACTCTTTCTATAATATTTCATTCTGTCTGTGATTTGTGGCATACGCTTTTTATATTTCTTGACTTCTTCAGTCTGCTCTTTATCCAGACTGCTTTTTTAGCTTCTCAAACTCTGCTTTAGTTTCTGGAGAATACGGTGCTATCTTTCGCAATACTTCTACTAATGTTTCCATAACAGCCTGAGATCAATACGATATGAGGAATTGCATTTAGGTTATTTTGCGTTTCCTCTTGTATATCCACTACAATAGGTTACACGCTGTACTTTTCCGTTTTTGAGTATGGTGCGAATGTGGATTCACGTTCAGCAATATTTACAGTACATCAAGCCTGAAAGGAAATTTTTCCATCGCCGTTTAGTCTTTTAACAGATACATTATTTTCAAAAGTAGTTCAGTCTATAATCGGCTCATGCACATTGTCTATAATCTGTCACTTGCTTTTATCTACATAGCCACAATACTCTTATTTTGTTAAAATACGTATTAATGTGGCTTTGTTCCATCTATATCTGTTGGTTTACTTTTTGTTGTTCCCCTGTTTTACTATTTCATAACCCCTCTTTTCATATGTTAATTTTAACATATGTCACATATTTTTATAAAAAAGAAATTCCTATGTACAATACATAGGAATTTCTTTTTTATTCATAGTGTAATGCTTCTATAGGATTAAGCTTTGCAGCTTTTCGTGCAGGATAAATACCAAATACAAGTCCAATTAAAACAGAAAAGAAAAAAGAACCGATAACAGGTGCTGATGTAATAACGGTGGATATAGATACTATATGTGGAAGTATCTTCGCTATGCTACATCCAATAATTACACCAATAATACCTCCCGTAAGACTAACCGTTACAGATTCAATTAAAAACTGAATAATAATCATATGAAAAGTAGCTCCTAAAGCTTTACGAATACCGATTTCTTTTGTTCGTTCAGTCACAGAAACTAACATGATATTCATAATGCCTATACCACCTACTAATAAAGAAATAGCAGCTATACATCCAAGAAAAAGTGTTAAACTTTGTGTTGTATTTTCTACCGTTTCTAAAATATCTTGTGAATTTTGTATACTAAAATCGTCATCATCAGGAGAAGATGTCTTATGCCGAGTTCTTAACAGATTAGTCACATCTGTTTCTATTTGATTTAATCGACTACTATCTTTAGACGATACCACTATAGCATGCACATAAGTAATTCCCATCATACGTTCCTGAACTGTAGTAAATGGACAAAAAATTTTATCATCTTGATCTTGAAAACTATAGCCTTTTTCTTTTAATATCCCAATCACTGTAAAAGGTTGATTCCCTATTCTAATTTTTTTCCCCAAAGGAGATTCTTTCCCAAATAAATTGGTTGCTACAGTTTTTCCTATAACAGCAACTCGTGTACGTTCATTATATTCATCAGTAGTCCACCAACGCCCTTCATTAAGATGTTGATTTGAAATATCTGCATATTCTACAGTAATTCCTGTAACTGAAGTAGTCCAATTCTTATTCCCATTAACAGTTATATAGCTATCACTTACTATAGGCGCTGCTAAATCTATATTGGGCAAATTTTGAATAGCTAAATAATCTTTATAACTAAGATTCTTCATGGATCCTGCAGCAGATTTCATGCCGGGTTTATCATTAGCTCCTGGTGTAATCGTAATAGTATTAGAGCCAAGACTTGAAATATCATTTTCAATATCTGCTTTTACACCATAACCAACAGACATCAACGCAATAACTGCGGATACGCCTATAATAATTCCTAACATGGTAAGCAATGATCGCAATTTATTACTTACAATAGAATGCCATGCCATTTGCATACTTTCAAGATAAATATTTGTCATACCAATTTACCTCTTATATCTTTACTAATATGTCCATCAGAAAGAATAACATGACGAGACGCATAATTAGCTACACCGGTTTCATGTGTTACCAAAATAACAGTTTTACCTAATTTATATAATTTTGTAAATATTTCCATTACTTCTTTTGTCGATTTACTATCTAAGTTACCTGTTGGTTCATCAGCCATAATAATGGAAGGATTATTAATTAATGCACGTGCTATAGCAACTCGTTGACGTTGCCCTCCTGACATTTCTGCCGGAACATGATCAATTCTGCTTTCAAGCCCTACCAATTCCAACATATGAAGTGCTCTTTCTTTTCTTTCTGATTTATATACATGACCATAAATCATAGGCAGAATAACATTATCTAATGCTGATAGCCTAGGAATTAAATTAAAACTTTGAAATACAAACCCAATCTCTTTATTTCTTGTATACGCTAACGCATCATCGTTTTGATTAGCAACTTCTTTTCCATTTAACAAGTAAGATCCGGTTGTAGGACGATCTAAACATCCCAAAATATTCATTAATGTGGATTTACCTGCTCCGGAAGATCCCATAATTGATACAAATTCGCCTTTCTTTATAGAGAGATTAATATCTGTTAATACAGGGACCTCTTGCTTTCCAATATAGTAACTTTTAGAAATATTTATTAAATTAATTACATTATCCTCTATATTTGTCATAGTTATGGTCTCCTTTGTCGCTTGTTGTCAGACTTAGTGTCTATTTCATTCGCAATAGTACCACTTACAACAATTTCATCTCCTTCAGATAATCCTTTTAAAATCTCTACTTTTTGATCTGTAGTAATACCTGTTTTTACATAAACCTTATTCAATTCTTTCCCTACTGACTTGTAGACATAAGATCCTGAAGCATCCGTTCGAATAGCAGTAACAGGAACTAATAAGCTATCTTTATTTTCTTTCCCAATAATAGTCGCACGAGCAGTCATAGAAGGATATAAACCTTCCAACTCATCTGTATTAATAGTTACATATACCGTATAGTAAATAACAGAAGAGGATACTGATGAGGAGGATGAAGAATATTTCTTTTTAGAAACATTTCTAACTACACCATGAAATACTTTTCCCGGATATGCATCAACTGTAAATTCTACACTTTGTCCAGCAATAACTCCTCCTATATCCGTTTCATCTACAAGCAGTTGAATTTGCATACTACTTAAATCAGCAACCGTCATAATAAGCATTTGACTAGCTAACCCTTGAGAAACCGTTTCTCCTGCTTTCATAGGTTCTCCAATCACAGTTCCATCAAGCGGAGATATAATCACTGTGTCATTTACTTCTGCTTGTGCTTTATCATAAGCAGCCTTAGCATTTAAATATTCTAAACGTGCATTATCTAAAGTCTGGTAGGAAATAGCATCTTGTTGATACAACTGAATTAAACGATTATAATATGATTCTTTATTTTCTAAAGTATTTTGTGCGTCTTCTCGTGTACTATTTAAAGCTTTTGATTGGATTGTTGCCAGTTTTTGTCCTACAGTTACCTTTTCATTTTGTTTCACATATACTTTTTCAAGTATCCCGGAAGCGTTAGCTGATAAGTCTACACTATTGATAGGTTCTATAGTTCCTGTAGCATCAATATGAAGTGATATATTGCCTTTTTCTACTTTCCCAAGTGTATAGCTAGGTACCGCTTTTTCTTGCGTGGATACATAACTATATCCTCCACCACATGCTATAGCAAGCAAACTTATGCTTATGATAATCCATTTCCATTTTTTATTCATGCAAATTCCTCCTATAAGGCATTGGTAATATCTATATTTATGAATTTAATATTTTTATAATTTTAGCATAGATTTTTAAATACACAAGTTATTTTAATGATTTATAAAATAACTTATATGTGTTTATGGATCACATACATTGAAGCATATAAAAAAGCAAGGAATTTATTTTCCTTGCTTTTTTATATCATTATTTTCTAATTAAAATATATCTCTTTGTAATATAGTTCCAAATCATAACGATTCCACTTGCAATCACTTTTGCAAACATATACCACCATGCAATGATTTCAACTAAAAACCACATAACTCCTTGATTAATTATTAATCCTATCAATGAAGTAATAATAAATAACCCTATTTCTAAACTGCTTTGATGCTTCACATTAAAAACAACAAGCAAACAAAGAATATAATTAACAAGTAACGAAACCGTAAACGCTATAGCAGAAGAAACTAAATATCCTATATGCATATATTCAGTTAAAACATATAACAAAATATATTCAAGAAGAAAACAGCCTCCTCCAACAATAAGAAATCTTATGACTTCCTCTATTCTCTCTTTGTCCGTAAAGTTTGATAATAATCTATTAATCAAAAGATGCTCCTGTAAAATTTCCTTTGAAATTCTATTTAAAAGTCTTTATACAGCGGATATTTATCACAAAGAGTTTTGACCCGTGATTTGGCAATGTTTTTTACTTCTTCACTTTCAGTATTTTTTAATACAGCACTAATAATTCCTGCTAATTCTACAAAATCAGCTTCTTTAAATCCTCGAGTTGTTAATGCAGGTGATCCCAAGCGAATTCCACTTGTAACAAAAGGACTTAATTTTTCAAAAGGAATCGTATTCCTATTACACGTAATTCCTACTTCATCTAATACATTTTGTGCTTCTTTTCCATTAATGCCTAAAGTAGTTACATCAGCAAGCAATACGTGAGTATCCGTCCCGCCTGATACCACTCGAATTCCACTTCGAATTAATTCATTGGATAATGCTTTTGCATTAAGACAAATCTGATGAGAGTATGTCTTGAAATCATCAGTTAGTGCCTCTCCTAATGCAATTGCTTTTGCAGCAATCACATGCATTAATGGGCCACCTTGAATTCCAGGAAATATTGCTTTATCAATAATTTTAGCTAAAGCTTCTTTACACATAATAATTCCCCCTCGTGGACCACGGAGTGTCTTATGTGTAGTGGTAGTTATAATATCTGCCCAAGGTATCGGATTAGGATAATCGCCACCAGCCACTAATCCGGCAAAGTGAGCCATATCTACCATAAATAAAGCATTCACTTTTTTCGCGATTGTCGCCATTCTTTCAAAATCAATAATACGTGAATAAGCACTGGAACCACCAATCAACAACTTCGGCTGAGTTTCTACTGCAATTCTTTCCAATTCATCATAATCAATACGTTCATCCAAACGACTTACACCATAAGAAACAACATTAAAGTAATTACCTGAAATATTAACAGGGCTTCCATGAGATAAATGTCCACCATCATTTAAATTCATGCCCATTACAGTATCACCGGGCTTTAAAATACCATAATAAACTGCTAGATTTGCTTGTGATCCGGAATGTGCCTGTACATTTATATGTTCAGCACCAAATAACTCTTTAGCCCTATCAATAGCTAATTGTTCTACTTTATCTACAAACTCACACCCACCATAATATCTTTTCCCCGGATAGCCTTCGGCATACTTATTAGTCATTATACTGCCTTGTGCTTCCATAACTGCATAACTTGTAAAATTTTCAGAGGCTATCATCTCTAATTTATTTCTCTGACGGTTCAGTTCTTCTTTGATACTTTCATAAACTGCTTTATCTTGTTTTATATGTTTCATACTTAATTTCCTTTCTTGATTTCCTTAATGTATTACCACATTTATTTCCTAGAAAATACCTATAATAAAAATTAAAATGAAATATAACAAAGTTATAAATATCAAAATTATTCAAACAAAGAAGATTCTAACTGTGCAATTTTATTTACACGTCTTTCATGTCTTCCACCTTCAAAAGACGCATTTAAAAAGGTGTCTACTATTAAGGTAGCAAGTCCTATCCCTACAACTCTTGCGCCCAAACATAATACATTCGCATTATTATGTGATTTCGCATGATAAGCTGAAAATTCTTCTCCGCACACTACTGCACGAATGTTTTTCATTTTATTTGCAGCAATACTCATTCCTAATCCGGTACCACAAACTAGAATAGCAATTTCTGCATTTCCATCTTGTACTTTCTTACATGCTTTTTCTGCATAATCCGGATAATCACAAGATTCCTTTGTATAAGTTCCACAATCAATGACTTCTATTCCTTTATCTTTTAAGTGTTCATTAATTACATTCTTTAATTCTAATCCACCATGATCACTTGCTATTGCAACTTTCATTCATTGCCCCCCTATTAAAGGTATACTTTAATAAAATAAATTACTCTTATTACGTGCTTTCAACAATAATATGATATCCTGAAGCCTTAGTCAAGCGATTCATAATAGCTAATCCCAATCCTGTATGCGAGGTTCCTTCACCTATAATTTCATCAACTACATTCGTGTTAAAGTATAGTAATCCTTGAAATAATCGGTGTGCCATTTGTTGTTGATTGTTCCTAGATCCCCAGCAAAAGACAACCGCATCCTCCGGTAATAAAGCAGCTGTTTCTTCACTTACAAAAAAACCATATTTTTTATCTTTTTTATTTATAAAAGATAAAATTTTATTCTCTACTTTTTTAGTATCACCAGTATAAACTACCAAAGGTGAAGTAGGTGCATAATGTGTATATTTCATTCCAGGAGCTAAAGGTGGTATAAAAGAAGAAGTAAGTCCCTTATCCAATTCTACGGAAGCATAGTTTTCAAGCATCTCTTTGGTAATTCCACCAGGTCGATAAATAATTATTTTATTTTGCCTAGCAGATACAATGGTAGATTCGACACCTATATCAGTAACTCCTCCATCAATAATTGCATCAATTCGACCATCCATATCATGCAATACTGCTTCTACAGTAGTTGGGCTGGGTTTTCCTGATAAATTAGCACTAGGTCCGGCAATAGGTACTCCACAGGCACGAATCCATTCCCTGGTAAATTCTAACGCCGGGCATCGTATAGCAACCGTATCAAGTCCCCCTGAAATTTCAAAAGGCACTATATCCTTTTTTGGAAAAACAATTGTTAAAGGCCCCGGCCAAAAAGCATCCATAAGTTTTCTTTCAAGAGGTGTAATATCACAAACCAATAATTCTACATCTTTTTTATCTGCTACATGAAGAATTAAAGGGTTATCAGAAGGACGCCCTTTCGCTGCATAAATCTTTTTAGCTACTTTCGCATCCAGTCCGTTCCCGCCAAGACCATAAACTGTTTCTGTTGGAAAAGCAACTAAACCGCCTTGTTTAATAATATAAGATAACTCTTTAAGCTTCTGATTCCAAGAATGAGCATTTGCTTTTATGACTTTGGTCTTCATTATTCTCACTTCTTTCTACAGTAAATAGCTCTCTCAATACCATTAAGATCTTTAATGATTTCAAAATCAGTAAAAAATGCTGTCTTTTGTAACATAGTTTCAACAATCTTTGATTGATTAATTCCTACTTCAAAGGCTAAAAAACCACCCGGCTTTAAATGATTAGCAGCTCCTTTAACAAGTAGTCGATAAAAATCCAACCCGTCTATGCCTCCATCTAATGCTAAATAAGGCTCATGTCTTACTTCTTTTGCTAAAGTCTCTATTTCTCTCGTCGGTATATAAGGAGGGTTACTAAAAATTCCATCAAATAGTTCCCCCTCTTTTAATGCTTTTAAAAAGTCTCCCTGTCTCCACTCTACGCGTTCAGATAAAGATAATAATACTCCATTTTTTTTTGCTACATCTAGTGCATCATCTGAAATATCAATACCAACTGCAATAGCACCTATACAATAAGTAAGAAAACTAAGAACAATGGCCCCACTCCCAGTACCCAAATCTAATATTTTAAAATTTTCAACCGTTCTATATCTTTGTATAATTTTTTCTACCCACTCTTCCGTATCCGGACGAGGAATTAATACATTTTTATTGACATAAAAATCTAATCCCATAAAAGATTTATGTCCCGTTAATGCAGCTACACAAAGTCCTTGTACTCTTTTTTCAATCAGAGTATGATATTCTGATAATTCTGATTTATTTAATATTTTCTCAAAATTAGTATATAAATAAATACGAGTTTTTTTTAAAACATGTGCTAAAAGAAGCTCTGCATCCAATCTAGCTTCTTCAATGTGATGTATTTTAAAATATTGAGTTGTCCACTGCAAAATACGCTGTATAGTCCATACACTATTAGCAGTCATTATTCGTCCTCATTTCCCATCCGCTGTGCCAAATCAGCTTCAATAAGTCTATGAAGTATCGGCTCCATATGCCCATTTAAAAAATCATCCAATTGATATAATGTTACGTGTACACGGTGATCGGTAACTCGACCTTGTGGGAAATTATATGTCCGAATACGTTCAGAACGATCTCCCGAACCAACTTGCCCCTTTCGATCCGCAGCAGTTTTTTCTACTTCTTTCTGTAAAGCTTCTAAATACAATCTGGAACGTAAAATTTGTAGTGCTTTTTCTTTATTTTGTCTTTGGTCTCTTTCATTTTGACAAGTTACCACAGTTCCTGTTGGAATGTGCGTAATACGAATAGCTGATGATGTTTTATTAATATGCTGCCCTCCAGCCCCTGATGCTCTATATACATCTATACGAAGGTCTTTCATATCAATATCTACATCCACATCTTGTGCCTCAGGCAATACAGCAACGGTTACAGCAGAAGTATGTACACGTCCGGAACTTTCAGTTTCAGGCACACGTTGTACTCTATGTACACCACTTTCAAACTTAAGTAATGAATAAGCATTTTGACCATCAATAAGACAAGTAACTTCTTTAAACCCTCCTAAATCTGTTTCGCTGGAGTCAGCAATAGAAGTTTTCCATCCACGACTTTCTGCAAATTTTAAATACATTTTTATTAAATCTGCAGCAAACAATGCAGCTTCATCCCCACCGGTGCCTGCTCTAATTTCTAAAATAACATTTCTATTATCATTAGGATCTTTAGGAATTAACAACACTCGAATCTCTTTTTCTAAGCATACGATCTCCTCTGTTGCCTCTTTTAACTCCTCTTTAGCAAGATCATGTAATTCTTTCATATCATTATCGCCAAGAATATCTTTTAAATCTTGACAACGTTTATTTGCTTCTTTATATTCTCTAAACTTTTGCACAATTTCTGATAATTCAGCATGTTCTTTAGATAAAGCTCTCCATTTCGTTTGATTTGCAATTACGGAAGGATCGCTTAATTGATCTTCTATACTTAAAAATCTGGCTTCTTTCGCTTCCAGTTTTTCTGTTTTCATTTATTAACTCCTCACATCATATAATTTTGAAATATCTCAAATCAGTATATCATATAAAATTCAGAGAATGAAAAAAACAGGGCAAATGCCCTGTTTTCCATTTTTTACTTAACGCCGTAACGCTTGTTGAATTTTTCGATACGACCACGAGCCTTACCAAAACGCTGCTGTCCTGTATAGAACGGATGGGACTGGCTGCTGATATCGATATTAATCAACGGATATTCATTACCATCTTCCCATTTTACGGTCTGGTCAGAAGTAGCCGTAGAACGAGTTAGGAAAGAATAATCTGCACCGATGTCGCGGAATACGACTGGATGATAATCCGGATGAATTCCCTTCTTCACTGTTTGCACCTCATTTCAAAACAAACATAATTCTTGACTAGTATAACAAATGCACTATGCAATTGCAAGAATAAATTATAGTTCTCTGCAATTTATTTGAACGTATTTACTCCGATAAAGATAAAATAGAAAAAACTTCTCGTTTTAAACTTTCTTTCTTTTCTATATAAATATCTTTATGCATTAAGGATTTTAAATAATATTGTTCCTTTTCTGATTCTAATGATTCTGCAATCGAAGGATGACATTGAATAACAATTTTTTCACTTCTTTTATAATTCTTTTTATTTCTTTTTAAATTTCTGTGAATAGTAGTAATTATGGATTGTGTAGAAGCTATTCGTCCATGTCCCTCACATAAAGGACATGAACTATATGCTAATTGCTCTAACCGATATGTACTTCTTTTCCTAGTCATTTCAACCAGACCTAATGATGTCATTCCGCAAACAATTGTTTTAATTTTATCTTTTTTTACTGCTGCTTTAAGCTGCTCTACAATCTTATCTTTATTCTGTTCCTTTTGCATATCAATAAAATCAATAAGAATAATTCCCCCGATACCCCTACATCTAATCTGCTTTGCAATCTCTAAAACAGCCTCTCTATTGGTTAAATAAGCAGCATCTTCATGAGGAATGCCATAAGCATGAAAAGAACCGGAATTAACATCAATTACAGTTAATGCTTCTGTATAATCAATAACTATGGATCCTCCGGACGGTAATTGAACTTCTCTTTTATACAAAGATTGAATATCTTCCCAAACTTGATATCTTTCCATAATAGGAGTAATACCATCATAATATTGAATATTCTCTTTTACTAAACTCCCCTCTGATTCTGCAATGTCCTGTAAACGTTTAACAATCTTTTGATCATCAGCAATAATAAAATCATTTTTATTTGTTATATATTCTCTAAGACATCGAACTATGATATCACTACTTCTATATAAAAGAGCCGGTGCTTTTTCTATTTCAGAGCGACGTTTAATAATATTCCATGTATTAATAAGATGAGAAATTTCTTCTTTTACCTTATCAATAGCCGTTTCAGCTGCTACTGTGCGTATAATAAGCCCCAATCCTTTCGGACATAAAGAAGCCCCTATATCTTTTAATTGCTTCCTTCTATTTTCATTTAAAATCTTTTTAGACACACCTATATAACCGGTATTTTCAAGTAAAACCGCACATCTACCTGGAATGTTCAATATACCTGAAACTAAGGGACCTTTCGTACTTGTCGCATCTTTTAATACTTGTACTAATATAGACTCCCCAATAGTAGGTTTCTTTTTTATAGAAGGCCAATTCTCCATTCGTAAAAAAGCATTTTTAGCTATACCTATATCTAAAAATATGCCTTTTAATGTAGGTGACACATTCTTTACAACACCCTTATATACTCTTCCAACTAAACTGGATTCCTCAACACGTTCAATTTCAAAGTCTGTAAGTATCCCATCTGTAATTACTGCCATCATAATCTCCTCCGGCAAGCAATCTAATAAGATTTGTTTCATTACGTCTCCCTTTAAACATGAATAAGAACCATGCATTTAAATAATTGAAGAATCCTCTTTGTTATTTTCACATTCTTAACTATTCATCAAATAGCAATTTTTTCCTTCGAATAAAAATATTCATTAACAGTCCCACACATAGAATATTCATAAGAAGAGCACTTCCACCATAACTCATAAAAGGTAGTGGAATTCCTGTTACAGGCATAATTCCTAAAGTCATTCCTACATTAATAAAAACTTGGAACAACCACATGGAAAAAATGCCGACAGCAATAAGGCTTCCAAATCTATCATGTGTAGAGTGTGAAATAATAAGTGCTCTATAAAGTATTAAAAAATATAAAAACAGTAAAAATATCGCACCAATAAACCCCAGTTCTTCTCCTACAACAGAAAAAATAAAATCTGTATGATTCTCCGGTAAAAAATTTAATTGACTTTGTGTTCCTTCAAAAAGTCCTTTTCCAAAAAATCCACCGCTGCCAATCGCAATTTTAGATTGAATCACATGATATCCTGAACCAAAAGGATCTAGATCCGGATCAAATAATACTTTAATTCTCATTTTTTGGTAATCATGCAATAAGAAAAACCAAATAGCAGGCAAGGAAATAATAAAGCCCCCTAAAATCTGCTTAAACATTTTCATATCAAATCCACAAGCATAGAGCATTCCAAATGTAATAGCACCAAAAACCAAACTGGTTCCTAAATCCGGTTGAATTAATACTAAAATAAAAGGAATCCCCATAAGTGCTATAACCGGAATCAAACTTTTCCATGTATGAAAACCTTCCGGATGTTTAGCTAATAATTTAGCTAAACAAATAATCATAAATAATTTTGCAAATTCTGAAGGTTGTAGCGTAAACGGTCCAATTTGTATCCAACGTTGTGCACCAAGTGCACTGGTACCGGCAAATTTCACAATTAAAAGTAAAATTATATTTAAAAGATAAATACTTTTAATATACTTCTCTAAAATATGAAAATCATACTTTAACATAAAAATAGATGCAATAATGCCTAATAATAGAAACGCTCCCTGTTTAATAATGAAATCAAACTGTCCTTCTACATGAGAAATATTGGCATGTGTAGCACTCCCAATAATTAATAAGCTAATAACTGCTAACGCTATTATTGAAAGAAATAGTGACCAATCTAATTTTCTGAAAATTTTCAATATTTTATGCATTGATTACCATCTCCTTCGTCCCCATTTATACACCATACGAGAAAGTAAAGTTTGTTTTTCTTTTTCGCGTTTTTTAGTTTGTTCCTCTACTTTTAAAAGAATTTCTTCCTCTGCAGATTTTAATAATTGCATCCATGTAGAATTAGGGTATACTTTAAAATCCATATAATTCTTTACAATAATCTGCATTGCTTCCGTTAATACACCCCAATAAGTCTCATTTATAAAATTTCCTTGATTAGAAAGTATGGAAATCTTTTTAGAATAAGGAACTACTCCTAATAGTTTTTCTCTATCTATTTGTTCTAAAACAGTTTCCAATGATTCTTGATTGTCATAAGTAAATTCATTTAATAGAACCCAAATAGGTATATGGTCTCTTAAAAATTCACGAGTGTGTAAAGCATCTCTTTGACTTGTTTTTGTAGGAAGTTGTATAAGTATTACATCATCAGCATGTTGTTTCACATATTCAATTCCCCTTCCAATTCCTGCTGGACAATCTAATAAAATGTAATCATAGATTTCCCCTAAATCTTCCAATACGGTATCCATGGCTCCTTCAAAAATGTAGTCCCAAGTTTGTTCTGCGGTTCCTGCTATAAAATCAAGATTATCAGATACGGAAATAATCACTTCTTCAAGAAAACAACTACCTTGTGCCAATTCATATATATGATGTTTTACTTTATCACTAACACCTAAAATAATATCCAAATTACAAAGCCCTAAATCTCCATCAATAAGAAGTACTTTTTTCCCTGCACGAGCAAGAGTAATTCCGATAGCGGCTGTTAAGGTGGATTTTCCTACCCCACCTTTACCAGATACTATTGCTGTCAAACGGCTCACACGGTTTCCTCCTCTCTTTGTCAAAGAAACTTTTCTAATTTATTTTATTATTTCCATCAAGATGAAAATAAGCATCCATCATCTTTTTTACAACAGGTGCCGCGGAATCTGCGCCAAACCCACTATGTTCAAACATAACTACCACTACAATTTCAGGTTTATCATAAGGCGCATAAGCAATAAACCATCCATTATCGATCCCGTTAGTTTCTGCTGTCCCTGATTTCCCTGCAATAGGTATAGGATAGTTTGCAAATAAAAATCCTCCCGTTCCCTCTTTCTTCATAACGCCTAAAATAGAAGCTTGAATTGTTTCTAAAGTCGTTTTAGAAATAGGAACTGTTCCCATAACTTCCGGAGAGAAAATCTTAAGAGGGGTTCCATCAAAATTATCAATACGAGTCACTAAATAAGGGCGATAACGATATCCACCATTTGCAATGGCAGAGTATACCACTGCCATTTGAAGAGGTGTAACCAAAGTATAGCTTTGCCCGATAGCTGCATCAAAAGTTTCTCCTAAGTACCAATCTTGATTAAACACTTCTCTCTTATACTCTTCACTAGCCACATTACCTTCCGTTTCTCCTGGCAAGTCAATTCCTGTTTTTTCTCCGAGCCCAAATGCTCTAGACATGGCAGCAAGACGATCAATCCCTAAACGACGCCCCATTTCATAAAAATAGACATTATCAGACTTAGCCATAGCTTGGTAAAAATCAATCCAACCAAAAGCTTCTCCTTGTGCATTTCGTTTATCTATAATCCAATGTTTACCACTATCATAAATTTGTTCACTAGGTGTCATTACATGAGCTTCTAATGCAGCTGCCCCTGTAATAACCTTAAAAGTAGACCCGGGTGGATACATGGAAGAAATAGTTCTATTTTGCATAGGATGATTTGGATTCGTTATTAAGCTATTCCACTCTTTAGCTGAGATACCTTGGCTAAAGTGATTAGAATCATAACTTGGCCAACTAACCATAGCTAAAATAGCTCCCGTTTGTGGATCCATTGCAACAGCAGACGCCCCGGTTGCAAAAGAACCTGAACTACCTAATGTAATCATTTGTTCTTTAATAGCATCTTCTGCTGCTTTTTGTACTCTACTATCTAAAGTGAGTCTAATATTATGACCGCGAGTTACCGGTATTCCATTAAGAATCTTTACAGGATGTCCTGATGCATCCACTTCTACTAACTTAGTACCGTTGGTACCTTCTAAATATTCATTAAATTGAGCCTCTAATCCTGCCCTACCAATAATAGTTCCCAATTGATAAGTATTTCCATTAGAATCTCTATCCTCTTCTCCCGCTTCACCAACATATCCAAGGATTTGTCCCCCCGCATCATTTAACGGATATACTCGCAACGGATATACTTCAATATTAAAATTAGGATATTCATCCCGTCTTTCTTCAATTTGTGTAGCTATATCAATCCCTACATCCCTTGCAATAACAATTCCACCAAACGATTTTTTATTTTTAGAAATTTTTTCTTTAATTTCAGATGCTGATATCTTTAGTAAAGAAGCTAATCGATTTAATTCCACCTCTGGAATATCTTTATCTTTATTTACATCAGAAAGAATAATACTATAAGCACTGCGAGAACCGGCCATGATTTTTCCATTACGATCATACATAACACCTCGAGCAGCCTGCACCGGAATTTGTCTCATTCTATTTCCATCAGATTCACTCTTATAGTAGGATCCTTTAAGAATTTGCATATAAAAAATACGTAAACTTAATAGACAAAGAAAAATCACCGCAATATAAAGCATATTTGCATATCTAGACTCTTCTTCTTTTTTTATAAGATTACTGAGAAATACAGGGATTTTATTCCTTTTTACCACTGCGATTCCCCCTCAACTGTCATATTCCACAGTAAATTATACATAAAAAGTGCTGATACACTATTTGATAACATAAGTGGAACAGATTTAAATGCAATATACATAGGTAAAGAAAAATTTTCTCCACTAATAGTAATTAATAGCCCTAATAATATAGTATAAATAAAAGTACCTATCATAACTGCCAAACTTGAAATATACCACCTTCTATTAAACTTTTGTCTTACAAACTTAAAAAATAGAAAGGCTATAATGGTATAAAGAAGTAAATGCGTACCAATCATACTTCCGGAGATAATATCTTGAATAAAACCTCCAAAAATACTCCAAATAAGTATTTCTTTTTTATCGTACATTAAGGCACTCAAAATAAGTAATGTTAACCATAAATCGGGTTGCCAAGTAGCACTACATAAGAAAGGGAATATGGACCATTGTATAACAAACACACAAAACCCTGTGATTATCATATAAAATACACTCATTATCAGTCACCTGTTTTATTATCCTTAGTTTGCTGCTCATTAGGATTCATTGCCGGTTCAGTTAAAGGAACTTGATTTTTAATTTCTAAAGGATCTATCATTTGTTCAAAAGCAATAACAACAAATACTTCTTCCAATCGAGTAAAATCAACAGCCGGTTTAACTAGTGCTTCTAAAGAAATACCCAACTTATCTACATCTACTTGTTTTACAGTACCGATAAGCGTTCCTTTAGGATAAATTCCGCCATATCCAGACGCAATAACGGTATCCCCTTTAATAACATCAGCTTCTTTGGGGATATTTCCAAAAACAAGTAAATCAGAACGATTCCCTGTTCCTTTTAGAATAGAGGCAACACGAGATTCCGGTCTTTGTATAATTCCTCCTATAGAAGTTCTTGGATCCACAAGTAACTGTACTTTAGAAGTCATTTTATCTGCTTCTATAATAAATCCAACTGCTCCATCCGGTACGATGACTGCCATATACTTAGAAACTCCATCATCCGTACCTCTATCGATAGTAATCGTATTTGTCCAACTATTATAATCTTTAGCAATAACTTTTGCCCCAAGCATATGATACTGATTATATTGTTGTTTAAATGCAAGTAATTCTCTAAGTCTAATATTCTCTGCTAATATTTCACTATATGCTACTTGCTGCGCTTTAAGATTATTATTTTCACGTTTTAAATCATCTAATTCTTCCCAATTAGAAAGAATTTTATTAATAGTTACTCCACCATATTTTACTAATAAAGTCAACCGACTGGCACCATACATAAATGGTGCTTCAACAATAGAAAGAGGTTGTGAAATAAAAGAAACCGCTTCTCGATTTCGCCAAAACCAGCCACAGATTGTCATAAATAAAAAAAGCAGTATTGAAATAATAATTTTACGTTTTCCAAAAAAGAACAAAGTTACTTACCTCCGTAGTACTTATCTCCACTTTCAATTAAGTCCGGAAACTGACGATATTTATCAAAAGAACGATAACAACCAATAACCACTGCTAAGTCTGAATGTTTGGTTATTACAACAGGAATCCCTAATTGAGCACTAAGCCAATGATTAAGTCCTGATAATTGTGCAGCACCACCGGACAATAAAAGACCATTTCTTAATAAATCTTCTGCCATATCCGGAGTTGCTCTCCGAATAATACGTTCTATTGACTCCAATACCGGCATTAATGCAGTCTGAATAACCTGATAAAGTGCTGTAGTATTAATTTCAACGGCTACAGCACCTCCATCTACTAATCGACGTCCATGAATTGTAAAAACTTTTACTGCATTTGGATCTGCTATAGACACCATACTTTGTTTAATAACTTCCGCTTCTTCTTCTCCAATTACAATTTTTAAAGAATCTCTTACATATGCTTGAATTTCTTCATTAATGCTATTTCCACCGAAAGCAATTTGTTCCTGTGCTACAATCCCGCCGCAAGAAAAAAGTCCACAATCTGTAATATCTCTTCCCATTACAACAGATAAAATAACATCAGAACCTCCTAAAGAAATTCCTTGCCCAAAAATAGCCGCTGCTGAAGAAGATACTAAATAAACTTTAGCTGCTCCTGCATGCATAGTTGCATCAATTAAAGCATGTCTTGCTACCGAACTAAGTCCACTAGGAATTGACATTACAATTTCAGGCCTGGATAAAGAATGTTTTAATCCTTTTTTTAAGAAATAACTTAAAATACCCCTGGTATAGTAATAATCAATCATAGCTCCATTTTTTACAGGCCATTCTAAACGTACACGTTGTGGTTCTGTATGATAATGAATAATAGCATCTGTGCCAAAGCCAAGTATATCATCATTTGTATTATCAACTGCTACCACAGTTTTCTCCTCTAATAAAAGTTGCCCTTCTGAAAAGATACGCGTTTGAGATGATCCCATATCTATACCAATTCGGCTGACTGATTTTGAAAATGATTTCATTTCCTTATCCATCCTTATATATTAAAAGTTAATATTTATAACCCGTATGATATTTAAATACTTACTAATTATACACTATTGTTTTTATATCCCTATAACAAAATAAAAAGTAAAACCTCCTTTTAATTTTAGCACAAATCATAAATTATATTCTTCTATTTAAATTATATAATTGATATTCCTTTTCAACTGGAAAAAATAATTTATACAACGTATAATAATAGAGAAGTTTTTATATAATAAATTCTTAATATAATCTATAAGAAGTAGACTATATGTATTTTTAATTATAAGTAATTGAAAGGATTCAAAATGGCACTGGTAGACACAAAAGA
>ERZ773099.1406-NODE-1406-length-17838-cov-12.212225_pt1 | contig 17838 bp, 13 predicted proteins | sample MGYA00511120_ERZ773099 | MGnify/ENA primary metagenome ERZ773099 (study PRJEB29015, sample SAMEA2738012) | human oral metagenome | biome: human oral; feature: human-associated habitat; material: dental | place: China | collected 2104 ...
GGATGGTGCCGTCCTCCCCGTAGGGGCCGTGCAGCAGGGGCAGGACGACGTCGACGGCCCCCAGCAGGTGCGTACCGGCGGGGGTGACGGCGCTCAGCGCCCCGCCGCCCGGGCGCATGGTCAGCTCGCCGCGTCCCAGGCCCGTGGCCGTGACCTCCACCGGCGGCTCGTCCCCGCGCAGCTCCAGGGCCGCGGGGTCGTCGTCCACCAGGACCCACTGGCCCTGCCGGGTCACGCCAATGGGCAGGACGTCGTAGCGCTGGCGGTCAATGGCGGACAGGACCCCGGCGGCGGTGGCGCAGGAGATGGTGTGCTCCCCGCTGCGGCCCCCGAAGACGACGGCGACGCGCGTCCTGCGCCCGCCAGCAGGCTTCGAGGGGGAGGTGACGGGGAGGGTCTGGGGTGTGTCAGGCATGGTCCCACGCTACCGCGCCGTGACACCTATCCTGGATAACGCATCCGGTTCCTGACGTGAGGAGAACCCATGACACGCCACGCGCTCGCCCCCGCCCTGGTCATGCTGCTGGCCGGTGCCCTGGCCCTGGGCGCCTGCGGCACCCACCCCGCCGCGAGCCCGTCGGACCCGGTACCCGAGACACCCGCCACCGGGGCCGCTACCAGCACCTCCACCGCCACGGGCGGCAACGCGCCGCTCGCACCCGCCACCTCGGCACCCCCGCTGTCCCCCGACGAGAGGACCGCCTCCAACGAGCCCGCCTGGGGCACCGGCGAGCAGGGTCAGGAGGCCTCCGCGGGCTCCCAGCTCGTGATCACCGACATGCGCGTGGGCTCCCACGACGAGGACGGCCGGGAGTACGACCGCATCGTCCTGGAGTTCGCCGGGGAGGGGACCCCGGGCTGGCTCCCGCCGCAGTGGGTCACCCAGGCCTCCACCACCGGCAAGGGCGACCCGATCAATATCAAGGGGGACCACCTCCTGGTCGTGAAGGGCACCGGCATGGCCGGCGTCCCCGACGCCGACCAGCAGGCCCGCAGCTACAAGGGCCCGCGGGAGCTCAACCTGGACGACAGCCCCCAGGGCGACGAGATCGAGGGGGTCCACCTGGACATGCCCTTTGAGGGCGAGTTCCAGCTGGTGCTGGGCACCGACTCCAAGACCTACCGGATCTTCACCCTGTCCAGCCCCACGCGCCTGGTCATTGACGTCGCCGACGACTGACCGCGGCCCCGCGGCCCCAGCCGGGCCGCCGGGGACGGCCACCTGGGCGCAGACCGCGGCGTCGGCCCCCTGCCCGCCCCGGGGACAGACGACTGGGTGCCCGGACGCCACGGGCGCATGGCCCAGCCCCTGCCCGCCCCGGGGACGGACAGGACGGGATGTCCGGGCGGCACCGCTCAGAGCGGGGCGGCGTTGACGCCCTCGGCCTTGCGCGGGCGCGACAGCAGCGCGTCAGAGACCTCGCTGACGGAGGCCCGGCCCTCCACCACGGCCACGACCCCGGCGGTAATGGGCATCTCCACCCCGTGGGTGTCGGCCAGGTCCAGCACGGCCCGGGCCGACTTGGCCCCCTCGGCCACGCCCCGGGAGACGGCGGTGGCCCGGGCCACGCTCATCCCCTCCCCCAGGCGGCGGCCGAAGGACTGGTTACGGCTCAGCGGGGAGGAGCAGGTCGCCACCAGGTCCCCCATGCCGGCCAGGCCGGAGAAGGTCTCCGGCCGCGCCCCCAGCGCCAGGCCCAGGCGGGTGATCTCCACCAGGCCGCGGGTAATGAGCGTGGCCTTGGAGTTGTCCCCCAGCCCGCGCCCGGCCGCCATGCCCACCGCGAGCGCAATAACGTTCTTGACCGCGCCGCACAGCTCCACGCCCAGGACGTCGTTGTTGGTGTAGGGGCGGAAGGTGGCGGTGGCGCAGGCGGCGGCCACGGCGGCGGCGGTGGCCTGGCTGGAGGAGGCCACCACCGTGGCGGTGGGCTGCCTAACGGCGATCTCGTCGGCGAGGTTGGGGCCGGAGACGACGGCGACCCGCTCCCCCGGGACCCCGAGCACCTGGGCCAGGACCTCGCTCATGCGCATCCGGGTGCCCAGCTCAATGCCCTTCATGAGGGAGACCACCAGCGCACCGGGCTCGACGGCGCCTGCCAGGGGCTCGATGGCGCCGCGGGCCAGCTGGGAGGGCAGGGCCACCACCACGATCCCCGCGCCCGCCACGGCCGCACGCATGTCGGTGGTGGCCCTTACCTCCGGGGGCAGGCTCAGGCCGGGGGCGTAGCGGGTGTTGGTCCCCGAGTTGATCTCGGCGGCGACCTCCTGGCGGCGGGCCCAGACGGTGGTGGGGGCGCCGGCCTCGGCCAGGAGGCTGGCGAAGGTGGTCCCCCAGGCCCCCGCGCCTACGACGGCGGCGCGGGAGGGGAGCTGGTGCGCGGCGTGGGTGGGGCTCACTGCGGGTCCTCCTGGGCGACGTCGTCGGACGCGGCTCCCGGGGCCGTGGGAGCCTCAGCCAGCTTAGGCGCCTCAGCCGGCTCAGGGGCTCCCGGGGCCTTAACCGGTTCAGGTGCCACGGCCGGATCGGAGATAGCCAGCTCCGAGGCCTCGGCTGGCTCCGGGGCAGCTAGTGCCTCAGCTGGCTCGGGATCAGCTGGTGCCACAGCCGGGGCCGTGGGAGCCTCAGCCGGCTTAGGCGCCTCAGCCGGCTCAGGGGCTCCCGGGGCCTCAGCCAGCTCCGGCAGCGGGTCGGGCCTGCGTACCCCGATCCTGCCCTTGCCGGGGTCGCCGTCGTAGTGCATGTCGTAGGGGCGGGGCGCCTTCTCGCCGCGCAGGTCCTCCACCAGGTGGGTAATGGCCTCCATCATGGCGGCGGTGCACTGGCGTACGGCCTCGTGGTCCTGGGTGTCGGAGCCGAACCGGGACAGGTCCAGGGGGGTGCCGATCTTGACGCGCACCTCCTTGCGCGGGAAGGGGTGGAAGACCTTGCCGTAGGTGTGGAGGACGTCCTGGGCGCCCCACTGCCCCACGGGGACCACGGGGGCCCCCGAGACCATGGCCAGGCGGGCGGCCCCGGTCTTGGCGACCATGGGCCACTGGAGGGGGTCGCGTGACAGGGTGCCCTCGGGGAAGATCATAATGGCCCCGCCCTCGGCCAGGACCTTCCTGGCGGCCTCCAGGGACCTGGCCGCGTCCCGGGTGCCGCGCTGGACCGGGATCTGCCCCCCGGCCCGCAGGATGGCGCCCAGGATGGGGACCTTGAACAGGGTTGCCTTGGTCAGGGAGTAGACGGGCACGTCGGCGTCGACGAAGGCCCGCATGGCGGTCAGGGAGTCCAGGTCGGTGAGGTGGTTGGCCACCGCGATAAAGCCGCCCTCGGAGGGGATGTTCTCGGTGCCCTCCACGTGCTGGCGGGAGACGGCCCTGAGGAAGGGGATGATCGCCCCGCGCGCGGCGAGGCGGTAGAACGGGGTCATGGGGCGCTGGGTCACGCGCTGAGCCTAGCCGCTCGGCCGCCGCGGTCCCTTTGAGGAACCGCACAAGCCGGTCTCAGGCCAGGCGGGTGACATTGGCCTCCAGGCAGCCGAGCTTGTGCATAAAGTGCTCGTAGCCGCGGTCAATGAGGTTAATACCCTCCACCCGGCTGGTGCCCTGGGCGGCCAGGGCGGCAATGAGGTGGGAGAAGCCGCCGCGCAGGTCGGGGACCACGATGTCGGCGCCCGTCAGGGGGGTGGGGCCGGAGACGACGGCCGAGTGGTAGAAGTTGCGCTGCCCGAACCGGCAGGCGCTGCCCCCCAGGCACTCGCGGTAGACCTGGATGGTGGCCCCCATCTTGCACAGGGCGGCGGTGAAGCCGAAGCGGTTCTCGTAGACGGTCTCGTGGACGATCGACAGGCCCTCGGCCTGGGTCAGGGCCACCACCAGGGGCTGCTGCCAGTCGGTCATGAAGCCGGGGTGGACGTTGGTCTCCACCACGATGCTGCGCAGGTCCCCGCCGGGGTGGTAGAAGCGGATGCCGTCGTCGCGCACGTCAAAGGCGCCCCCGACCTTGCGGAAGATGTTGAGGAAGGTGGTCATGTCCCCCTGGTGGGCGCCGTGCACCAGGATGTCGCCGCCGGTGGCCAGGGCGGCGGAGGCCCAGGAGGCGGTCTCGATGCGGTCGGGCAGGGCGTGGTGGTTGTAGCCCACGAGCCCGTCGACCCCCTCGACGTGGATGGTGCGGTCGGTGTCCACCGAGATAATGGCGCCCATCTTCTGGAGCACGTCCACCAGGTCCAGGATCTCGGGCTCGACGGCGGCGCCGCGCAGCTCGGTCAGGCCCTCGGCGCGCACGGCGGTCAGCAGGGTCTGCTCGGTGGCGCCCACGGACGGGTAGGGCAGGTCGATGACGGTCCCGTGCAGCCCGTCGGGGGCGGTCAGGCGGATGCCCTGGGCCTGCTTGTCCACGGTCGCCCCGAACTGGCGCAGGATCTGCAGGTGGAAGTCGATGGGGCGGTCCCCGATGCGGCAGCCGCCCAGGTCGGGGATAAAGGCCTCCCCCAGGCGGTGCAGCAGGGGCCCGCAGAAGAGGATGGGGATGCGTGAGGACCCGGCGTGGGCGTCGATGTCGGCCATGTGGGCGGACTCGACCTTGGAGGGGTCCAGGCGCAGGACGCCCTCGGTCTGGTCGTAGTCGATGCTCACCCCGTGCAGGGCCAGCAGGCCGGAGACCACGTCGACGTCGCGGATGAGGGGCACGTTGCGCAGCACCGAGGGGGTGGCCCCCAGCAGGGCCGCGACCATGGCCTTGGGCACGAGGTTCTTGGCCCCACGTACGGTGATCTCGCCGGTGAGCGGGTGTCCGCCCTCAACCTGAAGCAGACCGTCAGCCATTGTTTCCTCCGGGGGTGGGTAGGCCCCGCGGGGTGGGCGGGGTCGCCCCAGCATAGGTGCCCGCGCACCCCGTCGTCCGTCCCCCGCCGGTGACAAGGACCTGCCGACGGCGAAAACCAGCTGGTCAGGGCGTTCCGCCCGTCACCGGCCACCGGGACACGCCGACGGGCACAGGGGCCACAGGAACCTAAGGAAGTTCTCACACAGGCCTCACAGGCCTGTAGCCTCCGCCTCCCAGACTCGGGGTATGAGCCAGACAGCACCCTCACCCGCGCCCCTGCGCGTCGTGCTCTACTCCCACGACTCCCTGGGGCTGGGGCACCTGAGGCGCAACCTCGCCCTGGCCCACGCCCTGGCCCAGGACCTGCCCGCCCTCAGCGGCCGGGACGTGGCCGGGCTGCTGGTGCGCGGTCTCACCCCGGGGGTGGACCTGCCCCTGCCGCCGGGCTTTGACTGGCTCACCCTGCCGGGCGTGGCCAAGGGCCCCGGAGGGTATGAGCCCCGTCACCTAGGGACCGGTACCGCTGACCTGCTGGCCCTGCGCTCGGCCCTGCTGGAGACCGCCCTGACCCGTTTCAGCCCTGACCTGGTCGTCATCGACCGCCACCCCTACGGGGTGCACCGCGAGCTGCTGGCCCCGCTGCGCCGCCTGAGGCGGGCCCGTCCCTCCTGCCAGGTGGTCCTGGGGCTGCGGGAGGTCCTCGACTCACCGGGGTGCGTGCAGGCCGAGTGGCACCGCCTGGGCGATGCCAGTGAGCTGCGCCACCTCATTGACCACGTCTGGGTCTACGGCGACCCCGCGGTCCACGACCTGCGCCGCAGCGGCGAGGCGCCGACGGCGCTGGCCGACCGGATCACCTACACCGGCTACCTGGCCGCCGGCCGCGCCCGCACCGACCGGCCCGAGGCCCTGCTCACCACCCGCCCCTACGTGCTGACCACCACCGGCGGCGGCCAGGACGGGACGGTCCTGGTGCGTGCCGCCCTGGAGGCGATGATCCCATCCGGCCACGCCCACGTCGTCGTGGCCGGCCCCCAGGCCCGGGCCCGCGACCTGGCCGACCTGACGCCCCGGGCGGGGACGCGCCTGCTGCGCTGCCTGCCCGGCCTGAGCCTGCACATCGCCCAGGCCAGCGCGGTCATCGCCATGGGCGGCTACAACACGGTCAACGAGGTCCTGGCCTCCACCACGCCCGCGCTCATCGTCCCCCGGGAGGCCCCCCGCGCCGAGCAGCTCATCCGCGCCCGGGCGCTGGCGGCCAGCGGCGCCGTCGACCTCATGCGGGTGGCCGATCTGAGCCCCCAGGCCCTGTCGGAGTGGGTCCACCGGGCCGTGGGCCGGCACCGGGACCGCTCCCACCTCAGGCGCGACGGCCTGGCCCGGGTCGCCCGCCTGGCCGCAGACCTCCTGGCCCCCTCGGCCGGGGCCAGGGGCCCTGGTCCCGCAGGGCCCACCGGCCCCGGGGTGCGCCCCGTCCCGGCCCCCCGTACCCGTCAGGCCCCCACCCGGGGGCGCCCTTCCCACCAGCGGCCGGCCGCCCCGGCCACCACCAGCCCCAGGAGCACGTCATGACCACACCCCACGTCGGCTACGTCCTGAAGGTCTACCCCCGGTTCTCCGAGACCTTCGTCGTCACCGAGATCCTGGCCCGTGAGGCCCTGGGAGACCGCCTGAGCGTCTACGCCCTGCGCCCCACCACCGACTCGCGCTTCCACCCCGAGATCTCCCGGGTCAGGGCCCCCGTGCGCTGGCTGCCCCGCCCCCACCTGCTGGAGAGCCTGTGGACCTGCCTGGGCGCGGGCCTGGACCAGGAGCCGGTGCGGCAGGCCTTCTGCGAGATCCTGCCGGTGCTGGCCGGCCTGCCGGGTGAGGACGTGGCCCAGGGCGTGGCCCTGGCCCAGCAGGTGCGCGCCGACGGCGTCACCCACCTGCACGCGCACTTCGCCTCCCTGGCGGGACGCACCGCCTGGATCGCCTCCCGGCTGACCGGCGTGCCCTACACGGTGACCACCCACGCCAAGGACATCTACCACCGCGACGTGGACCGCACCTGGCTGCGCCGGGTGTGCGGGGACGCCGAGCGGGTCATTGCCATCAGCCGCTTCAACCGGGACTTCCTGGAGCGGGTCCTGGAGGGCAGCGGTGCCCGCGTGAGCCTGCAGTACAACGCCCTGGAGCTGGACCGCTTCCCCTTCCGCGCCCGCCCCGCCCCGGGCCCCGACCGGCCGCTGCGGGTCCTGGGGGTGGGCCGGCTCGTGCCCAAGAAGGGGTTCGGGGACCTCGTTGACGCCGCTGCCAGCCTGCGCCGACGCGGCGTAGAGGCCCAGGTCACGGTGGCGGGCGAGGGCGAGCTGCGCACCCCCCTCCAGGAGAGGGTGCGCGAGGCGGGCCTGGAGGGGGCCGTGACCTTCCTGGGCGCCCGTACCCAGGCCGAGGTCCGCGACCTGCTGGGGCGGGCCGACGTCCTCGTGGCCCCCTGCGTGGAGGCCGAGGACGGCAATATCGACGGCCTGCCCACCGTGGTGCTGGAGGCGATGGCCTGCGGCACCCCGGTGGTGGCCACCTCCGTGTCCGGCCTGCCCGAGGTGGTCCAGGACGGTGTCACGGGGATCCTGCTGGAGCCCGGGGACGTGGACGCCCTGGCCGACGCCCTGGACGACCTGGCCGCCGGGAGGCGGGACACCGCCGCCCTGGCCAGGAACGGGCGCGCCCTCGTGGAGGAACGCTTCGACTGCCGTCGGCAGGCCCGGCGCCTCTCACGCTGGGAGGGCGGCACCGGCCGGACGCCCCGGCCCGGGACAGGACCCGCACGTCCCGGGTCGGGCTCCCCGGCCCGGCCCGAGGCCCCCACCCGCTCGGACGCCCCCACCAGGCCGGACGCCCCCACCCACTCGGACACCCCCACACGGCCCGAGGCCAGCCGCACGGACCCCGCTGGTCCCGCCGCGCCCTGCCACACGGCCCCCAGGGCCCTGAGGGTCGCCTACCTCAGCGTGGACCCGGGGGTCCCCGTGTTCGGCACCAAGGGGGCCTCGGTCCACGTCCAGGAGGTGGTGCGTGAGCTACGCGGACGCGGGCACGAGGTGAGCGTGTACACCACCCGGGCCGGTAGCCGCGTCCCGGCCGACCTGGAGGACCTGCGCGTGGTCGAGGTGCCCCTGGGCCCCCACCCCGGTACCGCCGCCCGGGAGGCGGCCCAGGCCCGGGCCTCCCGGGAGCTGGCCGCCCGGGCCGAGGCCGACCACCCCGACCTGGTCTACGAGCGCTACTCCCTGTTCTCCCGGGCCCTGAGCCAGGTCACCGCCACCACGGGGGCCGCCAGCGTCCTGGAGGTCAACTCCCCCCTGGTGGACGAGCAGCGCACGCACCGGGGGCTGTGCGACGCCGAGGGGGCCCTGGAGGCCCTGCGCGCCCAGGTGGGGGCGGCCGGCCTCACCCTGTGCGTCTCGGGCCCGGTGGAGGCCTGGGTCCGCGGCCGCTGCCCCACGGGCAGGGTGCGTACCCTGCCCAACGGGGTCAATACCGTCCGGATCACCCCCCGGCCGGAGGACCCCGACCAGGTGGTGGTCACCTTCGTGGGCACCCTCAAGCCCTGGCACGGGGTGGAGGACCTGCTGCGGGCGGCCGCCCTGGCCAGGGAGCCCTGGAGCCTGCGGGTGGTGGGCGACGGGCCCCAGGGCCCGGCCCTTCGCTCCCAGGCGCGCGAGGACGGCCTGGAGGTGGACTTCCGGGGCGCCGTCGCCCCCGAGCAGGTGCCCGACCACCTGGCGGGGTCGGCCGTCGCGGTCGCCCCCTACCCCGAGCCGACTACCGGGCAGGGGCACTACTTCTCCCCGCTGAAGGTCTACGAGTACATGGCGGCGGGCCTGCCGGTAGTGGCCTCCGCGGTGGGCCAGCTCCCCGGTGCGCTGGAGGGCTGCGGCCTGCTGGTCCCGCCCTCGGACCCCCAGGCCCTGGCCGACGCCCTGGACGCCCTGGCCTCCGACCCGCGGCGCCGGCGCGAGCTGGGACAGCGGGCCCGGCAGGAGGCGGTGGAGCACCACTCGTGGTCCCGGGTGGTCACCCGGGCCCTGGAGCTGGCGGGGGTGGACAGTGCCTGAGAACCGCGGCGCCCTGCGCAGGAGCCTGCACCTGGTCGCCCCCGACCTGCGCCCCCAGTGGGGCATGGTCCTGGCCGGGGTCCTCGCCCTCATGCTGGAGGTGGGCTTCCGGGTCATGGAGCCCTGGCCCCTGAAGATCGTCATTGACGCCCTGGTCTCCTCCCTGAAGGGGTCCGGCTCCCCGGGGGCGACGGTCCCCTTCCTGCTGCTGTGCGGACTGGTCCTGGTGGCAGTCACCGCCCTGCGGGCCCTGTGCAACTACGTGGCCACCATGTGCTTCGCCCTCATTAGCTCACGGGCCGCCGCTCGTCTGCGTGAACGTGTCTTCTGTCACGTTCAGGGGCTGTCCCAGCAGTTCCACGCCCGCAACCGCAGCGCCGACACCGTCCAGCGGATCGTCTCCGACGTCGCCCGCCTCCAGGACGTGGCCATCCAGGCGGGGCTGCCGCTGCTGGCCAACGTGTCCACCCTGGCGGTCATGCTGGGGGTCATGGTCCTCCTCGACCCGGTGCTCGCGGTGGTCGTGGTGGCCGCCGTCGGCGCCTTCTGGTTCACCTCCCGGGGTGCCGGGGCCCGTATCACCCAGGCATCGCGCCGTACCCGCCAGGGCGAGGGGCGCCTGGCCGACACCGCCCAGGAGTCGCTCAGCTCCATCGCCGTGGTCCAGTCCTACGGGCTGGAGGACCTCATCGCCCGACGCTTCGCCAGCGCCAACCAGGTCTCCCTGCGCCAGGGGGTGCGGGCGCTGTGCCTGTCGGCCCGCCTGGAGCGCGGCACCGACGTCATCGTGGGCCTGGCCACCGCCGCGGTCATGGTGGGCGGGGGCGTGCGGGTCCTCCAGGGCGCCATGTCCCCCGGGGACCTGGTGCTGTTCACCACCTACCTGCGCACCACCATGAAGCCCCTGCGCGACATGGCCAAGTACACCGGGCGCCTGGCCCGGGCCGGGGCCTGCGGGGAGCGGGTGGCCGACCTGATGGGCCGCACGCCCCAGGTGACCAGCCCCGCCGCCGCCCTGGTCCCGGCCCGGCTGCACGGACACGTCCGCCTGGAGGACGTGCGCACCGAGTACGACGGCGTGGAGGTCCTCCACGGGGTGAGCCTGAGCGTCTCCCCCGGCGAGTACGTGGCCGTGGTGGGCCCCTCCGGGGCGGGCAAGTCCACCCTGGTCTCCCTGCTGACCCGGGCCCAGGACCCCGTGGGCGGCACCGTGTCCCTGGACGGCTACCCGCTCCAGGCCCTGGACCTGGGGCTGCTGCGGGCCAGCGTCTCGGTCCTGCACCAGGAGGCCCTGCTCCTGACCGGCACGGTGGCGGAGAACATCCGTATGGGACGTCAGGACGCCACCGACGCGCAGGTGGAGGCGGCGGCCCGGGCCGCTGGCGCCCACGGCTTTATCACGGACCTGCCCCAGGGCTATGACACGGTGGTCGGCGAGCGCGGGGGCACCTTGTCCGGGGGGCAGCGCCAGCGGGTCGGCATCGCCCGCGCCCTGCTGCGCTCGGCGCCCGTGGTGGTCCTGGACGAGGCCACCACCGGGCTGGACCCCCACTCCGCGTCCCTGGTCCTGGACGCCGTGGACCGCCTGGTACGGGGACGGACCACGATCGCCGTGACCCACGACGCCGAGGTCGCCGTGCGCGCCACCAGGGTGGTGTGGCTGGAGGAGGGCCGGATCCTCATGGACGGGACCCCGCAGGAGCTGGCCGCGACCTCCCCTCGTTTCCGTACCTGGCTGGACAGCCGTCGCGCCACCAGCCTGGCCGGCGGAGGCGTGTCATGAGCGCGTCCGCCTCACCCCCCAGCGAGGTCGCCGTGCTGGAGGCCGCCCTGGATCCCGCCTGGCTGACAAAGCGCTGCGGCCGCCCGGTGCGGGCCTCCCGCCTGCGTCTCAAGCCGGGGGTGTCACTGGCCCTGTCCCTGGTGGACGCCTGCCGGGGCACGCCCGTGGGCTGGGCCCGGTTCCTGTGGCCCCGGGCCCGCAGCCGGGCCAGGTCACTGGCCGCCTGGGCGGGGGCCCAGGGGCTCGCGGTCCACCAGCGGGACTGGGCCGGGCTGGTCCTCCAGTGGGGCGGCCTGGCCAGCGACCCGGCCCTGGGACGGGTGGTCGCCTCCAGCCTGGGCCCCTGGGCCGCGGCCCTGCCCGGCCTGGAGGGGCCCGGTGGCACGGGACCGGGCGGGGCGGTCGCTGAGGCGCCGTGCGACCCCCCGGCACAGGGGGACCCGCCGGCGCCAGGAGACCCGCCGGGCCGCCGGGGAGCCCCCGGGGCCGAGGGGACCCTCCAGGTCATGCGTCACAACCCCTTGCGGCGTCTGGTGATACGAGCAGGTTCCTACGTGGTGCGCCTGAGCGCCCGTCCCACGCCCTGGGGGCCGGCCCCGCTGTCCGAGCTCGCCGCCCTGGTGCCCACCCCGCCCCCGGTGGAGCTGCCCACCAGCCCCGCCCCCGGGCTGCCCGCCCAGGTCAGGGGTGAGGGCGGGGTCCACGTAGCGGCCCAGGCCCTCACCGGTGACACCGACCTGGGGCGCTGCCCCGACCCGGAGGCCACCTACCGGGCCGGGACGCTGCTGGCCCGGCTGCACCGCGCCCGCCCCGTCCCCGGTGGGGCCCTGGAGGCCGCCCTGGGGCCGGCACCCGACGCCGGGCGCGCCCTGCGGGCCCACGCAGGCGTCCTGGACCACCTGGACCGGACCCTGGCCGGGCGCGCCCGGGCCCTGGTCGGGCGTCTTCCCCGCTCCCCGGTGGGACCAGGTGTCCTCAGCCACGGTGACGCCTCCCCCGACCAGGTGCTCCTGGAGCGCGCCTCGGGCCTGGTGTGGCTGACCGACTTCGACCGTCTCTGCCTGGCTGAGCCGGCCACGGACCTGGGCTCCTACCTCTCGCAGGTGGACCCGGAGCTGGGGCAGGCGCTGCTGGACGGATACCGCGCCGGCGGAGGGCTCCCGCCCAGTCCCGCCGAGCGCGAGGCGGCCCTGACCCGCAGCCTCGTCCTGCGGGCGGCCGAGCCCCTGCGCGCCGCCGATCCCGCCTGGCGCCAGGCGCTGTCCGCCACGCTGGAGGACCTGGAGGAGCGCTGCCCATGAGACCCCTGAACGTGCTGCGCCGCACCGAGGGCGTCCGCCGGGCCTGGCCCGCACCCGACGGCGGGCTGACCTTTGAGACCACCGACGCCCGGGGCCGCCTGCGGGCCGGACGGGTCACACCCCGGGGGCAGGTCCACCTGGTCCCCTACGCCACCGACCCGGACCTGCCCGCCCTGGGGCCCCGCCCGCAGGGCCGCCTGGTGGTCCACCGGCTCTCCCGCCGCGCGGTCGTGCTGTCCCCCACCCGGGCCGTGAGGATCCTCAGGCCCGCTCGGGTGGACAGGACCCTGGAGGTGGGGGCCGCCATGGCCGGCCTGTGCACCCGGGCCGGGGCGCGGGCCGCGGTGGCACGCCCGGCCGGCGGGGGCGCCACCACCCAGCCGCTGCTGGAGGGGCGGAGCCTGCATGACCTGGGTGCGGGGGCGCTGCCCGCCTGGCAGGCCCTGGCAGGCACCTGGCCCGCCCTGGCCTCCCTGGCCGACTCCCCCCAGGCGCTCTCGCTGCCCCGGCACACCGCCTGGGACGAGGCCCAGGTGCTGCGCGGCTGGCTCACCCAGGTCCGGCGGCACCGGGCCGTGGGCCCCTTGGAGGCGCTGGAGCGCGCCGTGGAGGCAGCCTGCACCGCCCTGGTCCGGCAGGACGCGCCGGTGCGGACCACGCCCCAAACGGGTGCCGGGTCCCGGGGCAGGCCGGTGACCGAGGTCCCCAGTCACCGTGACCTGCACGACAAGCAGGTCCTGTGGGACGGCCGCACCCCGGGCCTGCTGGACCTGGACACGGCCGCCCGCGCGGAGGCCGCCCTGGACGTGGGCAACCTGCTGGCCCACCTTGAGCTGCGCGCCCTAGCCGGCTCCCTGCCCGCCGAGGCGGCCCGGGCCGCGGCGGGGTACCTGCGCGACGCCGTCGAGCACCTGCCGACCACCCCTGAGCGCACCGAGGTCTACACGCGCTCCGCCCGCCTCCGGCTGGCCTGCGTATACGCCTTCCGCCCCGCGGCCGGCCCCTGGCTGGACGCCTGGCTGGACCACGTCCTGGGCACCTGAGGGCCCGGACACCCCACGACCCACCCACCGACAACCGACCACCCACCGACCGCCAGATCCGCGCCCCGGCGCGGCAGGACACCCGACCACGGCGCCTGAGGGCGCCAGAGAGTGATAGGAGCCACCATGAAGATCACCGTCACAGGGTGCGGCTACCTCGGAGCCGTCCACGCCGTCTCCATGGCCGAGCTCGGCCACGAGGTCCTGGGCATCGAGGCCGACGCGGACAGGGCACGCTCCCTCCAGGAGGGCCGGACGCCCTTCTACGAGCCCGGGATGGACCAGGCCCTGGGATCCGCCCTGGGGTCGGGCAGACTGCGCTTCACCTCCTGCCCGGACCCCGGCGAGGTGGCCCGGGCCCAGGTGCACTTCCTGTGCGTGGGCACCCCCCAGTCGGCCCACAGCGGCGCCGCCGACCTGCGGTTCCTGTGGTCGGCGGTGGACCGTCTCCTGGACTGCCTGCCCGCCCCCACCCAGGCCGTGGTGGTCGGCAAGTCCACCGTCCCGGTGGGGACTGCCGCCGAGGTCGCGCGGCGCCTAGGCCAGGTAGGGGCCACGCTGGTGTGGAACCCCGAGTTCCTGCGGGAGGGGCACGCCGTCCACGACACCCTCCACCCCGACAGGATCGTCTACGGGCTGCCGGATGACCCCCGGGCCGCCGAGCACGCCCAGGGGGTCCTGGACGAGGTCTACGCCCCCGTCCTGGCCGAGGGCGTGGAGCGGATCACCGCCAACTACGCCACCGCCGAGCTGGTCAAGGTCGCCGCGAACTCCTTCCTGGCCACCAAGATCTCCTTCATTAACGCCATGGCCGAGATGTGCGAGGCCACCGGCGGGGACGTGACCGTCCTGGCCGAGGCGATCGGCAGGGACGAGCGCATCGGCCGCAGGTTCCTGGGCGCCGGGGTCGGCTTCGGCGGTGGCTGCCTGCCCAAGGACATCCGCGCCTTCACCACCCGGGCCCGCGAGCTGGGGGTCCAGGACGCGGTGGCCTTCCTGCACGAGGTGGACCTCATTAACCAGCGCCGCCGGGACCGGGTGGTCTCCCTGGCCCGCAGGCACCTGGGCGGGGACCTGCGGGGACGCCGCGTGACCTTCCTGGGGGCCGCCTTCAAGCCTGACAGCGACGACGTGCGCGACTCCCCCGCCCTGGACGTGGCCCGCCGTCTCCAGGAGGCGGGGGCGCTGGTGACCGTCTGCGACCCGCGGGCCCTGCCGGTGGTGCGCTGCCAGCACCCCGGGCTGCGTACCGAGGAGGACCCCGCCGCCGCCATGAGCGGGGCGGAGGCCGTCCTGCTGCTCACCGAGTGGGACGAGTTCACCGGGCTCGACCCGCACGAGGCCGCCACCTGGGTGTCCCGCCCGGTCATGATCGACGGGCGCAACGCCCTGGATCCCGAGCAGTGGCGCGAGGCCGGGTGGACCTACGCCGGACTGGGGAGGTGAGGGCCGCCGCGGAGGGGGGGCAGGCGTCACAATAGGGTCATGGAGGTTGCCCGCACCACACTGAGGTCCCGCATCGTGGGGACCATGGTCCTGGTCGCCACCGTGGCCCTGAGCGTCTCCGGGACCCTGCTGTGGGTCCTGGAGGAGCGCAGCATCCACCACGACGCCGACCGTCAGCTGGATCGCGTCCACACCCTGCTGACCGACCTGGCGGTCACCGGGACCGACCCGGGCACCGGCGCGCCCTTCACCTCCCCCTCCCGGGTGCTCCACGCCTACCTGTCGGCCACGGTGCTGGGCCCCACCCAGGGGGCGGTGGCCCTCCTGGGCTCCCGGGTCTACCTGCTGGCGCCCCGGGGGGTCACCCTGCGCCCCGAGGAGGACCCCGAGCTCATGTCCTACGCGACGGCGCACGCCACCGGGGTGGACGCGGTGGTGGACACCCTGCGCACCGCCAGGGGCACCTACCGGGTGCTGGTCTCACCCATTACCACCCACGGGGAGCAGGGGGCCCTGGTGTACGTCATCGACCTGCGCGCCCCCACGTCCTCGCTACGCCAGTCCATGGCCCTGTACGCCCTGTCCGCTACCGTGAGCCTGGCCGCGGTGGCGGTGCTGGCCAGGGTCGCCGTCGGACGCCTGCTGCGCCCCATTGGTGAGCTGCGCCAGGCCGCGGAGGCCATTGACGAGCGCAACCTCTCCCAGCGGGTGCCCGTGCGCGGCCGGGACGACCTGGCGGCGCTGGCCTCCGCCTTCAACCGGATGGTGGGCCGGGTGGAGCGGTCGGTGGAGGCGCAGCGGAGCCTGACCGACGACGTCGGCCACGAGCTGCGCACCCCCATCACCATTGTGCGCGGCCACCTGGAGCTGGTGGACCCCCACGACCCTGAGGACGTGACCTCCACCACCCACCTGGCGCTGGAGGAGCTGGACCGCATGGGGGTGCTCGTCAACGACATGCTCACCCTGGCCAGATCCCTGGACTCCCAGCACGTCCGGCCCCAGGACCACGACGTCGCCGCCCTGACGCGCACGGTCCTGGACAAGGCGCGTGCCCTGGGGGAGCGCCGGTGGCTGCTGGAGGGGACGGCGCAGGTCACCGCCCGGGTGGACCAGCAGCGCCTGACCCAGGCCTGGCTCCAGCTGGCCGCCAACGCGGTGCGCTACTCCGACCCCGGATCCACCGTGGCCCTGGGCTCGGCCGCCACCGGATCCGAGCTGCGCCTGTGGGTGCGTGACGAGGGCATGGGGATCGCCCCGCAGGACCTGGAGCGCATCCGGCAGCGCTTTGTACGCACCGCCCAGGCGCGGGCGCGCTCCAGCGGGTCGGGGCTGGGGCTGCCCATTGTGGAGAACATTGTGGCCGCCCACGGGGGCCGGCTGGACATCGCCTCCGAGCCCGGTACAGGCTCGGTGTTCACCATGGTCCTGCCGTGGAGCCCCGACGAGGCGTCGGGGCCCACCGGACGGTAGCAGGCAAGCACGAGGGAGAAGGTATGAGCACGGTACTGGTCGTCGAGGACGAGGCGCGCATCGCCTCCTTCGTCTCCAAGGGGCTGCGGGCCGCCGGCCTGAGCGTGGAGGTCACCGGGTCCGGCAGGCAGGCCGTGGCACGCGCCTGCCAGGAGGGGATCGACCTCATCCTGCTGGACGTGGGCCTGCCCGACGTGGACGGCTTCGAGGTGCTGGAGCGGATCCGCGGCCAGGGGGTGAGCACCCCGGTCATTATGCTCACCGCCCGCTCCTCGGTGGAGGACCGGGTCGCCGGCCTGAGCGGCGGGGCGGACGACTACGTGGCCAAGCCCTTCGCCTTCGAGGAGCTGCTGGCACGGGTGCGCCTGCGTATGCGCCCCCAGGGGCGTGAGCCCGGGGGTGGCTCGGCGACCCGGCTGACCCACCGGGACCTGGTGCTGGATCTGCGCACCCGCCGGATCCTGGCGGACGGATCCTGGCGCGACCTGTCGGCCCGCGAGTTCGCCCTGGCGGAGACCTTTATGCGCAACGCCGGGATAGTGCTCAGCCGTGAGCAGCTGCTGGGCGCCGTGTGGGGCATCGACTTCGACCCCGGCTCCAACGTGGTGGACGTCTACGTGTCCTACCTGCGCTCCAAGATCGGGCGGGAGCGCCTGGAGACGGTGCGGGGCATGGGCTACCGCCTGGTGTGAGCACCCCGGCACCGGCCCGGCGCTGGGGCTCAGTCGTCGTCACGGTCGTGGTCGTCGTGGTCCTTGTCGTCATCGTCGTCGTGGTCGTCGTCGACGACCACCGGGGGCGCGGGGGCCACGGGACGGGGAGCGGGGACGGTGCCCCCCGACGGCGGCTCGGCCGGTGGCAGGGGGCTGCCAGCGGGGTCGGTGGTGGGCGCCGCGTCCCCGGGCCCGGCGGTGGCGGAGGGGGCGGGGCTGCGGCTGGGGATGGTGATCCCCGGCTTGCTCGCCGGGCCGTCGGTGTAGGAGGCCAGGGCCACCAGGCCCAGGAGGAGCCCTCCTGCGGCCACGAGGATGCTGAGGATGAGGACGACGAGTCGGGATCGGTGCATGAGCTTCACGGTTCTACCTCCGCCACCATGGCACCACACGCCCCTGAGACGTGGGCCAGGCCAGGATGAGAGTCCTCTCATGGAGCAGGTGACGTGTCCGGGGCCGCGTGGCCCCAGCCCCCGGGCACCGCACCTGCCCCGGGCACCGGCCCCGCCCCCGGGCGCCGCACTGCGCTCAGGGACGCGGCATGTCGGCGGCCCGCGCGGGCACCACCGGGGCCGGGGGCAGGTGGCGGGCCGGCAGCGTGGCCGGTTTGAAGGCCGGCCGCGCCCGCTCGTAGGCGACGATCTCCTCCTCGTGCTGGAGGGTCAGCGAGATGTCGTCCAGGCCCTCCATGAGGGTCCAGCGCACGTAGTCGTCGATGGAGAAGGTGCACCGGAAGGCGCCCGCCTCCACGGTGCGGGCCTCCAGGTCCACGGTCACCTCGGTCCCCGGGGCGGTCTCCAGGATCTTCCACAGCTGCTCGCAGTCCTCCTGGCTCACCACCCCGGCCACCAGCCCCTGCTTGCCGGCGTTGCCGCGGAAGATGTCGGCGAACCGGGGGGCCAGGACCACCTTGAAGCCGTAGTCCTTCAGGGCCCACACGGCGTGCTCGCGTGAGGAGCCGGTACCGAAGTCGGGCCCGGCCACCAGCACGGAGGCCCGTCGGTAGGCCTCCTGGTTGAGGACGAAACCGGGCTCGCCCGCCCTCCAGGAGGCGAACAGGGCGTCCTCGAAACCGGTGCGGGTTATCCGCTTGAGGTAGACGGCCGGGATGATCTGGTCGGTGTCCACGGCGCTGCGGCGCAGGGGGGCGCCGATGCCGGTGT
>ERZ773099.1408-NODE-1408-length-17833-cov-2.501294_pt1 | contig 17833 bp, 18 predicted proteins | sample MGYA00511120_ERZ773099 | MGnify/ENA primary metagenome ERZ773099 (study PRJEB29015, sample SAMEA2738012) | human oral metagenome | biome: human oral; feature: human-associated habitat; material: dental | place: China | collected 2104 ...
ATGAAACGCCCAAAAGGCGCGGAATCCGGAAGGGAGATTTGGCGACATAAAAGGGAGTTACAGTGCCATCATGGGCTGAAAAAGGAGAATAAGGCACGGTATCTTACAAGAGGATGAGGTTAAGTCTGGTAGTTAAGGGAACAGGCGGTCGCTGAAGATAGTACGGGTCGTGCGGCAAGGCGCAGCAGCACATTCACATTATTTTTTGGGATGGGTAGACAACTTTGCGCAGGCGTTTTGGCGATTAGCGCCAAGCGTCTCGGAAGAAGCATGAAATTTGGCCAGTGCCCCGCAAGTAGCGTAGAGGGTAGAGCGAATCACACTCAAGCAGCCTATATCATGATAAGCATATGATATACATAAATCTTCCGACATTTTACCCATTCCGTCGGGCGCTTCTGGCAAGGATAGATCATCATAACGCTTCATCATTACCGTACACGGCCGTATCAGCGCCGCGCGCGGCATAGATACGCAGCGTTGACGCCCTTGAGATACGGCCCGTACGTATGAACGCCGGCCTAAGGGTGCTGCTAGGGGCGAGCCAGGGAAGCGCCGCAGATGTTAATGTTGAATCACCCAGGAAGCAGGAAAATGCGATAAAAAAGAAACCGAAGGAATTCGAATTTTTTCTCTATCCATGCTACCCGGCTTTCCTTCAACTTCAGGGTTTTAACTATAAAACGTCCGTTCAGCGGTATTCCGTATATTTCCGGCGCGAGCCATAAGCCTGTGCGACCGGGTATTTTTCCGCATTTTTGCGCAATTTATCCTTGGCGGCCTGCTCCAGGTCGATGCCGGCCTTTTCGGCAACCAGCAGCAGGTAGAGCAATACGTCGGCGCATTCGTCGGCCAGCGCTTCGCGCGTTGCCGGCGCATCGGGCAGCGCGGCAATCTCGGCATCGCTCTTCCATTGCGTCAGTTCAAGCAATTCGGCTGCTTCAAGATTGAGCGAGACGATCAGGTTGCGCAAATCATGAAACTGCGCCCACGCGCGTGCATCGCGAAAGGCGAGCACGGCACGGGTTAGTTCAGTCAGGGACGACATACAGAAGGCTCCGCAAGTTGCGGCAGGCATGGCCCCCCACGACGGAATCGGTGTATTCAGGCAAAGAAACGTTGCCGCGCAGTCTCCGGCAAATCCATACCTGTCGCATGCGCGCGCGCCAGCAGCTCCCAGTAGTAGCGGTATGAAGCGCGGTCATGCAGCAGCCCCTCATGAGAAATCGGCCCCCAGTCCTTGTCCTGCGCGGCAACCAGGATAGCGGCCGCCTGTTCGACTTCGGAAAAGTCCGGACGCATGGCCTCGACAATCGGGACGATCTGGTTCGGGTGGATACTCCACATACGCAGGAAGCCAAATTCGTTGCGGGCGCGGCGCGCGTCATTGCGGATGAAGTCGATGTCCTTCAGTTCTGTGGTCACGTTGTGCGTCGGCACGACGCCCCGTGCCAGCGCCGCCGTGGCGATTTCGCATTTGGCTCGGACGATCAGGGGATGCTCAAACTGGCCGGGACTCTTCATGGCCGCGCCGGGAATGGCGCCGTGATGGTCAGACACAAAATCCATGAGGCCGAAATCAATCGACTCAACGCCGGGTAGCCCCGCGATCTCCCACACATCATGCAGCGCGCCAAGCGTCTCGATCAGCACATGTACGGGCAGTGCGCGCTTAAGGCCGGCCTTTTTCTCCACCTCGCGCAGATAGGCGATCTGGACGCGCACGTCCTCGGCGCTGCGCGGCTTGGGCAGAGTGACGAACGGCAGACGTTCGCCGGCCTGCGGGATGACGATGTCGAGATCACTGCGCCAGTGTTCGCTGGTCACATCATGGATACGCACGGCGACGCGGCCGAAGCGGTTTTCCGCACCCATGACCAGGCTGACGGCCATTTCCGCGTGTTCACGCTCGGCGCCAGCGCGCGCGCCATCCTCGCAATCGCAGGTGATATCGAAGATCGGCCCCAGTTCAGCCTGAATCTGGATGGCTTTTTTCAGCAATTTCTCCGAACCCGCGTAATGATCGACGGCGGGCAGGATGGGGAACGGTTTTTCCCCGGGGAAAAGGACGGTACTCGGATGGCGCATGTTAGTCTCCACAAAAAAATCAGGACAGTTCATCAACCGCCGGCAAAGCCGCGGCGGCAAATGGGTGAAAACGGGTAAAGTATGAATGAAAAAAGCCGCAGGAGTTTCTGCGGCTTTCCGAAGCGCGGGCATGAGCGTACCCTGCCCTCACAGCAGCGACTTGACGGCGTCGGCCTCGTCCTGCAACTCCTTCAACGTCTTGTTCAGTTTCTCCTGCGAATAGGCGTCGATCTCCAGCCCCTGAACAATTTTGTATGAACCATTCTTGCACTCGCAGGGGAAACCGAAAATGATGCCTTCTGGAATGCCATAGGAACCGTCGCTCGGCACGCCCATCGTCACCCAGTCATCGGCGCCGAGCACCCAGTCGCGTATATGGCAGACTGCCGCATTGGCGGCGGAAGCCGCGGAAGACAGGCCGCGCGCCTCGATAATCGCTGCGCCGCGCTTAGCCACGGCCGGCTGAAATACGTCGTTGTTCCAGGCTTCGTCGTTGATCATGCTCTTGACGCTTTGACCATCCGCCGTGCAGAAACGGTAATCGGCGTACATTGTCGGACTATGGTTGCCCCAGACGGCCATCTTGCGCAGGCTGTCGACCGGGCGGCCAATCTTGGCGGCGACCATCGACAAGGCGCGGTTATGATCCAGGCGCAGCATGCCGTGATAATTGGCCGGATGGGTACGGCCGACCTTGATCGCCGCCTGGCGGGCAATATAGGCATTGGTATTGGCCGGGTTGCCGACGACGAGCACCTTCACGTCCTCTTTCGCATGCTCGGCAATCGACTTACCCTGCACGGTAAAAATCGCGCCGTTGACGTTCAGCAGTTCGGAACGCTCCATGCCGGGACCACGCGGACGTGCGCCGACCAGCAGGCAGATGTCGGCATCCTTGAACGCCGTATCCGGATCGTCAGTGGCAAAAACGCCCGCCAGCAACGGAAAAGCACAGTCATCCAGCTCCATGATGACACCCTGACAAGCCTTTTGCGCCTGCGGCAGATCGAGCAATTGCAGGATGACGGGCTGATCCTTGCCCAGCATTTCGCCGGAAGCGATGCGGAAAAGCAGGCTGTAACCAATCTGGCCGGCAGCGCCGGTGACAGCAACACGAACGGGGGTCTTCGACATGCTAACGCTCCTTGGGTTGAAAAACAGACCGAGATCTCGATTGACGCAGGCATTCTATAGCGAATGCGCCGGAAAACCCATACTTTGCATCATGCCGTCCCATTACCGTTCTGCCCCGCCTTGGCTGATGCCAGGCGCACTTCATGTCGATGGCGTGGCACTGCGGCGCGAACCGGAGAGGTTGAGACGATCGCCAGATATTGCCCTCCGCCCCAGCGTGACGAGCAGCGTGAACGCGCAGACAATTGCGCTAAACTGTTGTGCATACGCGCTTCCGCATGCCGATGCGCTGGCAATTGCCGGATATGCCTGGAACGCCAGCAAGAAAGTGTCGAAATATTGCGACATACCGTTCAAACCGCCCACCCAAAAGGAAAACAGACACATCGTGGAAGAACATCAGATGCCTGACCCTGTGACTTACAACCGCCTGCGCTGGATTTGCAACCAGCGCTCGATGCATGAAATGGACGTGGTGCTCGGCGGCTTTCTCGATACGCACTATACACACCTGACACCGGCGCAGGCAGCAGCTTTCGCGCAGCTGGCGGATATGGAAGATATCGACCTGTGGCCGCTGCTCACGGGGCGGATAAGCTGCGATGATCCGGTGCAGGCGGAAGTCCTGGCCATGCTTCGGCAGGTGCGGCTGAAATAGAATGCCCTCGCCAATGAAACCCATACACCCCTCCTAAGCGGCGAACTGAAGGCGGGCAAGCGTGCCATGGCGAATGCGGGGCGCCAACCCCATTCCGCACAAGGGCACAGAAAAGTCAGACTGATGCCCGGCTGATCAGCGCTATTCCAATTATCCAATCACCCAGTTACCCAATCACCTTACCTAGCCGCCCCGACCGCACTACCCGTTTCAGCTATACCGATAGCGCCGGCTACTCCCCGGAAATAACGCCTCCCGCATCAACGATACAGCGATACGATAAAACTCACGGACGAATTTCCAAGACATAAAACGACACGAACACGCCGCACCACCTGTTGCTTGCACGTGTTGCCTGGGCGGGAAAAAACATCTCTGCGACTTCATACCGCCTTAAAGAACGGCCTTCACATCAATCAGGAACTATAGATGAAAAAACTTTGTGTTTTCTGCGGCTCAAATGCAGGTCACGACCCCGAATTTTCTGCCGCTGCCCAGGCGCTCGGTCAAACGCTGGCCGAACGCGGCATCACCCTTATTTACGGCGGCGGCAATATCGGCCTGATGGGCATTCTGGCCAACGCCTGCCTTGCTGCGGGTGGCGAGGTGATCGGTATCATTCCGCAAGCCCTGATGGGCAAAGAGGTCGCCGGCCGCCCCGTCGATCACCGGGCATTGACCCGGCTAGAAATCGTCGATTCGATGCACGCGCGCAAGGCACGCATGGCGGAACTGTCGGAAGGCTTCATCGCCCTGCCGGGCGGTTTCGGCACTTTTGAAGAACTGTGCGAGATCCTGACCTGGAGCCAGCTCGGCTTTCATACCAAACCGGTCGGGCTGCTCAATGTCGCAGGATTCTACGACCCGCTATTGGCGTTGTTTGATCGCGCCGTGGCTGAGCGGTTCATGATCCAGTCGAACCGCGACATTGCGCTCGTCGACACCGACATCCAGCGTCTGCTCATGCGCATGAGCGCATATCGCGCCGAGCCGGTCTCCAAATGGCTCACCGAGGCGCGACAAATCTGAAGGACGGCATCATCAAGGATACAGACACAACCCATACTGTATGCCTTTGCCGGCGTCAATCGCCCAGCGCTTAATGTAGCGGCGCTTGCGCAGCCACTTGCCCGGCTGCATAAAGGCTTCCCCTGCGCAGCCAGATTTCGTCTGGGGCTTTGAATTTAAAATGCTTTATTTACGCTGGAAGTAAAATTCAAAGACCGGCCCGGCATCAGACATTTCCAGCAAACGATTGCCCGTCTGTCTGGCAAAGGCCTGAAAATCCCGCACCGATCCGGGATCGGTCGCCAGAACATGCAGCACCTGGCCACTTTCCATCTGAAACAAGGCTTTTTTCGTGCGCAGAATCGGCAGAGGGCAATTCATCCCCTTGACATCAATTTCCTGGTCAAACTGCATGATGGCTCTCCATCAACTCTTTGAATTTCTGAACCTCTTGGCCCAATCCCGCCTGTTCAAAGGTCTTTTTTCTGGCGGTCTTCTTCCGCCTGCTGCTGGCGCAATTCGCGCAGGCGCGCATCGACGGCCGACTGCTCGTAAAAATCGCCGTCCTTGGCCTGTTGCGCGTATTGTAATTGCTCGATCGCTGCCCCCAGCTGGCCTTCCAGCGCATAGGCTTCGGCCTGGGCGCGATGCTGCTGAAAGCGCTTGCCGAGCGCTGCGTAGGTTTTAGCCTGAATGGCATATAACCGGGCATCGGCCTGATTCTGGCGCAGCCGCGATTCGAGAAAATCCAGCAGCGTATCGAACCGGCGCGCATCGAACAGCGCATCGGCATAGCCATACACCAGTGATCTTGCCTGCGGAAAACGTTGCAGCGATTCGCGATATACGCTCGCTGCACCTGTCGCATCATGCGCCGCCATGCGGATGGCGCCGGCCAGGCCGGAAATCAGCGGCGAAGCTACGCGCAAAGCCAGCAAGGATTCCAGCTCACGCTGCGCAGCCTGTGTATTTTTTGCGCGCAAATAGGCCGCCGCCAGCCCGTAACGCGCCGCCGCCAGGGAAACCGATTTGCGTTCCTTGACCTGCATGTCGAAATCGCGCACCGCCTCCTCCGGCGTCCCTTGATAGGCGCGGAGCTTGGCGCGCACGAGATAAAAATCGAGATGGCTGACGATTTGCTTGTAGGGCGATTCCCGCACACGGTTCTGCATGTCGGACAGCCGCTCGATCGTCAACGGGTGCGAACGCAAATACACCGGCGCCGCGCTTTCATAAATACGCGTAGACTGCTGCATGCGCCCAAAAAAATCTGGCATACCGCGCACGTCAAACCCGGCTTTGCTGAGGATCTGGTAACCGACGCGATCGGCTTCTCGTTCAAATTCCCGTGAATAAGCCAGGTGCGCCTGCGCAGCGCCTGCCTGCGCCCCGACGATCGCGCCCATCGCCGCATCAGAGTTGGAACGCGCAGCCAGTATGCCCACGGCCATGGCAATCAGCATCGGCACCGTATTTTGTTTTTCCTTGGCAATCTGGCGGGCCAGGTGGTTTTGCGTGACGTGACCAATTTCGTGCGCAATCACGCCGGCCAGCTCCGATTCCGTCTGTGCCGTCAGAATCGTTCCCGTATTGACGCCAATGTAGCCGCCAAACATAGCGAATGCATTGATTGCATTGTCGCGGATGGCAAAGAAATAAAACCGGCCCGTCGGATCACTGCTGGCTTCAACCAGACGGCGCCCCAAGCGATTGAGGTAATCGCTAATTTCCGGGTCCTCAACATACGCCGGCTCGCGTTGTCGGATTTCATTCATGATGCGCTCGCCGATGCGGCGCTCGATCTGCGGCGAAAGATCGGCGCGCGCCGCCTCGCCCAATTCCGGCAGACCGTCTGCTTGTGCAAACGCGGCAGGCGGCAGGGACAAGAACAACGCCAGAAGGCCGCATGCGCACTGTCGGAACAGCCGGCAAGAACGCGCCGGAACCCAGGCGCCGGGAGGCGCATGCAGAACTTTATGTGAGGACGCGGTGATGCGGAAAATCGCTTTCATGGCAGCGTATTGATGGCACAGAAGTGAATAAAAAACGGATGCCATGATACCGAAGCCCTGGCCATCCGTTTGTGTCAGTTTGTTTTTTCGTCCGTGCCTGCGAGCCTGCCAGCACGCACCATATTTTTGCGGGGAATGCCGGAAAATGGCCGCAAAAAACCCGCCGAAGCGGGTTTTGGATATTACATCGGTCGCTGCTTAGGCGCGCGTAATATTGGAAGCTTGTTTTCCCTTGGGCCCCTGAGTGACATCAAAAGAAACCTTCTCCCCTTCTTTGAGGGTTTTAAATCCGTTCATGCTGATCGCCGAGAAATGGGCGAAGAGATCTTCGCTACCATCATCCGGGGTGATGAAACCAAAGCCCTTGGCGTCATTGAACCACTTTACTGTACCTGTTGCCATATGCTACATCCTTAAAAAAGACAGAATCCGGGCCATGCCCGACTTGCATGCCTGGAACCCAAAACATCCGGATTCAGGCACGCCCGCTTTGTACGCTAAATTCCCATGATGCGTCAAGCGTTTTAACCTTCGAATGTGAAATATTTCCTGGCGCGACAACGAAAATTACGTCAGGAATCTGCGATCGCCGCCTCGTATGGCTTCAACGAAACCTATTCGCTATACAATGCGCCAATGAGCGACAAACAGCCGAAAACCGACATTCTTCTCGAAGTACAGCACACTCAGCTTGCCCCGCCGCCGCTGTATACCGTGCTGCTGCTTAATGATGACTTTACGCCCATGGATTTTGTCGTCCACATCCTGCAAAAATTTTTTGCCATGAACCGCGAGCGGGCAACGCAGATCATGCTCAAGGTGCATACGGAAGGCCGGGGCGTCTGCGGCGTCTATTCGCGCGATATCGCAGCCACCAAGACGGAACAGGTCATGGCTTACGCCCGCGCGAATGGTCATCCGCTCGCCTGCATCATGGAGAAAAACTGAATGATTGCACAAGAACTGGAAGTCAGCCTGCACCTTGCCTTTGTCGAAGCGCGGCAAAATCGCCATGAATTCATCACCGTCGAGCATCTACTGCTTGCCCTGCTCGACAATCCCTCGGCAGCGGCGGCGCTGCGCGCCTGCGGCGGTCAGCTCGAAATACTGCGGCATGAATTGACGGTTTTCATCAACGAGCATTCGCCCCAAATTGATGGCGACGAAGAAATTGACACGCAGCCCACGCTAGGCTTTCGGCGCGTCATCCAGCGTGCCATGCTGCATGTCCAGTCAGCCGGCAAGAAGGAGGTCAACGGCGCCAACGTGCTCGTCGCCATTTTTGGCGAAAAGGAATCGCACGCCGCCTATTACCTGCAAAAACAAGGCATCACGCGACTCGACATCGTCAATTTCATCGCCCATGGCATCAGCAAGACACCGCAGGACACAGCGCAGAAGGAAGCGACTGGCGCACACGGCGAAAGCCAAACATTGCCGGAAACCAGCCCGCTCGACAGTTATACGATCGACCTCAACGCTCTGGCGCTGCAAGGCCGCATCGACCCGCTGATCGGGCGGGACGCCGAGCTGGAACGCCTCATCCAGACGCTCTGCCGCCGCCGCAAGAACAACCCGTTGCTGGTTGGCGAAGCCGGCGTCGGCAAAACCGCCATTGCCGAAGGCCTCGCACGCCGTATCGTCGACGGCGAGGCGCCGGCGATACTGGCACAGGCCAGAATTCACGCGCTGGATATGGGCGCGCTGCTGGCCGGCGCCAAGTATCGTGGCGATTTCGAGCAACGTCTCAAAGGCGTGCTCAAGCAGTTGGCCGAAATGCCCGAAGCCATTTTGTTTATCGACGAAATTCATACGCTGATCGGCGCAGGAGCGGCCTCCGGCGGCACCATGGACGCATCGAACCTGCTCAAACCGGCGTTGTCCAGCGGCCTGCTCAAATGCATCGGCGCAACGACTTATAACGAGTATCGCGGCATTTTCGAGAAAGATCATGCGTTATCACGCCGTTTTCAGAAAATCGATGTCAGCGAACCCTCGACAGCCGATGCGCTGGCTATTCTGAAAGGGCTGAAATCGCGTTTCGAGGCGCACCATGGCATCCGCTATTCGGCGGCAGCGCTGAGTTCGGCGGTCGATCTGTCGGTGCGCTTTATCACCGATCGCCACCTGCCCGACAAGGCCATCGACGTCATCGACGAAGCGGGCGCAGCACAGCGCATCCTGCCCAAATCGAGGCAGAAAAAAGTCATCGGCCGGCAGGATATCGAAGAGATTGTCGCCCGCATCGCCCGCGTGCCATCCACACAGGTCAGCGCCGATGACCGCAATGCACTGAAAAATCTTGACCGCGATCTCAAAGCCGTTGTTTTTGGGCAGGATGCCGCCATTGAGGCGCTGGCCAGAGCCATCAAAATGGCGCGCTCGGGACTGGGCATGCCGGACCGCCCCATCGGCAACTTTCTCTTTTCCGGGCCGACCGGCGTCGGCAAAACCGAGGTTGCCCGGCAGCTCGCCTATTGTTTGGGGGTCGACCTGCTGCGTTTCGATATGTCCGAATACATGGAGCGCCACGCCGTCTCCCGCCTCATCGGTGCGCCGCCCGGCTATGTGGGCTTCGATCAGGGCGGCCAGTTGACCGAAGCCGTCACCAAAAAGCCTTATTGTGTACTGCTGCTTGACGAAATCGAAAAAGCGCATCCCGACATCTACAGCATCCTGCTCCAGGTCATGGACCACGGCACGCTGACCGACAACAATGGGCGTAAGACGGATTTTCGCAACGTCATCATCATCCTGACCACCAACGCAGGTCAGGAAGATTTGCAGAAAAGCACAATCGGTTTTACCGGCGCACGCCAGGCCGGTGACGAAATGGCCGAGATCCGGCGTATCTTCTCGCCGGAATTCCGCAACCGGCTCGATGCCATCATTCCATTCCAGCCGCTCAGTCCGGAAATTATTCTGCGCGTCGTCGATAAATTCCTGATGCAGCTGGAAGCCCAGTTGCACGAAAAGAAAGTCGAAGCCACCTTCTCGGATGCACTCAAGGCCTATCTGGCTGATCAAGGCTTTGACCCGCAGATGGGCGCACGTCCGATGGCGCGCCTGATTCAGGACACCATTCGCGCGGCGCTGGCCGACGAGCTGCTGTTCGGACGCCTGACTCATGGCGGCCGTGTCGACGTCGATATCGACGCGGAGGGCAAGGTTCGGCTGCTGCTGCCAGAAACGGAAACTCCCGTCGCCGTCTGACCGGATTAAAAACACTCCGGCACCCTTCGTTATTTCGCCACCACCTACCCAGGCGTAGTAGGCGACAGCCACTACGGCATCGGCGTTTCGTCACACCACCCGCCAGATTCGGGCCTTGAGAAATATATCTGCGCCCGACACCAAGCCGGTGCCTGCGGAAGCGGCACGGTCGATATGGCCGCAGACGCGCCGGCATAGCGGCCTCCGGTCTTTAGGCAGGCGCGCGTTTTTACGTGCATTTTCCGGACGGCCCGGACTTAGGCCGTAAAACGGCCAATCACCTGGCCGCCAACCATCATCCAGGCCATCAGCAGCGAAGTGAGTGTCACGCCCAGCCAGATATAGCCCGTTTTCAGGTAGCACCAGTGATTGATGACGATCATCGCGCAGAACTGGCTGATGATGACCGGCAACATCATCATCCAGCGGCCGCCAAATTTCGGCAATCCCAGCACATCGAAACCGGGGCCGATTTGCAGGTAATTCGGAATAAAGTGCAGGCACCAGAGCATGCACAGGCCACCAACCGAGATCGCGATGCTGCCCAGGCTCCAGCGCAACCAGGTCACAGCAAAGCTTTTTCCGACCGACTGCTTCATCTGCACGGTGAGAATCAGGCCATTGATGGCGGCAAAAGCGATAAAAATGAGCAACCAGTAAACAGGAAAAATCTGCCAGCGCGCGTTGGTCATCGGTTTGAGCAAGGGCCAGAGGAAGCGCAGCTCCTGGGCAAACAGGTTATAGATGAACAATGTCAACGCATAGAGCGTGCCAACGAGAAGGAACGCCAGTACGACATGGCGGCAGATGCCCCGCCCCTGCGCAGGCGCTGCCGTGATACCGAGACGATCAAGCGGAATGGGCTGGCCGTGCCGCCATAAAATGAAGAACACGACACTGACCAGGGCATTGACCAGCAGCCAGGTGATGATGCCATTGCCCATTTCCAGCGGCATGAACGGCAGCACGGCGGCGATCGGCTCGTTCGCCCCGCCCCATTGGGTAAAAACGGGATAAAGCAGCATGGTCAGGGCGATATTGATCATGCCGAAGCCCAGCCAGGTCCGCCAAGACAGCCAGGACGCACGCTCAACCGGCTGGCAGGCGGCGGCAAAGTAAGGCAATGCCAGCATGCCGTTAGCCAGGAAGAGCATGGCCGCCAAGGCGAAGAAAAGCGCAGCCAGGCCGCAAAACTCCTTATGCCAGTAAGTGTAGCCATCGATATTATTTTTTTGATCGAACGCCTGCCCGAACCAGTCGATGGCGCTCCGGTTGGTCTCGGCGGAAATCATGACGCCCAGATGGGTGCCGCTTACCAAATCGGCGCGCCGAGCGCTGCCGTCGGTAAAATTTCCGTAGGTGTGGTTCCATTCCAGCGTAGCGTCCGCCGGCAAATCGAACGCCTTGAGGCGGTTGGCATTGCGGACAAGATCCTTGACCGGAAACGTTCTTTCACGATACCCCCCGATTTCTTCATACAAGCCCTGGGTCAGCAGGTAGTTGTTCAGCCCCCTCATCTCCCCGCCGTTGCTGCTCTGCCCATTGACCGCACGATGATCGGGGTTGGCCCTGGCGACACGGATGGCATTGAGCGCCCCGGTGGAGTAACCAAAAATGCCCAGACGGTTTGGATCGACGAAAGGCAGGCTTTTCAGGTACTGGTAACCATTGTTTGAACCGCTCATGTTCTTGTTCGAAGCGGGGAACCGGGTCGAATAACCATGGCCGAACTGGTCGATCGCCAGCACTACATAGCCGCGCCGCGCCAGCTCCAGCGCGCCAAAGGTGGAAGCCGCTTCTTTATCGCTCTGGTAACCATGCAAGGCAAGCAGCCCCGGCGCGGGGTGTTCGGCCGTCGCCGTCAGCGGGCGATACAACTTGGCGACCATGGGCTGCAGTTCCTCGGTCATGAATATCACGGTGTTGACGTCCACCCGGCCGAAATCGCGCTCAATGCGATTTCCCAGCCAGGACACGCATAGCGCGAGGAAAGCCAACAAGGCCGCCAGAAAATAACTACGGCGGGAAGAGGAAGTTTTCATGTCGTTTTCTCTGAAAAAGATTGGCGGCCCACGGCCTAAACCGGACAGCTCCGGTCAGCCCCGGTCAATCGGCCCGCCCAGCAACAACGCCCGCTTGCGCGCTACCGGCGCCGGCAATGCGCAGCGGCGAGGCAACACGGCACTGCAGGCAACGAATACTTTACACATTGATATTTTGCCGGAGCGGATTTTATGGACACCTACCCTCCCGCCGCAATTTTGCCCCTGTTTTTCAAAAATTTTCTGACGTCTTTTCTGACGCACAAGGCTGGGAAGCCCGTATTACAAGGGCTTCCCAGCTTCGACCGCCATGATTCATTCGGCAATCTGCCTGTTCATATGTAACACGTAAGCCATGACCAAGGCCAGAATAACCAGCGGTAGCAGCGGATCGATCAGTTTGCCGCCTTGACCGAAAACGAAGTTGGCCAAAGCGACGCACGCGCCGCCGATGCCCCAGGCGATAGTCGTCGGAACCGACCAGACAATCATCTGCTTTTTCACCTCAGCAATGCCCATCATCCGGTTAACCACCCAAAACAGGCTGTCGTTGAAATACCCGCAGAATAGCGACCCCATGGTCGCGGCATTGGCGGCCATCAGCATGTTGATTCCCTCAATTTCGGAGAGAATCGGCATCGAGATGGACGCGCCGGCGATCATCGCCACCGTCCCCGACCCCTGGATGAAACGCATCAGGGTGGCGACGATAAAAGGAATCATGATCGGCGAGAACGGCAGATGCTGGGCGATCTGTTCCGCCAGCTGCTTGCCCGCCCCGCTGTCACGCAGAATGGCGCCGAGCGCACCGCCGGCCCCTGTGACCAGCAGGATGATACCAGCGCTGGTCACCCCCTCTTCCAGACGCATGGCCGTATCGTGGGCGCTGGCGCGCGGCATCAGGGTATACACGGCAACCAGCACGCTCAGGGCAAGTGCAACGACCGGATGGCCGACGAAAGCAATGGTCTGGTAGCACGCACCCGTTTTGAACAGCTTAAGGGCATCGCCGCCTTCAATAAAATAGCCGGCGCCCATGTCGACAATCGCTTTGATGAAAATCAGCGCAATCGGCAGAACAATCGGCAGCATAGACAGAAACAGGCTGGGCAAGGGTTTGCGTTGCGATACTTCCGGATCGTCTGCGGACGGCTCAGGCATGGCCGCTTCGCCAAAAGCCTCCGCGTTAAAGTCCGGGTAACGTCTGTCCAGCCATTGCGCATAGAGCACCATGCCGATGACGCAAGGCACGGCGAAAATCATGCCGGAAAGCAGCATAGCGCCGAGGTCGACCCCGAAAATCCCGGCCACACCCAGCGGCCCCGGCGTCGGCGGCACGGTGTGGTGGGTAACGACCAGGCCGCCCGCCAACGCGACGCCCAGCGTCAGCAGCGAGCGTTTGCTGCTTTTCGCCAGCGCCTTGGCAACGGGATAGAGCACCACAAAGGCCGAATCGACAAAAATCGGGATGCTGACGATATAGCCGGTGATCGCCAGCGCCCATTCTTCCTTTTTCTTGCCGAGGAAGCGGATGAAGCTGTAGGCCATCTGCTCGGCTGCCCCTGAAACTTCGAGGATCCGCCCCATCATGACGCCCAGGCCAATGACGATCCCGATGCTGCCCAGCGTGTTGCCAAAGCCTTTGGTAATCGCGTTGACGGTATCGGTCGCGCTCAGGCCGCCCAGCATACCGGCGATGGCGGAAGCGATCAGCATGGCGATGAACGCGTGCACCCGCGTGCGCAAGACCAGATAGATCAGGACAAAAACCGCGATGATCAAACCGACGATCGGCATCGGCAAGCCAAACAGCGTATTTGCGGTGTCTGTTTCCATATCAGGCTCCTCAGTCAGGTTGTACGTCAGAAAGCCGTTTGCCGGCTGGCGGCGGAACCGGTCGATCGGCACAGCGACCAGCCGCCGGTGCGGCCTGCAAGCCACAGCGGCGTTTTTTCCATTACCTGTGCATCGTCGATCTAGGTGTCATTTCTCCCGATAGGCTGCAAGCCAGCCCAACCCGTCTTCGGTTTTGCCGCGCGGGTTGTATTCGCAGCCGATGTAGCCCGCGTAGCCGAGTTCGTCAAGCAGAGCGAAGATGTAGGGGTAGTTCACTTCGCCTTCGTCCGGTTCGTGGCGGTCGGGGACGGAGGCAATCTGGATGTGGCCAATGCGCGCAAACATCGCTTTGGTCATCGCGCTCAACTGCCCGTCCACGTTCTGCGCGTGGTAGTAGTCGAACTGGATCCGCACGTTGTCGCGGTCGATGGCTTTGACGGCGGCGAATGTGTCGTACTGGCTTTTCAGCAGGTAATTCGGTTTGACCTGCGGGCTGAGGGCTTCCAGCACGATGTGGATGCCGTGCGGGCGGAAGCGTTCGCTGGCGTAGCGCACGTTGTCGATGTAGGTGTTGAGATAGGCGTTGCGGTCAGCGCCGGCGGGGACAACGCCCGCCATGATGTGCACGGTCGGGCATTCCAGGGCAATGGCGTATTCCAGCGCCTGGTCGATGTCGCGCCGTGCCTCGTTTTCGAGCCCCGGCAGGGCAGTCAGCCCCCATTCGCCGTGTTTGGTATCACCGGCAGCGCTGTTAAAGAGGACCTGCTTTAAGCCGTGCTTGTCCAGCAGCGCTTTCAGTTCGGCGGCGGGATAGTCGTAGGGCCACAGGTATTCAACGTAGCGGAAGCCTGCGTCCGCCGCTGCCTTGAAGCGTTCGAGGAAGGGGCGGTCAGCAAACATCATGGTCAGGTTGGCAGCAAATTTGGGCATGGTTATTTCCCCCGGTTTTTCAGATCGTTAACTTCGTCATCCGTCAGATAGCGGATATTTTCGCCGCGCAGGATGAAATGCAGTCTGGCGGTTTCTTCCAGTTCTTCGGTGTTATCCACCGCGTCAGTGAGGTCGCTGCCCGTGACCACCACGCCGTGATTGGCGAGCAGGAAGGCGCGGCCCGTGAGCGCCCGCGCTTCCAGCTCGTGCGCGATGTCGGGATGGCCGGGGCGGTAATACGGGATGACCGGCAGCGCGCCGACGCGCATGACGTAATACGGCGTGAACGCTTTGAGCGCGTTCGCAGGGTCCAGCCCTTGCAAGCAGGATAGCGCGGTGAGGTAGGTGGAATGCAGGTGGACGATGGCGTTGCAGGCGGGGTTCTTGCGGTACAGCGCGAGGTGGAAGACGGACTCCTTGCTCGGCTTGTCGCCGGCGAGCAGCTTGCCGTCGCTATCCAGCACCGACAGCCGTTCCGCCGTCAGCCGCCCCAGCGAGGAACCGGTGGGGGTGACGAGGAAACGCCCGCCGTCCAGGCGGCAGGACAGGTTGCCCGCCCCGCCGACGCTGTAACCCCGGTTAAACAGCGACGCCGCCAGCGCCACCATCTGGTTTTTTTGCTCAAGTTCGGTCATGCGAACATCCCTTGCGTGTAGGCGAAGAAATCCTCAGTGCCGAAGTTGCCGGATTTCAGCGCGAGATAGACTTCGCCATCGAGCACGCGCAGCCACGGCACGCCGGGCGCAATCTGCTTGCCGATGTGGAAGCCGTCCACGCCGAGACGCTGCACGACGATGCTGGACGTTTCCCCGCCAGCGCAGATGAAATTCACCACGCCCTGCGCGCGCAGCTTTTCCGCGACGGCGGCAAACACCTGCTCAATGGCATGGCTGGATTTCTCCATGCCGAAGCGTTGCTGAATGGCTTTGAGTTCATCCGGCGGCACGGTGGCGTAGAGCAGCGGTGCGTGTTTATCGTCCAAATGGCTGACGACCCAGGCGGCGAGTTCAGCAGCATAGTCTTCGCCCCGCTCGATGCAGGCCTGCGCCTCGACGAAGCGGTGCGGCGCGACGGCCTTATAGGTGGCGACCTGCTTGTTGGTCATCACCGAACACGAGCCGGAAAGCACCATCGTCGCCCCCTTCTTCGGCACAAAGGCGTTATCGCCCTTCTTGCCGCCGGAAAGCAGCGCCGCCAGATACGCGCCCAGCCCCGAACCGCCAGTAACCAGGCGCAAATCGCGGCAGGCCTCGGCCAGCACCGCCAGTTGCGCGTTATCGACACTGTCGGCGACTGCATAGCGATAGCCGTCTGCGCGCAGACGGGCGAAGCAGTCCCTGACGTGCGCCGCGCCCTGCACCATGTCCGGATAGGCGACCAGTCCCGTCTTGCCGCGCGCCTGCGCGTCCATCAGGCGCGGCAGACTGGCGTCGCGCATCGGCGTAATCGGGTGATTCTGCATCCCCGATTCATTGAGCAGCACCTGGCCGACGAACAGATAACCGTTGAAAATCGTCCGCCCGTTGACCGGCAGCGCGGGGGAAATCACCGTGAAATCCTCGCCCAGCGCATCGAGCAGCGCATCCGTTACCGGGCCGATATTGCCGGCAGCGGTACTGTCAAACGTCGAACAATACTTGAAGAAAAACTGCTTGCAGCCTGCCGCTTGCAACCACTGCAATGCCGAGAGCGACTGCGCTATCGCCTCTTGCGCGGCAATCGAGCGCGATTTCAGGCTGATCACCACTGCATCGACGCCGTCCGGCAGGGCGCGCGCCGGAATACCGTTCATCTGCACCGTGCGCAGACCGTTCTCCGTCAAAAAACTGGCGATGTCGCTCGCGCCGGTGAAATCGTCGGCAATTACCCCTAACTGCAACATCTCAGCCCCCTTTTTTCGGCAATTCGATGCCGCTGAAAATCTTGATTACCGCGCTGTCGTCTTCCTTGCCGTGCCCGGCATTGCTCGCCTCGGTGAACATATTGAACGCCGTGGACGCGAGCGGCAGCGGGAAGCGCAGCGCCTTGCCCGTATCCGTTACCAGACCCAAATCCTTGACGAAAATATCGACCATCGATAGCGGCGTGTAGTCGCCATCGACAACGTGCTTCATACGGTTCTCGAACATCCACGAATTGCCGGCGGCGTGCGTGACCACGTCGTACATCAAATCCAGCGGAATGCCCGCTTTGGCAGCAAGCGCCATCGCCTCCGCCCCGGCGGCAATATGCACCCCAGCCAGCAGCTGGTGAATGATCTTGACCGTCGCGCCCTGACCGATGTTCTTGCCGCAGCGGTACACCTTGCCCGCGACCGCATCCAGCACCGGCTGCAACTTGGCGAACGCCGCATCATCACCGGCTGCCATCACCGTCATCTCGCCCGCTGCCGCCTTCGCCGCGCCGCCGGAAACCGGCGCATCCAGCATCAGCAGGCCGCGCGCGGCAAGCGCCTCGCCAAAACGGTGAGCATCCTGCGCGGCAATCGTCGAAGAAACCATCACCGCCGTGCCGGGCTTGAGCTTGTCAGCGAGCTTGCTTTCGCCGAAAAGCACAGCCTCCACCTGCGCAGCATTGACCACGAGCAGCAGCACTGCATCGAGCTTGTCGGCAAAACCATCCGCCGATGCCGCGACCGCTTTCGCGCCGGCGGCTTGCAAAACGTCGCGCGCCTGCGCAGACAAATCCACGCCATACGTATTGAGACCGGCGCGCACACAGGACTGCGCCGCCCCCATACCCATCGCACCCAAACCAATGACCGCTACTGAATACGCCATGACGGACTCCTCATCGTATCTTCGTATCTGCATGGATATCAGGTGTTTGTTTCGGCAGACGGCTTCGCCCGGACACGCTTAATCCTGCGGAAACCGAACAAACCCCAGATACCAGAATAGTGCCATCCGACC
>ERZ773099.1409-NODE-1409-length-17830-cov-7.165457_pt1 | contig 17830 bp, 23 predicted proteins | sample MGYA00511120_ERZ773099 | MGnify/ENA primary metagenome ERZ773099 (study PRJEB29015, sample SAMEA2738012) | human oral metagenome | biome: human oral; feature: human-associated habitat; material: dental | place: China | collected 2104 ...
CGCGCATCACGAACTCGGTGCCCGAGGTCAACCGCGTCGTCCTCGACGTGACCTCGAAGCCCCCGGCCACCATCGAGTGGGAGTAATGGCGCCATGACCGAACAGTCGCACTCGGAAAATAAACTGAAGATAACGACGGGACAAACTATCCTTGGATTTGTTTATCTGTTACTTATTATTGCTGCGATTATTGGTCTTATTTACTTTTCTCTAGTGAAGCTTTGGCCGGCTTTTAGTGCGTTCTTTAGTTCACTGTCGAGTCTTGATTCGGCTATCATCGTTGCGCTGATAACAGGTGCTGTGTCCGCTGTATCTTTTCTTGGGAACACAGTAGTGAACTCTTTTATGAAAAAGAATGAGTATATTCGTGTGCATCGTGAAGAGCCATATATGAGACTAATTTCTCTTATATATGATTTTCAGGCAGCCGCAGTGAAAGGTGAGGAGCTTTCGCAGGATGAACTCCTGAGTATTGTTACTCAGTTCAATAAGGAGCTGACGTTATGGGGCTCCTCGAAGGCGATCAAGGCATGGGGAAACTGGCGAACGGCAACGTCAAGGGAAGCTGTTAGTCCTAGTCTGATCCTATTTGAGATGGAAAAAGTCATGATTCAGCTTCGGAAAGATATGGGTATGCGCCGTGGGCTTCATAAAGGGGATCTTTTGCGTCTAACGGTCAATGATATTGATTCAGTTCTCAAGTGATTCATAGTCGCCGAGTATGGTGTAGATAATCCATTTTTCTTAGTTAATTGTTTTCCGTGAATCGGGCACTCAATCACTCGCCGTCATCCCGGTCGCCAGGGAGTCGTGCGACTCCATTCGCGTCCAGGGGTGGGCGATAGGCGTATCGCTCGAGGTCATCAAACGTGGGAGTCTCGGGACGCATGTCGAAGGGGAGACCGCCAACCTCAATCGACTTGGCGAGGAAGATATTGATCGCGTCCGAGAGGCTGATGCCCCAGCGCGCATAGACGGCTGCGGCATCGGCCTTGATCTGTGCGGTCGTGCGGGTCTTGGCCTCTGCTGTGCGGGTGATTGTCGGCATCATCGCGCCTTTCGCTATCTACATTCTAGTCCCAGATTGGCGCCAAATTGGGTTCATTCTGGGGTGATAATGATGTCTTGCGGAGTGTTGTGGTGTAGCGGTAGGTAACTGTGTTACTTGATCTGAGGCCAGATTCTGGCCATAATTATGGCTAAGGGTGATAGGAGTAGCATGTCGACACTGACTATGGGACTTGCCGAGGCGAAGAACAACTTTTCGCGGGTGACAGCAGAGGTGAACAGGACGGGGAAGCCTGTCACGATCCTCAAGAACAACAGGCCGTGGGTCGTCATTCAACCGGCGCAGCAGTCTGAGAGCGCCGTCGATGTCGCTGTTGACTTCATGGATGCCTACGCGGACGTGTTTGAAGAGCTCGCGAAGTGACCGCTTTCGCGTTTTCCCGGGATGAGGCCGGGGCTCGTTCGCCTCTGAGTCGGTCGTCAAGCCTCGTGCCGGGTAGGGTTCGTCGTAGTGGACCGGTCCCGTCGATCAAGGAGGATGTCTCGTGGATCTGCTCGAATACATGCGTTCGCAAAACAATATGACGCAGGCCGAATGGGAGCGCACGTTTGAGGAAGAGGCCAGGGAGATCCTCGTCCTGCTCGCCGGCGGTGGCGGGGCTGGCAAGAGGAACGGATTCTGGGACGTCTCGCACTACTTCATTGCGTATGTGGACTGCCAGACCGGCGCACTGCACACGGGTGACGGCCGGATCGTCTATCCCGTCAGCGACGAGGAACATGATGCCGGAGGAATCCTCGATCGCTTCCGTCGGGAGGCGGTGTACCGCCTCAAGGCACGTAAGGAGGTCCCGCACGAGGTTCCCGAGGGCGTGACCGCCTCCTCGCAGAACGAGTTCCTGATCGTCGAGGTCCTGGAAGAGGATCCCCCGTGCCCCGCCTTGGAAGAGGTGCTGGCCGAATATCGCAGGCCGGTCGTGGTGACCGACGAGGTACTCGGAGAACTCACTCTCGACAAGGATCTCGACATGTTCGAAGGGGAGGTCCTGTGGCGCGGCGAGCAGATCTGCCTGTCGCTCGAGGTTGACGCGGCGGACGAGGACACCTGGGCTGACGCCAGGCGGGCGATGAAGGTGATGCTGGCGGAGCAGGATCGCTGGGACCGTGACATGCGCGCGAGCGCTGCACGTGAGCTCACCGAACTCGCGTGTGAATGGCGTGAGTCAGCCGGCGAGGAGGTCCCCGAGATTACGGAAGAGGGCTTCGCTCAGCGGATCGAGCTGCGCAGCATCGCGATGGAACCTGACGGCTCGTTCTCAGCCTATTTCGACGATGATGACATGTTCTTCGGGCACTGCATCGTCGTGTATGGAACCCTGGCCGATGGCGTGGCCTCGGCGGTGATGGCGGGTTAGGCGTCCGGAGCGCTGGTCGGAGTGGCGCTATCGAGTCGTCGGAGGAGTAGGTAGAGCCTGATTGAGGAGATTAGGTCGGCGATGGGGAGGGTATGCCCTCGCTTGTACTTTTTCGCCGTTTCGGGGGAGATGAGTTGCTCCTCTCGCGCGCGGCTGATCGCCGCGAACCCATGGGATGACGTAACGATCATGATGCCGTATGCCCCCAGGAGTACAAAGGGGAGGATGAATGCCTGAGGGCCGGGGCCACCTGGGGCGAACAGATAAGCCCCTAGGAAAAGTGTCAACAGGGACATGACAAGGAAGAAAGGGAGGAGGCTAAGCTTGATGAAGAGGCCCCAGAATGCCAGTTCACGGGGCCTGCGCCTGTCGCGAGAGATGTGCGTGCAGACGACAGTGGCCGCAGCACAGACGAGCATCACGAGGGGCCAGACGTCGATTCGGAGCGTCGGGTAGGGAGGGTAGAACACCATGGTAAAAGGCCCGCCCGCATAGGTCGTTGCGACGAAACAGAACGAGGCTGCGAGGGAAACGATTCTGGACATGTTGGAACCCCTTGTCGATCATCGTTGACTGGACCCGAATATAGCAGCTCCTCACGCGCGAAGGCTTTGATTTCTGTTGGTGGGTGCACGCGCCTTGCGTTTTGTCTGCGCTTGGGGGCGGCGACAGTGGTCGTCGGCTGGGTTGTGTCGAAATATGTGATGTAGTGGTCGGATGCGGGAGGGTCGTGGCCGCGAATATATTTGTATATGCCTGGCATGGTTCGTCCAATATTGCAACCGAGCAGGTGTTGTCTATGCTGTGTGTCAGCTCTTGTTGTCGCAGGTGTCAACATGAGTCTAAGGACGATTTGGATTGCATTGGTCTGAGGAAGGGAGTAGCTGTGCCCATTGTTTCTGTTCGTCGTTTTTCCTCACTCTCTGATTATCAGCGCTATAACGGACGTGGCGGTGTTCAGGTGGATGTTGATTGTTCTGTTGCTGATCTTGTAAGATATTCACTCCATAATGGTAGCTATGGGGGGCATATAATTCGTTCGCGTACCGGTAGAAGTTTCTATCGATCAATTCCTCGTTTTGCGCTCGCGTATGATCGCACTTTGGATACTTATGTGATGCGGGACGACTATCAGCTTCGCTGAAAGTAGTTATAAAGCTACTGTCTCCTTTTTTCTGGGAATGATAGGCGTGCGAGTTGTGTATGAAAAGCTGATGGGTGGAAGTAAGCCGGGAAGCTTCCTGTTTCACGCAGGAAATAATAAGCAATTTTTGTTGAAATCACGTTCGGGAATGCAGAAGCCTGACTTTATTGCTGTTGATGAGAATGGTGATCCTTATGCGCTATTTGAAGGGAAAGGCTCATCGGATAGTGGTGTAAAAAGTTATCAGATTGAGCGTGGTAAGGAACAGGTGGAGGGCGTATCCTCTATTACGCTGAAGGGGGCTCGTGGGGTATCTGGAAAAGTGAAGCGTGGGGTAGATCTTAAGAAACATGTCGTTGCTTCAGGTTTTTCGAATCGTTCCGGTGTTCGGGGTGATGTTTGGAGTTTGTTCGATGTGGATCCGAACGGTGAGGGGGTGGGTGATTTGTTAGTGGATTTTGATGGAGCTGTGTTCGATTACTATGCCCCAATTGTGTCGATTCTATCGACCGGGAGTGGTGATGTTGTAAAAGTAAATGGTGTGAATTGTGAATTGGTAAAGGCTGAAGATGGTGTTGTTATAGGTCTGGTCCAGGGGCTTCGTGATGTGATTTGTGAAATTGTGGATAAAAAGGCGAATCCTGAGACTAAGTATCAGTATATATGTGAGCGTATGAGCGACGGGTGTGCTCGGCGCGTTGCTAAATATTTGAATGGCCTGGACGGAATTGTGAGTGAGAATGGGGATAAGCATGTGTCGATGGGTGCTGACGGGATTGTTGTTATGGTGAGCGACGAATACGTTCAGTCGTTCAATATGGGATCGGATTGAGATCGGCAGGCGTAGCGGGTAGATAGAGCCCTGGCCTCGTCCCTGAATTGTGGGACGAGGCCAGGGCGTATTGAGGGTGCTCTACGTGCGGCGAACTGTGCCAGGCTTCCCGAGCGTGAGTGTTTCCTGCCTTGTCTGGCCCTCACAAGTCTAAGACCGCTGCGCGCACTGTCAGTTTTTGTGTGCGGTGATCGCAAACTGAAGGGGCAGGCGCTCTGGTTTGTCGCGAAGATGCCACCCGCCGGTGGAGTCTTGTTCCATGAGTTCGGGCCACGGACACCATGCCGCGCGCGGGGTCTCCTCAAGCTCATCGATCACCAAACCCGCGTTGATGAGAGCGGTGACGATCTGGCCAAGGGAATGATTCCACTGGTGGTTTGTTGTGTGAGTAATCCGCGGGGCACCGGGGGAATCCACGTAGCTTGAATCGTCATCCCATGTCATCGGGGCATCCTGCTCGAAGTATGGTTGCTCAATCTTTAAGCCATCGGAAATGTCCTCCCCGATTGTCATGAACGTGGGGTGGTCATCGCGAATGAAGAAAGTGCCGCCCGGCTTGAGCAGGGAAGCAACGACCCGCGCCCACTGAGCGATATCGGGCAGCCAACACAGGACGCCGATCGAGGTGTACACAATATCGAAGCTGTCGGACACTGCTTGACGCGCGTCGTACACGTTCGCGTGAACAAACTCCACGTCAGCGCCCGCGCGGTCGGCGATGTTGCGCGCGTGGGCAAGTGAGGCCTCGGACAGGTCGAGGCCGATGACACGCGAGGCCCCGCGGCGCGCAAAGCCGATTGTGTCCGTTCCGACGTGGCACTGCAGGTGGATGATATCTTTGCCGGTGAGATCGCCGAAGCGTTCGATATCTTGGGCCAGTTCGGTGCTAATGGCTGTCGGGTCCTCGAGAAGGCGCTGGTAGTCGCAGTAGTTGCCAGCCATGTGCAGCTCGGCGCGGTCGTCCCAGTTGTGCTCGTTATCGGAAAACCACTGCGCTTGTCTGCTTGTGTCACTCATATTGTCATTGTAGGTCGGTGGGATGTTGGGGCGGGGTGTCCATCCAGGCCTCGTCGAATCAAGGATCGCGCGGGAGGTGAATCGCAGTGTTGCCGCGGCCGCCGAGCGGGAACCACGCCTGCAGCGCGATGTCAGGCTCCTCAAGGAGCGCCCTGAGCTCGGTCTGCAGGAAGTAGGGGTGGCACTCGGCATGGATGAGTGCGGGCTTGATCTCGCACTCGTCGAGAAGGCAGCGGAGCTCCGCAACGGTGAGGTTCGAAATGCCGATTGCGTGAACCTTGCCCGCCTTATGGGCCTCCTCGAGGTGACGCTAGCCGGTCTGAATGTCCCTGGCGTGCCGGTGTAGGAGGAGCAGGTCGACGTAATCGGTGCCCAGGCGCTCGAGCGTCTCGTCGATGGCGGTCTCGCTATTGTAGGAGGAGGGCCAGATCTTCGTTTCCAGTAAGATGTCTTCGCGGGCCTTCGAGGAGGTGCCCATGCCGCGGCCGATACCACGCTCGTTGACGTAGAAGTTGGCGCTGTCAATCAGCTCGTAGCCGTTGTCCAGGGCGTAAGTCGTGGAGGCCTGCGCGTCTTCGGAGGACAGCTGGTAGGTGCCGAGGCCGACGAGGGGCATCCTGACGCCGTTGTTCAGGTCATGCGATTCAAGGGGGTTGCGCTCTCAGCGCATGTGTGTCCACGTGGGAATAAGGCGAGGATGTTAGTCGTTGGTGGGCGGGGTACGTGTGAGGTCTCGTTGTCCTCTTGACGCGTGCCCGGACAACCCTATACTGAACAGTGTTCAATATAGGTTGCGGCCCCGGGAGGTTGTGTAGATTCGTGCCGAAGCAAGTCATCGACAGAAAGACCCTCGTCGACGCCGCCTACGCGATCGCCGCACGCGAGGGAATCAGTGCTCTGTCGGTACGCAAGGTTGCCAGCGCGTGCGGCATCGCGGTCGGCTCCGTCTACGTCTACTTCCAGACGAAAGCCGACCTCACGGCCGCCGTGCTGACGCGCTTCTTCGAGGAGAACCTCTCGCGGGAGCTGTGCTCCGTGCGCCCCGGCGAACGCTTCACCTCCTACGCCCGGCGCTTCCGTGACGCCCTCGTTTCCGTTCGCTCCGCCATGAGCGTCGACTGGTTCGCGGAGATGCGCGGCCTGCCCGAGCGTGAACGCGACGCCCTCGAGACGGCCCGCGCCCCCATGATGGCGCACCTAGAACGCGGGATGTGCGGGGTCCTTGAGGCCGACGAGGCAGCCAACCGCGCTCGCCTCGTCGGGCCACTACGCCCCGAGCGGGTCGCCCGCCTGACCCTACGCACCATCTTCGCCTCCATGATCGACGAGGCCGACTGCGAGACGCTCTTCGCTCTGCTCGACGCCTCCCTTTACCCGTGCCCGACAGACCCCAACGAGAAAGACCCCCTCCGATGACCCGTTTGCACGTCAAGAAGCAACCCCTGATCGCCGTCGCCGGCGTCGTCTGGCTCATCGCGGGGCTGAACGTCGCCCAACTCGGTGTGCGCGCGGCGATCGGCATGCGCGGCGTCGCTGTGATCATCGTCCTTGCCCTCGTCGGAGGAGCGGTCGCAGTCTTTAGCGCGTTCCACCCGATGTTCTCCAGGCTCGTGAAGAAAAACGCCCAGCGGATCGCCGACCTGGAGGGAGAGCGCCACTTCGTCTTTCGTTTCTTCGACCGCAAGAGCTACATCATGATGGCCCTCATGATGTCCTTCGGGATCGGCATGCGCGCAGCCGGGTTCTTCCCCGAGTGGTTCATCGCCTTCTTCTACACTGGCCTGGGCCTGGCTCTCGCGCTCGCGGGTGCCAGCTACATCATGCGCGGCGTGCGGGGGCGGGCGTGGGCGTTCCACGGGAGCAGGGCAAACACGCGTGGGCAGTCGCTTCTCTGAACAGAAGAGAAGGCACCGACTGGCCCGAGGGGTGCTCGTCGCGGCTGTTCTGGCGTACGCGGCCGTCCGGATCGGCTTCCTGTACGTTGGTCTCCAGATGGCGTCGACGGCCTCCTTGCGCGAAACCGTGGATCAGTACAGCGGTCTGCTTAAGGCCGTGGACGAGCTGCTCGTGCTTTCGGCTGTCCTGGGCGGGTGGGCCTTCTACAACGCGCGCGGATCTCGAGTCCGCAATGGACGAACGTTGACCGGTCTTGCGGCGGCGAGCTTCGCCCTGATGATGATCGGATGGGTGGTGATCGCGCTCGGGACCGGCAGGCTCGTCTATCCCGTCAATGGACTTTCTGTCGTCGCCGACGACGGCCTCCAGGCGGCTTTGGCTGGGATCTACGGCGCGTGGCACCTGTGCGACATCATGCTCGGGGTATTCATGATCGCCTGGGCAGGGTTGTTGTCCCGGCCCCTGTGGAAGTACAGCGGGGCAGCCATAGGGCTGGCGCAGATCCTCAGCACCTACTTCGGGCAACCCGTGAAGCCGATCCCCATGCTGGTGGCGATCGCGCTTTCGACGGCGTGGTTGCTGACGCGCGGCGTTTCCAGCGGGGCCCCGCAACCCGAGCCCTAGAATGGGAGGAGTGGGGAATCCCTTTGCCCGGGAGATGAAGGAGGCCGTGTCGTGGGGCGACCGACGAGCAAGAACGAGCTGATCGCCGCATCCGCCCGCGGGTACGGGAAGCTCACGGAGTTTGTTGTCTCCATGACCGAAGACGAGCTGGCGGCCCCCTTCGACTTCTCCGCCGACAAGGGCCGGAAGGAGGCGCACTGGAGCCGGGACAAGAACCTGCGCGACGTCCTGGCCCACCTCCACGAGTGGCACCGGCTCCTCCTGGACTGGGTGGGTGCCAACGAGGCCGGGGAGAAGCGGCCATTCCTGCCCGAGCCCTACACGTGGCGGACCTACGGCGACATGAACGTCGCCCTGTGGCAAAAGCACCAGGAGACGACCTTGGAGGAGGCCCGCGCGCTGCTGGAAGAGTCCCACAACGCGGTCATGGCCCTGGCGGAGGTGTTCTCCGACGAGGACCTGTTCGACAGGGGACGATTCGACTGGGTGGGGGCCACGACGCTGGGCTCCTATTTCGTGAGCGCTACGAGTTCCCACTACGACTGGGCGCTCAAGAAACTGCGCGCCCACCGAAGGGCGTGCGCGAGGCGCGCTTAGCCGAGGGCCGCGGTGCATGCCGCACCAATGCGCGGCATAAGAGTCCGAGGGTCACCCTCTCAGGATACACAGCTCCCTGAAGCGGTCGTCGAGCTCGGCGATTCCATCCAGCGTGTCCGCCAGGGCCTCGTTGTCCTCCGCCAGGCTGTGCAGGTGCGCCCGCCCAAACAGGGAAGCGATCCGCTCCTTCAGCTCCGCCCGCTCCGCGTCGTGTTCGCCAAGGAAGCGGGCGGCGTAGATGCTCCTGGCCGCCGCCAGGCGGAAACTGAAGTACTGGTGGATCCCCTTTTGCTGCGGGCTCATCCCGTTGCGTCGGATCGCCTCGGCGTAGGCGCGGATGACGCCCTGCTCGCCGCCCTCGTAGCGTCTTCTCATGATCGAGGAGACCTCACGGTAGATCTCCTCGCTGCTGGGCTCCCTCACCCGTGTGAAGCCTCCCCACATGGAGAAAGCGCCCCTCTTGTAGGAGATCGCCCGAGCCTCCCAGGCCTTCGCGAAGTCCTCGAAGTCCATGCTCATGCAGGGGAAGCCCGCCGGATCGTGCAGCTGCACCCGAGTGCCGTCAAGGGCGAGGATGCAGACGAAGTGGTCGACCCCGCCCAGGCCCTGGAAGTTCGGGTTGTAGGTGAGCAGCCCCATGTCCAGGGGGCCCGCCACCACGGGGCCGCGCTCCAGCATGCGCGCGAGTCGATCCCGGGCCTCGGCGAGGACGGCCACGGGCTCTTCGACGAAGAACTCCTCCCACGCAAAGCCGAGAATGCGCAGGCAGTTACTGATGGAAGCGTCGGGCATACCGTTGTCGAAGAACACGATCGGATGGCGTGGGTCGTCTTCCACGATGGTCGCGCCGTTGCCCATGACCATGAGCGCCTCCAGGTGCTCGGGTCGCGCGTCGAACCCGTAGGAATCCAGGGCCATCGCCAGGGCGTTGGTGTAGCACAGCGACACGTCTCCGAAGTACATGCTCATGTGTTCTCCTCGTATTCTGGGCGCGCGTATGAATCAACCCGCGTGCGACGGCTCCCAGGTTGGGGGAAGGGGAAAGCCAGGCTTCTCGTCCCTCCTTAGAGACCTCGCGCGGCCGACAGGTGGGCAGGAATGGCCGGTGCTCGCTGCCCTCCATCGACGATAACGGAGAGAAAAATTCCCGTCAACACAGGAAAAATCCTTGCCGAGGCCGCCCCCGGCCGTCAACCATTCCGCGCGCCGAGAGCCGCCGATGTCACGATGTGAGGGTGCTCGCGCTGCTCGTCGCCTTCCTCACCCCAGGAGGAACTCGTACTCGCGCCGGATCAGGCCGTCTTCGACATCAAACACCTCAAACGATCTCCTCCCGGAGTCGTCAACCAGCAGGACGACGACGCGGCTTCCGTCGGCGGCCTCGTGCGCCTCCTCCACGTGGAAGTGAGCGTCGGTGCCGGCGTAGGCGTCCCGGATCGTCTGCAGATACTCGTCAACCCCGCGGATCGCCCTGTCTTGCTCGCCGTGCAGGTGCCAGACGACATCCTCGTGCAAGAACGCCCTGTACGTCTCCCAGTCCCGCTCGTTCTCAGCCCGGAAGAAGCGGGCGAGTACTTCAACCGCGTTCACGGGCACCCCTCCACGGTTCGCGCTCACGGACGCCGCCTTCTCAGAGGTTGAGGTGCTGGCGGGCGGAGAAACCTCGTTCCTTGAGGGTTCCGTCGACGTAGTCGTAGTGCGTAGGTGTCACCTTGATGATGTTCATGACGAAGGGCAGGGCGCGCAGGCGCTCCACGGGAATGCCTCGCAGCTCGCAGGCGCGGGCGTACTGCGGGCCGAAGGGCTCAAGCACCTCGGCCGTGCCCGTGACCTGCAGGCCGGCGAACGTGTCGAAGGAAACGTCGTCGTCGTGGATTGCCAGGCACACGTTCCTGTTGGCCTGCAGCGCGCGGAACTTCAGGCCTCCCTCGCTGACAATCCACAACGCGCCCTCGGCGTAGACGTACTCGACCGTCGTGTTGCGCACGATCCCGTTTCCGGCCGTGGCCAGCGCGCAGATCTTGTGGCGGCTGAGGAAAGCTTCGATCTCGGCGATCAGCTCGCCCTCGGGCATGCGCGCCTCGCCTGTCTCCTGGTCGATCCAGTGGCTGGCCGCCGCCTCCCAGTCGATTCCGCTCATGGGTCTCTCCCTCCGGGTATCGGGCCGCGTCTGCGGGACCCTGCCACCAGGATAGGACGGCGGGAGCGGACACGGGGGGTGAATCCGCGTCGCGTGCTCCGTGCCCGTTGGCCGAGGCCCGGTGGGGCGGGCGCGCCGCCCTCGCCACCGGCTGCCCCTCGCCGGGCGCGCCGCCCTCGCCACCGGCCCGCCCGCGCAGCGTGTTCGGGGCCAGGGGAGCGCCCTGGGACCTACGCGCCTTGAATACCACTCTCCGGGGGTGTTCCCTGTGAGCACCGCCTGTTTCCGTGATACGAAGGAGAGGACGGCCATGGCCGAGCTGAGCGAGCTGTCGAAGACCCTGTACATCCCCCTCGTGGGCCGCATCCACGCGTCGAGGCACTACCCGTCGCTGATATCCGACTCCAAGGTGCTCGACCTGGAGCCCTCCCTGCCGCCGGAGGCCTCGGCGCTGCGCGACGGGGCCGGCGAGTACGCGATGGTCGCGAGCATCGTGCGCTCCATCAACATGGACCGGAGGATCCGCGAGTTCCTCGCGGTGCATCCCGACGCGGCCGTCGTCAGTGTCGGATGCGGGCTGGAGACGACGTACTGGCGGTGCGACAATGGGCGCGCCCTCTGGTTCGAGCTTGACCTGCCCGAGGTCATCGACGTGCGCAGGGAGCTGTTGGATCCCGGCGAGCGGCAGTTCCTGGTTCCCGGCGACATGTTCGACTACTCGTGGATCGACCGGGTGAAGAGGGAGGGAGAGCGCCGCACCATCGTCGTCGTTTCGGGAGTCTTCTACTACTTCGAGGAGGCCAGGGTCGTCGACTTCATCAACCACCTCGCCGCCTTCAACAACGTCCGAGTGGTGTTCGATTCGACGTCCTCGGCGGGGCTGAGGGTGTCGCGGCACTACGTGAAACTCATGAAGAACGCCTCCGTCATGCGCTTCTCGCTCGACGACCCGACCGCCTTCGTCGGCCGGCTCACAGGCGAGGCGCGCCTCGTCGAACACACGCCCTACTACCGGGGCATCGACAGGCGCGGGGTGGGGCTCGTCACCAGGGCGTGCATGCGCCTCTCCGACCTGCTCCGCATGGTGTCCATGACCGCGATCGACATTCGGAGGCAGTGAGGGACTGGCGGTGACTATCGCTGACCGCGCTCACACGTATGCGTCGGAGTGCGGTGGTTCTGCTCAGATGCGGCCTACCCCGGGTTCGCTCCGCCGACCGCGTCTTGGCTGTGGGGGTCGGTGCGCTCCTCGCCGGTGCCATCCGCGGTGGCGCTGCCCGCGGGGGCGCCGCCCGCTGCGGGCCGCTGCGCCCGCGCGCGCATGCCCCTCAGCCATTCCAGGCGCTCCTTGAAGCGGCCCTCGTTGCCCTCCCGGGTCGGCCTGTAGTAGGCGGCGCCCGCGAGCGAATCGGGCAGGCAGACCAGGTCGGCCGCCACCTTGTCGGCCTCGTAGTGTGCGAGCCGGTAGCCCTGCCCGAATCCCAGGTCCTTCATGAGGCGGGTCGGGGCGTTGCGGATCGCCAGGGGCACGGGTTCGGCAAGCGTGCGCAGCGCGTCCTTCTTGGCGCGCTCGTAGGCGATGTAGGAGCTATTCGACTTGGGCGCCAGTGCCAGGTAGATGACCGCCTCGGCGAGGTGGACCGAGCACTCGGGCATGCCGATGAAGTGCGCGGCCTGGAAGGCGTTGACCGCGACCGCCAGCGCGTTCGTGTCCGCGAGTCCCACATCCTCGGAGGCGAAACGCGTGATGCGCCGCGCCACGTACAGGGGGTCCTCGCCTCCCTCGAGCATGCGCGCCAGCCAGTAGACTGCGGCATCCGGGTCGGAGTTGCGCATCGACTTATGCAGCGCCGAGATGATGTTGTAGTGCTCCTCGCCGTCCTTGTCGTAGAGAAGACTCTTGTGCGAGGTGCACTGCTCGACCGTCTGCGCGCTGACGCTCGTCACGCCGCCGTCTTCGTCGCCGTTGAGGACCACCATCTCCAGGGTGGATAGGGCCACGCGCGCGTCTCCGTTGGCGAACGTTGCGATGACGCGCAGAAGGTCCTCCTCGATGCGCACCTTGCGGTCGCCGAAGCCCCGCGGGTCCGTGAGCGCTCGGCGCAGCAGACCGACCAGCTCCTCCTCGCCCAGTCCCTGGAGGACGAAAACCTTGCAGCGCGACAGGAGGGCGTTGTTGACCTCGAAGGACGGGTTCTCCGTGGTCGCCCCGATGAGGATGATCGACCCCTTCTCGACGAAAGGCAAGAACGCGTCCTGCTGGGCCTTGTTGAAGCGGTGGATCTCGTCGACGAAGACGATGGTGCGCCTGCCCACGGACGCCTGCGCGTCCGCCTGCTTCATGACCTCGCGGATCTCCTTGATGCCGCTCGTGACCGCGGAGAAGTCGATGAACGAGGCGTTGGTGTGGTGGGCGATCACGCGCGCAAGGGTGGTCTTGCCGACGCCGGGAGGCCCCCAGAAGATCATCGAGGGCGTGCGGTCCGCCTCGATCATGGAGCGCAGGGCCTTGCCGGGGCCGATCTGGTGGGACTGGCCCACGACCTCGTCGAGGGAAGCGGGGCGCATCCGGTCGGCCAGGGGGCGGGTGTCCTCGCCGGAGCCCTCGAACAGTGAGTGTTGCTGGCTTCGCTTCATGGGTGAGCCCTCCTGGCGGCGTCGCGAATCCCGTTCCTGTACCCAGGGTAAGACGAGTCGCCCTCGTCTGCGCCCCACCGATCGCCGCCCACAAGCCGCCATCCGATCACCGCCAGTGGCGGTATAATTGTGGCGGTAATAGGGGGTGGTCATGGCCTACGAACCGTCGTTTGGGCGCACCGACGCGATCGATGCGTTGTGCATGGAGATCGCTGAGCTCGTCGGCATGCTGTCGCCTCAAGCCCCTCTGTCGACCAGTCCGACGCTGCGTCGCGAGCTGCGGATCCAGACGATTTATTCCTCCCTCGTCATCGAAGGCAACAAGCTTGATGAGCGCGCGGTGAGCGCGATTATTGGCGGCAAGCGGGTTCTCGGAGATCGGCGCGACATCCTCGAAGTCGAAAATGCGCGCGCCGCCTACGACCTTATTCCTGAACTCGATCCTCATTCGTTGGAGGATTTGCTGCGCGTTCACCGCGTGATGATGGGTGGCCTCGTCCCCGATGCTGGGCGCTTTCGGTCGGGCAATGTCGGCGTGTTCAACGGGGAAACTCTCATCCATGCGGGGACTCCGGCGGCCTACGTCCCCGAGGTCATGGGAGGCCTCTTCGAGTGGCTGCGTACGACGCGTATGCACCCGCTGCTCGCTTCGTGTGTCTTTCACGTCGAGCTCGAGTTCTGTCATCCCTTTTCTGACGGGAATGGGCGGACGGGACGTCTCTGGCAGACTCTGCTCCTGTCTAGGTGGCGTTCGGAGTTGGCGTGGTTGCCCGTTGAGTCCGCTATCAGGAGGCGGCAGGCGGACTATTACGAGGCCTTGGCCCGCTCGGGTGCGACCGGTTCGTGCGAGAGTTTTGTGGAGTTTATGCTCGAAGCGATTCGGGAATCGATTCTTCCGTATGCGAAGCCGTCAAACCCGCAGGATGTCGCTCGAACCCGCGCGCTCGCTTTCCTTAGGGATAACCCGCAGTCCACTGTCACTCAGCTTTCGCAATGTCTTGGGTGCTCGAAGCGGAGTGCCGAGCGCATGGTCGCACAACTGAAAGAAGAAGGCGCGCTTGAGCGTCAGGGGAGTCCTCGTTCGGGCGTGTGGGTTGTCCACGCCCCCGGACTCTGCGGCTGTGATCAGTAGTCCATGCATCGGCGTTGAGACTCACTACTTCATGACGAGTCCAAGCCACTAGGGAGACAAGGAGGACGACGATGAGGCACGCCGAGACGGTGATCTTGAAGGATGGAGTGGAACTCCTCGTGAGGAATGCCGTCGCGTCGGATGCCCGCGCGCTGCGTGACATCATGCAGCGCACGCATGCGGAGACCGACTACCTGCTGTCCTACCCGGATGAGCAAGGAACCGATGTTGAGCGAGAGGCTCGCTCGCTGGCGGAAACGGAGCGCAGTAACAATGAGGTCGAGCTAGTCGCCGTCCTCGATGGACGGATCGTGGGGAGCGCAGGAGTCACGGCGGTGGGCAGCAGGCGCAAGGTGGTGCACCGGGCGCGCTTTGGGATCAGCGTCCTCAAAGATTACTGGGGGTTGGGGATCGGCCGAGTGCTCATGGGATCGTGCATCGACTGTGCGCGCCGGGCGGGCTACACCCAGCTCGAGCTCGAGGTAGTGGCTGACAATGAACGAGCGCTGTCCCTCTACCGGCGCGCGGGGTTCGAGGAGTATGGGCGCAACCCCCGAGGCTACCGGTCCACGGCTGTGGGCTACCAGGAACTCGTGCACATGAGGCTGGAGCTGTAGCGCACCGGAGGGTAGCTGGCGGTTACGTGTCTAGTTTGAGGAGCCTAGAACCTCAGTTCCTTTAGTCGAAACGAGTGGGGGCACCTTGATGATGTGCATGACGAATGGCATGGCGCGCAGGCGTTCCATGATGTACCCCTTCGGCTCTCGGGGGCACGCGTCGTTGGGCCTCATCTCCAGGATGCTGAGCACAGAGACCCCTGCTGTCAGATTTGCAGCCGTTCACAGATACGATGAGCCCATGACTATCATGCTCGTGCCCCTGACTGAGACCGAGCGTCCTGCGCTGATCGCGGACTTTCAGGAATCTTTCGAGCATTTCCAGGGCAACCCGCAGGGATCCTTCGTGGGGGAACGTCTCGCAGCGCGTGAGCAGCCTCCGGCTGGACCCAGCGAGGGCGGTGCAACGGCGCAGCCGATCCTCCCACTGTCCGACATTGAGGAGTCCCTGAATGCACCGGGAGCGCTCGCCTATCGCATCCTTGAGGACGGCAATGTCGTGGGCAACGTCATCCTCACCGTTGCCGGTCATCGAGGCGAGGTTCTCCTTTTCGCAATGAAGGCCTCGGTTCATTCCAGGGGAGTGGGGACGCGCGCCTGGTTCGCCATCGAGGCCGCCCACCCGCAGGTGAGGGAATGGACCCTGGTGACGCCCTATTTCGAGGTGCGCAACATCCACTTCTACGTCAACAAGTGCGGCTTCCACATCGTCGAGTTCTTCAACGAACATCACCCCGACACCTCGTATCCCCGCCGAGCGGGCGAGCCGATGGGCGAGGCCGACTACATGTTCCGCTTCGTCAAGCGCCTGGGCCGCTAGTGGTGTAGCCGCTCAGTTGACGTTCTCGTGCCAGATCTGGCGCATGGGGACGCCCTTGTCGAAGGTGCGGGTGGAGCCGTCCTGGAAGGTGACCTCGACCTTCTCCTTGTCCTCATCCTCCGGATCTTCGATCCAGTCCACCCATTCGATGGCGGGGGAGAGGGTGCCGTCCTCCCAGACGATTCGATAGCCTTCGCCCAGCGACTCGGACATGACGTCCTCGATCTTATCGGTGTTCATGGTGGACCTTCCTTGCGTCGGCGCGTGGGCGCGCTGCGGGTGTGCGCGATTGAGAACCAGCTTAGTCGCGATGAGCCGGTGGATCTGGCCTAAGACTCAGCGACGGCCTCGTTCGTGGGAAGAAACGAGGCCGTGGCGGGGGTGTGGCGCTCGGTGAGCGTCAGCATCCTGTTGCGGGCGGCGTACCCTTGAATCGTGAAGGTTCTTGTCGTTCCCATGGTCGCCCGCTCGCGGATGGGCGGGCCGTGGTCGCGCGCGCAGCGCGTCGCCCGCGCCTTCCAGGACGGCGGCCACGAGGTCACGCTGGCCTGGGGAGACGACGGCAACTGCGCCGATCCCATCGCTCCGACGCTTGAGATTCCGGTGCCCTCGCCCCTCGGCTTGCCAGACGCCATCGCCCGCCACACCTTCCCCCTGGCCTCGCGCCTCGGACTCATGGGCCGCAAGCCCGTGCACAGCTTCGAGGAGGTCCTCTGGCTCACCGGTGCCCTCGACGAGCGTTACACGCGCGCGGCCGTCGATACGCTCCGCGCCCACATGCGAGTCGCTCGCCCCGACGTCGTCTACTCGGAGTTCAGCCTCGCCGCCGTCATCGCCGCCCGCGCCGAGGGCATCCCGTGCGTGGGCACCGCCTCGGAGCCGACGACCGCCTCCTACGCCTCCAACCCGCGTCAATCCACGGGAATTCGACGCCTGCTGCGCGAGATGGGAATACCCGCCCCGGCCTCGTCTCTGACAATCCTGGAGGGGATGCGGCGCCGCTTCATCCCGAGCTGCCCGACCCTGGAGCCGCGCGCGGGGGAGCGGGCCGTCTACTGCGGGTTCCTGGACGAGCCGCCCGTACTGACGGCCACGCCTCGCGATTGTGCGCTCGTCTACCTCGGCGCGGGCAGCGTCCCCGCGGGCGTCGCCGTGCACGCCGGGCGAGAACTCGCCCGGGCCCTCGGATGCGACGTCTTTGTCGCGGGAGCGCCCGAGGCCACCCAGGTCTCAGGTGGCCACACGGTGCGCTGCGCGCCCCGCTTCGACGTCGCCGATCTCCTGCCGCGCGCCCGCGTCTTCGTGCACCATGGCGGGCAAAACTCGATGATGGACGCCCTGTCCCACGAAGTTCCGCAGCTGATCGTCCCGGGGCGCGTCTTTGAACGCCAATTCAACGCCGAGGCCGTGGAAAACGCGCGCTGCGGCCTGACCGTGCACGCGCCCAAGCCTGCGCTCATCGCGCGCGCCGCCCGACGCATCGTTGTCGATGAACCCGCCCTAACCTCGGGAATCCGAGGGCTGCGCGCGGAGCTGTCCTCTCTGGGCGGCACCAAGCGCATCGTGCGCGAGGTTGAGGAACTACTCCGTTAGTCTCAGTTCCAGCCGCGCAGGATCGCCTCCAAGCCTCGTTCAAACTGGGCGTTGAAATCGTATCGGCCGTCCAGGAGATCCTCGATGAGCGGGCGCAGCGCCTGCGCGTCCTCGGGATCGAGGGCGGCGCTCGCGGCCGACAGGTCGACCGGCTGCTCGGGGGAGCCGCCCACGGGCGGGACGACCTCGGCGGCGACGAAGGCCGTCGTGTAGATCGACACGGCGTTCACGAGCCCCAGCATGTCTGCGTTCGGCGTGAAACCGCGCCGGGCGAGCGTCACGAACACGCGCGCCAGGAGCGAGAGCTGCTCGGGCGTCGACATCGGGTGCGTGAGCAGCAGCATGACCGCGCCCGGGT
>ERZ773099.1411-NODE-1411-length-17817-cov-7.057595_pt1 | contig 17817 bp, 14 predicted proteins | sample MGYA00511120_ERZ773099 | MGnify/ENA primary metagenome ERZ773099 (study PRJEB29015, sample SAMEA2738012) | human oral metagenome | biome: human oral; feature: human-associated habitat; material: dental | place: China | collected 2104 ...
CCAATTTAACCGTGCTGAAAAGCACAGCTGAAAGGTCCAGATTTAAAGCGGGGCTTACACCAAGGTTAGAGTCGCTGTTAGAAACAGCAAGATTGCCGTCGGGATTCACAAAGATCACATAATTAGAGTCGGCTTTTAACGGTGAACGCAGCCAATAGGATTTTGATTTATCCCTGCTTTTAGCATCGTCGTCCGTATGAAAATAGCCGTAGGCTTCATGCTCCGCCTCTCTTGCATCCAGGATAAAAATTTTGTCTCCATCAGGATGGAGTTTTCCGTATGCAGGATGAGTTTCCCATGTTTCTTCCCAGCTCTCATGAGAGGAAGGATTTTGACTATTATAAATCGCAGCCTGCTCTTTGTCTGAGAAGCAGTTTAAAAAATTTCCGTTCAGCATTTTCCGGAGAGGGCTGTCCTGCCACACATTACTTACATCGGAGGTATCCGGATTGAACTTAACGTCACCGTAAGTGCTGTCGCAGTCAAGAAACATGGTTGTTGACCCGAAGTCTGAAGTTTTTATGTCCAGCACCCGGAATTCGATGGGATTTCCGATGAAATTTCCAAAGACCACCTTGTCTCCCTTCCACTCATCTGTAGTAGCCTTTGGAACCTCCGGATTTTTTATTCCGAGGTCATTGTCGATGTTAATATTTACTGTTCTTACCTCCCTTTCCGCAGCATTTGCGGGCAGAGGATTTACTGCATAGACAGGGATTGACAGCAGGGCTGCTAAAAGCAGTGCTGTACCCTTTTTCCATTTTCTTACCTTTTTCATCTTCTGCTCCTTTCTTTTAAATTATTTAAATTCTTTTAAAATTATATGATTCTTATATAATATATAATAAAATATTCAATTTTAACCTACCCTTTTGGGTAGGTATAACTATATCTTTTCTTACAAAAATCTATAATTTTTATAAAATAGAGATTTTTTGAGTTTATAGTTATTGTTAAAAGAGAGAATTTGATTATAAGGTATACCTTTTGCAATTTTTATGTGAATTCTGTTAATTATAATGTTGAGATATTTAGCTCAGGTTTATTTATGTTCTTTTATAACTATTAAACTGCTTGCATTATAGACAGCAATTTGCTACAATAAAAATCTGTGACACATAACCTTGCTTCCATAATCAAATGGAGGCCGGAAAAGACCATAAGGAGGTAGAAATAAATGAAATATGAGTTGGCACTTGTACTTAATGCCAGACTTGAGGATGAGGCGAAAAATGCGGCTCTTGAAAAAGTAAAGGGGTATATCACTGAATTTGGCGGTGAGATTACCAATGTCGATGACTGGGGAAAAAAACGTTTTGCCTATGACATTAACAAGATGAAGGAAGGCTTTTATTATTTTATAAAGTTTGAAACTGAGGCTAAAAGCTGTCCCAATGAGCTTGAAGCCCATATCCGTATAATGGAGCCTGTAGTAAGATATTTAGTTGTTAAGCAGGAAGAAAAAGCTAAAGCTAAGAAGAAAAAGCCAAGAGCTGATATTGAAAAAAAATCCGAGTCTGAAGCTTAGGCTTGAGGCTGGTCGGTTGTTAAGCAGGAGCTGGATTTAATTTAAGAGAGGTAAAATTATGAATAAAGTTATATTGATGGGCAGACTTACAAGAGATCCTGAGGTAAGATATTCAGCAGGGGAACGCTCCATGGCTATAGCGAGATATACACTTGCAGTAGACAGAAGAAGGCGCACGTCAAATGACAGTGAGCAGAGCGCTGATTTTATACCATGTGTCGCATTCGATAAATCAGGTGAATTTGCAGAAAAATATTTCCGTCAGGGGATGAGAGTCCTGATATCAGGACGTATACAGACGGGAAGCTATACCAATAAAGAAGGCGTAAAGGTTTATACAACTGAAGTTATAATTGAAGACCAGGAATTTGCCGACAGTAAGGCGGCAGGAGCAGGCAGCTATACCGCACCTTCAAAGCCTGCACCAAGTATGGCAAATAATGACGGTTTTATGAATATTCCTGATGGAGTCGAAGATGAGGGACTTCCATTTGCCTAGATAAGATAAATATCTAAACCGGAGCGGATTTTGCATTATATTATAATGAAAGAAAGGGGATTAAGACCATGGCATTTAATAAGGCTGACAAGTCAGAGGGCTTAAGGAACAGAAGACCTGGCGGAGGAATGCGCAGAAGAAGAAAAATCTGCACCTATTGCAGTGAAGAAAATAAAGAGATTGATTATAAGGATACCGCATATCTTAAGAAGTTTATATCAGAGAGGGGAAAGATACTTCCCCGCCGCATCACAGGAAGCTGTGCAAAGCATCAGAGAGAGCTTACTGTTGCTATTAAAAGAGCAAGACATATAGCACTGCTGCCCTATGTATGTGAATAGTTAAAATTTATATTGTACCGAGGCATTGTTTATGTAAACTGACGAAGCCTCGGTATTTTTTATATTAAAAACCAACAAAATGCCTGACTTTATTAGGATTTATTCTACATGTATTCCTAAAGAATTTTGGTGACATTGTAAGAAAAAATTTGTATAATTAAGAAAAACATCAGAAAATGTTAAAAAATAAAAGGAGGGGGTTTTATGGATTACAGACAGACGGCAAAGGAGGTGCTGGATGCTATAGGCGACAAGGGAAATATAGTGTCTGCAGCACATTGCGCTACAAGACTCAGGCTTGTAATTGCAGATAATGCAAAATGCAGCAAAGAAGCCTTGGAGGATGTTGACGGAGTAAAGGGAGTATTTGAAGCCTCAGGGCAGCTTCAGATAATCTTCGGCACCGGTGTTGTAAATAAGGTTTATGAGGAATTTGTATCACTTGCCGGCATCTCCGCCGCTTCAAAGGAAGACGTGAAGCAGGCGGCAGCCGCAAAAACCAACGTATTTCAGCAGCTAATAAAGACACTTGGAGATATCTTTGTACCTATCATTCCGGCAATAGTGGCAAGCGGACTGCTGATGGGGATAATGAATACTCTTGATTATCTTATAAACACTTACGGCTGGAATATAGACAGGACTTCCTCAGTCTATGTATTTGCCAATATGTTTTCAAATACTGCATATACCTTTCTACCTATACTTATAGGATTTTCTGCGGCAAAAGTATTTGGCGGCAACCAATTTCTCGGTGCCGTTATAGGTATGATTATGATTCACCCGAGTCTGACAAATGCCTGGTCGGTGGCAAGCATGGTGGCAAATGGCGAAGCAATACCGAAGCAGTCCGTATTTTTCGGGCTTTGGCAGATAGAAAGCGTCGGCTATCAGGGGCATGTCATACCGATTATGATTTCAGTCTGGGTAATGTGTGAAATTGAGAAGCGACTGCATAAGGTGGTGCCTGCGGCTATAGACCTCTTTGTAACCCCTCTGGTGTCAATATTTGTGGCAGGCTATCTCGCACTTGCAGCGGTAGGTCCTGTATTTGTATTTATAGAAAATGCGATTCTCGATAAGGTACAGCAGCTTATTACTATACCTTTCGGAATAGGCTCATTTATAATGGGTATCTTCTACGCCCCTACCGTAGTTATGGGCATACATCACATGTATACTATTATAGATTTGGGACAAATAGATAAGTACGGTCTGACCTTCTGGCTGCCCTTGGCTTCCGCCTGCAATATAGCTCAGGGTGCTGCCTGTCTTGCCGTAGGTGTCAAAACCTCGGACAAAAAGCTTAAGGGTCTCAGCTTTCCGGCTTCCTTATCAGCCTTTTTGGGAATCACCGAGCCGGCAATATTCGGTGTAAATCTGAGATATTTAAGACCCTTTATAGCAGGCTGTATAGGCGGAGCCTGCGGAGCAATGTATGCCTCCATAGTACATCTTGGAGCTACTGCAACCGGAGTTACCGGTATCTTCGGCATCCTTTTATGCCTTCATGCTCCTCTTTCATATATAATAATGTTTGCAATTTCTATGGCAGTAGCTTTTGCAGTATCATGGGCTATAACTCCGGCTTCCTTAATTGAGGGAAAGAAAAAAGAGGCTGCCGTAAGCAAGACTGATACAGCTGCAGCTGAAGCTCAAGTCGCGGCTTCAAAAGCGAAGGCTGCACCGGAGCAGCCGGCAGTCAGTGAAGTGGCTTCACCTTTAAAGGGAAGGATAGTGCCTATGGAAGAGACTCAGGACCAGACCTTTATAGCCGGTATTTTAGGAAAAGGAATTGCAGTTATACCGGAAGATGGAGTGGTAATAGCCCCTGATGACGGAAGTGTGGTGGCACTGATGGGACATGCGGTAGGCTTTAAGCTTAAAAATGGAGTTGAGCTTATAGTGCATGTCGGAATTAATACGGTAAACCTTAACGGCAAACATTATGAAGCAAAGGTTGCGATGGGGGACAGTTTTAAAAAGGGTGATGAGCTTTTAAAATTTGATATTGAAGCAATAAAAAAAGAAGGCTATCCTATAATTACTCCCGTTATAGTAACTAACAGCTTTGAGTATAAGGAGATTAAAGCTGAAAGTGAAAAGCCTGTGACCTTTGGGGATAAAATATTTGAGGTGTTCAGGTAGGATTGTAATTTAATAAAATACAGATAAAAGGCAGTCTTACCGGGCTGCCTTTTATCTTAAATTTATACATTAAAGCCTTTTCTTTTAAAAACCTGAAGCTTCAGCAGGAATACGAGAGGCTTGATTATCTCGCAGAAAGGATTTTTATGAATAAAAAATTTGAACCAGGCTATCATATCAGACCTCCTAAGGGCTGGCTGAATGACCCAAACGGATTGAGCTTTTTTAAGGGCTGCTATCATGTGTTTTATCAATACGTTCCCGACAATCCCAATGGTGGACTGAAATACTGGGGACATTACAGAAGTGTGGATTTAATTGACTGGGAAGAATGTCCTGTTATGCTGAGCCCCGATCAGGATTATGATAAAAACGGAGTTTACTCAGGCTCGGCAATTATCAAGGATGATAAAATGTATCTTTTTTATACGGGCAATGTCAAAAAGCCGGGTGATTATGACTACATAAATTCAGGCAGAGAGCATAATACCGTAGTAGCAGTCAGCAGTGACGGTTTTAAAATTGATGAAAAAAAGGTGCTCTTATATAATGCCGATTATCCGGAAGGCTTGAGTTGTCATGTAAGAGACCCAAAGGTATTTGAATATGAAAACAGCTATTACATGGTGCTCGGGGCAAGAACAAGGGACAGCAAGGGAGAAGTGCTTGTATATGAAAGCGGAGATTTGTATACCTGGAAGCATATAAATACTTTAAAGACGGATTATGATTTCGGATATATGTGGGAATGCCCGGATTTATTCAAAATTGATGAGGACTGGATACTTGCAGTATCTCCACAGGGGCTTAAAAGAGAAAAATATAGATACAGGAATATCTATTCAAGCGGATATTTTAAGGTAAACGGAGATTTTAGGAAGGAATCTACACTTACAGACTATACCGAGCTTGATGAGGGCTTTGACTTTTATGCTCCTCAGACCTTTGAGCACAAGGGGAGGAGACTTATGCTTGCCTGGATGGGAATGCCCGATGCGGAGTATACCAATCCTACCGTAAAAGATGGCTGGCAGCATTGCATGAGCCTGTTTCGTGAGCTTTACATGATCGGTGGCAAGCTTGTCCAAAAACCTGCGGAAGAATATAAAGCACTTAGAATCCGCAGCAGCAAATATAAAGTCAAAAAAGAGCTTAATTTAAAAACTTCAAATCCATTCTTGGAAATCAGGGCAGATAATATAGAAAACGGCTTTTATATCAGTATATTTGATACCCTTGAGCTGAGCTATGATAGTGAAAAGCAGGAATTTACCATGTCGCATAAAAGCGGTGCAGACAAAGGCAATGCTTACGGCAGAACCAAGAGGCAGGTATTAATTAATAAGCTGGAAAACCTCGCCGTATATCTTGATGCCTCCTGCGCCGAAGTGTTTATAAATAACTGTACTACAGTGTTAAGTACAAGATATTATCCTGAAAGCTTTGAAGAAATTAGCTTTAAGCAGCGGCTTGAAGCAGAAATCTACGAGCTTAAGCCAACAAAGGTATAATATTTATAGCCTTTTTTAAGAGAAATTATTGATAAAAATATATAAAAAATATATAATTATACCTTGGCTGCATAGATACCGGAAGCATTTGGTATGAAGATATTTACATGAAATAATTATCGTATTTTTACAGTTTCGGTTTTAGAGTATAAAAGAGTGCATAAGGCAGCTTTTAGATTTGCTGCCGCATTGAAATACAATAAGACAGAGTCGCAGATTACTGCGGAAGAAAGGAGATTTTATTGAAAATAATAGCAGGTTTGGGAAATCCGGGAAAGGGATATGAAAACACTAGACATAATGCGGGTTTTGATGCTATAGACAGATTGGCATTTAAATATGAAATCCCATTAAATGAAGTTAAGCATAAGGCAATCTGCGGAAGCGGATTTATGGGAAATGAGAGAGTGCTGCTTATGAAACCGCAAACTTATATGAACCGCAGTGGAGAGGCTATAGTCAGAGCTCTGCATTACTATAAGCTTAAACCGAGTGATTTAATTGTGATATTTGATGATATAAGCCTTTTGCCGGGTCAGATAAGAGTAAGGCTTAGAGGTAGTGCAGGCGGTCATAACGGCATGAGGTCAATTATATATTCTATAGGCGGAAATGTCTTTGCAAGAGTAAAAATAGGTATAGGTAAGGAAACTGAGGGCAGGGCGCTTTCAAATTATGTACTGGGCAAATTTGCAAAGTCGGAGCGTGCACTTATGGATGAGGCCTACAGCAATGTAATTGCAGCTTTGGAATTGCTCATAGCGGGAGAAGCTGACCGGGCTATGAATGTATTTAATAAAAAGGTTAAAGCTGAAAATAAAGAGGATTTATAAAGAGCAATGAGTGTATTTAAAAATCCGCTGTCAGAGCTTGCAGATTATGAGCCTATAGAAAAAGAAGTTAAAATCGGCAGAAAATCATTGCAGATATGCGGGCTGGTTGAAGCGGCAAAGTCTTATTTTATATCGGAATTTTTAAAAAATGAAAAGCCTTGGAAGTTGGTAATAAGTTATGATGAAAATAGGGCGAGGAGGATATATGAGGATATATCCTCCTTTAATGAAAATACTTTTCTTTATCCGGCAAAGGATATGCTGTTTTTTGATGCAGACATAAGGGGACGTCTTATATCAAAGCAAAGAATAAATGTCTGGAAGCATATGCTGATGGATGCTGAGGGAATCGTAGTAACTACAGCTGATGCTCTTATGGATAAACTTGGAGAGTATGAGAGCTTTAAAGATAAGGTGATACACATAAGCAGCAATGACAATATAAATGTAGAGAAGCTTACCCGAGATTTAATCCTGCTTGGATATGACAGAAATTTTGAAATTGAAGGAGAAGGTCAGTTTGCTGTAAGAGGAGGCATTATAGATATATTCCCGTTGACAGAAGAACAGCCGGTGCGTATAGAGCTGTGGGGAGATGAAATTGATTCAATTAGAAGCTTTGATTTAGAATCCCAGCGCTCCACTGAAAGTATATCTGAAGTAGACATTTACCCTGCTAAGGAATTTAGTGAAGCCGGGAAAGTGTCTTTTTTAAAATATTGGCATTCTCATGATAATATTATTTTTATAGAAGAACCGCATAGGGTACTGGAAAAAGCCGAATTTATTGAAAAAGAATTTAAAGACGGCATGGCGGGACGTATAGAGGCAAATCAGATAAAGGCAGCCGAGGTACCCGAAATTTTTTCGGCAGATGAAATTATAAATGCATTAAAGAAAACTGCACCGCTCTGTCTGACGGCATTGGACTACCGACTGGCTTTTATGAATATTGAAAGCAGATATTCTTTAGAGAGCAGACAGCTTTCTGCCTATCATAATGCCTTTGATATGCTGATAGAGGACTTGAAAAGATTTAAAGCGGAAAAATACAGGATTGTACTCGTGACAGCTTCAAAAACCAGAGCGGGAAGACTGGCAGAAAGCCTTAGAGAATACGGACTTTTGGCTTTTTATCAGACTGAAGGTCAGGAAATGGAGCTTAGAGCCGGTCAGATAACGGTAATATATGGAAATCTTCACAGCGGTTTTGAATATCCTCTAATTAAATTTATAGTAATTTCTGAAAGTGATATCTTTAGAAAAAAGCAGAAAAAGGGCAGAGCTAAAAAAAGCAGGAAATCAAAAGCTGCCCTTGCCTCTTTAAATGAGTTGAATGTCGGAGATTATGTAGTGCATGAAGACTACGGCATAGGAATTTACAGGGGGATGGAAAAGGCTGAGGTAGATGATATTATAAAAGACTATATTAAAATAGAGTATGCCGGAAATTCAAGCGTGATGATCCCTGTCTCAAGACTGGATATTATACAAAAATATGCGGACTCTCAGGTAAAATCTCCTAGAATAAACAAAATTGGCAGCGGAGAGTGGAATAAGACTAAAAGCAGAGTCAAAGCTGCGGTGGAAGATATGGCAAGAGATTTAATAGAGCTTTATTCCGGCAGACTTAAAGGTAAGGGCTATGTTTATGCTCCGGATACTGTATGGCAGAGAGAATTTGAAGAAATGTTTCCGTTTGAAGAAACTGAAGACCAGCTTAAGGCGATAGAGGATGCTAAAAATGATATGGAAAGCGGCAGAATCATGGACAGACTTGTTTGTGGAGATGTAGGCTACGGCAAGACTGAGGTTGCTTTAAGAGTAGCATTTAAAGCCGTACAGGAAAATAAACAGGTAATATATCTGGTGCCTACAACTATATTGGCAAGGCAGCATTATAATACTTTTAAGGAAAGGATGAAGGAATTTCCGGTGAGAGTGGAGCTTTTATGCAGGTTCGTGAACAGCTCGCAGCAAAAAAAGATTATTAATGATTTTAATAAAGGCTTTGCAGATATAATAATAGGCACTCACAGAGTATTATCAGGCAGCCTGCATCCTAAGGACTTGGGAGTAGTAGTCATAGATGAGGAACAGAGGTTCGGAGTCAGGCATAAAGAAAAGCTTAAAAAAATCAAAGAAAATGTAAACGTACTTACTCTGACTGCCACGCCGATTCCCAGAACTCTGCACATGAGCCTTTCAGGAATCAGAGACCTTAATATGCTTTCCGAGCCTCCCATGGACAGAAAGCCTATACAGACTTATGTCATGGAATACCATGACGAAATAGTTAAAGAGGCATTAAAGCGGGAAATTATGAGGGGGGGACAGGTTTATTTTGTATATAATAAAATTAAAGGCATAGAAGAAATAACTGCAAAGCTTCAGCAGCTGCTTTCGGATGATGTAAACATAGCCTATGCACATGGTCAGATGAATGAAAGAAGGCTGGAGACTATAATGCTTGATTTTATAGCTGGGGACATAGATGTGCTGGTATCTACAACAATTATAGAAACCGGGCTTGACATACCTAACGTAAATACGATTATTATTTATGATGCTGACAAAATGGGGCTTTCTCAGCTTTATCAATTAAGGGGCAGGGTCGGCAGAAGCAGCCGGACCGCTTATGCGTTTATGATGTATCGACGTGATAAGCTGCTTACGGCAGAGGCTGAAAAAAGACTTAAAGCTATAAAAGAATTTACGGAGCTTGGAAGCGGCATAAAGATTGCGATGAAGGACCTTGAAATAAGAGGAGCCGGCAGTGTGCTCGGTGCAAGGCAGCATGGTCATCTGGAAGCGGTAGGCTATGAGCTTTACTGCAAGCTCTTAAATACAGCGGTAGCTGAGCTTAAAGGCAATAAAACGGAAAAAACGAAAACCCAGACCAGTGTTGAAATTGAGGCAGATGCTTATATTCCTTATGAATATATTAAAAATGAGGAGCAAAAGCTTGATACCTATAAGAGAATTGCTTTAATTGACAGTGAGGAGGATTTTCTTGATATGCAGGATGAGCTTATAGACAGATTCGGCGACCCTCCGGCTTCAGTAATTAATCTGCTTAAAACCGCATTGATTAAATCTGAAGCTTCAAAGCTTTATATAAGTGAGGTAAGTATAAGCAAGGCTGCCGTACAGTTTATTATGGATACGGATACAGCGACGGAAGACATAAATACCGGTGAGATACAGCCTCTTATTAATAAATATGAGGGATTTTTGCATATAACTATAGGAGAAAAAACTACTTGGACGCTTTACCCTGCCAAGGAGAAAACAGAGGTAAATTTTAATCTTGAAGCTTGCATACTTTTGCTTAAAGAAATGGAAATACTGAAAAAAAAGTGATTTTTATAGACATACTATTAAATTCTTATTAATATTGCTAAATAGCTTGACAAATACTGGTAAAAAGGATATAAAGTAATAGCTATACACTATCAGTTAGGAGGAATTAGTTCATGAATAAGTCAGAATTGATTGCAGCGATTGCTGAAAAAGCTGAGCTCAGCAAAAAGGATTCTGAGGCTGCACTTAAGGCATTCACAGAAGTAGTAACAGAAGAACTTTCAAAGGGAGAAAAGGTTCAGCTTGTAGGCTTTGGAACTTTTGAAGTATCAAAAAGACCTGAAAGGTCAGGAATCAACCCACAGACTAAGAAGGCTATTAAAATCCCGGCTTGTACAGTGCCGAAATTTAAAGCGGGGAAGGCTCTTAAGGATTCTGTTAATAAGTAATTAATGAGGATAGACAAATTTCTGAAAGTTTCAAGACTTATTAAAAGACGCACAGTTGCCAATGAAGCTTGTGATGCAGGCAGGGTTTCAGTAAATGGAAAAATTGTAAAAGCCTCACAGGAGGTAAAAATAGGAGATGTAATCGAAATTAAATTTGGTGCAAAAATTATAAATGTCAGAGTGACAGATTTAAGTGTTACTACTAAGAAAGACGAGGCAAAAGAACTTTTTGAGTATCTTTAAAAAAGTCTTAGTTTAACTGCGCCGTGGGTAAGCAATCTTCCGATGCGTTCTCTTTATTGTGGAGGATTGTATTTACGCGGCGTGCTTTTTTATAAAAATAAAAGTGTCCAGGTTTAAGCATATTAAAGAGGGATAAGGGGGCTCATTGTAAAAGGCAGTGGAGCCCTTTTTACTTTGCACAGGCGAATTTTATGCAGGCAGCAGGAAAATAATTATTATTACTATAATGAAACTGGCTCAGGCAGCCCTTCGCTTCAAAATACAGAGTAAGATAAGAAAGGCTGTCTGTCGGAATTTATTTGGAGATATGATATGGCAAGAAAGATTAAAAGAAAAATATCAGAAAAGAATGCACATAGATGGGCTGTCATTACTGTAACCGTGGTGGTAGCATGTATGGCTTTCGTTCTGAATAATCAGGTCAGAATGTTAAAACAGAAGCAGGCAGGCTATCAGGAAAGGATAGAAAGCCTTACAAAACAGGTTGAAGCTGAAAGCAAGCGCTCAGAGCAGCTTGAGCAATATCGCATCTACGTACAGACAAAGGAGTATGTGGAAAAGGTGGCAAAGGAAAAGCTTGGTCTGGTAAAACAGGATGAAATATTACTTAAACCTGAGCAGTAAAATTGCTGATTACCTCTGAATCATTTAAAGATTTGGAGGTTTTTAGGCAGCAATTTCTGCGTTATTTTATCCTCTCCCTTAAAAAACGGGAGCTTTAAGCTTGAGTAGGGAGATATTAAGAACCATTACACGGGAGACAGCATGCAGGAAAATGTGATAAAATATATAAAAAAGTATAATCTTCTTTTAAAGGGTGATTTATGTGTACTTGCAATTAGCGGAGGAGCCGATTCAACGGCACTTGCCTGTGTTATGCATAAAATTGCTGCTGAGTATTCCTTAAAGCTTAAGGCAGTACATGTCAATCACGGCATAAGAGGAGAGGAGGCTCAGAGAGATGCCGATTTTGTAAAAAAGCTCTGTGAAAGCCTTGATATTGAATGTGAGATAGCCTGTGCTGATGTTCCGGCATTTGCTTTTGAAAATAAACTTTCTATTGAAGAAGCAGCGAGGACTTTAAGATACAGACTCTTATATGAGACTGCTTTTAAATTTTATAAGCAGGAGCATGATATCAATGAAGCAGAAGCCTTAAATTTAAACAGCAGGGTTAAGATAGCAGTAGCACATAATAAGGAGGACAATGCGGAAACCGTGCTTATGCAGCTTATCAGAGGTAGCGGATTAAAGGGACTTTCAGGGATACGCCCGAAAAGAGATATTATTATAAGACCTCTGCTTAATATAAGCAGGGCACAGATTGAGGTTTATCTTAAAGAAGAAGGCAGAGAATTTATGCTGGATTCAACCAATCTGAGTGAAGACTATACCAGAAATAAAATCAGGCACAGAATAATACCTGAGCTGGAGCGGCTTAATTCTTCAGCCCTAGACAATATTAACAAAGCTTCAGAGATTATTGCAGATACATTTGACTATTTAGACAGAAAAGTATACAATATAGTAGAGGAATATATGTTATGGGAGGAAAGCGGAGTAAGAATATCTTTGGACATACTTAGAGCCGAGCCTCATATTATAAGAAGCCATATAATAAGACTGATGATTGAGAAATTAAAAGGAAGTCTTAAAGATATTGCTTCAATACATATTGACAGCATAGAGGCACTTATAAATATGCAGGTTGGTAAAAGTATTGATTTGCCTTATAATCTAAAAGCGGAAAGGTCTTATACTGATTTAGCCATAATTTTAAAGTCGGAAAATCAGAAAGAAGTTTTTCATGCAGCAAGTATTTCAGAGCAAAGTATTCCACAATCAGGAACGGAAAAATATAAATCAGGAGCTTATCTTTTATATAATGACTCATTTGAGTTTAGTTTTTTGGATTACAGAGATGAAATGGAGATTCCTCACTCTGACACTTTAAAGTGGTTTGATGCCGAAGTGATAGGTGATGATTATGAAATCAGATATAGAAAAAAGGGTGATTTTATAAGACTTGAAAAAGTGGGCAAAAAAACTGTTAAGGCTTATATGGCAGACGAAAAGATTCCTGCAAAAGACAGAGGGAAGATACCTTTGCTTGTAAAGGGAGGAGAAGTAGTATGGATAGTAGGAAAGCGCATTAATGAGCGTTTTAAGGTAGGTAAAAATACTAAAAAAATTTTACAAGTAAGATATATAGAAAGGTAAGGCGTATGTCAGAAAAAATAAGAGTATTACTGAGTGAAGATAAGGTGAACAAAAGAATCAGAGAAGTAGCCCAGCAGATAAATAAGGATTATGCCGGAAAAGAAATACATCTTATATGTATATTAAAGGGCGGAGCTATGTTCATGTGCGAGCTGGCAAGGCGTATAAGCATACCGGTGTCTTTTGACTTTATGAGCGTTTCAAGCTATGGAGCAGGCACAACCTCAAGCGGAGTGGTGAGGATTTTAAAGGACCTTGATGAGGACCTTAAAGATAAAGAAGTGCTTATAGTTGAAGATATAATAGACTCGGGACGAACTCTTTCATATCTTCTGGAGCTGATTCAAAGCAGAAATCCAAAGAGCGTGAGGCTTTGCACACTTCTTGATAAGCCCTCAAGACGTGTGATAAAAGATGTTAATGTGGATTATGTATGCTTTAGTATACCTGATGAATTTGTAGTAGGCTATGGGCTTGATTATAATCAAAAATATAGAAATCTGCCATTTATAGGAGTGGTAGAATTTGATGCGAAGGGGTAAAACTTGAAAAATTCAAACCAACAGATAAGATTGATAATTATTTCTCTGATGATTTTTGCACTTGGAGGCTTTATTCTAAATCAGATAGGACGGCGCGGCTATACGGAAGGAATGAGCAAGGGCGAGTTTGTAAATCTTGTTAATCAGGACAATGTCGAAATGGTGGTGATAAAGCAGAACAGTCAGACTCCAAGCGGCTCGGCTCAGATAGAATTTACGGACAGCTCTTTAAGCAGAGAATATTATGTATCAGATGTCAATAAGCTTATACACCTCCTTGATGAAAAAAATATAGATTATGTAATGAAGGATATTGAAAAAAATAATTCTGTGACCGGTATTGTTATACCTATAGCGTTGACTTTGGCTTCTATTTTATTTGTATTTATGCTTTTTCAAAGCCGGGTAGGAGGCAGCACCAATTCACGTATGATGAATTTCGGCAAGAGCAGAGCCAGATTGAGCGGTGTAAATAAGGCAAATTTTAAGGTGGTTGCCGGTCTTAAGGAAGAAAAAGAAGACCTTGAGGAAATAGTAGACTTTTTAAAATATCCTTCAAAGTATACTGCACTTGGAGCCAGAATCCCTAAAGGAATACTGCTGGTAGGTCCTCCGGGAACGGGAAAGACTTTGCTTGCAAAGGCTGTTGCAGGTGAGGCTAAGGTCCCCTTCTTTTCAATATCAGGCTCTGATTTTGTGGAGATGTTTGTGGGAGTGGGAGCTTCGAGAGTGAGAGATTTATTTGAAGATGCTAAAAGACATGCTCCCTGTATTATATTTATAGATGAAATAGATGCAGTTGCAAGGCATAGAGGCTCAGGGCTTGGAGGAAGCCATGACGAGCGTGAGCAGACGCTTAACCAGCTTCTTGTAGAAATGGACGGTTTCGGAGTAAACGAGGGTATTATAATCCTTGCAGCTACCAACAGACCCGATATACTTGACCCGGCAATACTCAGACCCGGAAGATTTGACCGAAAGATAAGCGTGTCACGCCCTGATGTCGGGGGCAGGGAGGATATACTTAAAATTCATGCTAAGGATAAGCCTCTCAGCTCTGATGTTGACCTTCATCAAATAGCAAAAAGCACCTCGGGCTTTACGGGTGCCGACCTGGAAAATTTATTAAATGAAGCTGCAATCCTTACTGCCAAGTCAGGCAGGCAGTTTATATCGGCAAAGGACGTAGAAGAAAGCTATATTAAGGTGGGGATAGGCAAGGAAAAGAAAAGCCGCATAGTAAGTGAAAAGGAGAGAAGAATTACCGCCTACCACGAAGCAGGTCACGCTATCTTGTTCAGAGAGCTGCCTGATGTAGGACCGGTGCAGACTATATCAATAATTCCCACAGGTGTAAGTGCGGCAGGCTATACCATGCCTCAGCCGGGAGAAGATGAAATGTTTAACAGTAAAAGCAAGCTTCTTAACAGCATCATCGTTTCACTTGGAGGAAGAATTGCTGAAGAAATAAAATTTAATGATATTACTACCGGAGCAAGCTCGGACATCAGACAGGCGACAATGACCGCCAGAGCTATGGTTATGCGCTATGGTATGAGCGAAAGGCTCGGTTTTATAAATTATGAAAATGAAGAGGAAATCCTTGTCAGCCGAGATTTTGGACATGAAAAATCTTATTCTGAGGGCACTGCTGTAATTATAGATGAAGAAGTAAGGTGTATTATGGAAGAATGCTATGACAAGGCGAAGTCGATAATTATCAAGCATATAAATGTGCTTGAAAAATGTGCCGAATTGCTTCTTGAAAAAGAAAAAATAGGCTATGATGAATTTGAGGCGTTATTCAATGATTAGAGAGGCTGTATTTAGTGATGAAACTGATTCTTATATAGCTCCGTCAGAGCCTTCTATGGGGGAGAATATAAGAATCCGTCTAAGAACTGCAAAAGATGATGTTGAAAAAGTTTTTTTGATAAATTATGAGGACGGCGAACCGCTGGAAATGCCGATGAAAAAAGTTTGCTGCAACAGGTATTTTGACTATTATGAAATAAATATAATTTTAGACAGAGAAGAGCTTTTATATGTTTTTAAATTGGAAAACGGCGAGGAAATGCTCTATTATGACAAGCTTGGGGCAGGGACTGAAATCAGAAATACTTATTTTTTTAGGCTGATTGCAGGCTATAAAACCCCTGACTGGGCTAAGGGTGCTATAATGTACCAGATATTTGTTGACAGGTTTTGCAGAGGCGATGAAAAAAATGATGTCCTTGATGACGAATATATTTATATAGATATACCGACAAGGCATATCTCCGACTGGCATGAGTACCCTTCGGCATTTGATGTGGGCTATTTCTATGGCGGAGATCTTCAGGGGGTGTTAAATAAGCTTGATTATCTTGAAGAGCTTGGAGTTGAGGCTATTTATTTTAATCCGCTTTTTGTTTCGCCTTCAAATCATAAGTATGATGCTCAGGATTATGAGCATATAGATCCTCATTACGGTAAGATAGTAAAAGACGGGGGCAGCGTACTGCCTGAAACCGCACAGAACAACAGCCGGGCGGATAAATACTGTATAAGAACAACTGATGAGGCAAACTTAAAGGCGAGCGATGATTTTTTTGCCTTTTTTATAAGAGAAGCACATAAAAAAGGTATAAAGGTTATTATTGACGGAGTTTTTAATCATTGCGGCTCGTTTCATAAATGGCTTGACCGGGAGGGAATTTATAAAATGACCGGAAAATACCCTCCCGGGGCCTATGAAGGTAAAAAAAGTCCTTATAGAGATTATTTCAGATTTTATGGCGGAGAGGATTCAAAAAGCTATGACGGCTGGTGGGGGCATGATACCCTCCCGAAATTATTTTATGAAAACAGCGAAAAGCTCTGCAATAAAATTATGGAGATAGCCAGAAAATGGGTTATGCCTCCTTACTGTGCTGATGGCTGGAGGCTTGATGTGGCAGCTGATTTAGGGCATTCTCCTGAATTTAATCATTTGTTCTGGAAAAGATTCAGAGAAAATGTAAAAGAGGTAAATCCTGAAGCGGTGATTATTGCCGAGCATTACGGCGACCCTTCTGCTTGGCTTAACGGAAAACAATGGGACACAGTGATGAATTACGATGCCTTTATGGAGCCTGTAAGCTGGTTTTTAACAGGCATGGAAAAGCATTCCGACTGGAAAGACGATTCTAAGCGCGGAGATGCCTGGTATTTTTTTGACATGCTTTTAAGAAATAAGGCAAAGATGCCCATGCCTTCATATATGACGGCGATGAATGAGCTTTCAAATCATGACCACTCAAGATTTTTAACCAGAACAAATAGCTTAGTAGGAAGACTTCAAACTATGGGAAGCCGTGCTGCCGAAGACGGAGTCAGACTTTCAGTGTTCAGACAGGCTATTTTAATGCAGATGACAATGCAGGGAGCCCCTACCATATATTATGGCGATGAGGTCGGAGTTTGCGGCTGGACAGACCCGGACAACAGGAGAACCTATCCCTGGGGAAATGAAAATTTTGAATTGCTGGAATATCACAAGTATATGAATGATATACATAAGGACTATAAGGCATTGCGTTTAGGCAGCTTTATTCCGGTGCTTGCACAAAAAGATGTGTTGGCCTATGCAAGAGCATATAATGAGGAATGTATGCTTATAGTGGTATTTACCGGTGATTATGATACTGAAATTTATGTACCTGCATGGCTCGCAGGCTTTTTGCCTGAAAATAAGATTAAAAGGATAATGTATACTTATGAAGACGGCTATAATGTGGGAAGCATGGAGTATACTATGAAAGACCGGCATTTAAGCATAAAGACCGGAAAGAATTCCGCTATGCTCTTTGCTGCTTATTAGAGTGCTTCTGCTCATGTCCCTGTTCACGGAAGCCTTTACACATAGATTTAAAGTTGTGCTTGGTATGAAGCTAATGTTTTATCCGGCAGCTTTTTTCAATTTTAATCCGGTGTCAGCGGAAGTTAAAACTTCCGCTGAGAGTCTGTCTGACTGAATCAATAAAAGCAAAAGCTATAAAAGCGAGTGCTCAGTCTAAACCTGGCACTGAGCGGTCTGTACCAGGACATAATCGAGAAAAATCAATAAAAGCCTTGACATAAATAAGAAATTCAGGTAAAATCCATATTGTCTTTTTAGAAGGCACTTGCAGGTGTAGTTCAATGGTAGAACATCAGCCTTCCAAGCTGAATACGTGGGTT
>ERZ773099.1412-NODE-1412-length-17817-cov-5.003547_pt1 | contig 17817 bp, 14 predicted proteins | sample MGYA00511120_ERZ773099 | MGnify/ENA primary metagenome ERZ773099 (study PRJEB29015, sample SAMEA2738012) | human oral metagenome | biome: human oral; feature: human-associated habitat; material: dental | place: China | collected 2104 ...
AACAGCAGAAAGAAAAATCGAAAGTGCTGAAGTAGAATCAGAGAAGATTTTAGAAAATGCAAAACGTGAAGCAGAAAATATCAGAAAAGAAGAAATTGTAAGAGCGAAAGAAGAAATTTTTAAAAGCAAAAATGAATTAGACGATGAGATTAGAGAAAGACGTGGAGACATTCAAAGACAAGAAAGAAGATTAATTCAAAAAGAAGAGAACTTAGACAAAAAGATTAGCAACTTAGAAGAAAGAAGCAAGGATTTAGATTTAAGAGAATCAAAGATTGAAGAAATCAGAGAAGAAGTTCAACAATTAAAAGATAGCGAAATGGACAATCTTGAGAAAATTGCAAAATTATCACAAGATGAAGCTAAAACTGAAATGTTAAACAGACTAGATGATACATTAACACAGGAAAAAGCAGAACGTATCAGAAAAATGGAAGATGAAATTAAAGATAAATCAGATGATACAGCAAAAAATATAATAACTTATGCAATCCAAAAATGTGCTGCAGACCATACTGCAGAAACAACAGTATCAACAGTAACTTTACCTAATGATGAAATCAAAGGAAGAATCATCGGTAGAGAAGGTAGAAATATCAAAACACTTGAAACATTAACAGGTGTAGATTTTATAATTGATGATACACCGGAAGCAGTAGTTATTTCAGGATTTGATGCATTAAGAAGAGAAGTAGCTAGAATCGCTTTAGAAAAATTAATTGATGATGGAAGAATACATCCAGCAAAAATTGAAGAAAAAGTAGAAGAAGCAAAAGAAGAATTAACAAAAACAATTAAAGAAGAGGGTGAAAGAGCTGCAATAGAAGCAGGAGTAATCAACTTACCACCAGAAATAATAATGTTACTAGGAAAATTAAAATATAGAACAAGTTATGGACAAAATGTATTAAAGCATTCTGTTGAAGTATCACACTTAGCAAGAATAATGGCAGAAGAATTAGGGCTAAATTCAAAAATTGCCAGAAAAGCAGGATTGTTACACGATTTAGGAAAAGCTTTAGATCACGACATGGAAGGTACTCATGTTCAATTAGGAGTTGAAGTTCTAAAAAGATATAAAGAAGATCCAAAAGTAATAAACGCAGTAGAAGCACATCATGATGATGTACCAGCAGAAACACCTGAAGCAATACTTGTAAAAGCTGCAGATGCAATATCATCAGCAAGACCAGGATCAAGAAGAGAAACACTTGAAGCATATATTAAGAGACTTGAAAGTCTTGAGAATATTGCAAACTCATTTGAAGGTGTAGAAAAATCATTTGCAATTCAAGCAGGTAGGGAAGTAAGAATAATTGTAGAACCTGAAAAAATATCAGATGACAAAATGGTATTACTAGCAAGAGATGTAGCAGCAAGAATTGAAAATGAAATGGATTATCCAGGACAAATTAAAGTAAACATTATTAGAGAAAAACGAATTACTGAATATGCAAAATAAAGCAAAATAAAGACTTATGAACAAATCATAGGTCTTTTTATTTTGCAGATAAAAGTATTATGTGGAGAAAATCTGACAAATTTAAAATAAGGAAAAGAGAAAACAAAAAGGAGATTATATGGTGAAAATCCAGCAAAACAATAAAAAGAAAAACATTGAAAAAAAACAAATAAAATGATATGATAGCCAAAGTTATAAAAGAAATATAAAAGATAGGAAAACAAAGTATATGAAGATTTTAGCGATTGGTGACCTCGTATCACATGGCGCTGTAGAAAAACTGAAAAGTGATTTACCAAACTTACAAAAAGCAGAAAATATAGACTTTACAATAGTCAATGCAGAAAACGTAGCAGAAGGAAGAGGAATCACTAAAAAAATATTTAATGAATTAAATCAATTAAATATTGATGTATATACAATGGGAAACCATACATGGGGACGAAAAGATATATTTGAATTAATTGACATACCAAAATTAATAGTACCAGCAAACTACTCAAAAGGATGTCCAGGACATGGATATGTTGTAATAGAAAAAAACAATAAAAAAATATGTACAATAAATTTAATTGGAAGAACAAACATTAATGATGTAATGTCAAACAATCCATTTGAAATAGCAGATCAAATAGTTACAGAAGTAAAAGCAGATATCTATATGGTTGACTTTCATGCAGAAGCAACAGCTGAAAAACTAGCAATGGGACATTTCTTAGACGGAAGAATTACAGGATTGTTTGGAACACACACACATATTCCAACAGCTGATAATAGAATTTTACCTAAAGGAACAGGATACATCACTGATTTAGGAATGACAGGACCATCCAACTCAATTTTAGGAATGGATATCAACACAGCATTAATTAGATTTGTAAAATCATTACCAGAAAAATATAAAGTAGCAGAAGGACCAGTAGAACTAAACGGTGCAATTTTTGACATAGATGACAAAACGAATAAGGTAAAAAGCGTTTATAGAGTACATTTGTAAAATAAAGTAACTATTTTGTATACAGTATGTAAAATAATATATGGACAAAAATAAAAAACCAATATAATATATACTTGTAAATGGAGAAAATATGAAAAACACAAATAATATCACATTAATAATATTTATAATAATAGTAGTTGGAGTTATTTCAACCGCAACTTTTTTTATATATCGAAACAATACTAAAAAAGAAGAAAGTCAAACAAATGAAGTTTCAGAAAATAATGTAGCGATAGTAGATAATTTAAAAATGGGAATTTCAGGATACGATACTATCAATCCAATATTAACTAAAAACAAAGAAATCTTGAATTTAGACAAGTTAATATTTGAGCCATTGATAAATTTAACCTCGGATTATCAAATTGAAAATAATTTGATTGAAGGTCTTACCAAAATTAGTGATATAAAATACCAAATCACATTAAAGCAAGGCATTAAATGGCAGGATGGAACAACATTAACAACAGCAGATGTAGAATTCACAATAAACAAAATAAAAGAAAATTCATCATCAGTATATAATGGTAATGTAGCTCAAATTGAATCAATGGATATAATCAATGATTCAGCAATGCTTATCAATTTAAGTTCAAAAGTAACCTTTTTCGAATATAATTTAACCTTTCCAATAGTATCATCAAAATTTTATAAAAGCGAAGACTTTAATTCATCAACAAAAATTCCAATAGGTACGGGAATGTTTAGAATAGCAAGCATAGATGATAACAATATATTATTAGTAAAAAATGAAAGATGGCATAACAAAGAAAAAACAATCACAACAAAGTCAATTACTGTACATAAATATAATTCAGTAGGTGAAATATTCAATGATTTTAAAATGAATAATATTGATATAGTAAATACACATTTATCAAATTTTACAGAATATATAGGTACAATAGGATATAATAAAAAGGTTTATTCAGAAAGAGAATATGATTTTTTAGCATTTAATCAAAATGATTCAGTAGTAGCAAACCTAAATGTACGTAAAGCAATCGCCTATGGAATTAATAAAGATCTATTAATTTCAAATGTATTAAATAATAATAAGACAATAACAAAAGGACCATTGGATTATGGATCATACTTAAGTACTGACAAAGAATTATTAAGTTATGATAGTGAAAAAGCAAAAAAAGCATTAGAAGATGACGGATATACAATATCTAAAGGAAAATACTATAAGGATGGAAAAGCTCTAACAATAACAATATTAGTATGTCAAGATTATACAGATAGAGTCAAAGTAGCCGAAAATATAAAATCACAATTAGCGCAGGTAGGAATAACTGTAAATATTAGTTCAGTAAATTCTCAGATATATAAAAATGCAATAGAAAATAAATCATACCAAGTAATGTTAACAGGAATTTTAAATTCAATAAATCCATCATTGGATTATTTCTATGGGGCAAATAACCTTGCAAACTATAATAATGGAGAGGTCATATCAAAGATAGAAGATTTAAATTCATATCAAGATATTCAAAAAATAGGAAATCAACAAGTAATTTATTTACCGCTTTACAGAAATAAGGGAACATTATTATTAAATGCAAACGTAGGAGGAAATTTTTCACCTACAAGCTTCAATATTTATAACAATTTTGACAAATGGTATAGACAAAGATAATTAAAATCGAACAAATGTATTGACAAATAAAAAAATAACTATATAATAGAAATGTAAAACAAAACAAACGTTTTTAAATGGAGGCAAAAATGGCAAAGAAAGAAAAAGAAATGATAGACACATCAATGGGTAAAGAGAAGGCATTAGAATTAGCATTAAGCCAAATTGAAAAGCAATTTGGAAAAGGTGCTGTAATGAAACTTGGCGAATTCAAAACAACTGATGTAGAAGCAATCTCAACAGGAGCATTAAGCTTGGATGTTGCATTAGGAATAGGTGGAATACCAAGAGGAAGAATTATCGAAATATATGGACCAGAATCATCAGGTAAAACAACATTAGCATTACATATGATAGCAGAGTGCCAAAAGTCAGGAGGAGAAGCAGCATTTATTGATGCAGAACATGCTTTAGATCCTGTATATGCTAAACATTTAGGTGTAGATATTGATAATTTAATAGTTTCACAACCAGATACTGGAGAACAAGCATTAGAGATTGCTGAAGCTTTAATAAGAAGCTCTGCAATAGACTTAGTTGTAGTTGACTCAGTCGCAGCATTAGTACCAAAAGCAGAAATAGATGGTGAAATGGGAGATACACATGTCGGATTACAAGCAAGATTAATGTCACAAGCATTAAGAAAATTAGCAGGTGTATTAAATAGATCAAATGCAAGTTTAGTATTTATTAACCAATTAAGAGAAAAAGTTGGCGTAATGTTTGGAAGCCCTGAAACAACACCGGGTGGTAGAGCATTAAAATTTTATGCATCAGTTAGATTGGACATTAGAAAAATTGAAGCAATCAAACAAGATTCTGAAATTGTAGGAAATAAAGTAAGAGTTAAAGTTGTAAAAAATAAAGTAGCTCCACCTTTTAGAGAGACTGAATTCGATATAATTTATGGAAAAGGTATTTCAAAATCAGGAAATATATTAGATTTGGCGGTAAATCTAGACATCGTTGAGAAAGCAGGAGCATGGTTCAGCTACAATGGAGAAAGAATTGGACAAGGCAGAGAAAATGCTAAGAAATATATTGAAAATAACCCAGAATTAATGCAAGAATTAGATCAAAAAGTTAGAAAAAATTTCAATGAAGCATTTGAACAAAGCTTATGTGAAGAAGTAATAGACGAAGAACAAGAAATTGAACCAGAGGATTAATAACAATGGAAGAAACAAATAAGTTCAAAGGATGTAAAGCAGGATTTACAATAACAGAAGAATTAAAGCAAAAAGATAAAATTAAAACTAGATTATTAAAATTCATAATATTTAAAAAAAGAACAGAAAGCGAAGTTTTTAATAAATTTAAAGATGAATATGATAATGAACTTCTTTCTGAAGTAATCCAACAATTAAAAGAACTTAAATATATAGATGATCAAGAGTATATTGAAAAATATATTCTTGATGCTCTAAATCTAAAAGCCTTATCAATGAAAGAACTTAGATTCAAATTACAATTAAAAGAAATCTCACGTAACTTAATAGATAAATATTTCGAAGAACATTATGATGAATTATACGAATATGAAATCAAATCAGCAAAGAAAATGTTCACTAAAAAATCAAACAAAGAACTACAAGATATAAAGAATTATTTATTTAGAAAAGGATATTTATTCGAAACAATTAGAATAGCACAAGAGGAATTTATAGAGGAAAACAATGGTTAATCTATTATCATTAGAAACAAGTAAATATAATATTAAATTAGAAAATTTTGAAGGACCACTTGATTTATTGTTGCATTTAGTAACTCAAAATCAAATGGACATATATGATATCAATTTAAATAAAATAACAGATCAGTACTTAGATTATATTAAAACAATGCAAGAATTGAATTTAGAAATCACAAGTGAATTCTTAGTTATGGCATCAAACCTACTATATATAAAATCAAAGAAATTATTACCAAAACAAGATAAAGTAGAAGATGAATTAACAGAAGAAGAATTAATAGCTCAAATAATTCAATACAAGCAATTCAAAGAAGGAGCCATTCAATTTAGAGAACGATACAATCAATTCAAAAGATTTTTTGGAACACCTCAGAAAATTGAATTACCTAAATTGGAGTTAAAAGATGATAAATTAGATCTAAATTTAATCTATGATTCATATAAAAATTTAATAAATAAAAATCAAGCAAGGTTAAATAAAAACGCAAAAAACATTGATAGAATAGCAATTGTCGAGACATATTCAGTCGGAGATAGCGTGAAAACAATGTTTAAAGAATTGATAAAAAATTCAAAATTTGTTTTTAATAAACTATTTAATAATAAACACCATGATTCCAAAGAAGTTGTAACAGCTTTTTCAGGATTATTAGAAATGTCAAGAAGAAGTAAAGTATCAACAAATCAAAAAGAATTATTTGGTGATATCTATGTTGAAAAAATAAAAAAACAATAACATCAAAATCCTATATTTAATTGACAAAATACAGAAAAATTACTATAATATTTTTATATAGTGAGGTGAATTATGTTAGGGAAATGGTGGAAAAAAATAGCTTTAATAATTTTGATAATCGCATGTGTTATAAATATTTCTATTAAGATAGTCAATAGACCATCTTTTAAAGCAGAAATGCAATCATCTGCGGAATATTTTCAAGATTTAAAGTCTGATGCTGATAATAAGTTAAATGAAATTAAAAGGAATCTAAATAATAAGAAATAATATTTATTATAAAGCCAGCAATTTTGCTTGGCTTTATTTGTTTTGAATATGAAAAAAATTAATTTTAAAAAATATATTCCGCATTTCATTATACTTTTAGCATCAATACTTATCTCAATTCCAATATTTAAAATGAATTTAAGTTCAACAAATGAATTTAGAATACATATAGGAAGAATTGTAGCAATTTCAAAATTAATCAAAAACAACATATTCCCGGTACTAATTTCAAACAATAATATGAACGGATTTGGATATGCATTAAACATATTTTATGGTCCAATAACAACTTATATACCAATGTTATTGTCATATAAATCAATAACATCAACAGGTATACAACTATTTACATTAATCTCAATAATAGCATCAGGCTATACAATGTATTTTTATACATTAAAAATAACAAAAAACAAAATTGCAGCAACCTGTTCAGCATTAATGTATATATTGCTACCATATAAATTAACAAACATCTACTCAAGGAATGCTTTGGGTGAATATTCAGCTAGCATATTCTTACCATTGTTATTAAGCGGATTATATGAGCTAACAGAAGGAAATACTAAAAAAGCATATTTAATAGCTTTATCAGCAATAGGATTAATACTATCACACACAATCACAACAATATATGCTTCAATATTTAGTATAATTTATTTAATTGCATTTTATAGAAAAATAAACTTAAATAAAATCAAAATATTATTAATCAACATACTTATAGCAATATTGGTAGCTTCATTCTATTGGATTCCATTAATGGAATATAAATCAAGTAGCAAATATGCAATATTTAGTGAAAACATAATGAATGCAACAGGCTCAGATGTATATGAAAACACAACAAATTTTGACTCACTATTCGAGAATGAAATAAACTATAAAGACAGGGATGGCAACTCCTATCCAACATTAGCACTCGGAATAATGTCAGTTACTTTACTATTGTTCAGCATAATATGCTATAATAAAGTAGAAAAAAATATAAAAATGATATATATATTATTTATAATATTTACAGTAATATCACTATGGATGACCACTAAATTATTTCCATGGCAAATCATGCCAAATTTTATGACAGTAATACAATTTGCGTGGAGAATGTTAGGTTTCTATATATTGTTCGGATCGATTATATGTGGAATAAATGCATCGATATTGTATCAAAACAAAAAATACAATGGAGACATATTAGTTTTTATACTAATATTAGTTCAATTAATAATAAGTTGCTTATATGTAAAAAACTACTATAATTCAAATTATGAATTATATATAGAATATAATTATCAAAAAGCAATTTCACAAAAACGAATTAGTCCAATGTCTATAAATAGAGAATATTTGCCAGTAAAAGCATTTTATAATATAGAATATATTAACAATAGAACTCAGCAACCAATAATATTAAGTGGCGATGCGAGTATAAACGATTTTGAAAAAAATCAAGATACAGGAAAATCAACATTTAAAATCAGTATAATAACAACATCAGAAATAGAACTACCATATATCTATTATCCAAGTTATAGAATAACTGATGAAAATAATAAAGATATTGATTTTACAGAATCAAATAATGGCTTTATACAAATAAAATTAAATAAATTAACAAATGTCAAAATAGAGCCTAGAATGACAAAAATTGAAGAAATAAGCTATATTATATCAATTATTGGAATAATAATTCTAATAGTAAATATAATCATATCAAATAAAAAAGAAAGGGAAAGAACATGTCAAAACCAGTAGTAGCAATTATCGGTAAACCGAATGTAGGAAAATCAACTTTTTTCAATTATCTAATTGGTGAACGTAGATCAATTGTAGAAGATACACCAGGAGTAACAAGGGACAGAGTTTATGGAGAAACAAATTGGAGGGGCAAGAGTTTCACTATAATTGATACAGGTGGTATCGAAAATAAAAAAGATGATATAATCTCAACACAAATGAAAACACAAGCAGAGATTGCAATTGAATTAGCAGATGTAATTTTATTTATGACAGATGTAAGAACTGGAGTAACATCACAGGACTATGAAGTAGCAAAACTTCTTAGAAAGTCAAATAAAAAGACAATTTTGGTATGTAACAAAGTAGATGATTTTAATAAATTTCAAACAGATATATATGAATTCTACAATCTAGGAATAGGAGATCCTCATCCAGTTTCAGCAGCAAATGCAAGAGGAATTGGAGATATTCTAGATATAATTTATGAAAATATTCAAGATATAGAATCAACAGAAGATGAAGAAAAAATAAAAGTAGCAGTAATCGGAAAACCAAACGTAGGAAAATCATCATTAATCAACAAAATATTGAATGATAATAGATTAATAGTAAGCAATATTGCAGGAACAACAAGGGACGCAATAGATTCAGAATTCAGCAATGAATTTGGAAATTATGTATTAATTGATACCGCAGGAATAAGAAAACATAGCAAAATTGAAGAAAATATAGAAAAATACTCAATTATCAGATCCACACTAGCAATTGAAAGAGCAGATGTATGTTTATTAGTAATAGATGCACAAGAAGGCGTAACAGAGCAAGATACTAAGATTGCCGGAGAAGCACACGAAGCTGGAAAAGGAATAATAATAGTAATAAATAAATGGGATGCTATAGAAAAAGAAAATGGTACTTTAGAAGAATATACAAAACAAGTATATAACAAACTAGCATATCTACAATATGCACCAATATTATTCATATCAGCAAAAACAGGGCAAAGAGTAAATAAATTATTTGGATTAATCAATATGGTTGCAGCGAACAATAGCATGAGAGTAAAAACATCAACGCTTAATGATATGCTAAACGAAGCAATCGCAGTAGTGCAACCACCCACGGACAAAGGTCGTAGATTAAAAATCTATTATATGACACAGGTAAGTACAAGACCACCAACATTCGCTGTATTTGTAAACAGTAAACAACTATTCCATTTTTCATACGAAAGATATTTAATAAACAAATTAAGGGATGAATTTGGTTTCAAAGGAACACCAATCAGAATACTAACAAGAGAAAGAGGAGGAGAAGAATAATGTTAGGATATTATTTATTAGTAGCATTAGTAGGATACTTATTAGGAAGTATCAGTTTTTCAGTAATTTTTTCAAAAAAAATAGCAGGCGTAGATGTTAGAGAAAAAGGAAGCAAAAATGCAGGCTCAACAAACGTATTAAGAGTTGCAGGAAAGCAAGCAGCAGCTTTAACTTTAATATTCGATATATTAAAAGGAGTTGTAGCAATTGTTGTAGCAATAATTATTGGAAATATAATACATGCAGACAATAATGCAAAAGGACTTTTAGTAGAAATTGCAGGATTAGCAGTTGTCTTTGGACACACATTCCCATGCTTCTTTAATTTTAAAGGAGGAAAAGGCGTAGCAACATCATTAGGCGTATTAATGATGATTAACTGGAGAATTGGATTAATTTGTCTAGTATTTGCATTAATAATCATGATTGTTTTCAAAATAGTATCAATTGGATCAATAATGGCAGCAATACTATTTCCAGTACTATGCTTATTCATACCTTGGAACTTCATTGTACCAGGAAGCAAAATATCATTCGTAATATTCTCAATTATTTTAGCCCTAATGGTAATATTTAACCATAGATCAAATATAGGAAGACTATTAGCAGGTGAAGAAAAACAATTAAGTTTCAAAAAATAAGGAGTATCATATGAGCAAAATTGCCGTTATAGGAAGTGGAAGCTGGGGAATAGCACTAGCAGAACACATTGCAAGAGAAGGACATGATGTAATTATATGGTCTTTCACAGAAGAAGAAAAAAATAACATAAATATAAACAGAAAAACTAATTATATACCAAAATTAACAATAAATGAACGAATTCATTGTTCAAATTCATTAAAAGAAGTTGTTATAAATTCAGAAATAATTTTACATGTTACACCATCAAAATTTACTAGAAATGTATTTAACCAATACAAAGAATTTGTTGGAAATAAACCAGTAATATTATGTTCAAAAGGATTTGACACAGAAAATCTACAAACATTGGACAACATTTTTGAAGAAGAATTACCAGGAATAAGATTGGGAGTTTTATCAGGACCAAGCTTTGCAATAGAAGTAGTAAACAAAATACCAACAGCAATAATTTTAGCATCAAAAGATAACGAATTATTAACAGAAGTATCTAAAATACTATCAGGCGAAACAATGCGTATTTATAAATCACATGATGTTTTAGGAGTAGAAATCGGCGGAGCATTAAAAAATATCATAGCATTCTGCTGTGGAATAGTAGCAGAATTAGGATTAGGAACAAATGCATCATCAGCAATAATAACTAGAGGATTAGCAGAAATAGCTAGACTTGGTGTAGAAATGGGAGCATCAAAAGATACATTTTATGGTTTATCAGGACTTGGGGATTTAATTCTAACTTGCTCAAGTGATGAAAGTAGAAATAGACGTGCAGGAAGACTAATAGGTAAGGGATTATCAATTGATGAAATCAAAAAAGAAATTGGTATGACAATTGAAAGTATAGACAATATAGAAATAGCACATAGATTAGCAAAAAAATATAATGTAGAAATGCCAATAGTAAATAGTGTTTACGATGTTATATTCAATAATAAGCCAATGACAGATGTAAGTAACAGTTTAATGACTAGAACTATAAAATTTGAAAATGAATAAAGGACATAATCATAATGAATATTAATGAAATAATTGCACAAGAATTGGATGTAAAAGTAAGTCAAATTGAAAAAACAGTAGAGTTAATAGATCAAGGAAACACAATACCATTCATTGCAAGATATAGAAAAGAAGTAACAGGCAATTTATCAGATGAACAATTAAGAGATTTAGGCTCAAGATTAACATATTTAAGAAATTTAGAAGAACGTAAACAAGAAGTAATAGACTCAATAACAAATCAAGAAAAAATGACGCCAGAAATAATGGCAGCACTTGAAAAAGCTCAAACACAAGTAGAAGTAGAAGATATATATAGACCATACAAACAAAAGAAAAGAACAAGAGCAACAATTGCTAAAGAAAATGGTCTACAAGAATTGGCAGATAACATTATAAATCAAACAGACAGCACAGATCTCTATGAAGTAGCAAAAAGCTTCTTAAACGACAACGTCGTGACAATAGAGGATGCAATTCAAGGTGCTGAAGATATAATTGCAGAAGATATCTCAGACAATGCAGATTATAGAAAAATGTTAAAGAAAATTTATCACTATGAAGGACTAATAACATCAGAAGCAGTAAACCCAGATGAAAAATCACCATATGAAATGTATTATGAATTTTCAGAAAAGGTAAAAACAATACCAAGCCATAGAATATTAGCAATCAACAGAGGTGAAAAAGAAAAACTATTAAAAGTAAAAATTACAAAACCAGAAGAAAAAGTTTTAGCAGATTTAGAAAAAGCCATAATAATTAAAAATTCGACAAGAAAAGAAGAATTAAAAACAACAATTGCAGATTCATGGAAAAGATTAATAGAACCATCATTGGATAGAGAAATAAGATCAGATTTAACCGATAAGGCAGATCTTCAAGCAATAGATGTATTTGGAAAAAATGCAAAACAATTATTACTAGGAGCCCCATTAAAAGGCTATACAGTGCTAGGTTTTGACCCAGCATATAGAACAGGATGTAAATTAGCAGTAATCGATGAAACAGGAAAAGTGCTAGACACAGCAGTTTTATATCCTACAGAACCACAAAATGATATTGAAGGCTCAACAATTAAATTAATTGATTTAATATTGAAAAACAAAATAAATATAATAGCAATAGGAAATGGTACAGCTTCAAGAGAATCAGAACAATTTGTATCAAGCGTAATTGCAAAATTAAAAGAAGATTATAATATTACAGTAAACTATGTAATAGTAAGTGAAGCAGGAGCATCAGTATATTCCGCTTCAAAACTAGCAACAGAAGAATACCCAGACTTAAATGTATCATTAAGAGGTGCAATTTCAATAGCTAGAAGACTACAGGACCCACTTGCAGAATTCGTAAAAATAGATCCAAAAGCAATTGGAATTGGACAATATCAACATGATGTAAATCAAAAGCAATTAAATGAAGAATTAACAGGCGTTGTAGAAGATGCAGTAAATGAAGTAGGAGTAGATGTAAACACAGCAACACCATCATTACTATCATATGTATCAGGAATCAACATGACAATCGCAAAAAACATAGTAAAATACAGAGAAGAAAATGGTAAATATGAAGAAAGAAAATCACTGCTAAATGTACCTAAATTAGGAAAAGTAACATTTGAGCAATGTGCAGGATTCATAAGAATACCAGAAGGAACAAACCCACTAGAAAATACAGCAGTACACCCTGAAAGTTATAAACAAACAGAAGAGTTATTAAAAAGCATAAACTATAAAAAAGAAGAATTACTAGATAAAGCAAAATTAGCTAAAATTAATGAAGAACTATCAAAAATAGACATAAAAACAAAAGCACAAGAATTAGATATAGGAGAATTAACATTAACTGACATTATCAATGAGTTAAAGAAACCAGGTAGAGATCCTAGAGACGATATGCCAAAACCTATATTAAGAAGTGATGTTTTAAGCTTCGATGATTTAAAAGAAGGACAATTATTAACAGGAACCGTAAGAAATATCACAGACTTTGGAGCATTTGTAGACATAGGAGTAAAACATGATGGATTAGTACATTTATCAGAATTAAGTGATAAATTCATCAAAACACCATCAGAAGTAGTAGCTATCGGAGATGTAGTACAAGTAAAAGTAATTGAAATAGACAAAGAAAAACAAAAAGTAAAATTATCAATGAAAAATATTTAAAATTTAAATAAGAGGGCAATAATATGAGTAATCAAAGAAAAGATTATATATCATGGGACACCTATTTCATGGGAATTGCAAAATTATCAGCAATGAGAAGCAAAGACCCAAGTACTCAAGTCGGAGCATGTATAGTAAGTCAAAACAATAAAATACTATCAGTAGGATATAATGGAGCACCAAAAGGTTTTGAAGACGAAGATATGCCATGGTTTAGAGAAGGTGATTTTTTAAATACTAAATACGCCTATGTATGCCATGCAGAATTAAACGCAATTTTAAACAGTCATGGAGCAAACTTAGAAGATTCTAAAATATATGTAGATTTATTTCCATGTAACGAATGTGCCAAAGCAATAATTCAAGCAGGAATAAAAGAAGTAATTTATTTATCAGATAAATACAATAATACAGAATCAAATATTGCATCAAAACGTTTATTATCTACATGCAATGTAACATGTAGACAATATAAATCAGAAAATAATTCATTAACAATTGAATTATAGAAAGGAAAAAAATATGAAAAAAATATTTTCAGTAGTATTAACAATAATAATACTAACAATTGCATTAATATCAAATGTAAATGCAACAAATCAAATTCCAAGTTTAGAACAATTTTCACAACTATCTCAATCACAAATAGATCAACTAGAAAAAGTGATTAAGGAATATTCAAAATCAATTTCAGAAGGAATAGCAGAAACTAGAAATACTTTAAATAACACCACAGGTGAAAATACAAACACAACAGAACCAACAAACACAATAAGACCTTCTACAACAACTACTCCAACAAGTACTACAAATAACAAAAAAGATTATTCTGATAAATGGATTGTAGAAGAAACTTTTGAACAATTAAATTCAAGTACTATAATTGATGGTAATGTATACATTTTAGCGAAAACAGCTAAACTATCAGGAACAATAAACGGAAGTATTTATTTAATAGCACAAAATGTTTCATTCCAAAATTTACAAGTAAATGGAAGTATTTACACATTAGGACAAAATATTTTAGTCCAAAACACAATAATACATAACCTATACACATTGGGTGAAAATGTTAATATAATAAACGCTATTGCTCTAGGCAATATATATTCAGGCTCACAACGTATTTCAATAGACAGAAATACAAGAGCAAATCAAAGAATGTATATTTCTGCTGAAAGCGATGATCAAATTGCACAAAAAGTGAAAAATGAAAAATATCAATTCTATAAATCAGAAGCACCAAAAGAAAAAACAATAACAGAAAAAATAGCAGAATCTTCAGTTGCAGGAATATCAATGGTATTAACAACAGTAATACTAGCAGCAATAATATTAAATATAAATAAAAACACAAAATCTAGATTACAACAAATCACAAATCCAAGCAAAATTGTTTTACTAGCATTAGCAGCACTAGCATCAATCTTTGTAGTAATAATAATCAGTCTATTATTAATTGTAACAGTTGTATTAGCTCAAATAGGCGCAATATTATTGATTTCATATATTTTACTAATGTTATTATCAACAGTTTATGCAATCATCTGGTTAGCATCATTAATAGCTAAAAAAGGAAATAAAGGCAATGGCTTTGTAGTTTTAATGACATTACTAATAAGCATACTAGTTGCAATATTACAAACAATGAGCTATGTAATTATAACTATGATATTAAGTCTAATAGGCATGGGATTAATATTAAACTTAATCTTCGCTAAGAATAAAGATAATGAAAACAAAACTGTAGAAACACCAGCAGTATCAGCAGTAAAAGCAGAAGAAAAACCAGTTATAAACGAAGTAAAAAGTGAAGTAGTCGAAGAAATAAATGAAAACAATGACAACAATAAAGACGAAGATAAAGAAGAAAGCAAAGAAGAAAATAACGACGAAAATAAATAATTTATAAAAAAAGAAACTAGAATACAACCAGTATTTTAGTTTTTTTTGTATCCATTTAAAGCCAGCCGTGTTGAAAAATAACGAAAAATATAGTATCTTATAAGAAGGAATTATAGAAATAAAGAATGAGGAGATATAATATGACTGACATGATTGACAACTCAAAAAAATATAAAGAACTAAGAGAACAATATCCAAACTTCATATATGATTCATACACTATAGATGAAGATGATGAAAATATTTATATAAGATTTAAATTTGAAATAGAAGGATTAACAACATTTACTCCAACTTTAACAATAAAAAAGAAAAATTATATAAAAGAATCAGCAAAAAATAATAATATTGTCAATAATTTAGTATTTAACATCGGATTAGTAGAATTAATATCATACTGGAAATCAACATTTTCAAAGAATTTAATAATAAAAGCAGGTCATATTAATGAAGATCAAATAAAATGGTTCAAAAAATTATATTACCTAGGACTAGGTGAACTAAGATACACAAACAATATAAATATATCACAGAAAGAAATGATTAATATTCAATCAATCGGCCCTCAAATAGATATAGAAAAAGAATTAAAAACAATAAATGAAATGGATTATACAAACTTTATCATCCCAATAGGAGGAGGTAAAGACTCAAATGTAACTCTAGAAATGTTACCAACAGACACTAAAAAGGATTATTGCATAATCATAAATCCAAAAGAAGTAACACTTGACTGTGCTAAAACAGCAGGATTTTCAGACAATAATATAATAGAAATACAAAGAACGATAGATCCAAACTTATTAGAATTAGTAAAACAAGGATATATCAATGGACACACACCATTTTCAGCAATGGTATCATTCACGACATATTTATTAGGATATTTAACACATCGCAAATATATATGTTTATCAAACGAATCAAGTGCAAACGAATCAAATGTTATAGGAAAAAATATAAATCATCAATACTCAAAAAGCTATGAATATGAAGAAGATTTCAAATATTATTCAACAAACTATTTAAAAATACCAACATTTTATTTCAGCTTTTTAAGACCATTAAATGAATTACAAATAGCAAAATTATTTGCCAAACAAACCAAATACCATCAAATATTCAAAAGCTGCAATGTAGGCTCAAGAAAAGAACCATGGCACTGGTGCTGTTCATGTCCAAAATGTTTATTCGTATACATCATTCTAAGCCCATTTTTATATAAAGATGGATTAGTAGATATCTTCAAAAAAGACTTATTTGAAGATAAAGAACTATTAGAAACATTCAAAGGACTTACAGGGCATAGTGATTGGAAGCCATTTGAATGCGTAGGAACATTTGAAGAAATCAATTTTGCAGTATCAAAAACAATACAAAATTTAAAAGAACAAGAACTACCATTTTTACTAAAATATTACCAAGAAAACTATGAACTATATGATTTAAGTGAAGATATTACAAAAAGATACAATGAAGAAAATAATTTGCCAAAAGAATTAGATAACATACTAAAAGGAGCAATTTTCAATGATTAATGAAATTATAAATGAAATAAATATAAAAAATGTCATAATCCTTGGTTTTGGTAGAGAAGGTAGATCAACATACAAATTTATTAGAAAATATCTCCCAAACAAAAAATTGTACATTGGAGATATCCAAAATTTAAAGAATGATGAATTAATAAAAAATGACAACAATATAGAATTAAAATGCGGAGCAGATTATTTAAACAATCTAAATGACTATGATTTAATTATTAAAACACCAGGAATAACATTCAAAGACATAGACACAAAACCAATCTACAATAAAATATCATCACAATTAGAACTATTATTAAAATATTCCGCTTCATTAACAATTAGTATAACAGGAACAAAAGGAAAGAGTACTACAAGTTCATTAATTTATAAAATATTACAAGATCAAGGAAAATCAGCTGTATTTGCAGGAAATATAGGAATTCCAATATTCGACAAAATAGAAGAAATGACACCGGATAAAATAATAGTGCTAGAAAATTCATCACATCAATTAGAATTCTTACATCATTCACCAAACATAGGAATCTTCTTAAATATATTTGAAGAACATTTAGACCACCATAACAACTATGATGAATACATAAATGCAAAGTCACAAATATTTAGAAATCAAACACAAAATGACTGTATATTATACAACTCGGATTTTGAATTAATAAAAAACAAAATATCAGAATTTAAA
>ERZ773099.1414-NODE-1414-length-17805-cov-14.758085_pt1 | contig 17805 bp, 17 predicted proteins | sample MGYA00511120_ERZ773099 | MGnify/ENA primary metagenome ERZ773099 (study PRJEB29015, sample SAMEA2738012) | human oral metagenome | biome: human oral; feature: human-associated habitat; material: dental | place: China | collected 2104 ...
TCAGATGTTACCAGAAAAAGCAAATACCACATAGACTCCAAATCTCTCCACATAGACAAAAGCCCTTGCCATGGGTCGTAAAATAGTGTTTAATAAAGGTGTACAAGAAGTGATCACAATTTTGTATGAAAGACAAGGAGGGAAATTTATGAAAGTAGAACTACAGATTAATGAGACTTACGAGGAAGAAAAGCTGATTGTCCAAGCACCTCAAGAAACCGATAAAATCCAAAAAGTCATCGAGTTCGCTGAAAATCTTGACCAAAAAGAAACAATCAAAGGAAAGATTGATGGTCAGGTCTATCTAGTTGAGATTGGCAAGATTCAGCGCTTCTATATCGAGAATCGAAAGGTTCTAGCAGAAACTGCATCTCAGACCTACACCATTGATTTGCGACTCTATCAGGTTCTTGAAATCCTGCCGACCACTTTTATCCAAATTTCCCAATCAGAAATCATCAATATAGACTCAATCTCTCATCTCAAGCTCACGCCCAACGGTCTGGTTGAAATTTTCTTAAAAAACGAAAGCTTCACCTACTCTTCACGCCGTTACCTAAAAAACATCAAGGAGAAATTAGAACTATGAAAAAACAAATCTTTCACGATGCAGCCGCTGGTGTGCTTATCGGCCTCACCCTCTCTATCATCTTTTCACTCATGTATGCCCCAAATACCTATGCGCCACTGAGCCCCGAGTCTCTGATTGGCCAAGCGATGGTTCAACATCAGGTTCACGGTGCCCTAGTCTTGCTCTACTGCACGATTATCTGGTCAGCTATCGGCGTTCTCTTTAGCTTTGGCAGCCGTTTATTCAGCCGTGACTGGAGCCTGCTCCGTGCCACACTTTCCCATTTCTTCCTCATGCTGGCTGGCTTTGTTCCACTAGCAACCCTGGCTGGTTGGTTCCCCTTCCACTGGACCTTCTATCTCCAGCTCATTCCAGAGTTTGCGATCGTCTACCTCATCATCTGGGGTATTCTCTATAAAAGAGAAGCAAAAAAAGTGGACCACATCAATCAACTCTTGGCCCATAAAAAGTAATAGAGAAATCCCACTCACAAAGGCGCGAGTGGGATTCTTTTTATAATTTTTGTTTAAACTCAACTAAGACATTCATAGCCTGCATAGGTGTCATATTGTAAACATCCAGTTTAGCTAATTCTGCTAGGATAGGATGTTCTTCAGGCGCATCAAAGAGTGACATCTGTTCTGTGACAGCACTTGTTTCTCTCATCGGAGCAGGACTTTCCGTCCCTTGACTCTCCAGTTGAGTCAATATCTTATCCGCCCTTGCTAAAAGTTCTGCTGGTAAACCAGCAATCTTAGCAACATGGATACCGTAGGATTTGTCAGCTGGTCCTGGTTCGATCTTGTGAAGGAAGGTGACCTGCCCATCCTGCTCCAAGGTTGCCACATGAACATTGACCAAGTGTTCCAAGCTAGACTCCAGACTGGTCAACTCATGGTAGTGGGTCGCAAAGAGGGTTTTGGCTCCGATATGTTCATGAATGTATTCGATGATGGACTGGGCAAGAGCCATCCCATCATAAGTCGCAGTTCCTCGACCTAACTCATCAAAGAGAATCAAGGAATCCTTGGTCGCATGCGAAATGGCATTGTTGGCCTCCATCATCTCCACCATGAAGGTTGATTGACCTGAAACCAAGTCATCTGCTGCTCCAATGCGGGTAAAGATAGCATCGAAAATAGGCAAATGGGCGCTCTCAGCCGGCACATAGGAACCCAGCTGGGCCATAACCGCAGTCATGGCTAACTGGCGCATGTAGGTTGACTTCCCACTCATGTTGGGCCCTGTAATCAATTGAATGCTGGTATCTTCTGACATCTGGATACTGTTTGGAATATAGGTCTGCGCTCCCATGACCTTTTCGACGACCGCATGACGCCCTTTCTGGATATCAATTTGTGAGTCGTCACCGAACTCAGGTCGAATCAAATGCTGGGTTTCAGCCACAACCGCCAGACTCTGCAAGACATCAACTGTCGCAATTCCTTGGGCTAGAGCCTGCAAACGCTGGATGTACTTGCTGACTTCCTCACGGATACGCATAAAGATTTCGTACTCTAGGTTGGCTGACTTCTCACGCGCCTCCAACATATCTCCCTCAATACGGGCTAATTCCTCGGTACCGAAGCGTTCCGAGTTTTTCAGCGTCGCCTTGCGGAAAAAGTGGGCTGGCACATTCCCCAGTTGCGAATTGGTCACATGGAAATAGTAGCCATCTTTTTTATTGTAGTCAATCTTAAGCGTGCTGATACCAGAGTTTTCTCGCTCCTTAGCCTCAATCTCTGCAATCCAGCTAGTCCCTTCTCTGAGTACTCGGCGGTATTTATCCAAGGTCTCATCAAATCCCGTCCGAATAATACCACCTTCTGTAATCACATGAGGGGCTTCAGGGGCAATCGCCGCGCTAATCAAGCTCTCCAACTCTGGAATGGCATCCAACTGTGCGATGAGATAGGCCAGAGCAGGTTGCTCCATTCCCTCTAAAATCGCTCGAATCCGTGGCACACTAGATAAGGTAGTCGCCAATTGCAAGAGATCCTTAGGATTGGTCTTGCCAAAAGAAACACGACTAGCCAAGCGTTCGATATCATAAACACCCTTGAGACTGTCTGTCAAATCACTACGCTCAAAGAAGTGGTCAAGAAAGACCTGCACCACCTCTTGACGTTGGACGATTCGTTCCTTATCAATCAAGGGACGATGAATCCAAGAACGCAAGAGCCGCATACCCATAGCCGTTTTGGTTTCATCCAAAAGCCAGAAAAGACTGCCTTGCTTCTTGCCTGAACGGGCATTCTCAACCAAATCCAGACTAGCCTTGGTCGCATAATCCATCTGCAAGAAATCTTTGATTTCATAGCGAATCACTGGTTTGAGGTGGTTCAATTCCCGCATCTGGGTCCGGTGAACATACTGGAGCAACTTACTAGCTGCCGCTTGCTCCACAGCTGCCAAGCGCGAATCCAGTAGATGGACATCCTCAAAGGATTCTTTTTCATAAGAAAGAACCAAATTCATCTGTCGACTGAGGATTTGCTCTTCTTCGTCTGACAAGTCATAACCCAGTACCACTTCTCGGGCTTTGAGGTTACGGATTTCCCCACAAACTAGCGTAAAATCCAATAAACCAGTCACATAAAAGTCACCCGTCACCAGATCCATATAAGCCAGACCAAATTGATTGCCATCACGATCTAAGGCAACCAAGAAGTTGTTCTGACTATCGGGCTTACTGCTATCGACCACTGTACCAGGTGTGATGACCTGGACCACCTCACGCTTGACCACACCGATAGCTTGCTTAGGATCTTCCATCTGCTCGGCAATAGCAACCTTATAGCCTTGCTCAACTAAAACATCAATATACTGCTGGGCAGAGTGATAAGGAACACCAGCCATAGGGATCGGATTTTCTGCATTTTTATTACGACTGGTCAGTGAAATCTCTAAAATCTGCGCTGCATTAACCGCATCTTCATAAAACAACTCATAAAAATCACCCATCCGAAAGAGCAAAAAAGCATCTGGATATTGCTTTTTAATATCCACATACTGCTGCATCCCAGGTGATAATTTTTCTGTCGCCATAGTAGGTTTCTCCTCACTAAAAATAAGGCTTGGGAGCAAGTCCCAAAACCCTATTTATCCTTCATCAAATCTAGCAAACGTTCTTCCATGAGCTTGGCAACGTGCTGGTCTTGACAAATGACCAATAAAGTATTGGCACCAGCAACCGTTCCTAAAATCCATTCGTCCTTGTTTTCATCGACAATATTTGCCAAAACAGCCGCTTCTCCAAGCTTGGTGTGTAACACCAAAGTAAACTCTGCTCTTGCAACTCCTTCTAGATGATGAGATAAAAACTCTACCAAATCAATCTTTTCTGTCTCATTTGCTAGCACATAGTAGACCATACCATTTTTCTTAGCCTTGGTCAAGCCGATCTCGCGCAGGTCGCGAGACAAGGTCGTTTGTGTCACAAAGACATTCCGAACTTCTAGACGATCTTGGATATCTTTTTGTGTAGCTAGTTTTTCTTCAGTGATTATTTTTTTAATCAACTGATGACGTTCTTTTTTTCTCATATAATCCTCTTGGTATGAATATTTATAACCGATTTTAGGTTTATTTTTAGATATAATTATACCAAAAAAACTGAATAATTCAAAAAAATTTTCTTCTTTCTCTAAATTTATGATAAAATAGAATAAAAGTCCAAAAGGAGCTGCTTAATGAATACAAAAAAACTGATTGCTGGCGAATTGGCTAGCGTCATTGATAGCCTAGATCAAGAAGCTATTTTCAACTTATTAGAACAACCGAAAAAGTCCGATATGGGAGACATCGCTTTTCCTGCTTTCTCTCTTGCAAAAGTAGAACGTAAAGCCCCTCAAATGATTGCTGCAGAGATTGCTGAAAAAATCAATAGCCAAGCTTTTGAAAAAGTTGTAGCAACAGGTCCTTACGTCAACTTCTTCCTTGATAAGAAAGCTATTTCTGGAGCTGTTCTCAAAGAAATCATCAGTCAAGGTGAAGACTATGCCCAACAAGATGAAGGCCAAAAACAAAATATCACGATTGACCTATCAAGTCCAAATATTGCCAAACCTTTCTCAGTTGGTCACTTGCGCTCAACCGTTATTGGAGATGCCCTCTCAAACATCTTTAAGAAAATGGGCTACAATACCATTAAAGTAAACCACCTTGGTGACTGGGGCAAACAATTTGGTCTCCTTATGGTTGCTTATAAAAAATGGGGTAACAAAGAAGCTGTAGAAGCGAATCCGATTGATGAATTATTAGAGCTTTACGTTCGTATCAATGCTGAAATCGAAAACGATCCATCTCTTGATGATGAGGGACGTCTTTGGTTTAAAAAATTGGAAGACGGCGATCCAGAAGCAACGCAACTTTGGCAATGGTTCCGTGATGAAAGTTTGGTTGAGTTCAACCGCATTTACAAACTGTTGAACGTTGAATTTGACAGTTTGAACGGTGAAGCCTTCTACAACGATAAGATGGATGAGGCTGTACAAATCCTTGAAGAAAAAGGTTTGCTAGAGGAGTCACGCGGAGCTAGCATTGTCAACCTCGATGATGTTGAACTTCCACCTGCTATGATTAAGAAATCTGACGGTGCAACCCTCTACATCACACGTGATATTGCGACAGCTATCTACCGTGCACGTACTTACAATTTTGTTAAAAATGTCTACGCAGTTGGTCAAGAACAGTCCAACCACTTCAGACAGCTAATCGCTGTTTTGAAAAAGATGGGATTTGACTGGAGCGATGATATGATTCACGTGGACTTCGGTTTGGTAACCAAGAATCGTCAAAAACTCTCTACTCGTAAAGGAAACATCATCCTACTCGAACCTACCCTTCAGGAAGCAATCAGCCGGGCTAAAGCACAAATTGAAGCGAAAAATCCTGACCTAGAAAACAAGGAACAAGTTGCTCAAGCTGTCGGAGTGGGAGCTGTTAAATTCTACGACCTCAAGACTGACCGCAGAAATGGTTACGACTTTGACCTCGAAGCTATGGTTTCCTTCGAAGGAGAAACTGGTCCTTACATCCAATACGCTTACGCTCGTATTCAGTCTCTTCTCAGAAAAGCCGACTTCCAACCAAATGCTGAAACAAGCTACAGCCTTAATGACGCTGAAAGCTGGGAAATTATCAAGCTTCTCCAAGACTTTGCCCGCGTCATCAAGCGTGCATCCGATAACTACGATCCATCGCTCATCGCTAAATACGCAATCAGCTTGGCCCAAGCTTTCAACAAATACTATGCTCACACTCGTATCTTGGATGAAAGTCCAGAACGTGACAGCCGCCTAGCCCTCAGCTACGCAACAGCTGTTGTCCTCAAAGAAGCCCTTCGCTTGCTCGGTGTAGAAGCACCAGAGAAAATGTAATCACCCACTAATTCATCAGCAATTAGCAGGATTTGATAATAGAAAAAAATAAAACAGCATCTCAACGATGCTGTTTTTGCTTACAAAAAACGGTTGTTCAACCACTTTCTATCATTTGAAGAATGTTACCCTTCCAAGTCATACAAGTCCGCAATAATACTTGCAACATTCTTGATATCTCCCAACATCCCCCGCATTTCAAAGTTAGCCAAGACTGGAAAACCAAACCGTTGACTATACTGTTTGGCTGTCAGGCAGTATTGATTGTTAAAGTTGCGATTACCAGATCCGACTACTCCAAAACATTTGCTAGCATTGTCACCAAAAGCGATAAAATCACCCACAGGTGTTGTCAGGATTTCCACATCACCATTATCTACACCATTTCCGCCTTCTAGGTAGGTTGGCAGGAAAGCGATATAAGGATTCGCCATTTCAAAGAAACCTTGCCCTTCCTTGATTAGGGCCTTGATATGGATCTTTTCGACCTCAATGTCCGCATATTGAGCTAGGAGATAGTCCTTGAGACGGGTTACAAAACTCTCTGTATTCCCGCTAAGACTAATATAAACTAAAGAAATTTTTTTCATTTTGACCTCGATATTTTATTTTAATCACATAAAAAATAGCTACCAAGATTGTAACTTGATAACTATCTTTTGTCAACTCTTACACCTGTTCTTCCTCTTTCTCAGCCAGGGCTTGTTGCTGACGCCACATCTTATAAATGACGATCGCTAGGAAGATAACGTTGATGACAATAAATAAAATACTTGTCGCTTTGGCAAGGACTTCTGTTCCCAAACGCATTGTTTCATCACGAATAACCTGTACAGCATCTTGCATCCCCATATAAGCATAAACCAAACCAATAATGGCAAGCAAGACGTAGCCGATATAAGCGTAATTTGCGTATTGGAGATTTTTACGAACTAAGAAAACGAGGGCTACAACTACCAAAATCGCTGATAAGATGATCAAAACAACATTAAAGGGCGAATGAGATAGCTCAGCTGTCTTATGTAAATAATTGATGGTATCTTCTAGTTGCTGAGCACTAATACCCTGAACTTGAGCTTGAGTTTCACTTAGGCTCTCTTTGCTAGGTATTGGAGTTAAAATTCCAAACAAAGACATAGCAGAAATCAATGCTGATAGGACCAATAAAATCCATAGGTAGATCGGTTTCTTTTTCATATTATTCCCTCCTAAAGCCGTTTTGGATATTATAGCATTTTTTACACACAAATACAAGTTTGTAAGATGGTTTCAAATTGTGTACGATAGCCCTTAGATGACTTTTTGTACAATTTAGGAAAAGCTTGTGAAAATTCCCAACATTGTCATAGTCAACTGCATAATGAGCAGTAAGAATACCGTCATTAGTTGAAAGTCCGTAATCAAGCACACTTGCCTAGGTGATTGATCAAAAAACTTCTTATCTTCGTCATTTTTGCTTTTAGTACACAGTCTCCATTTTGCTTATATGGACTACTCTCAAAGCCTACATCTTCCCTCAGAACTCATCTTCCTCATTCTCACCAAGTGATCTTATCGGTGTTCTTATCAAACAAATCCTCTGTCAGAAAATGACAAATCAAAAAGAGCTTCCGTAGGCTAGCAAGTACTATCCGACGGAGGCTCTCATATTGGTTAATTTTAAAATTCACTATAAATGAATTCTTGAATATTTGAAAAATCTGTCACGAAGCAGTAAATAACAATACTTAAAATAACCGTGTAGAAAAATAGTGTCCACAAGATCAAGTGGTGTTTATTAGTCAGCTTGGTTTGCAAATTTGTAAAGTTCTTCTTCAACTTCCATCCACCCTTTCACTCCAACGTGCATCACATCAAATAAAAAGTAATCATCATACTCTCTATCACCGTAGTTTAATACTTTTGCACCATGATTTTTTGCAACGCTTTCTATTTTTTTATAAGTTGCCTCTCTCATCTCTTTAGAGACACCTGTATAGTCATTCCATTTCCCATTTACTGGGAAAATAATGACTTCAACTTCTATCCCCAATTCCTTGGCTACTGTCAGGAAAATCTCTAGATCAGAGTACTCTGGTGATTCTAAGTAGCTCAGATCTTTGTTCGAATCTTTCAAAGAATCGTAGCGATCTTTCAAGTAAGTGTTGTAGTAGTTGTTATCCACAGCATAGTCATTGTTATCTGTTTTCTTTTCGACTTCTTCTACAAATTTCTTGGTCATCTGCTCCCAATCGTAGTTTGGCGTCTTATCTCCTGATACAGGATAGTCCGACTTACTACGATTTTGATAGAATTTTTGTTTAGTTTTAAATGAATAGATCGCATTGTCTAACTCCAATAACTTCTGATCAACAACTGTCCCTTTACCTTCTATGAAATAACTCTTGTATTTTTTATAGAGGTCATTTTGCTGTTTATTGCCCTTAGTAATTTCAATAATCCGATTAATGAGTTTTTCCTTGGTCTCTTTGCTGATTTTCTCATTGGAGAGCGTATGAAAAATATGCTCCTGAGAGGCCTTGTTTAAAAAGGCATCCTGATGAGTACCGTCTTTTTCAAACCATTGAACCGACTCGACAATGGCCACTTTTCGTTTGGTCATAGCTCCTTCTATGGAGCCTAGAGTCGAGGCTTGGACAATATTTTGAGAATAGCTGGTCCCAATCTGCATGATATTAAAGTCATTGTAGTTAAAAATTTTATTTGGGTGATAATCTTCATTTATAGTCGCGACCAACTCCGAAGAACCCATTAAAACCAGCGTGTTAGAAGTGATGTTACTTATTAAAATATCCCTGTTTTTATATTTTTCATAAGAAGTGCTATAACGTATACTATTGTCTTTTACTTTATAATAATCGTCGATTTTCTTTACATATGTCTCATTTAAAAAGACAAGCGTTACAATTACTAGCACAATCGATAGTAAAAATGCTTTTAACTTAATCATCTTGTTTTACCCTATCCCCTAGATCTAGCATACTTCCTTTAGTTTCTTTATTTCTTTAAAATCGCTAGTAGCAATTTATAAGGCTCACCTGAAAAGATGAAGAAACCAACCACAACCAAATTCATGGTCACACACCAACTCAGTAGCTTATACCAGGTCATATTTTTATTCTTTTTATAAAAGGTGCTTTTCTTCTGATAAGCTTCAAAGCTAGCCATCAAGACACCATGGTAAAAACCATAAACAATATAGCTAACACTAAGACCATGCCAAAAACCCATGACCATCATATTAACCATATAGGCATAGACAGCGTTGTGTAATCTATTTTTAAACCATTTTTTTCTGATAACTTGCATCAGTACCCTTGAAAATACAAAGTCTCTCAACCAAGTTGACAAGGTGATATGCCATCTAGTCCAAAAGTCCTTGATATCAATACTCAAGAAAGGTTTATTAAAATTCATTGGCGTCTGAATACCTAGAATATTACTACTTCCCACAGCCATCAAACTGTAACCTGCAAAGTCAAAGAAAAGATACAAGGTGTAGAGGTACATGTACTTGATCGAGTAGACAACCGTTCCTGTATTGGTCAAAGCTAATAATATCTGATAGACATAAGTTGATAAAACCACCTTATACAAGAGTCCCAAAACGATTCGATAGACACCATCCCCTGCCAACTCCAGGTAGTCTTGACGTGGCATGACCTCGTTTATCTCTTTTAGAAATCTCCTGCTCCGATCAATTGGTCCTGCACTAACCGTAGGGAAAAAAAGTAAAAATTGCAGGTAGTCTTTTATGCTAATCTTTTCTTTGATCAAACCATCCGATATTTCTAACATAATCTGAATCGTCTTAAAGGACATGTAGGAAATTCCAATAAAAGCCAGCAAATGTAGAGGGGTCAAGGCAAAGACTTTATTGATAACTAAGGGCAGGATGGATAAGACAACCAAGGGTTTAAGTCTCTTTTGTTCCATTCTCTGCGCTACAAAGACCAGGAAATATTGATAAATAATAAAAGCGAACAAATAGACCATCATAGCTCTACTCTTACCATATATAGCCCCTGCAAATAGTAGCGAAAGACCTAATATGTAATAGTCCTTACGTTTTTCAAAATAGTTCAACACAAAACCAACCACTAAGACTACAAGCAAGAGAAGGAAGAACTCATTCCCTTCAAAATAATTCATACCAGATGAACTCCTTTTTTCTTTTTCTCATCTCACCTCATGGTTTATCTTTTTAGGCTTAGTTCCTATCATATCACACCAAGGAGAGTTAACTTTATCTATTATATCATAATTTAAAAACTTTAAACGAATCTATTGTCTAACTTTGCTAGCTACCTAGAACAGAAAAAGAGCCCGAACTGACTCTTTTCGATATTATTTATGACTTAATTTCTTGGTCAAGAAATCTCCCAAGAACTGGATGGTAAAGATAATCAAGATGATAATGATAGTTGCCAAGATGGTCACATCGTGATTATAACGATTAAATCCATAGGCAATCGCTACGTTACCAATACCACCTGCACCAACTGCACCAGCCATGGCTGTTTCACCAACAAGAGAAATCAAGGTCACAGTTGTCACACGGATCAAGTCTGGAAGTCCTTCTGATAAGTAAACCCCAACAATGTCCCAGAAGGTGGCACCACTAGCCTGCGCTGCCTCAATCACTCCACTGTCAAGCTCTGCTAACACAACCTGCACCTGACGAGCAAAGAAGGCAAATACTGCAAAAGAAAGTGGAACAAGCGCTGCATTTGGCCCGATACTGGTCTTCACAATCAAGTGAGAAAGTGGTGACAAGATTGCCAAAAGAATGATAAATGGCACTGCACGGAAAATGGACGTAATTTTGTCTAAAATCCAGAAAACTACCTTGTTTTCCAAAACGCCACCTGGCGCTGTCAAGACAAGGAAGAGGCCTGCAAGGAGACCAAGAAAACCTCCGATAATGAAGGAAAGAACTGTCATATAAAGAGTGAGGTAGATGGCTGTTCCCCAGCCTGCCTGACCGGCCCAGCCCATCTTATAGACATTTGGTAAGTAAGTTTGAATCAACTCTGTCATTCTACTGTCCTCCCTTCAATACTTTTAACTGTACACCAGCCTGATGGATGGCTTCTTGGGCGCCTGCTAGCGCTTCTTTTTCACCTGACAGAACCACAACCAATTCTCCAACGGGAGTGCTATCTAGGATTTCAATATTCCCATAGAGAATATTAGCTGTTACTTGGTAATGTTTGTACAATTCATTCAAAAGTGGTTCGTCTGTCGAAGCACCTGCATACTTGAGTTGGACCAAAAGGCTGTTCTCAGACAGGTGTTTCACGATTTCTTGCTTCTCAATCTTGACCATGGCTTCGTCAATACCTGTGGCTGTTGAGATAAAGTCCTGTGTCAAAGGCTGTTTTGGATGAGAAAAAATCTCAAGGACACTGCCCTCTTCAATCAAATGCCCATCCTGCATGACTGCCACACGGTTGGCAATGTCTTTGACAATCTGCATCTCATGCGTGATTAAGACAACGGTCAAACCTAATTTTCGGTTCAAATCTTGTAGCAAAGCCAAAATCTGCTTGGTTGTCTTAGGGTCAAGGGCAGACGTTGACTCATCTGAAATCAAGATTTTTGGATCATTGGCCAAGGCACGCGCAATGGCTACACGCTGTTTTTGCCCCCCAGATAGTTGTGAAGGATAGTTTTCAGCACGATCTGCCAAACCAACCAAGTCTAATAACTTGGCCACTTTTGCTTTCTTTTCTTCCTTGCTTAGTCCAGAGTGTTTGAGGGCAAAGGCCACGTTTTCCTCTGCCGTTTTCTGGCTCATCAGGTTGAAGTGCTGGAAAATCATCCCGATATCTTGGCGCTTGCGACGCAACTGCTCGGCCGTCAAGGTCACCTTGCCATCAAAAATGACGTCGTTATCAATGGTAATTTTCCCAGCAGATGGTTTTTGCAAGAGGTTAATCACCCGTACAAGAGTGGATTTCCCTGCTCCAGAATATCCAACGATACCGTAGATATCCCCTTCTTGGATGTGAATGGTCACATCCTTGACCGCTGTGATGGTTCTCTTCTTTTGGTGAAAAGTCACATCGATCTGATCTAACTTGATAATATCTCTACTCATAGCTTCTAATCAGCTCCTCTACTAATTCAATATGGGTGTAGTAATCGGCGATTCGCACATTTTCATCTCCACCATGGTCTCGGCTATTGGCATTTCCTAGACCAAAGGCTACCATGGGTACCTCTAAGGCATCAAAGACCGTATGCATAGGTCCTGTCCCCGCCGTTGTCGGCAAGACCGAAACACCCTGCGGATAGAATTTCTTGGCCAACTCGATCACATTGAGAATGGCTGGCGCGCTCATATCGCTTCGATAGCTCATCTCTCCCAAGGTATAGTATAATTCTACCTTATCAAAGCCATTTTTGTCTAGCTGTTTCCGAATTTTTTCCAGAACATCATGCGGTTCTAGGCCAGGAACCAAACGAACCTCTAGCTTAGCACTAGCTTCTGCTGGCAGGATGGTTTTAACCCCTTGCCCTTGGTAACCCGACTGAATCCCTTCAATATTGAGAGCTGGTTCGAAAAAGAATCGTTTTAGAAAGGCCACGCGCTCCTCTTGTAAGAGAGGTAACTCCAAGCCATAAATGCAACTGATTTCCCCTAGGTTGCCTTGGGCATAGGTTTCAACCAAGGCTAATTCCCGTTCATTTGGCTCTTGGACATCCTCGTACAAGCCTTCTACCAAGATACGACCATCTGTAGCGCGCAAGCTACTTAATGCTTGGATGAGGTACCATGGCGCTGACTCCACGACACCGCCATAACTCGAGTGAATGTCCACATCCGCACTTTTCACCTTGGCATCAAAGGTCACAATCCCTTTGTTTCCACCAGAAATTTCTAACTGCTCCAAGGCATTCTTTGTTCCTTGTTCCCAAACTAGCAAATCTGCCCCACGAAGTTTGTCCGCATGTTTCTCTAAATACTTATCTAAATCCATAGAAGCAGACTCCTCTGCCCCTTCCATGATAAAGCTAATATTGACCGGCAGATCATCGTGGTCCTGCATATACTTTCTCAGAGCACTCAAACGAGCCGTGATATGGCCCTTGTCGTCGTCAACCCCACGCCCATACATGATGCCATCACACATCGAAAGAGTAAAGGGATCCTCTGTCCAGACCTGGTCCCCATCCGCTGGAACTGTATCATAGTGATTATAGAAAATTAAGGTCTTGGCATCTGGCCGCGAACTCTTGAAATGCGCCATGACAAAAGGCGCCGTGTAGCTGTCATCAATCTCAATTTCCGCTCCCACACGCTTGAAAATCTCACCCAGATAGTTTGCGACTTCCTTGAGCCCGACCTGCTGGGCAAAAACTGATTTCTTGGAAATCAAGGTACGCAAGACTTCAAAATAACGCTGGGCTACATAATCTTTTTCAAATTTTTCAATCTGCTCTTGTTCACTAGGAAAAACCATTTTTTCTCTCCCTTTCTACTGAGAACTTGTGTCTATGGACGGACTACAATCTCATCTTCTTCAAAAATCAACAGCCTAGACAAAAGCAAGAGGTGGAATTCTCTCTCCCACCTCCCTGCATTTTATTACCAAACTGGTTGATCCAAGCCGTCTGATGTTTCTTCGATGACTTTTTTCACTTCATCTGTGTGGTAAGCTGCAATCACTTTCTTGATTGCGTCAGCCTTGCTTGAAGTTTCCCAATCTTTTTTTGCAACGATAATGTTGTACCATTGTTTTGAGTTTTCATCTGCTTGTTCTTTAAAGATGGCTTTTTTGTAGTCCAATTTCGCTTCTGTAACAAATGTGTTGTTTACAACTGCAGCATCAACTGATGACAATGAACGAGCTGTTTGGCTTGCGTCCAATTCAGTAATCTTCAAGTTCTTTGGATTTTCTTTGATATTTGCGATGGTGGCAAGTTCAGTTCCAGAAACGTCCAATTTGATTAAACCAGCTGATTGAAGAAGGTACAGCGCGCGACTTTCGTTTGTTGCATCGTTTGGTACTGCGATTTGACCGTTATCTGGGATTTCTTCCACTTTAGTGTACTTGTTTTCTTCTCCATTTTTACCTGAGTAAAGGCGGATTGGGGAAATGTAAGTATCTGCAATCGCTGTAAGGTCTTTCCCGTTTTCTTTGTTCCAGTTGTTCAAGAAGTTGTAGTGTTGAAAAGCGTTCAAGTCTACTTCGCCATCAGCAGTTGCCTTGTTTGGTTGTGAGTAGTCTGTGAATTCAGTAAACTTCAAAGTGATTCCGTCTTTTTTGACCAATTCTTGAACCTTGTCCCAACGTGCTTCTTCAGAACCACTACGGTTAACTGTTGCGATTTTGATTGTTTTTGACTCATCTTCTGTTTGCCCTGAATTTGAGCAAGCTGCAAGAATCAAACCTGCGACAGTAGCCATAGCTGCTACACCTAACCATTTTTTAATTTTCATGATTTGTTCTCCTTAAAATTAATACTGTCTTAGTATCTCATACTTTATTTAATTTAACAAATTGTTATTAGATAAGCAGATATATAGTTTAAAACTATACCCTAAAAACGAGAAATCATCCATCTGCTAAAGAATGGATGATTCAAAAGATTATTTAATATCTGCTTCTGCTGGTAGATAGGTGTCACCGAAGAATTGTCTAGATAATGTTTCCAGTGTCCCATCCTTGTAAAGTTCTTGGATACGTTTGTCTACGAAAGACTTTAACTCGTCCTGACCTTTAGCAAGGAGTGGGTAAACATAAGGTTGTTGGTCGCTTGGAAGTTCGATGACTTTCAAGTTATCCAAGCCTTGGTTTTTGATAACTGTTTCGACACCGATCTTATCAAAAATCTTGTAGTCAAATTGACCATCGCTCAAACGAGCCATGATTTGTTGGAAATCAGCTTTGGTATAGTTGAGCACAGTTGGATTGTCTGGATGTTGTTTATTGTAGTCTTCAAGCTGCTTAGCAGATGTTGTCCCCTGAACGACCTCTGTAGATTTCCCACCAATATCATCAAGAGAATTGATGCTGGTGTCATCTTTCTTGGCTACAAGGACGTTAGGATTTTTGGCAGTTGGCGCTGCATAAAGGTATTTTTCTGCACGTTCTTTTGTATAACTGATGTTGTTAACTGCCATCTGATAGCGGTCACTATCAAGACCCGCAAAAATCCCTGACCACTCTGTCTTTTCAAACTTAACATCATACTTGTCAGAGTCTTTGAAGATGGCACGAATGACTTCAATCTCGTAACCAGTCAACTCACCATTTTCTTCATAGTTAAATGGTTTTGGTGAAGCATTGGTCGCTACTTTGATTTCTTTTTTCCCTGTACTGTCACCCTCTTTCTTTGTACCGTCTGAGCAAGCTACCAAAACAGCTACCGCAGCAAATCCAAGGGCTGCAAGAGATGAATATTTGACTAATTTTTTCATTTCACATTCCTCCAAAATAGAATACTATTTTATCTTAACAGAAAAATTTTAATTACGCCATTATATGATGCCCGTCTCTGATATAAGGGATTAGAAAATCACTCGCAAAAGGGCAATTAAGACTACTCCAAAGAGAACCGTTCCTACTAGATTGCGGTAGCGAAAGGCGACAAAAATAGTTGGAAATATAGCGATAGCATCTAGCCATTTGATCTCAGGCGGGTTGCCAATTTTTCCAGTCACCACACTTGATAGGAGCAGAGCAAAGATAATGGAAACCGGCAAAAACTTCAAAAAACGCTCTACGATTGCAGGCAAGCTCTTATATTTAACCAAGATAAAGGGAATTATCCGTGAAATCCAAGTCACCAACCCTGAGAAAATAATAACTAATAAAAGATAACTACTGACCATCTAAAACCACCCCCATAGCACAGCCGAGCAAGGTCGCAAACAGAACAGCGAGCGACTGAGAAACCACTATCAAGAGTAAAAAGAAGGAGACAGCAACAACAGCTAAGATAATCAACAAATTTCGTAATGGAAGCCGTCTTTGCATAATCTGAAACTGAGAGGCAAAAATCCCAATAAACATACCGACTAAGGCAAAGTCTAAGCCGAAAATTTCTGGATTTGGTAAAAGACCTCCTAAAGCAGTTCCTACAACCGTTCCGATAAACCAGGCTGCATAACTATTGAGATTATTCCCATGCATCCATACAGGATTGACTTTATCCTTATGAGCCAATTCTCCCATCAAAACACCGTAACTTTCATCTGTTAAGAGACTTGCCATACCGATATTTTGCCACAGACTGGTATGACGAAAATAGGTTGAAACATGTAAACTCAGCAAAAAAAGACGCAGATTAATCAAAAAAACTGTCAATGTGATAGCTACAACAGGTGCTTGGACCGCAATCAATGCCAACATAGCAAACTGACCACTCCCTGCATAAACAAAGAGACTCATCAAGCCCATCTCAACAGGTGTCACATAGGGAGCGCCGATAATACCACAAGCTAAACCTATACTCACATACCCCATAGCAGTCGGTATAGCTGCCTGAACACCATCCCAAAAACCTTTTTCTTTCATAGTTCTCCTCACTTAGACTTCTTGATTGTTTTCCATACAGCCAAGAAGAGCAAGAAATATTATATCACATTCAAAGAAGAGAAAAAAGTCTAGAGTCTGAAACTAGTAGTTAGCAAAAATTGTTAAAAAGCATTGCTTGCTGATGGGTACATCCAAAATTGATCAACTCGAATCATATACTTGTTAGCTTCAGTTTTTTCAGCAGATTCATCTTCTGTCGGATAGACATCAACCCAGAGCTCTTTCCTTTTTCCTTTCAACTTGACCTTATAGCGATAACCGTCATCATAGAGTCCTACCATATCAGTTGTCATGGACTGGTAATCCGGAAGAGCTTCAATTTCTTTTTTTATAGTCTGGGATAGATTGTTGAGCACTACTTGCTGATCCACCTTTGAAGTTACAGGAATATGAACTGTCGCTTTTTCCAAGCGATGTGATTTTGAAAATGTAAAGGTCGCTCGGCTAGTATAGCCTTTCAAAGTAATCTTTTCATAGTGATAGAAAAGGCGACCTGTTTTATAGAAATAAGGATTTTCTGCACGCCAAGTGTCCCGATAGGCGGTTTCTCTTTCTTCCACCACTTCGCTGACCTCCCTAAACACTTCTTCAAAGGATTTCAGGGGCATATTGAATGAAAGTGTTTCAAACAAGACCAGTTGTGTCTTTTTAACATTCTGGCAAGCTGTTAAAAGCAGGAAAAGAGCTCCTAGAGCAAGCAGACTGTTTATTATTTTGTTTCTCATATACCTACTATACTAAAAAACTCTCGGACTGACAATCTTTGATAAGGCTTGATTTCCTGATTGGATTCTAAAAGCGCTTCTTTTTATTTTAAATTGAGCAAGAGTCAGTAACAAACCGCCATAATAAGAAAAAGACTGGAGATCCAGCCTTATCGTATGAAGAAAAGTTAAATCAAAGTTCCCTACTAGATGCTCTCACGAATATTCAAAAGCATGATAAATGCAGCTAGAAGTAATAGTAACAAAATAAAGCTGACCGCTAGGGTTCCAAAACTTGTAGCAATCGTTACGAAAACGATTGTGAATAGACTTGGTAAAACAACCGTAATAGCACCAATAGAGGATTGAACCGCTCCCATTGACTCCTCAGGTATTTGTTTAAAAACGAGTTCCTGCAATCTAGGAGAGAGTATACCTGCGATGAAGGCATCCAAGGAGCTGAAAAGCAGAATCAAGCCAAAATGAACTGTGGCAAATCCTACTAAAAGGAGTAACTGGATGACAACAGAGGCATATAGAGCTATTTTTATAGAAATCGTATTTTTCAGATAGCCACTTACAAGACTTCCGACAATAAG
>ERZ773099.1416-NODE-1416-length-17785-cov-6.875353_pt1 | contig 17785 bp, 20 predicted proteins | sample MGYA00511120_ERZ773099 | MGnify/ENA primary metagenome ERZ773099 (study PRJEB29015, sample SAMEA2738012) | human oral metagenome | biome: human oral; feature: human-associated habitat; material: dental | place: China | collected 2104 ...
GTTTCCGGCGGTGATTGCATACTGCTCCTGCGGAAAAGCCTGATGCCCATGTCCGAACCCCCCTCGAATGGATTGAAACAGGGAATCCGACCGGGGATTATATGCAACAACATTAAATTGTGTTAAATATTTTTGTTTGCATTTTTTCTATATGGGTATATAATCATCATTACATTGTAAAATCAATTTTGAAACACATTTTTTAGGAGGAGATTATCATGTTGGAAATGTATAAATGCTCACATTGCGGAAATATCGTCGTTATGGCACACAATTCAGGAGTTCCGGTGGTCTGTTGCGGAGAACCTATGAACAGGCTGGAAGCGAACACAGTCGATGCGGCACGGGAAAAGCATGTGCCTGTAGTGAACGTTGACGGAAGCAAGGTGTCGGTCAGGGTCGGAAGCGTGGAACATCCCATGATGGATGAACACTACATCGAACTCATCATTCTGGAAACGGAAAACTCACTTCAGATCAGGTACCTGAAGCCTACCGATAAACCGGAATCTGTATTTTCTCTTGCGGACGGCGATAAAGCCGTAGCGGTTTATGAGTATTGTAACCTGCACGGACTTTGGAAAACCGCACTCTAATGCTTTGAACCCACGGTAAACTCACGCTGCTTACCGTACGTAAATTAAAGCATAAAAGAGAAACAACAAAATATTACTGTACCCCCGAACAGCTAAAATCGCTGTTTCGGGGGTTTTTCGTTCACAAAAAAGCATATCTGTGTTATCATACCTTATAAGAGTTTAGAAAAATTTAAAGATTACGGGGGTTATCCTATGGAAAAATTAAACTTTGCTTCGGACTATATGGAGGGAGCCCACCCTCTTATACTCTTGAAACTTATGGAAACCAATCTCACCAAGAGCGTCGGATACGGTGAGGATGAATTCTGCAAAGAGGCGGAATCCATGATACTGAGTGCCTGCGATTGTCCGGACGGAAGTGTCCACTTCATGGTAGGAGGTACACAGGCAAATTCCACCATACTGGCAGCACTGCTGAAATCCTATGAGGGCGTTATTTCGGCAGAAAGCGGACATGTAAATACGCATGAAGCGGGGGCCGTAGAACTTTTCGGGCATAAAGTTCTGTCATTGCCGCACAAAACAGGTAAAATCGAAGTTGACACTTTAAAGACATTCATCAAGGAGTTCAACGACGACGAGAACCGTGATCACATGGTTCATCCCGGGGCGCTTTACATCTCTCAGCCGACGGAATACGGGACTCTGTATTCCAAAGAAGAACTGGTTGAACTTTACGACATATGCAAGAAAAACCACATTCTGTTTTTTGTAGACGGTGCACGACTTGCGTATGCGCTTGCAAGTCCGGAAAACGATGTAAGTCTTGCGGATCTGGCATCAAATTGCGATGTTTTCTATATAGGCGGCACAAAATGCGGAGCTCTCTTCGGTGAAGCCGTAGTTCTGCCGGATAAAAGCATTATCGAAGATTTCTTCCCTATAATAAAACAGCACGGCGCCTGCCTCGCAAAGGGAAGACTGCACGGCATACAGTACGGCGTACTCTTTGAGGACGGACTATACGGCAGAATAGGAATTCCGGCGCTCAAAGCCGCCAACCTGCTGCAGCGGGGACTTGCGGAAAAAGGATACAGACTTTACTTCCGCTCACCTACAAATCAGGTCTTTGTAATCATCGAAAACGAGAAGCTGGAACCTCTTGCCGAAAAAGTCGTATATGAATATGCGGAAAAGTATGATGACGACCATACCGTAATCAGATTCTGCACGAGTTGGGCAACCGACATCGCAGACGTCAAGGCTCTGCTCTCCATCCTTTAGTCGACTCAGGAGAGACTTAAAACCGTAGCGATTGCACTTAACCGCATGTCGCCGCAAAAATCGGATTGCGGCGACATGCGGTTAAATATTGTCTTCTGACCGTGTACACGTTAAGCACCCGCTTTTCTCGCGGTATTCCCGATCAAGGAAGCGGTATTTCCGACCGAGGGGGGCGACACTACCGGTCAAGGGATTGCCTCTTCGCAGTGTTTCCGGTAATTCAATCTACGTAAATGCTTCCGCCGATGAACTCCCTGATTATCGAGTTTGCAAGAATAGCGGAATCATCTTCTATGACATCAAAGAAACTCAAAAAACCCAGAAGCCTTTTTGCTTCCGCATACTCCGGTTCCGTCGATTCTATCGCTTCCAGCATCGGAGCCGCATACTTTTTAAGTACGGCAATTTCGTAGACGTGATATGAATTGAAAAGAATATCCGCCTCTCCGTTGTAAGGAAATATATTCTTATCTTCTCCTGCTCTGACCTTCGGCCAGTCTGCAATGGTGCCCACGGCGCCGTGATTTCTGAACTGATGATCTCTGACCATTCTGCGCAGCATTCTCGCGTCTGTGGTCGGGACCCTTGAATGAGGATCGATATTCAACTGAGTCAGAGGACTTATGTATATTTTAAACTTGGCTTCTTTCGAAATCTGTTCAGTCATTTTTTCGTTGAGTCCGTGAATCCCCTCTATTACGATGGGCTGGCCCTGTTTCAGTTTTGTGATCCTCTTTCCGTATTCCTTTCTTCCCGTTATAAAATCGAACGTCGGCAGGTCTACTTCTTTCCCGCTGAGCAAATCGTTCATATTCTCGTTAAAAAGGTCCGTGTCAATTGCATCTAAATCTTCATAATTCGGCTCGCCGTTTTCGTCAAGAGGAGTTTTCGCGCGCTCCACAAAATAATCGTCGGTGCCGAGATAAAGCGCATCCATCCCGTTAACTTTAAGTTGAATGCAAAGTCGTCTTGCAAAAGTCGTTTTTCCGGAAGACGACGGTCCCGCAATGAGTATTATCCTCTTTTTACGTTTCTTTATCATATCGGCAATTTCGGCAATCTTCTTCTCATGAAGCGCCTCCGAAAGCATTATAAGTTCCTTTGCTTCCCCTCTTTTGATTATCCTGTTTAGATCCGTGACATAATCGACGTGAAGAAGCTTGTCCCAGCGCGCCTGCTCCTTGAAGGCCTCATACAACCTCGGCTGATCTTCATATTCAGGCACCTTATCGGTAGATTTCTGCGACGGAAAACGAAGTAAAACGCCTCTCTCATATCTCCTGATTTCAAAATCCCCCAAATATCCTGTGGACGGCACCATGTATCTGTCAGAAACCTCCCTGTGTCCTTCAAGCTCATAGGTTTTTTCTCCGATATGAACAATTTTCATGTCGGAAGATATTATCCTCCGCATTTCTCCGTATATTTTTCTTACGTCATCATCCGTAAATCTGGTCCTTATCGTGGTATAAAGTCCCTGATTCAAAGAGTTCTCTATTTCGACATGAACTTTTCCAAGCACGTTTCTGACTGCGACAAAATAGACCATACACAAGCTTTTCTGATAAACAAGATGTGCCGCATGATTTCTTATATCCAGCAACTCCACTCTGTCATTCTCTTTGAGTTTGTCCGAAAGACCTCTATAGCTATTGTTTATCTTTACAAGGACAACGGTATGCCTTAACCGTTTTTCAACCTTGCGGTATACATCTTCCGCCGTATCTCCGTCAGATGCGTCAAAAGCGACGAAGTTTCCCCGCGGTTCAAGTTTTAAGTCGATCCTCATATACTTAATCCCTTTCGATCTTATACTGCCCGCCCGGCAGGTTGCATGAGCGTCTGCCGGGCAGTTACTACATTATACCATACAAGGTCAAACTTACTTGCATCCGCTATGCCGTACAATATCAAGCGGTTACGGACTTTTACTGATACCGCCATTGTCACGGATTGCGCGGAACGCTGTGAAATTTCAAGCGGTTACGGACTTTTACCGATACCATCTCAAAATGAGTGCCGGTTTTCCCGATAAAATGTGTGCACAAGCAATCGATAAAGTCTCTCACGCCCGCATGTTATGACGTAGCCGCGGCTCCATCGAGTTCACAGGTCTCCGTTTCCTTTTTTTCTCTTTCTTTTTTCCAACTCTGATAGAGGTCGACAAGCGCACTCATTTCATCCGAAAACAGAGTGATTCCCCGTGCCATATGCGTATGATCCTCATTCCATGCGCGAATATCAAACTTAGGTGTCTTCTGACCGTTCCAACTCACAATATTGATCTCTTTATCCCACCCGTTTGTGTTCGAAGATATTGTTCCTATGTGTTCCTTGATTTCAAACAATATTTTTTCATTCTTATCCATTTTCCTCTCCTTTTCATATCAGCTTAAGTTTATCGTTTAGAATACATTAGCATTTTTGGTATATATTGTCAATTGATTGCAACAAAAAAACTCTCCCCGGGAAAAGAAAGTTTTTTCGTGTTTTTATCTCATCATCCTTATTTTGACGAATGCAGCGCAACCACCACTACCTCCGGATGATTATTCAATCTAAACGGAAACACACTGTTTCCAAGACCTCTGCTCACCATCATTACCGTTCCGTCTTTCACATAAAAGCCGGAGGTTATTTTGGGCAGAACACCCTGTCCCGGCGAAAACAGGCCTTGTCCTCCCGGCAGTCTGAACTGTCCTCCGTGAGCATGCCCCGCGAATACCAGATTCACCCCCGATTCAGCATACTGTTCCAAGTACTGCGGTTCATGCGTCAGTAATATTGAAAAACATTTTTTCGCCGCATTATCGACTTCATCTTCCTTACCGTTTCCATAGCCGGCTTTCAGAATCTGAACGCTTTTTGCCAGCACCGCATCCGCATAGTCCGCGCCGTGCTCATATCCGATTTCTTTCGCTCCGAAAACCGAGTCCTCTGAAATCCCCAAAATCTCGATGGTCTCGCCTCCGCGGAATATTTTTTCCGCTCTGTCGAGTAACACATGAACGCCCATGGCTCGCATCTGCTCGTAGTAATCCGTCATCTCGTCTTCCGCAACACTCAACTCATGATTTCCGTTGACATAATATACAGGCGCGAGTTTCAACAGTCCCTCCAGCGCTTCTGTGGCAAGCCCGAAGTCCGTATGATTTCTGTCGAGCAGATCACCCGTAATAACGATGATGTCGGCTCTCGAACGTCTTACGGCGCTTATGAGATCCCTCTGACCCAATCCGAATTCCTGACTCTGTAAATCCGAAACCTGCGCAATCTTAAAACCGTCGAAGGCTTTGGGCAGACTTTTCGATTTCAGATGATGTTTGTTCACTTCAATTTTTTTATTACTGCGTTTCAGGAATTTTCCTCCCAGATAGCCGCATGCCGCAGCCACGCATACGGAATAAATGCCGCTTTTTACAGACCCCACTTCACATCTCCAATTCTATATCCAATTCAACGGGGCAGTGATCGCTGCCGAAAATCTCGGTGTGTATCGTTGCTTCCTTTATCTTATCCTTTAGAGATTCGCTGACTATAAAGTAATCGATGCGCCACCCCGCATTGTTCCTGCGGGCGTTGAAACGGTACGACCACCAACTGTACACGCCCTCCTTGTCGGGATACAGATACCTGAAAGTATCCACAAACCCGGCCTCAAGCAATTCCCCGAACTTGCCTCTCTCCTCATCGGAAAAACCTGCGTTTCCTCTGTTGCTTGCGGGATTTTTCAAATCTATCTCCCGGTGCGCCACGTTCAGGTCGCCGCACATCACAACAGGCTTTATGCTTGATAAATTGGTCAAAAACTCCCTTATATCATCCTCCCACTTCATCCTGTAATCCAGCCGCTTCAGTTTTTCCTGCGAATTCGGCACATATACATTTACCAGATAAAATTTCTCGTACTCTAAAATTATGCTACGTCCCTCGTCCGTATGCTCCCCGAAATTATATTGCACGCTCATCGGACTTTCTTTCGCATAAATTGCGGTTCCCGAATAGCCTTTTTTATCGGCGGAGCAGTAGAACTCCTCATAATCCGGCAGATCCACTTCCGCCTGTCCCTGCTGCATCTTTGTTTCCTGAATGCAGAAAAAATCCGCGTCAAAACCTCGTACAACATCCTCAAAGCCTTTTTTAAGACAGGCTCTGAGTCCGTTTACGTTCCACGATATAAGTTTCATAAAACCCCTCACATTTCGCGCTTAGCCGTTCCGCATGCACTTTCGGATGCCACGGTCCATATTGCCCCGGGCGCAGATACCGGCCAAAAGTTCTCACCGGATGAAAGTTCTCACCGGCCGAAAAAACCTTTTTTGACGTAAGGTTCTCTTTTCACCGATAGAACCTTGTAACCCATTTCAGCCAGAGCCTTCGTAAGATCCTCCTGAGTGATATTTTCTTCCGTGATAATCTCCGCCGACCCTTTTGAATGGTTGGCCTTGACCTTCTTGACATTAAAGTTTTTTCTTACAAGGTCATTTACGTGTGCATCGCACATTCCACACGACATGCCGTCGATTTCAACTGTCAATTTTTCCATAGCTCCTCCGCCTTTCCTTATAAATGGTGACTGCCCGATAAGTCCCCGTGGTGTTATTTATAATCTACTAAAAACATCCGCTCTCAGGACTTTCTGAGCACACATTGAATCATTCCATGTTTTTCAACGCCTGTGACATAGGAATTCTTCTTATCTTTATCGTAAGTATCTTCTGTATCACAAAATAACTCAGCACACCGATCGCTATTATGAGCGGAACCATCCAGTCCGGAACGTAGTACTCCAACCAGCCTTTCATCTTCTCCTTGGCCATGAACTTGTATAAAACTCCGACCACCGGCACGCTTGCAAACGAGCACACTATAAGCGACACCGCCACGACGAAAGCCGTCGCTCTGTTGTACAATCTGCCCACTTCACCATTACTATACCCCAAAATCTTTACCATGGAAATAGAATCCGCATTTTTTTCCACTATAAGTTTCGCAAGCAGATAAATCATCAACATATACAGCATAATCGAAAATACAGTCTGAATCTTAAAAAAACCGCCTATGGATTTTTCGAGCTGGTTCGATATTTTCCTGAGGTCATCTTCCGTTATAGTCGTCGCCACATACTTCTTCTTCAGTTTTTTTATCTTGGTATCGGAAAAATATCCGTTAAAATATCCGCCCTTTTTGTTAAAGTTCTTTTCAAAATTGGGCTTCGTCATGAATATGCTGAATGCGCCGGTATAATTATAACTGCCCGCGATTTTGAACCTGTAAACTTTTTTGCTGTATTTTTTCTTGAGTCTGACGGTATCTCCGACTTTGACATTATACTTCTCCATGTATCCCGTCGTCGCGATAACCTCATTCTTTTTTTCCGGCAGTTTCAAGTCCGCCAGGTATTCGGAATGATACCTTATACCGTACACGCTCATATCATCTCTTTCATTTATCTCAAGCTCTCCCATCGCATATCTTTCGATGCCTTTCTGCCTGACGGGAACGGGAGCTTTCAGCACGTACTGGTACTTTGCAATCTGTGTTTTTTTAATCGCATCGGAATAATGATCGAGCAGGGGTTTCAGCATAAGTCCAAACAGAAGCAGAATACACGCAAGCGATACTCCGAGAAACATGAGAAAATATGTGGTCTTATTCTGAAGTACGATTCTTACCCTGAATCTCATCAGGAACGGCATTTCTCCGAGTTTAACAGCATGCTTCGGTTTCCTCTTTTTGAAATCACGCCTGAGAAAATTCATCGGCGACAATCTGAAAGTCCACCACATGACCGCGAATATGACTATTGCTATTATTATGCAGGGAACAACTGTTGTCAGTAAAAAAGCTTCGCTGTTCCATAACGTTCTGTAAGTTGTAAGAGAATAACTGTTATAGTACATACTCGCTATAAGTTCTTTCCCTTTCCAGTAACCGAATATATTGCCGACAATCGCTGCCGCCAGCGTCACGAGTATCGGCAGAACGGTATAGTGAGTCACCATTTCCATGCTGCTGAATCCGGAAGCCCTCAAAGTGCCGATCGAACCTGCCTCCGCCTCCAGAGTGCTTCTCGTCGTGACCCCGAATATAAATGCGAGTATCACTATTATTATATAAAGCATGAGCAGGAACATCGCCTTGTCACCGCCCAGATCTTCGCCCGTAAAATTTATTGCCTGGTTATCTATCCTCGGAACAACCTCTTTTACATTGGAAAGAGAATCTTTTACCAAGACTTTTATGATGCCTTCCCCCTGTTTTCTGCGCTCACCGTCCGTCATATTCTTCTTGTCGTTCAGCCATGAATACTGGTAGTTAAGAGGTTCATCAATTTTCTCAAAGCTTTTTCCGGTAACTACCGCCACACCAAAAAATGTTGCGTTCAGCATTGAGTCCGTATTGTTTTCAAACAATGCACTGTAATCGGTAAGAGCAACGAGTCCCGTAATTCTTCGTGTGGATCCTCCGACTTTAATCTTATCTCCCGTCTTCATTGAATTGTTTCGGGCGAACAACCGGTCGACCGCAATCTCATCACTTTTTTCCGGCAATTTGCCTTCGAGCAGATCCTGTACGTTAATTTTTTTTCTCAGGATAAAAATTCTTAGCTTGTGATTTTTTGATGTGATCGGCTGCTTGTAAAATGTTTCGTGTAATTTTATTCCTTTCTTCTCCACCTTTGCTTTCAGAGCATCGCTGATTCTGTGTTTAAGGATGAAATGGCCGTCCTCAATGTTATATTTTTCAAAGCTCTCATCGTAAGCGCTCTTCATGCTGTTGTCAGCCACGAGAAAACCGGACGTTAAAAAAATTGTCAACGACAAAAACAAAAAGAGTGCCGTGTATTTCCCGAAATCACTCTTTAGTTCTCTCGGTATTCTCTTGTTCAAAGGATTGGTCATATCAACACCCGCTGCCTCAAATCTTCAAACAATCTCCCCGCTTCATCAGTCTCCGCTGTTTACGCAACATGACAGACTCCCAAGGCTCTTCGCCTACCATTCCAACTCCTCCACAGGTGTCTTTGTCTCATTTTTGTCCTGTGCCGTAATCCTGCCGTCCTTCATGTACAAAACCACGTCCGCCATATCTTTCAGCGCTTCATTATGAGTCACAAGCACTACGGTAGTCTTATATTTGCGGTTTATTTCCTCGATCAGCTTGAGAATTTCCTTTGAGGTACTATAATCCAAAGCCCCGGTCGGTTCATCGCAGAGAAGTACCCCCGGTTTTTTTGCAATCGCCCTTCCTATTGCGATCCTCTGCTGTTGCCCGCCGGAAAGCTGGCTCGGAATCTTATCCTTATGTTCGAGAAGTCCCAAAACATCGAGAAGTTCTTCGACCGGCAAAGGATCCTTCGACAGGTACGCGCCAACCTCTATATTCTCTTTGGCGGTAAGATTGGGGATGAGATTATAGGACTGAAAAACATATCCCAAATACTCTCTTCTGTATTTGGAAAGAACGCTTTCTTTCCGTCCCGTTATCTCATTCCCGTCAATCGTTATGGAGCCGCTGTCCACGGTCTCTATCCCTCCTATTATATTAAGGAGCGTGGATTTTCCCGAACCCGACGGTCCGAGCATTACACAGATACTACCCTCCTCTATACCGCAGGTGATGCCGTGAAGCACCTCCTGACGGTTCTCGTCTTGTCCGAAAGACTTGTGAATTCGATCCATTTCAAGATACATTATCAACTATCCCCTTGCCTGCAATATCTGTGTAAATTATATCACTAAACAGCTAGCGCCGCACCTAATTCTTTGCATTCCGCAGTTCCTGCGTCATCCGGAGCGTAGTTGCACATAACGCTGCCCGTCGCAAGCTTGATTCCTGCCGACGCACAGTCATCTTCCCAGTCGCGCATCCACTGTCCGTCTCCCCATCCGTATGAACCGAACAGAGCCACTTTCTTGTCCTTAAGGCCGTCCTTGATATCATCATACATAGGCTGAAATTCTCCTTCTTCAAGGACTTCATCGCCCATCGCCGCACAGCCCAACGCGATGCTGTCAAAATCTCCAACCATCGCCGGATTGAATTCATCCGGCGTAAACAACGTCGCTTCAGCTCCCTTTTCCTTTGCACCCTCGGCAACCGCCTGTGCCATTATCTCCGTGTTACCTGTTCCGCTCCAATAAACTACTGCTACTTTCATTTTTTTCCCTTTCCGTTTGAATTAAACAGCAACGATCAGTCTCTCGACAGATCTTCCTTTCAATAACTGCTCACTGTAAGCCTTGGTGCATTTTCTGAAGCGTTCAAACACTTTTTCCGCCTCTTCCGGATTTCCGTAGACTTTCCATGCGCCAACACATTTACAGTTCTCGGCGTTGTTATCTATAAAGCCCTTTACATCCTCGGGAGGATATCCCAGAAACAAGCCTATCTCATGAGGAAACTCACTTTCCGAACGAAATCTTCTCATCAGTTGTCCGAGCATCGAACTTCCGTCGCCGTCCGAATATCCGCACTTTCTGAGAATTTCTCTCGCAAGGGGTTTCTCAAGGTCCTGTTCCAGCCTTTTAGGGCGATATAGATAAATCACCGCCTTATTATCAAAATACCGGAGAGGCAGGATGCGCAAACCTTTCGGCGAGAGCATCCTGTTGAGTTCTCTGAGGTCTTCGTGCAATTCCTCCTGATCATATACTGCACACGTGAAGATATTGCCTGTTTTCAGTCCCGCCATCGTCGGCGAGCAGTGACCTATCAACAAATTCTCCGATATTCTAACCATATTTATTTACCCTTCTCCTATTCAATGACATCTCAGCACCGCACTCCCGACGGTACAGATTCCCGGATGCGGACGTTCACTTCCACATCTACGTGGTCAAACTCCGCGCTTCCTGCCCGCATGTTTCAAAACGCTGTTTTCAGACGCCTCTTATCAAACATGCTCTTCCATTATGTGCTTTAAAGCCGCCATAGAGCTCGAGTGAGATCTGACGACGACGGTGTCGGTCCCCTTGGTTCTGCTCAGTGCGCATCTCACCATCTTGTGTGAAACGGTACTTGTGAACAGTACCATGAGATCCGGTGAACCTATCTTCTTTTTCATGGCCTCGTTATAATTTACAAAAACCTTTGCTTTACACCTGTATTTTTTGCATAAATCCTTGTATTTGCAAATCATACATTCGTTTCCGCCTATAATTACTACGCTCATGATGAGTTCCTTTCCACCATAGGAGTATGGTTTATTTATACCAACAAGTTCAGGTTTTCTAACTGTCTTTTTAAAAAATAATCGGCAATTTCCGAGAGAAGTTCCCGATCACCGGTTAGCAAGCACTAACCTATAGTTTTAAAAAATGGCCGGCAACCCCGATTTTTTCTAAAAAAGAACGGCGTCTCCGGGCATATTCCGAGATTGCACCGCATAAGCCCGTATGCGATGCAATCATATTCTAACAGGTTTGCAGAACTTTGTACAGCTATTTCAGCAAATCGGTCATACTGTGCGTGCCTATCATAAGTGTCGACATATTGTGTAACAAAGCAGATGTTGTCGGCTGCAGCACTCCGCCGACCCCCAGCGCGATAAGCGCGCCGTTAAAGCCTATTATTCCGCGGTAATTCAGTTTGATCCGTTTCATAAGTCTGTTGGACAGTTCTTTTAAGGTTACAAGCCCGTAAAGGTTGTCGCAGGCGATGGTTATATCGGCAATTTCTCTCGCTATGGCAGCTCCGTCGCTTATGGCGATTCCCGCATTTGCTTCGGAAAGCGCCGGAGAATCGTTGACTCCGTCGCCTATCATTATAACCTTGCGTCCCTGTTCTTTCTCTTTTCTGATAAAGCTCGCTTTATCTTCGGGAAGGACTTCAGAAAAATACTCGTCCGCGCCTATCAGCTCCGCCACTCTCGATGCCGTCTTTTCACTGTCGCCGGTCATCATGACCACGTTCTTTATTCCCAGTTTCCTCAGTTCCTCCATCACTTTCGGAGCTTCTTCCCTTATCGGGTCATTTATACATATCACGGCAACAAGTTTTCCGGATATCGCCATGTACAGATGGGAGTACTCATCGGACATATCGTCGAATTTCGCCTGTTCCCCATCGGGAACGACGCACCCCTCATCCTGAAATACAAAATGATAGCTTCCGATAATCACCTTTTGACCGTCTATAACACTGGAAATACCGTGGGCAACCACATACTCGACCTCCGAATGACGTTCTTCGTGCAGGAGCCCCTTAAGTCTTGCTTCCTCAACCACCGCATTTGCAATAGAATGAGGATAATGCTCTTCAAGACATGCCGCAAGTCTGAGCATCTCTTTTTCATCATTTCCGCCAAACGGAACCACTTCCGCAACCTTGGGCGTCGCGTACGTCAGGGTCCCGGTCTTGTCGAACACTACCGTGTCCGCCTCTGCCACGGCCTCCATGAACTTTCCGCCCTTTACCGAAACGTCATACATACCGGCTTCTCGCATCGCCGAAAGTACGGATATCGGCATCGCAAGCTTGAGCGCGCAAGAAAAGTCAACCATCAATACCGACAGTGCCCTGCTCACATTACCGGTGAAAAGGTATGTCAACGTCGTGCCGAGCAGGGTGTACGGAACAAGGTGATCCGCCAAATGAGCGGCTTTGTCGGCGCTGAGCGATTTAAGTTTCTCGGATTCTTCAATCATCTCGACTATCCTGTCGTATCTGCCTCCACCCGTAACTTTCTCCACCTGTATTATGCACGCGCCCTCTTCAAGCACAGTTCCGGCATAAGCATAACTTCCCGCTTCTTTGCGCACCGGCATTGACTCGCCGGTCATCGCCGCCTGATTCACGAAAGCCTCTCCATGAACCACCTTGCCGTCGAGCGGAATCATGTTTCCCGTCCTGACGACTATGTATTCACCCACCGCCACATCTCTCACAGGCGTCAGGACCTCCTGTTTGTCCTTTACGAGCCAAACCTTGTCGACATTGAGCGACATGCTTCTGGCTAAATCATCAATGCTTTTCTTGTGAGACCACTCCTCAAGCGTTTCACCCACGCCGAGCAGAAACATAACCGATGATGCGGTATTAAAATCTCTTCTTAATATGGAAACGGCGATTGCGGTGGCGTCAAGCACAGGTACTTCCAGCCTCCCCTTTAATAGAGTCCTTATGCCGGCTGTAATGTAACCGATCGATTTATAGACGGCAAATCCGGCTCTTAAGGGCGCAGGCAGGAACAGTTTGCGGGCATAATGACCTATGACGCTCCAGACCAACTTTTCCTGATACTTTCTGTTCAGTTCTCTGCCTGTATGCTCCGGCAGGAGTTCTTTATTTTTTTCAAAGTCATACTTTTTAAGCATGTCGATGATTTTATCCCTGTTTCCGTCATGATGAACGGTGACGGAACAGGTGCGGTCATCGACCTTTGCCGAAGTAACGCAGTCTGACATGGACAGGTAAAATTCCAGCACATCCGCCTCAAAGCAGCTCATATCGCGTCCCGGTACTTTAAGCCTTATTCTGCGCTTTGATTGATGCTCAATTATAAACTTCATAACACCTTTTATTCGCTTTCAACCACTTCTTTGTTTTCTTCCAAAGCTTTGTTCTCATTGATGTCCTGTGCATCGGCGAGTATGTCGCCGCAGTTTTCTTTAACCTTGATCACTGTTTCCATCACCGAGTCTTTGGCTCTGAGCGTCAGCGCGGTGGCATGCGTATACACCTTCTTTGCTTCGCGGCTCGTAAGCGCCTTGAGTCCCGCGGTTCCAAGCATAATCCCTCCGGCTATAAGACCTGTTCTCTCCCAACGTTTTTTCATAAAAATACCTCCTGAATGTCGATTTCTTAAATTTATTTCTGTATTATAGCAAACGAAGAGCCTTTTAGACAACTCAAACATCTGTTGCGCGGACCTCGGTTCTCTTGGTTGTCCAGATATATGTCACGCAAACATCGCGCCTTACGGGCACAAAGCTGTGATTAGAATAATTTAACCAAAACGCTTTATCAAAGCCGCCGGTAAGTTTTTTCACTCTTTTCGGCGACCTTGAAGCATTTTCATCAAAACTTATAAGGTGCGATCAAAGGCATTCACCCTTGTTTGTGGATGTGCTTTGCGGAAGGACAACTGTCGCTTGCGCCGCAGCCTTTGCATCCATCGCAATATCTGTAGCCTTTTCTCTTGTTTCTCACGATGCTCGCAACTATTGCCACAACGATTGCGGCTATTACCAGGCAAACTACTATATTTGCTATATTCCAAGTCATATTTCTCACCTCTTCCAAAGTTATACTCTTGAAACCTATTTTTTCTTCTTTCCGCCCCGAAAGAAGCCGATAACAATTCTGACCCCTACGATCATAAGAATCGCTACGATCAAAAGGACTATCAAATCCACCCGGTTAATTTCTACACCTAATTTCATTTATTAAACTCTTTTCCCCGCAGTTTCCAAGCGTATTTTTTTGCTCGGATCAGGTCTGAACAGTAGATAGAGCACGGCTATCAAAACCACTATAGCCACGCACGTTCCTACTCCAAAAGCTACCTCGCCGGTCGCAAGTCCTCCGAGCTGATATACCATGAGCGCAAGCAGGTATGCCGCAACATTCTGGAACACTATCGCAAACCAGAAAAATTTTCTGTTGCCCATTTCCTTTGCAACCGTTGAAATTGCCGCCAAGCAAGGTGAGTCAAACAGGTTGAAGAACAGGAATGAGATCGCTGCAATGCTCGTAGGAAAGAATCCGTCAAAAGCTGCTTTCATCGTGGTATCGTACTCTTCAATTTCACCAAGTCCTGAAAGAACACCCATTGTTGAAACTATACCCTCTTTTGCGACGAATCCGCTGATTGATGATGCAACTGCCTGCCAGGTGCCGAATCCCAAAGGCGCGAACACCCATGCGATCGCTCCGCCTATTACTGCCATAAGGCTGTCTTCCGGATCCACAAGGCCAAAAGCTCCGTTCTTGAAGCCAAAGCTTGAGAGGAACCACATAACCACGCAGCATAGGAACAGTATGGTCCCCGCTTTTTTGAGGAATGCCCATACACGTTCCCATACGTGTATCAGAACACTCTTAGGTCCCGGAATGTGATACTGAGGAAGCTCCATTACAAACGGTGCCGGATCTCCTGCAAAGGCTTTCATTTTCTTCATTATGATACATGCAATTATTACAAATGCAATCCCTGAGAAGTACATAACAGGTGCGACCCACCATGCTCCGCCCATCAGGTATCCTGCGATTGTCGCTATTACCGGAAGCTTTGCTCCACATGGGATGGATGTTGTGGTGATCATCGTCATTCTTCTGTCTTTCTCATTCTCGATGGTACGGGTGGCCATTATTCCGGGAACGCCGCATCCCGATGAAATCAGGAACGGAATAAAACTCTTTCCGGAAAGACCGAATCTGCGGAAGATACGATCCATTATGAACGCCACGCGCGCCATGTATCCACAGTCCTCAAGTATTGTGAGGAAAAGGAAAACTATAGCCATCTGAGGTGCAAAACCAAGAGGTGCTCCCAATCCTCCGATGATACCGTCTTTGACCAGAGAAATTACCCATTCCGATGCGCCTGCGCCTTTCAGCAGATTTTCCGCTCCCGGTTGGAGAATCCCCCCGACAAATGTATCGTTTGTCCAGTCCGTCACATACGTACCTATGGTCGTTACCGCAACATAGTACACGGCAAACATGACAACCGCAAATATAGGAAGCGCAAGGATTCTGTTGGTTACAATCCTGTCTATCCTGTCGGACTTCGATAATTTCTTGCCCTTGTGTCCCTTCGTTACGGCACCGCCTATGATTCCCGTTATGTATGTATACCTCTGATTGGTCACGATACTCTCGGAATCGTCTTCAAGTTCTTTTTCGCAGTCCTTTATATGCTCTTCCAGATGATTTTTGAGATCCGCGCCGAGTTTCAGCTCTTCGAGGATTTTTTCATCTCTTTCAAATATCTTTATGGCGTACCAGCGAAGATTCTCTTTTGAAACTACGTTTTCTATGGATTCTTCTATGTGCGCTATCGCATGCTCAACGGGACCTTTGAAAACGTGAGGCGGTTCTGCGCCCTTCTTGCTCTTCGCCGCTTCGATCGCTTTCTTCAGGAGTTCATTTCCGCCCTCTTTTTTCAAAGCGCTTATGGGAACGACTTCGCATCCCAATTCCGCGCTGAGTTTTTTTACGTCAACTTTGTCGCCGTTCTTGCGAACTATGTCCATCATGTTCAGCGCGATCACCACCGGAATGTTGAGCTCCAAAAGCTGAGTGGTAAGGTAAAGATTTCTCTCGATATTGGTACCGTCGATAATATTAATAATTGCATCCGGTCTCTCACTTACCAGATAATTTCTCGAAACCACTTCTTCAAGTGTGTACGGCGACAAGGAATAAATACCCGGAAGATCCTGTATTATGACATCCTTGTGACCTCTCAATTTACCATCTTTCTTTTCAACCGTTACACCCGGCCAGTTTCCGACATACTGCGAGCTCCCCGTTAAATCGTTGAACAAGGTGGTCTTACCGCAGTTCGGATTACCTGCCAAAGCAATTTTTATTGCCATTTTCTACTCCTTTCAAACAGTCGAAGTTTTTAATCTCCGACAACCATATAAATACTAAAACTCTACAAAACTGCTTAAATTCCTGTCGGAATCATTACTCGACGTCTATGCTCTCCGCCTCGACTTTTCTGATGGAAAGTTCGTAGCCTCTTACGGTGAGTTCCATAGGATCGCCGAGCGGTGCAACTTTTCTCACATAGATCTCGGTTCCCTTGGTTATGCCCATATCCATAATTCTCCTTTTAACGGCTCCGCTTCCGTTCAGTTTCTTCACGGTAACGGTCTTTCCTACCGGCACATTGTTAAGTGTCTTCATGCTTCCCTCCTATACCATTATTCTGTTGGCCATACTCTTGTCCAGAGCGATGCGACTTTCCTTGACCTGCAGAATAAGGTTTCCTTCAAATTCGCTGATTACCCTGACCTCACTGTCCACGACAAAGCCAAGTTCCGCAAGATGTTGACGCACCTTGTCGGTTCCCGTTATTTTCCTGATGGTTAAAACATCTCCTGCCTTCGACATTGTAATCGGCATCATATCAGGTTCACCTCTTTCGTTTTGTCATAATGTCAAAATGTACGCATCTTCGACCAAGATTTTAACTAAAATGTAGTTTAATATTTTTAACCCGCTTTGTCAACATAATTGTTTTATTTTCCTTGAAATCTTAGCAATACTGTGTTACCCTTTCTCTGACGGGTGTCTGTTAAAATTTTGTGAAAATATAAGTACAAGGTAAATGTGAATTACAATTCAAAGAAAGGAGTGTGTGACCCGCTTTTACGAGGTCATGCAAGGATGAAAATGCAAATCAATAAATCTGCGGAAGACTATTTGGAAACGATGCTGATTCTGAAAGAAACCAAAGGCTATATACGCTCTATAGACATCGCCGCACATCTGGGTGTGACGAAGCCGAGCGTTTCATACGCCACAAAGCATCTACGCGAAAGCAAACATATTACCATGGGGTCGGACGGACTTATCAAACTGACCGAATCGGGAATGAATATTGCAAAGAAAATATATGAAAGACATAAGGTACTGACGGAATTCTTTACCGAGATAGGTGTCAACCCTAAAACGGCGGAGCAGGATGCCTGCAAAATCGAGCACGATCTGAGCGTTGAAACCTTTGATGCATTTTGCAAGTACATAGGAAAGAAATAAATCCGTCATCTCCTTCAGATGACTTGGACCATTCGCTACGTAAAACTCCGCCGGAGTTTTTCGCTTCACGCTCATGCCCTTTCGGGTTCGATTCCCTCCATTAAAATAAGCGCCAACTTCGTTCGGCGCTTGGAGCGGGCGAAGGGAATTACGCGTTTTTCTCATCCTCTCGAAAAACGCCGTCCTGCGTCATCTCCTTCAGATGACTTGGACCATTCGCTACGTAAAACTCCGCCGGAGTT
>ERZ773099.1417-NODE-1417-length-17775-cov-6.684763_pt1 | contig 17775 bp, 9 predicted proteins | sample MGYA00511120_ERZ773099 | MGnify/ENA primary metagenome ERZ773099 (study PRJEB29015, sample SAMEA2738012) | human oral metagenome | biome: human oral; feature: human-associated habitat; material: dental | place: China | collected 2104 ...
CATGTCGGTGACGCAGTGGTACACCATGGCGCAGCTGTCGATGAAGAACATGTCGGCGGAGTCCCTCAACTCCGACAACCCCATGATCCGATCCCAGCGGATGATGATGTACGTGATGCCGGTGATCTTCGCCGTCTCCGGTGTCAACTTCCAGATCGGCGTGCTCGTCTACTGGGTCGTCTCCAACCTGTGGACGATGGGCCAGCAGTTCTTCACCATCCGTAACATGCCGGCGCCCGGCAGTGAGGCCGAGAAGAAGTACCGCGCCCGGATCAACGCCAAGCGGGCGCGCAAGGGCCTGCCCTCCCTGGAGGAGGAGGAGCGCGCCGAGGCGGTTGCCAAGGCTGAGGCCGAGGGACGCACCGGCGGCCAGAGGGTCCAGCCGGTGCGTAAGAATCGGAAGAAGAAGGCCGGTGGCGAGAACGAGGCCCGCACGGACGCCGTTGGCGACTCGGGTGCTGAGCAGGACGTGAGCGACCCTGAAGACTCGGATGCCGCATCATCCTCGAGGAGTGGTGGGCTCAGCGACGAGGAGATCGCTCGACGTCGTTACGAGCGCCGGGCCCGTCAGCGTCGCCAGGCAGCCGCTCGACGCAAGGCTCAAGCCAAGAAGAAGCGCAACCGCTGAGAGTCGCTCAGCGGAGACAGACCCGGTCCCCATCGACAAGATACGGATGACATCATGAGCGAGCAGCACAGCAACGACTCGTCCCACCAGCCCGCAGGCCGCCCTGTGAGCAGCACTGTTTCACGCCTTGAGGAGGAGGGTGAGGTCGGCGCCGACTACCTCGAGGAGCTCCTCGACATCGCCGACCTGGGCGGTGACATCGACATTGACGTCGACCACGGGCGAGCCTCGATCGCCGTGGTCGCCTCGGAGGAGGGTGACGAGCGCGAGCTCGCCGATCTGGTGGGACGCGACGGTGAGGTTCTTGAGGCCGTCCAGGAGCTGACTCGCCTTGCCGTCCAGGCGCGCACAGGCAACCGTTCACGGCTCATGCTCGATATCAACGGCTACCGTGCCGCTCGTCGGACCGAGCTCACCAAGGTCGCCCAGGAGGCGGTCACCAAGGTACTCACCTCGGGCGAGTCGGTCAGACTGGAGCCCATGAATCCTTTTGAGCGCAAGGTGTGCCACGACGTCGTCGCCTCGGCCGGTCTGGTCTCCGAGTCCGAGGGAGCCGAACCACATCGCTGCGTGGTTGTCCTACCAGCGGACGAGGTGGATGCTGACGATGACGGGGAGGCCGGGGAGGCCGGGGGGACCGGTGCTGAAGCGGTCGCGGACCAGGATGAGGATCGGGCCGGCGATGAGCTGGCCGTGGAGCGGTTCTAAGCATGAGTGACCAGCAGCGGGCCCAGGCGGAAGAGCCGACGCCGGAGATGCGGGAGATCTTCGGGGTCTCCTTCGCTGCGGCAGAGCACTTCGCGCAGATGCTCGCTGAGGAGGGCGAGCTGCGCGGCCTTGTAGGGCCGCGCGAGCTTCCTCGGCTGTGGAGCCGGCACATTGTCAACTCGGCGGCCGTCGTCCCTTTTCTTCCAGCTCGCGGGAGCGTGGCCGACATCGGTTCCGGAGCCGGTTTTCCTGGTGTAGTGGTCGCGCTGCTGCGACCCGATCTTGATGTGACGCTCATTGAGACGATGGAGCGTCGAACCCAGTGGCTGTCTGACGTCGTCGAAGAGCTGGGCCTGGACAATGTGACTGTCCGGCGAGCCCGGGCTGAAGAGGTCAAGGACCGCTATGACGTGGTGACGGCCCGCGCAGTTGCGAACCTGTCCAAGCTCGTGCGATTGGTGGTGCCTCTTCTGCGTCCAGGAGGCGCGCTGCTCGCCCTCAAGGGGATGCGGGCTCAGGCTGAGGTTGATGACGCTAAGTACGTGATTAAAAAGGCCAACTTATCAACTGCTGTGGTTCATGAGGTTGTCACTCCCCGCGACGAAACCACTGTCGTGGTTGAGATTCGTCGTCCGAGGAAACGCTGAGATACGGCGCGCGTTCGCTGTAACGCGTAAGGATCGACGTGCTCGCGTAGACTCGTAACTGCCCGACTGGCTCGGGCCGTTGGGTTGTCGTCCGAGGAGAAGCAGGTTTGTCCGGATCGTCTATCTTCGATCAGCTCCAGGCCGAGCACCTCGCCCTTGACGAGGTAGCGGGTGGAGAGTTCCCACACCCCGAGCGGACCCGTGTCGTCGCGGTCGCTAACCAGAAAGGTGGCGTCGGGAAGACGTCGACAGCGGTCAATCTCGCCGCAGCCTTGGCTGAAGGCGGGGCACACGTACTTCTCATTGATGCCGACTCACAGGGCAACGCCTCCACGGCGTTGGGAGTCGAGCACGGCGATGAGAGTGTCTCCATCTACGACGTTCTTGTTGATGGGGTGGGTATCAAGGACGTAGTGGTCAGGACCCGCTTCTGCGAGACCTTGTGGTGTGTTCCGGCCACGATCGACGTTGCCGCGGTAGAGATCGAGCTTATTTCCACTGCCGAGCGGGAGTCGCGCTTGCGACGCGCTCTGGTGGACTACCTGGTTTCACGTGAAACTGAAGGGCAGAAGCCCCTCGACTACGTCATTATCGACTGCCCGCCGAGCCTCGGTATTATGACGATCAATGCCTTCGTCGCTGCAGATGAGGTCCTCATCCCGATGCAGGCCGAGTACTACGCCCTTGAGGGACTGGCGCTACTGACGCGTTCCATCGACCGGATTGCTCGTATCCACAACCCGGGGCTGGGTGTCTCCATGATAGTCCTCACCATGTTTGATGGACGTACCACGCTGGCCCGAGAGGTGGAGTCCGAGGTTCGCTCCTACTTCCCTGACGCAACGTTGGACACCAAGGTGCCACGTTCAATCCGTGTTGCCGAAGCCCCCTCCTTTGGTGCTCCCGTGGTGTTCTGGGATCCCCGGTCCACCGGCGCGATTGCGTATAAGAAAATGGCTCGGGAGGTTGCTCTGCGGGGCGCTCCCAAAAAAGAAGGCGAGGAAGCCTGATGGCTCAGAAACGACGCGGACTTGGACGGGGTCTGGAAGCACTTATTCCGGATGCGCAGAAGGAGAAGGCGTCCGCACCCCGTCCTTCTGACGTGTTCTTTCCCGATTCGAAGGAGGCGAAGGCCAACGGCGAGGGCTCCACATCGCGCGCTGGAACTGCTTCGGAGAACGAGTCTACGAACAACGAGTCTCAGAGCACCCGAGATCTGGCCGCTACTCTTCTTGCTCCGTCTCAGCGGAAACGTGGATCCAAGAGTCGCACAGCGCGCTCGACGTCGTCCAGGACAGCAGTAAGGAGTAAGCGGGTGGCCTCTGTTTCACGTGAAACTATATCGGATTCGGCTGATGAGGCGATGAAGAAGACCGAACATGGAACATCTACGGTAACTTCGAAGAGTCGTGTCCAGTCGGCAGATAGGACGACCCCGAAACGCTCGTCTAGGAAGGCGACACCGAGCGATACCGACTCGGCTACTGCGCTGAGGACGGAGGAGCAGTCATCGCGGCCTGAAGCTGTTGCGACGGAGATCGTCGCGCTTGAGGGAACGACGCATGACAACGTGGCTGCGGTTGATGTCGTCGTCGGCTCTGCCTCAGAAGGAACTGAGAAGCTCGAGGGCTCTGCTGTTTCACGTGAAACAGAGGAGAATCAGGCTGTGAATGCAGAGGTTGCGTCCTCTGACTCCAAGGTTGCGCAACCCGTCGGCGGCTCGATCGTATCTGAAGACCACACCGGTGACCGGGACGGTACTCGGTCTGACGATATGGCCGACACTGATGGTCCCGACCTCGTTCCGGTTCCCGGTGCCCACTTTGCTGAGATTCCGGTGGGTCTGATCCATCCGAATCCTCGCCAGCCTCGTCAGGTGTTCGATGAGGAGGACATCTCCGAGTTGGCCGCCTCGATTGCGGAGGTGGGGTTGCTCCAGCCGATCGTGGTGCGGCAGGTACCTACCTCTCCGGGAGAGGAATCGCACTATGAGCTCATTATGGGCGAGCGCCGTCTGCGTGCTTCTAAAGAGGCCGGCCTTGAGACGATCCCGGCAGTGGTACGGGATACCGACGACGTCGCCATGCTGCGAGACGCGCTGCTGGAAAACCTTCATCGAGTCCAGCTTAATCCTCTCGAAGAGGCGGCGGCCTACCAGCAGTTGCTGGAGGACTTCCAGTGCACTCATGCCGAGTTGTCTGAGCGGATTGCCCGTTCGCGCTCCCAGATCTCCAACACGCTGCGCCTCATGAAGCTTCCGCCGCTGGTCCAGCGCAGGCTCGCCGCGAACGTCATCTCGGCCGGCCACGCGCGTGCTCTGCTGGGACTTCCGAATGCTGCGGAGATGGAGCGACTTGCTCAGCGTGTGGTGGCAGAAGGGCTGTCGGTTCGTGCGACGGAGGAACTTGTCGCTCTTCACGAGGAGCCGGAGCCGGGGGCGGGTCAGCCGAAGGTACTGCGAGCCCGCAGCACTCCTCTCCCGGCTCTCTCGACACGGCTTTCTGACGCCTTCGATACTCGCGTTAAAGTCACACGTGGAGCGAAGAAGGGACGTATCACCATCGAGTTCGCCGGAGATGACGATCTTGCCCGTATCGTTGGCGCCTTGGCACCGGGGACGTCGCTCGACGAGGAGTAGTTGACGCTGCACTTCTGAATGTTGATGGGGCCGAAACAGTGTTTGTTTCGGCCCTGCGTCTTGTTCTGAGACGGGGTGAAGGATCCATGTTTCACGTGGAACCAATGGTGCATTGAGCACCATCGAGCTCGTAGATGGGGTAATCCGAGTGCGAGCTGTCTGTGATTCAGCACTACCGTAGTGACCGTCAGTACTCTCGCCGATTGTGGAGTAGTATCGCATCGCGCTGCTGATCTGCGATATGTGAACCATGCTCCGATAGGTGCGCGTCCGAGTGTCAGAGGCTTCTTCGACGGGTGGGTGAGTCTGCGTCGATGCATCATGTGTCCTGTGTCTACTCTATGCGTGCCGTCTTTGGCTTCGAGGAGAACGAGAACGTACTTCTTTAGACTTGGGCCCGTTATCAAGGTCTGTCAGGTTCGGGTGAACCTAGAGGGGATGGGGGCTCTCGGATACGTCTCGGGTTTCGTGCACTCATCCTGTTAAGTCAAGAGTCGAGATTCAAGCTGCGTCGACGGCAAGCTGTACCCTAGTTTCCCTACCCTGAGATCGCTTCGAGAACTCTCCTTTGGCGACACTATCAAGAGCCCCTAGCACAAGGAGAAGAGGGAGAATGGTGCGGAGCTCCGAGCCTGGAGTCACGTGCTCTGTGGTTTCACGTGAAACCGACACGCACATGATGGGGTTCTTCTTCAGGGGAGAGTCTTATCTTCTAGGCATGTACTTCCGGGTAGAAGGTGCTGTAACTTGAATGATCGCTTGACACCGTCTTCCTCCAGTAGGCAGATGTGTATCCCATCGCCGTCTCAAGGATGTTCCGTCTCGGTGAGCCTCCTCCGCAAGGTGGGTGTTCCTTGACGTCACGTGGCGCCCCTTCCTGGGACGTGTTCAATGTGCCTCACTCGGATCGTGGTGAGTTGTCGCATCCAGTTGAGGTAGGAACGACGGCAGAGCAGGTTGTGAGGCGCAGATGCTGTTGTCGAGTGAGAAGAGGTCACGTTGGACTGGAATGGTGTACATCGCTGGAATGGGCTAACGATCCGGGTTGTTGCAACAGGTTGCTGGCTCTCAACGAACGGAGTACCACTTCACCTCTCCGGAGGTATGTCAACGACGCTTGGGGTAGCGGCCTCCTCGTCGAGAGACGGTTTCACGTGAAACCGAGGATGGTAGTAGCTCGCCCAGGCAGTGATCTCAGTGCCGTATGTGAGGAGATCTGTTCCGAGGACGAGACGAGTAGCCGATGAGTTGCATGAAAGCAGATGACCGCTATGCCTGCGAGCACTCCTCAAACAGATCGAACTTCCATCATCGGTGCTCCTGTAGTTCCACTTCCCCAACACCGTGCAGATAGGGTTCATGCTTGACTGGGTCGGAGGAGGCGGCAACCCGCTGTTCGTTGGTACTGCGATCCGGTTTCACGTGAAACTGGAAGGTTCAGCGTCAGCATCTGTTGTGGAAATCTGGCAGCTTCGGGTGTGTCAGGGACATCGGTTCCTCCTGTCATTGGAAGTGACTGATCGCATCTCAACGCTCAGAGGCTCGTGGACAAACCTGAGGGTATGTGAACAGTTCCGTGCAAGCGGCTATCGGGATCTCGGCTGCGTCAGCGAAGGACTAGGTGTCTGGCCTCTACTCTGAGAGCACACCGACAACTCCCGCTTCTAAGACATGACCTGACGTGGGGAATGCCAAGGAATGGTGAAGGACGGTGAACCGTCCTTCTTCCGTAGGGTCTGATGTTGCTGCCGAGGCGTCGCGGGTGAACGATCTACCCTTTGCATTGTGTTTGATATGAGATGGTTGACGGATACGCAGGCGGGATCGCCATTGCGAAGCTTGTCTTCTGAGGTCTGTATCTGGAAGTGTTTTAACAGGTGCAGAAGCGGGCTATGTCGTGGGACTGATGGAACTGACTTCTGATCGATCAAGGTAGCCGCAGACGGCGAAGCCATTCAACGATGCCGGACTACTCGACGTCGGTTTCACGTGAAACCACAGTGAGAGAGCCGAGGACGGACGATCTTTCACCTGTGTGCGTCTGTTTTCCTACGAGAGCAACGTGACGGGCCGAGAGATGAGCAGTGGTCCCGCACTTTGCGGCGCCGATCTCCGAGAGGTCCCACAAGAGGTGTATTCAATCGAGGTGCGAGGCCTTCTCGTACTGGAAGACGAGATGCTGTGCTGCTGTGAAGCAGTGTCGGCACGAAGTGTGCGGTGTAACCCCCGAGGAGCGCCGTCGTGGATGTTGATGAGGTCGGTATCTCCTCGCATCTCTGACTGGTTCGGCGCCCGATGACCTCAGCAGACGAGGCATTGATGGAAAAGATAGACTAACTGCCTACGGCTTCGCTCATACTTCATCGGTTTCACGTGAAACGCAGGTGCCCGCGTTCAGACCGCATTGGGCCAACCCTATGGTCGAGACCGGTGGTCATCGAGGCGCCGTGAATGACTCTGGCAGTGATGCCCGTACGTGGCTGGTGCTGAAAGCGGGGTCCGTGGACAGGCTGTATGCGTTCCAGAACAACTATCGGCACCACTCCTTGACCTGAGGAAGAAGTGGATCATGGAAAGGGTTTGAACAAGTGAAGAAGCTTGAATCTGCGGGTGCCCGCATCAACGCACCGAGGTGAAAACCATGTAAGCACGTGAGTGCAGGGACATGGTCTTCGCCTGCCCAGCTGGGTTAGCGCAGCACTTGCTCGTTCACTCTTGAGACGTCGTCGTCTCTCCGAAGACCGTACCACCGCCCTTCCGAGAACTGACTGCACGGTGACCACGTTGAGAGGGGAGAAGAACTTCCGGTGCTTCATGAAGGAGTCTTCGCTGAAGACACTAATGTCTGAGCTGCATTCATGGGTATGCAGTGAGCTGAGCTTGTCCAGATCGGTAGCCACCCACCCACCTCACCCTGTGACTAGGTTTTCTCCTGCTCTTGCGAGACATGGCCGGGAGTTTCACGTGAAACCGAGAGATCGTGCCAGCTGCTCAGGACCCAGCTCAATGACGTCGATGGAGATGTCGCGCGTCAGGATGTCGTGTCGGCCGAAACGGGTATGCTGCGTGACCGCTACCCTGTTAGCGGTTTGGCGGGTGCTACAGAGGTAGGTGCGCACGTGGGTGTGTGGCGGGAACCACTGGACATGGTGATGGGACAGGGTTTCAGAACCTGTTATGAGCCTCGCATGCTTGATCTTCGACGCCGCAGGTCAAGGAGATAACTCCCGTGTACTGCCCGAGCAGGAAGGAAGACCGGCACAACGAACGGCACTGACAACCTGAATGCTGCCACAGGATCGTGGTGCTCCTATCGATGCGTCCAGGTGCAAGTTGACGTATCACGGGTTGTCTGCGGCCTCCGCGGAAGGTCACTCCTCCACTCTTAGTCGTGTGACGCAGGTATCCGCCGTTCTCGAGAAGGCCGGAAGTTTCACGTGAAACAGGGGGCTACTACTCGGAAGGGTCGGTCTCGTGTGTGCTGGGGATTTCCGCGGGGTGCCCCGGCCGGGGGTGCCGGTGGAGAAGAGAGGGCATGTGGGAATACCTCCTGGTGAACCTTGGTCGACAATCCGGTTCTACGATGCTCCGCTTCACCTCTGGGCAGGCACGGACGACTATCATGTCCGTGAACTACCTTCGTTGTTTGGTATCAAGACTGAATCAATCAAGTTTGAGATCCTCTCCTCATCCCGTTTAACACCTGGGGTAGATCCGATGCACGCGAAAACTATGCATCGTCGATGCGAAGGTTTGCGAACTCCACCATCGCGGCTCCGACATACCGAAGGCCCGGAGTCGCATCGTTTCCGCCGCGATGTCTGCGTCCTACTGGGCACGAACCAGGAAGCCTGTGAAGACATCTCCGACTGTCTCGGACATCTGCTGGAACCCGGACGGTCCTGACAGAGGACACGTAAACGATAGCCCGTGACCGCAGTGAACTGCCCATAGATATGAGCACGGTCCTCGCGCGTTGTCGATCGGAGGTGCGCAGGGCTTCAGTTACAGCGGTACGAAGTTCAGGATTAGGCGAAGAGGGGCATGTGGTGCTGAGTGCGGTGTACGCTCGCCAACTCGGTGACTTCAGATGCTTTCGGAATCTCCTTTGATCAGTACTCGAATGAGATCGACCATTAGGTTTTGGCGCCCGTGAGGTGTAGTCAGTATGGAACCACCGCCGATCAGTTCCGCTATCACGGTAGAGGCTTCGTTAAGGAAACCTGTGAAGAGGTGCAAGTCCTTGGCCATCTCCACGAGCACTGCGTTCACGAAGTCCTTTTGGTGGACCAGCAACGATAGGCAGTAGTTCGCGCAACCTCTGCTCGTTTAATGGCTTCCTCGAAGTTGAGCCTCCCCAAGACCAGCGTCCAAGCCGACCAAAGCTGCACGTTGCTAGCACGTGCGTTCGTACTGTCCCTGCGATATTCGTAGTCGAGGACTAAGGTCCGTCCTCAATGAACCAGTGGATCGCAGTCCTCTCTACCGGTACACAACGTTACAATCCGTGAGTAGCTGGGTATGACGGACGGTGGCTCCACTCGAACATAGCGGAGCCACCGTTTCACGTGAAACATGAGTTATGGATGGACGAGGGGGTTCCTCACCAGGGCGTCATACAAATCCTCCAGTGAGCCCTCCGCCTTGGCAGCGATCGGTAGCAGGGATGTTTCCGTCATCCCTGGAATGACATTGACGTCAATGAACCAGGGCGTCCCTGCATCGTCGAGAATGAGATCGGTTCGAGAGAGATTCTCAAGCCCGAGGGTCTTGTGCACGGTGACGGCGGTGTCCTTGACCAAATCGATTACCGTACTGTCCAATCGCGCCGGAACGAAGTACTCCGAGCGGCCCGGGTTGTAACGTGCATCGAAATCGTACTGCCCCTCGGTGACGACCTCGACGGGAGGAAGCGCACGTGGCCCCTCTCCCGTGTCAACGACTGATACGGCGAGCTCGGTTCCGGGGACATATCTCTCAATGAGAGCCCGCTCGTCGTAGGCGAAGCACGCCACCATGGCGGACCGCAGCTCATCCGCCGTCGACGCATAGGACACTCCGAGTCCGGAACCTCCCTGATGCGGCTTGACCACGACCGGGAGACTCAGGTGGCCGGCGACGACGCTCAGGACCTCCTGCGCTCCCAACTGACTGAAATAGGAGTGTGGAAGAGTCAACGAGTCGGGAGTGACTACTCCTCCGGTACGGACACTGGCCTTCGCGGTTGGTTTGAAGGAGGCCCGCTGGCATCCGTCCGAGTGGGTGCCAACGTACGGCAGACCCAGGGCGATGAGCACGTTCTGCAGACCGCCGTCCTCCCCGGGGCCGCCGTGGACCAGCGGCCATACGACGTCGGGTCCGAAGGTCTTGAGCGAGCCGATGGTGCGGGCATCGATGTCCAGGACCAGCACGGTGTGCCCGAGCCGTTTGAGGACCTGGGCGACACGATGGCCGGAACGCAGCGAGATGTCTCGCTCATGACTCAAGCCACCGGCAAGCACGGCGATACGGAGTGGAGACTGGTTCATCGTCAACCTCAGATCTGATCGGGAGCGGGTGCGTGAACACCCTCGGACGGACGGTGGCTGTGAGTAGGACCGAACAGGTTCAGTAGCTCAAGATCTCGAGTGATGACGCCGGACAGTCGTCGTACGCCCTCGTGGATCTCAACCGGCTCGGGGTAGCAGAAGGACAGCCTCAGGTGATCCTGTCCCGCTCTGCCCCCGGCATAGAAGGCGGTTCCTGAGACGTAAGCCACGAGACTGGTTACTGCCCGCGGCAGCATGTCCTTGGCATCGAGGCCCTCGGGAAGTCTCACCCACACGTAGAAACCGCCTTCCGGGACGTTCCACCGGCACACGGGCAGGAACTCCTCCAATGCGGCCACCATGGCATCGCGACGCCCCCGGTACATCGCTCGGAAGTCCACGATCTGCTGCTTCCAGTCGAACTGGTCCAGGTACATGGAGATCGAGTACTGCCCTACCGACGACGGACACAGGATGGCGGCCTCCGAGGCCAGCTTCATTTTCTCTCTCACTGCATGCGGCGCCACCGCCCAGCCCACGCGGTAACCGGGCGCGAAGATCTTGGAGAAGGAACCGAGGTAGACGACGTCGTCGGGCGCGAGAGTCTTGAGCGCGGTGTAGGTCTGCCCCTCGAAGCCCAGCAGCCCGTAAGGATTGTCCTCCACAATGAGGATGTGATGGCGTCGGCATATCTCGATGACCTGCGGACGGCGCTCCTCGGTAAGCGTCACCCCGGCGGGGTTGTGAAAGTTAGGCAGACAGTAGAAGAACTTGATACGACGCCCTTCGCGCTCGAGCTGAACGATTGTCTCCTCCAGAGCCTCGGGGACGACGCCGTCGGCATCAATGGGAACCTGTTGCACATCGGCCTGGTAGGTCGCGAAGATCGATAGTGAACCGACATAGGTGGGGGCCTCGGTCAGGACGACGTCGCCGGGGTCGACGAAGAGCTCGGTAATAATGTCAACCGCTTGCTGAGACCCGGTGGTGACGACGACGTCCTCAGGATCGGTCTCGATGCCCTCCAAGGCCATGACCTCGGTGATCTGCTCCCTCAGCCGTGGCAGTCCCTGGCCGTTTCCGTACTGCAGCGCCTTTCCTCCGTCCTTGCGGATCATCGTTGCCGTGGCCTCGGCCAGTCTTTCCAATGGAAGATCCTTGAGATTCGGCATCCCTCCGGCCAACGACACCACTTCCGGACGTGAGGCGACGGCAAACAGTGAGCGCGTCTCCGAGGCGCGCAGACCATGAGCTCGTGCAGCATAGCTGTCCAGCCACGGATCGAGTCGGTTTCCCTTCACCTGGTTGCTGTCGTCGCTCACCTGCGGTCCTTCCTTGGTCGCCACTGTTGCCTCCGTGGACCCAAGTCTGCCACGCCACGAGGACAGGCAGGACTCGGTGAGGGCAGGAGTAATCCGCGGTGTTTCACGTGAAACAAGGAATCTGTTCCGAGGTGGATCGTGACGACGTGGCGGCAGACGAAGACGCTCCTTGCGTCGTGTCCACGATGCACAGCGCGGTGAGGTGCGGTGTGCCCTGGTGGCACGTGGCACCGCTCAGGAGCTCAGGGCGCGCGCCTCAATGAGGGCACGCAAGGGGGCCTCATCACTATCGATCATCTCCACCTTCTGGGGCAGGGCGAGCAGCTCGGCGACGACGTCGGGGGTCTCCGGCTCCCCTCCGAGCGCCTCGGCCACGGTCTGCGGGAACTTCGCCGCATTGGCGGTCTCCATGATCAGTGTGGGGAAGCCCGGTTCCATGGTACGCAGAGCCACTGTGACGCCGTCGGCGGTGTGCGGGTCAATGAGCCGGCCGGAGCGTTCCTCGACAGTACGGATGGCCTCCAGCCGATCAGCGTGCGACGACGTTCCCGCCACGAAGCCGAACTCCTCTCCCAGGCGTGGGAGGTGATCATGCAGATCGAGTGTGCCGGTTGCCTCCAGCTCGGCCCAGCGCTGCACGAAGGCCTCCGGCCCCAGCAGGGCCCAGATGAAGCGCTCCAGGTTCGAGGCCTTCGAGATGTCCATTGACGGGCTGGAGGTGGCCAGTGTGTCCGAGGCCGAGCGTGGCCGGTAGACGCCGGTGGTGAAGAACTCCTCCAGCACGTTGTTCTCATTGGTGGCCAGGATGAGGCGACGGATCGGCACCCCCATGGACCGGGCCAGGAAGCCGGCATAGATGTTGCCGAAGTTCCCCGAGGGCACACACACGTCGACGTGGTAGCCGGCACGGGCCCCCTCCTCCACCGCATCGGTCACCCGCAACCAGGACCACACGTAGTAGACGATCTGCGCGGCGATCCGGCCGATGTTGATGGAGTTGACGGCACCCAGGTGGTAGGTCGTCTTGAAGCTCGCGTCATTGCTCAGGGCCTTGACGAGCGCCTGGCAGTCGTCGAAGACGCCGCGCACCGCGATGTTGTGGATATTGGCGTCCTGGAGGGTGTACATCTGGGCGCACTGCACCGGGCTCATCCGGCCGACCGGCGAGAGCATGAAGACGCTGACGCCCTCCTGCCCCCTGAAGGCGTGCTCGGCCGCTGAACCCGTGTCACCGGAGGTGGCGCCCAGAATGTTGAGGACTTTGCCCTGCTTGGCCAGCACGTAGGGAATCACCTGGCCCAGGAACTGCATCGCCAGATCCTTGAAGGCCATCGTCGGTCCCTCGGACAGGCCCACGAGGACCATGCCGTTTGCGACCTCGTCGAGCCTCTTCACCGGGACAACCGGCTGCGGGAACCGTGTCTCGCCGTAGGCGGCCCGGGTCAGCGCGGCCAGGTCCTCACGGGGAATGTCGGTGGCGAACAGACCGATGACCTCCGTGGCGAGATCGGCGTAGTCCAGAGTCCTCCAGGCCTCGAGCTGGTCCGCCGTGAGATCGGGCAGCCGGTCTGGGACCGCCAGGCCGCCGTCGGGCGCCAGACCCGTCAGAAGAACGTCCGTGAACCCGGCAGGTGCCATCTGGCCGCGGGTGGAGATGTACTGGGTGTGCTGCATGTGCTGCCTTCTTGCCGTGCCTCGCGCTGTGGTTCCACTGCGATTCCGAGCCGATTCTACGGGGCGGTGACTGTGAGTGACAGGTGTGGCGACGGCCGCTCCCACGGCGAGACAGGACATCAGACAACTGGTGAGGCAGGACGTCGGCCCCACCGATTCAGCCGTGAGGGACGACCGGTGGGGCCGACGTGGGAAAGCGAGTGTGGGTGAGGCCACGGCGTCAGGCCAGGACCTTCTCCACCTCCGCCTTGAAGGAGGCCTTCGGGCGCGAGCCGCTGAACTGGTGGAGGACCTCGCCGTCGCGCACGACCGCGAAGGTCGGGATGGAGCGCACACCGTAGGAGCGGGCCGTGGCCGGGTTGGCGTCCACGTCCACCTTGACGAACTTGACCTTGTCACCGAGGTCGACGGTGACCTCGTCCACGATCGGTGCCATCTGGCGGCAGGGACCGCACCACTCGGCCCAGAAGTCGACGACGACGGGGACGTCTGACTTGAGGACCTCCTCCTCGAAGGTGGCGTCGGTGACGGCGAGTGCCTCGGACATGGTTGTTCTCCTCGAACGTTGCGGGTGAGTGGGTCAGGCTGGGCGGAGAGCGGGTACTCCGACGACGTCGGAGCCGGCCCTCCGCTGAGGTCAGGTGCGCGGCGCGGTCAGGACCTCAGGGTGGTCAGGTAGTGCTCGGCGTCCAGGGCGGCGCGGCAGCCGGATCCGGCCGCGGTGATCGCCTGCTGGTAGGTGGGGTCGGCGACGTCGCCGCAGGCGAAGACCCCGGGAATCCGGGTGCGCTGCGAGGGGACCTCGACGTTGATGTAACCGGCCTCGTCGAGCTCGAGGACGTCGGCGACGAGCTCACTGCGCGGAATCTGGCCGATGGCGACGAACAGCCCGGTGGCCTCGATCTGACGGCGCTCGCCGGAGACGGTGTCCTCCAGGGTGAGACCGGTCAGTGAGTCCTCACCGTGAAGCTCAACAACCCGAGAGTTCCAGGCGAAGGAGATCTTCGGTTCCTCCTGGGCGCGCTTGGCCATGACGGCCGAGGCGCGCAGTTCGTCGCGGCGGTGGACCACGGTGACGGAGCGGGCGAAGCGGGTCAGGAAGGTGGCCTCCTCCATGGCCGAGTCCCCGCCGCCGACGACGACGATGTCCTGATCCTTGAAGAAGAACCCGTCGCAGGTGGCGCAGTAGGACACACCGTGCCCGGAGAGGCGCTCCTCTCCGTCGATGCCCAGGTGCCGGTACTCCGAGCCGGTGGAGATGATGACCGTGCGGGCCTCGTAGGTGCCCTCGGAGGTGGTGATGCGCTTGACGTCACCCTCCAGCTCGAGGGCGGTGACGTCCTCGTAGCGGACCTCGGCGCCGAAGCGCTCGGCCTGCTCCTGCATCTGGTTCATGAGCTCGGGGCCCATGACTCCCTCGATGAAGCCGGGGTAGTTCTCCACCTCGGTCGTGTTCATCAAGGCGCCGCCCGCGGTGACCGAACCGGCCAGGACGAGTGGGTTGAGCTGGGCGCGAGCCGCGTAGATGGCGGCCGTGTAACCGGCGGGGCCGGAGCCGACAATGACGACGTCGTGAATCATGACTCTCCTGAAGGGACGGGCGTTGGGCGCGGTCTCCTAGAGTAACTAGTAATCAATATACCCTGTTCCCTGGGTATCTCTTATTTGAGTGTGATCTCCGTCGCGGTGGCTTTGTAGGCGCGCTCACCGGCCACATTGTTCTTGGGAAGCTGGGTCACCCGAAGGACGATGGTGTCGACGTTCTGAGGCTTCTGAATATCGAAGGTGGTCGTCCCCGGGGCGAAGGCTCCCTCCGCGAGCAGTGTGCCGCCACCGGCGTTGTTGATGTCCGTTGCGCGAACCTCGACGTGTCCGCCCTCATTGGTGCCCTGGAGCGCGATCTGTGAGACCTTTGCAGAGCTCTTGAGCTTGATCTCGATGTCGATCGGCTGAGCCAGGTCGGCGCTGTCGGTGTAGTGCGAGGTCCAGGCGCGCCCGGCGTCACCATCGGTGAGAAGGCTGGCGTTGTCAGGCGCTAGGGCGCTCGGGTTGTTGGCGACGGAGACCCCGGCGATCTCAGGCGCGGCTGCCGGAGCCTGTGTCGTCGCAGCGGGCTGGTCACTGGTCGCCTGGGTGCTGGCGGAGGGAACGGTATCCTTGGCCGGCTGGTCCACCTCGGTGATGGGGATACTGATCGTCTGGTACACGATGTAGCTGGCGGCCGCCAGTGAGATGAGAACGATGAGGACGAGGGCTACCAGGATTCCGCTGGTGGTCCGCTGCTCCCGGCGAGCGGCCTCGGGGTCGATCTCCTCCTCGTCGTCGTCCTCGAAGGCGGGGAAGCTGCCGGTGAAGGGCTCTGAGGGAACCGGCGCGGGCACGGGAGCCGTCTCAGAAGCCGTCGACAGCACGTTCGGGATCGGGTTCACCGGCCCGGTGACCTGGACGTAGGTGTCGTCGGCCGATGGCTCCTGTACGACCGGCGAGTCGAGTTGCTGCGACTCGACCGGAGACGTGGACAGCGCAGCCGGTTCCTCGGCCACCGAGGAGGTCTCGATGCCGGCGGTCTTCCCGTGGGCCGCATCGGGGCCGGCCGATACCGACGTCTCCGCCCCGGACTGAGGTTGCACGGACGACGATGCGACCGCGGTCTCCTTGCCGGCACCACTGCGCCGCAGCCGGTCCAGGACGCCGCGGGCCGCACCGGCAACAGCGGCTCCTGAGGCGCCGACCGCGGCACCCGCAGCGGCGCCAGCAGGTGCCGCCGTGGCTGACGACGGACGCTGAGCGGTTGGGCCCGGCGCAGAGCCCGATCCGTGGTACCCGGTCACCGGCTCCCAGGTGCCCAGCGAGTGCGCCACCTCCGCGGCGCAGATAGGTGGTTGGCTGCTCCAGGTTCGTTCGCACAGCTCGTCCAGGATCGGGTCGATCCCCGGCACCAGCGTGGATGGCTTGACCGGGACCCCGCCCAGGCGCGGTGCGGAGGGGATTCCCGGGCGCTTGCCCGGCCACCGGCCGGTCAGACCGTAGTAGAGGATCTCCACCAGGGCGCGGGCGTCGGTCCGGTCGGCGGCTGTGGGATCGTGACCGGCCACCCGGCTCTCCAGGTCGAGGGCGGCGGCCTCGATACCCAGGCCACCGACCTTGACCATGCCGTCGGGAAGGACGCGGATGGACTCAGGAGACAGGTTGAGGTGGTGCAGGCCCTTACGGGCACCGGAGTCGAGTGCCTGAGCGGTCTCGCCGATGATGGCGCGCACCTGCTCCGGAAGCATGCCCCGGGACACCAGGGAGGAGAAGGTGCGTCCGGCCAGCGGCTCGGTGACGATGACGGAGGGCTCGGCGCGCTCGACGTCGTAGACCTGCTGAAGGCGCTGATCCTCGACCAGGACGGCCCGGCTGGCGGACTCCAGGACGTTGTCACGGTGAAGCGTCGCGTCGGTGAGAACCAGGATCGTCACGTCTCTGTCCAGGATCGTGTCAACCCCACGGTGCCTGACAATGCGCGGCAGCGTGGTGGACAGCGTTCCAAGGAGTCCGTAGCGACCACTACCGATCGGCGTCGCCTCCGACATGCGTCTCCTTCCCTGCGGTGGTTGTCCATCTGAACCAGCTGACCCCATCGTAACCGCCTGAGGCCTCCGAACCGGGGTGATGTGGCTCGTGTGGGCACGGACCTGGGGCGGCTGGGCAGCGGACCGTCTTGTGGCCCCCTGGAGGGGCGGAATACTGGGAGGCAGTGAGGGAGGGATACTCCCGGAAGCGTTGGCCGATGAGTGCCGGGAGGCCTGCGAGCGGCGCGAGGCGTCGGCCGCGTAGTCGGCGCGCGTGGGCGGCGGTGGGGCTGCCGCCTGTGAAGGAACTGGTGGCGCAAGCGGGTGAACCGGCCGGCCGTCCCGGGTGTAGGACCCAGGAGCCTGCGACGACGAGCCGCCGACGGGAACCTGACCCATTTTGCCAGGTTGACTTGGTGACTGGGGCTGCGCCTGCGGGTAGGACGACGGAACGGGGGCGGTACCGTGGGCAGCGTCTCCGGTGTAGCCAACAGCACCATGTGCGCTCGCGCCCGTTGAAAGGTCTGACGGACCGGAAGCGGGGCGAGTGGCCTGTGGAGGTGGTGGAGGCGCCGCTGAGACGGCTGGCATCTGGGCGGTCGCCTGTACCGTGGGGGCCGGCGGCGACAGCCAGGTAGCGATCGCCAGCACCACCCGCCCGGGCGCTCCGGGGAGCCGCCGACCGATCGTGGACAGGATCCGCGAGAAGGGCCGGAAGGCGACGGCGATCTCCTCAACCCCGACGATACGGCCCATCAGCAGATAGGTGAGCGACATGGCGGCGGCGACGACGGTGATGTGTCCGAGTGCCGCGGACATCTTGGCCAGGGAGGAGTCGCCGTCGACGTCGCCCATGACCAGGTTGAGGACGATCCCGGCGATGACCGCGGGTGTCACCGCCATGATCAGACGCAGGTGGGTGACGATGATCTTGCGGCCGTCCAGGCTGGGCAGATGGGAGCGCATCATGGGGATGACCACGACGCAGCCTCCGATCTGACTGATCGTGTTGGCCGCACCCGCCCAGGCCATCCAGTGGTTGGCCGGAGCCATGAAGTAGGCCATGACGCACAGGA
>ERZ773099.1419-NODE-1419-length-17741-cov-11.253195_pt1 | contig 17741 bp, 19 predicted proteins | sample MGYA00511120_ERZ773099 | MGnify/ENA primary metagenome ERZ773099 (study PRJEB29015, sample SAMEA2738012) | human oral metagenome | biome: human oral; feature: human-associated habitat; material: dental | place: China | collected 2104 ...
AGTTCATCATATCAAGGGGCATATGTATGCAAATTTCTTGGAACATGATGTAGAGTTACCTTGTATTTCTCTTGTTGTATCTGGTGGACACACTAATATTATATATATTGATGAAAATCATAATTTTATTAATATTGGAGAAACTTTAGATGATGCAGTTGGAGAAAGTTGTGATAAGGTTGCAAGAGTTTTAGGACTTGGATATCCAGGTGGACCTGTAATAGATAAGATGTATTATAAGGGAGATAGAAATTTCTTAAAAATTACTAAACCAAAAGTTTCAAGATTTAATTTTAGTTTTTCAGGAATTAAAACAGCTATTATAAATTTTGATAATAATATGAAAATGAAAAATCAAGAATATAAAAAAGAAGATTTAGCAGCTTCTTTCCTAGGAACTGTTGTAGATATTCTATGTGATAAAACCTTAGATGCAGCAGTTGAAAAAAATGTAAAAACTATTATGCTTGCAGGTGGTGTTGCAGCTAATTCACTTTTAAGAAGTCAACTTACAGAAAAAGCAGCTGAAAAAGGAATTAAAGTTATATATCCAAGTATGAAATTATGTACAGATAATGCAGCCATGATAGCTGAAGCAGCATACTATAAGCTAAAAAATACTAAAAATGAAGAAGATTGTTTTGCAGGTTTAGACTTAAATGGTGTTGCAAGTTTAATGGTTAGTGATGAAAAAGCAATATAGAAATAAAGAGACTGTTACAAAATAATAAAAAGTAAAAAATAGTTGGTTACTGAGTAAATTTCTTAACGATAAAAAATCAAGAATTCGCATCATAAGAAGCTCTAAGCAATAAATTGCTAAGTGCTTCTAAGAAATCAGGAAACTCACTTCGTTCAGACACTCCTGCATTTGCTCGGCTCATTCTATTTGATTTTTTATCTAAAATTTCCATTCGTAACTCACTTATTTTTTACTTAAGATTGAACTTTTAATTTTGCAACAGCCCCCTTTTATTTTAAATATTTTTAAATTTTATTTCTTGCTAATGACTGTTAAGTATTTAGATAAAATCTCTCTCGAAATTTTTTGTGATTTTAGTTTTTTATTCTCTAAACTGCTAACAGGCATAATACCAAACAATGAATTTGTTAAGAAAATTTCATCAGCCTTATTTAGAAACTCTAGATCTATATCTATTTCAATGACAGGATAATTTGAAATTATATACTGCCTAATAATTCCATTTAAAAGCCCTGAAGATAATTTTGGAGTATATATCTCATTATTGATAATTATAAATATATTGCTTGTAGCTCCCTCAGTAACTAAACCTCTAGAGTTTAAAAATATGGGTTCATCATAGCCAAGTTTTTTACTTTTTTTCTTTTCAAAAATATTATCAGCATAGTTTAAAGTTTTATGGAAAGTGAAGATAGAGCTTTCATTTCTTTGGACTTTAGAAATATTTAAGCTAAAAGCCTTTTTATAATCTTCATCAGTATATGTATATGCTCTTTTTATAAAAAGTCTATTTTTTTCAGTTAAAACTATTTTCAAAACTTCATATTCAAGCTCAGATTTATTTGATTCCAAGTACTGATAAACTTCTTCTTTTTTAAGTTTCTCTATATTCAAAGTTAAGTCCACTATAGATTGATTTATTCTAGCTAAATGCTCATCTAAAAAGACTGCTTTTCCTTTGTATAATAGAATTGTTTCAAAGAGTCCTAAACCAAAGCTGAAGCCATCATCTAATTCTATTAGCATAGAGCCTCCAATATAGCTTTAGCTTTTTGTAAAGTTTCCTCATATTCAAAATCTAATTCAGATTCACAAGTGATTCCACCACCTACTCCAAGATAGTATTTTTTATCCTTATGAATAGCTGTTCTGATAACAATATTTAAGTCGCAATCACCATTGAAAGAAACATAACCTATAGAACCTGTATAAGCATCTCTTCTTGAGTTTTCTAATTCATCTATTATTTCCATTGCTCTTATCTTAGGAGCACCTGTTATTGATCCTCCAGGGAAAGTAGCTCTAATTAAATCTACAAAATCATAGTCTTTTCTAAGTTTTCCTCTTATAGTTGAAACTAGATGAAAGACAGTTGAGTATGTTTCAACTTCAAAAAGTTCATCAACAACAACTGATTTTAACTCACAGATACGATTTAAGTCATTTCTTTCCAAGTCCACTATCATTAGAAGCTCACTTTTATCTTTTTCAGAATTAGCTAGTTCATTTTTTAAAGCTAAATCTTCATCTTTTGTAACTCCTCTTTTTCTAGTTCCTTTTATGGGTCTTGTTTCTATTAGTCTATCCTTCATTTTTATAAATCTTTCAGGTGAAGCAGAAACAAGTTGAAAATCTTGAAAATCTAAATATGCAGAAAAAGGAGCAGGATTAAATTTTCTTAAATATGAAAAGACTTCTAAAGGAGATTTTTGACTTTCTATCATAAGTCTTTGAGTCAAGTTCATTATATAGATATCTCCTTCAATTATATAGTCAATAGTGCTTTTAATAGCCTTTAAATACTCTTCTTTTTCAAAATTAGATTTGAAATTTGCAAGACTATTTTTCTTTACTAGATTTTCTTTTTCTAGATTAGTTTTTTCCAAAAGATTTACTAAATTATCATAATCTTTTTTATCTTGATAAGATATGTATATCTCTTGTTTTTCTATATCCTCAACTATATAAGTCTTGTAGAATGTAACTATAGCCTCAGGAATATCCAAATCTTTTTTATGTCTTGTGGCTATATTTTCAAATTTTCTACCATAATCATAAGAGAAATATACTATTCCTCCTGAAATTAAAGGAAGTATAGAATTATTTTCTTGTTTATTTTCCTTTAAAAATTTAGCTAGATATTCTTCAAAGTTTTCTTCACTTAATACATCATTGATATAGAATTTATTATTATTCTCCTTTAATTCTAAATAGGGATCTATACCAATTATTGAATAACGACCATATTTATTTTTTAATGAAGAATCTAAGAAAGCAATTTTGTTATTATTTTCTTTCTTTAATATTCTAAAAATATCATAAATATCAATATATTTCTCTAACTTTTTAAGCTCTATTTGCATTTTTAAGCCTCCATTCTCTAGCTAAATCTAAAAAATTCCTAAGCATTTCATGACCATATTCAGTCAAAACTGCTTCTGGATGAAATTGTACAGAGTATAGAGGATATTTTTTATGAGAAAGAGCCATAAGAACTCCATCTTCAGTTTCAGCATCAATATTAAATTCTTCAAGTAGATGTTCTTTTTCAACTACTAAAGAATGATATCTTGTTACATTTAATTCTTTAGGAAGATCCTTAAAAATATTTGAAGAACTAGTTTTTATTTTATGCACCTTACCATGAACAGGACTTTTACCTTTTTTTACTTCAGCACCAAAGGTATAACCTATTATTTGATGTCCTAAGCAAACTCCAAATATAGGGACTTGTTTGTAGAAATTCTTAACAATTTCATTACAAAGTCCACAATCTTTTGGACTCTTTGGACCTGGAGAAATTATTATTCCTTCCAATTTATCTTGTTTAATTAAATCTTCAATATGCTTTAAGTCTACTAAATCATTACGAATAATTTCCATCTCTATATTTTCTTCTAAAAAATAACTTACAAGATTATACACAAAGGAATCGTAATTATCAATCATAAGAAACATTTTCTATCCTCTTTTCACATACACAGAACCTTCTGCCACAATTTCAACAGAACCATCTATGTATATCTCATCGTTTTCAATAATATATTCTAGCCAACCATTAGGTTGAACAATCTTAGCTCTATCTAAGTTTTTATACTTCTTTAAATAATATCCCAATGCTGTCGTTCCAGAAGCACAACTATTTTCGAATATTCCACTTTCAACTTCTTTGACATAGACATAGGGTTTCATAGAAAGATTTTCTCTTTCAAAGAACATTATACCAAAGGCAGAAAAGTCTTTGTCTGATAGATAATTTTTAACTGAATCTATGACTTTTTCAAAATTATCTTCCTTATTTTCAGCTATATCAAAAATAAAGTGATCTATACCAGAAAATCTCACAAGACCTAATTTATAGTTATCTATTTTTATTTCTTCTAAACTTTTAAATTTAGGCATTTTAATTTTAGCTAAAAAAGAATTTTCAGTCTGACCTTCTCTAACATCTACAGCTAGAACTTCATCTTCACCAGAACAAGTTATCTTATAGATTTTTTGTTTTGAAAAAGTCTTATCCCTAAAAGCTAAAAGAGAAGCAAAAGCTCTACTTGCATTACCACAAAATTCTCCACCCATCATTTGAAGATGATTATCTTTAATAAAACCAACTTGCTCTGCATAGAGATTATCTTCTCTCATAAGTTCTTCAGATATTTTGGCTATATCCTTATCATAGATATTAAAATTATCTATAAGTATAGTAATATTTCCAGCAGGATTAATTTTGATAAAATCTAGTTTCATTTAAAATTCACCTCTTTCTAATATATTTTATTAATATTATAACATTTATTTTTAAAATCTAGCCAAAGAAAAAGAGAATTTTTTGATTTTATCTCAAAAAATTCTCTTAAAAATTTTAAACTATAAGATTAGAATACTCTTACTGCTTCTCCTTGAGGATTGTATTCAACCATTATTGTTTTTTCAGTTCCAGAATGAGCCATTTCAGCTGGCATTGTGAATAATTCAGATATAAATAGAGTCATACTATCTAATAGAACATAAATTACAGCTCTTCCTACACTTGGTTCTTTTCCTATTGTGTATTGATACTTAACAACAGTATTTCCATTTTTTTGAGTTTCACTAAAAATAGCTTTGATTGGTTGATTTTCAATAGCAACTTTAGAAGATCCTTTAGTGATTACTTTGAAATCTGGGTTTTGATCACCACTTAAAGCCATCATTGCAGAACATCCTTGTAATAATAAAAACATAGAAAAACAAAGACCAAATAAAAGTTTTTTCATAAAAAACACCCCTTATTAAATTTATTGTGCTTATATAATACTATTTTTTATTAAAAAAAGCAACTTGTTTTTTTAATTTAATCAATTATTTCTAAGTAAGGTGAGTTAATAAAGTCATAAGGCATAACAAAACTACCACCATCAGAGTCTAAATCTAACTCATAACCCATCTCCTTAGCAGTCATATAGTAAATATACCAAATGTACTGAGAACAATAGAAACCTTCTGTATTTTCTCTATCAATTGTTATTTTATAATTTTTTCCAAAATATTTCTCCATATTTCTTACTAATCTCTTTTTAAATTCATCATTCATATCTTTATATCTAAGAACTAATATATCTCTTCCCTTTTCTAACCAATAACTTACATCTGTAGTATATGATTTATTTCCAAATTTGGGATAGTCTACAACAGTTCTGTCATTTTTCATTATAGCTACATGTCCAAACATTCCAATTGGGTTTGCTATTTTTTCTTTTATAATAATATCTCCAGCTTCAAGAGGTAAGACTATAACAGAGCCTTCCATTTTTCTCCATGTAACCTTTTCTTTCTTTTCATATTTTGGAGTTGTTTGAACACTTGAACAAGCTGTAAAAAAGATTAAAGTTATTAGTATTAATATTGTTTTTAAATTTTTCATTTTACTCCTTCATCCTCTAGTAAAAAATCTATAATATTTTTATGTATAATCCCATCTTGACTGAAATCAAAATGATCCATTGATAAAACATATTTAGGGAAATTATCTGTTATAGACTTATAAACCCCAAATTCTCTTTCTCTTGTTTTTTCATCTCCCATTATATATGAAATTTGATAATAAGACAATTCCTTTCCCTTTTTAGCAATAAAATCAGTCTCTTTATCCTTTACTTTACCAATTTTTACTTCATACCCTCTTGATATAAGCTCTATACATACAATATTTTCTAAAGTTCTTTCAATATCTTTTGTATTAGAAAAACCTATTGCTTGACGGAAACCATGATCTGTTAAATAATATTTTTCATCTATTTTTAATATTTTTTTCCCCACTGTATCATACCTAGGGATTTTTTTTATAATAAAAGCTAAACTACAATATTCCAAATAATTTAAAATAGTATCTACTGAAATATTTCTATTTTCATTTTTCAAATAATTTTTTATGCTACTAGCTGAAAAAGTATGCCCTATATTTTCAATAACATAGGAAAAAATTCTATTAAATAAATCAACATCACGAATATTATTATATTGTAAGACATCTTTTACTAATACTGTATTATAGACATCATTTAGATATTTAAAACTTGGGCTTTCATCCAAATCAAAGTATTTTAAAAATGGCATTCCACCTAATTGGATAAATTTTTCAAATAAAATTTCTTTTGATAAATTTGTATTTTCAAATATTTGTTTAAATTCAATAAAAGTAAATGGTTGAATTTCAAATTCAACATATCTTCCTGCAAGTAAAGTTGCTAAATCTCCTGAAATAAGAGTTGAGTTTGAACCAGTTAAGTAAATATCACAATCTCTATCAACTCTCAATCCATTGATAACCTGTTCCCAATCACTCACAAGCTGTATCTCATCAAAGAAAAAATAAACCTTACCACTTATATTTTCTAATAAAGGCTGCAAATATTTTAATAAGGTATGGGAATTATTAATATCAAAAAAGTTAGTAGACTCAAAATTGATATAGATTTTATTTTCATTTGGAATATCTTTTAAAATGTCATCTTTTATTATAAGTAGAAGAGTTGATTTTCCAACTCTTCTCATTCCAGTGAGTATTTTAATAATTGGTTTATCTATAAATTGTTTAATTTTTTCAATATATTTAGGTCTAGTAATATAATCCATATCTTCACCTCGTTTCTATTATAGTCGAAATTAATTAAAAAATCAATTTTAGTTTCGAGTATAGTCGAAATTATATTTTATTCCTTCGAAATCTTTCTAATTCTGCAACTTCATATGGTGCTAATTCTTGATTTTGATATTTTTTTATAACTTCTTTTTTAAATTCTTCATCATTTAAGGTTGAAGAATTTAACTTATCAACCATTTCTTGATTAAAACTTCTAATAGTAACTTTACTATCAAAATGAATATCTGGCTTCTCAAACTTATTATTAGTATTTACAAGTTCTATATTTTTATCTAAAAATTTTATAAGCATTTCTATGTCATTTTGTATTATTTCCATCGGAATATTTTTATATAAATCTTCTAATTTTTTTCTTAAAGGAAGAAATACATTTTTTTCAATTGAATTTATATTTATATTTATATATTCTTTAGATTCATCTCTTAAATCACTGGTAGCATGAGTATCACAAAATCCTAATGTTGAAAACATAGAAAGATATTCAAGTAAAAATCTTTTATATGATTTATGTGAATTCAAATTTTTAGTGACTTTAAGATTATTAAATTTATTAATAATGTATAAATAGAAACTTCTATCAGATAGTTCACAATAACATAAACATTCTATAAATCTAGGTGTGATAGTGTCTAAATTTTTACTATAATCATTATATAAAAAATAAAAATCAATGAGATTTCTCCATTCTAAAGGTGATCTTCCAGTAACATAATTTGCTTGAAACAGTGAAACCATAATAGGAATTCCCATTCAAATATTGTATTGTTATCTCTTTTTTCCATCCCTTTATATTTTCTATTAAATAGATTTTCTGTGAAGTTATTAAAATTCTGGAACCATTCTGTTTTAGGAGTATTTATAACTTCATTGTAAAATGTATTTATAAATTTTTCACAATCAGTATATTCAGATTTACCATTAGCTATAAGACTCCAAATAATACGGTCTTTTTCTTCATTTAAGTTTTTATTTTTTATGTTATTTCTAGATTCATTTATAAAATCTTCAAAATTATCTCCAATACTTTCAATATCACAATTATATTGAAAAATGCTAATAATAAATGCAGATAATTTATTATCTTCAGTTGCTATTAAATCTAGTATATTAATACCTTCATTATGACAATATGCTACCCAATTTAATATAGTATCATTTTTATCTTGATATAAAAAAGTAAATGTATCTAAAAGACTTTCTCCAGAGGAAATTTTTTTATAGGCTTCATAATAGAAATGTTTTAATAGAAAAAATAGAATAACTACTCTTTTATTTTTTTTATAAATTTCTTTTTCGTTAATTACTTGATTAAGTTCATTAAAAAAAAGTTGTGTTTTTCTAATAGTGACATTTTTTAATTCGAATTTTATAGAAGTTAAAGGATGATTAAGATTATTAAAATTATTAAAATGAGGAAGATATACTGGTAAATATAAAAATTTAAAGTCTTCTTCATTTAATAAAGAATCTTTATAAATTTCTTGTTTAAGAACATAAGATAAAGTACTTTCAAAAGGAATATCTGTTAAATTTAATATAAAAGGGATATATTTTTCAAGGTAGGTCCTTTCTATTCCTTTATCTAAAAGATTTGTTTCTGAAAATTGGTAAAGGATTTTAATATTATCTCCAGCAATCTTTTCAGATATATCAAGTATTTGTTTTATTACAGTAGTATTTTCAATCCTATCTAAATCTTCATACACAATAACAACAGGTTTATTAATACTTCTTAAATTATTACGAAGCCCAGTTATTGCTTCTGAATAAGAAATATCATTTTTAACAAATAATTGACTGATGTTTTCAAATAATTTACCTTGTTGTAGAATTTTTTTTAATTTAGGTGAAAATGGTGAAAATATCCCTTGATTTTTTAGTAATTTATCAAGTTCATTTAAGATTACTGTTTGGATTTCATCTACATTACAAGATAATAGATCAATCTTAATTAGTATAAAATTTTTTAAATGATCTGTTAAAAAAGATTTACCACTTCCCCATTCTCCATTTATTCCAATAATAGAAAAATAATTTAAATAATTTAAAAGCCTTTCTAAATCATACTTACGTTCAACAAATAAATCTCCATCATTTTCTAAATTTGTTTTTGATGTATAGTATACACATTTAAAGAGGATCATACAAAATAAAATAAGGTAATATGTAATTAAAATTTTTATAGATAAAATAAGAAAATTTTTTTTTTGGAAATATCTAACTAGATAAAAGGAAATTGAATTGATAATACTAAAAAAAATAAATTGGATATACCAATTTTCATTTTTATCTATAGGATATTGTAAGATTAGGAAAAGCCATACTCCTAAAAGAACAGAAAAATAAAATTTAAATGAAATAGAAAAAGAATAAAAAAAGATTAAAGACAATAAAAATATCCATAATATATTTATAAGAAAATCTTTTTTAAAAATGTTTATTTTAATTAAACTATAAATATTTTTTATAGATAATAATGTAAATTTAACTTTTCTCAATTATTTTAAACCTCCACAAACAATTTTATATATTTCACGTAATTTTTGCCTGAGTATAAGATAACATAAATTTTAAAATGTTTCAATTTTTAGTTGCATTCTAACAAAAAAAGGCAATAGATTTCTCCATTGCTTTATCAATAAATCTTTTTTATAAAGAAAAGTGTGTTCTCGCTATTTCATCTAGTTGTTTTTTAATATCTACAAAAGGTAGATTTAAATCTAAAGTTTTTACAGTGATTTGATTCCCATGCATTTGATATACATTATCTGGCTGAATTTCATCTTCTGTTTTTGCATAAAGTAACATTCCAGATACTGTATGCTCTAAACCACCAAACTGATAATCACGATTTTTTACATATGTAAAAATCTGATAAAGGTTATTGGAATGTATAGTATGCTTATTATATCTAAACTGTGTTGTTTGAGAATAATATTTTGCATCAATTATAAGAACTGTATTATCTTTCTGTAAATGTATGTCACTTTGCATTTTAGGTAACATTGTACTATCATCAACACACCAAGGAATTTGAGAAGCTGTAACTGTAAGCTCTGGAAAGTGTTTTTGATAATACTCTAGGATAAATTTTTCATATAATTTACACATTTTTTGTTCGTCAATAAATGAAGCTAATCTGTAATCACCAGTACTAGTAGTTATTAACATTCCTTCAATAATTAATTGACAAATAGCAATTAACATACGATATGTTTGATTATTTCTTTGGAATCGGATAGTTGACCATCTAATACTTGTAGGATTTAATAAATCTACATCAGAGAAAAATAACATCATTTTCTTTAAATTATCTTTATACTTAGCTTTAACTTTCTTATTTTTTAAAAGTAGCATGACAGTTGTTTTCAATATTTGATTATACAAATTATTTTCAGAAAATTTATCAAAATTACAAGAAAGAACTTTTTTATGAGCTGAGTATTTTTTTATAGTTTCAGATATATTAATCTTTCCAGATACTACTATTAAATCTTCTTGATAATTAATATATTCTTTATACAAACCATCTTTTAGTTGGAAACTAATACCCTTAGATAGTATTGCAGCAAAAAGGTCATACATTTCATCAAAAGGTTCTATAGAAACATCTTTATAGTTTTCTTGTTTCAATGTCTGAAAAGTATAGGATAACATATGATAGATATTATTGATTAAAATTTTGTTATCTTTTATCATTTGAATACACCATTTAGAATATTTTTCCATTGATTTAGTTTAACTTCATCATCAAACCAATATTCACTTAACATTGGTAAAATATCAAATTCAACAATATCTTTCATCCAAGCTTCTGTACATTCTTCTGCATTACAAAAATAGCTATGACCAATACAGAATCCCTTTCCAAGAGAGTTATCTTTAGTAATTTCTTTATTAAGTTCTTTAATTGTTTTAATAAGTTCCTCAAAAGTTTCATTAGCAAATTTGTTTTGATAATTGGAAAAACCATCTGAATTAAATGCAGGTTCTATATCAAAAAAACTAAAACGACGACGAAGTGCATAATCAATCATTGCAAGACTTCTATCCGCAATGTTCATCATTCCAATGATATATAAATTTTTAGGGACTGAGAAATCTGAGCCAGTATAAGCAAGAGTAGCTTTTTCATCACGATAGTCAGCTTCAATAAGCATCAAAAGTTCACCAAAAATTTTACTTAAATTTCCACGATTTATTTCATCAATAATAAAGAAATAATCTTTATCTAGGTTTTCAACAGCTTTTTTACAAAAATTATAAAAAATACCATATTTTAATTCAAAGCCTTTTTCAACAGGTTTATATCCCATTACAAAATCTTCATAAGAATAATTTTGGTGAAATTGAATAAACTTTACACGTTCATCATCTTTTTCTCCCATGATAGAGTACGCTAATCTTTTAGCAAGAAAAGTTTTTCCTACACCTGGTGCACCTTGAAGAATAATATTCTTCTTTCTTTTAAGTGCATTTACTAATTTATCATATTTTTCTTCTGATATATAGACATCTTCTAAAAAGTCCTCTTTGGTATATTTTCTAATTTGCTTTAATGATAAGTTTGTACTAGTCTCAGAAATTATATTTTTATCTTCAGAATCATCTGTATATTTTAGTAATAGACTAGGATTCTCTTTACAGATTATATCCATAATAATTTCAAACTCTTCTTCTGTAATTTTAAAAAGAGTACCTCTCATATTTTTAAAAAATTCCATATTTTTTAATTTTACATATTTTTCTAATATTTCTAAACTAATAGGAGACGATAAAGTTTCTAATTTTTTAAAATAAATGTTCTCATCATCTTGTTCAGCACTAACTTCTAGGATAGCAACAATTTTTTGAGTTGGTGCAAATTCATATCCAAAGACTATATCCCCTTCTTTTGCATTTAAGAAGTTTTGAAATATACGTCTTTTATTCCCATTACTATTACGTAAGGAATAATCAATAATTTCACCAATACTTGCATTTGCTAAACTAAACTTTTGAGGATCAGCAGTTAAAAGCCAATAATTTAATTCAGAAATATTATCAGAATCATTTTCATTACTATAATATCTACTAATAAAGAAACCCACATCAATAGTTAAAGTTTTTAACTCAAGATCAGGATAGCAAGTATCTGTAATCACAGAATTTAACATGCTCTTTAATTCAGTATCAGACTGTAATTTTGAGCATATTTCATCATAAAAATCAAAGAAATTTTCAATATTATTAGCAAATTCTCCTCTTTTAAAAATATAATTACTTTCTAATTTATTAGATACAGCAACAACTTCACTAAATTTATAAATATAGTATTTATCAGGGTATCTTAACCATAAATATGTAGTTATTGCATTTTCAGTTTGATAATGACGATTATCTGTTTCTTCAGATTTTTTAAATAGAGCTTCAGAATTTTCTTTAAATGTAGAAATTCTTTTATAAATATTTTTACTTTCATCAAATAATTCAATGAACATTTTACAAACTTCATTTGGATAAAGTTTAGCTAAATTAATAATTGTATCTTTAGGAAAATTATTTTTTGAAGATAGTAAGTTCTCAGTTTTTGCAAGTGACTTTTTAAGCATTTCAGTAAAATTATCTGCATCAATATCCCAATTATCTTGAAAACACTTTACTGCTTCCCGTTTGAATTTTTCTTTTGGCCATTGTGATTGAATAAATTGCTTTTTATATTCTGCAATTATTGAATCAAATTTACCTTCATTAAACATATAAATCTCTCCCTTTTATTATATATTTTATGGCTTTTTATTTAAGTATAAAATAACATAAATTACACAGACAATTTTTGCACCTAGGTGCATTTTTTGCTTGAGTATAGGGTAGCATAAATTTTAAAAAATTTCAATTTTTAGTTGTATTCTAATAAAAAAAGCAATAGATTTCTCCATTGTCTTTTTGTAATTAATAATCCTTAATTTTATATTTTTCTAAAAGTTTCTTTGCTTCTTTCGTACCTTTTTCAGTAATATAAACTGATTTATCTCTATGTTTTCCTTGATAAATAAAATCTTCATCGTCTAATTCATTGATTATATCAAAATTATATCCTTTCCAAGTATAAAAATCTTTGGCAGTCTTGAAGTTTTTTTCATCTGTAAAACGATTCAAATACATAAGAAGAAGTGTAAGTTCTTTAATAGCTTTTTTAGTTTCAGCTTTTTCATTCATAGCAACCTCTTTTCCTATTTTTATAATTACTAAAATATTATTTACAGACAATTTTTATCTTTAAGTATATTTTTATCTAACTATAGGATAACATAAATTCAAAAATATTTCAATTTATACACAATCTCAAAATAGATGATACTTATCTCTATCTATACTCAATCTTAATCCTGAAATACATATCTTACTACTAAATATTTTTGTAAAATCTATTTTTTCAGTTAAATATCTCTGTATTTTGAAAATCAAATCTTAGTTTATAAAATATTTTCTATTTTCTGTTTTGATTGTAAATTCCAATTCTTCATCATCTTCATAATAGTTTGAAACACATATTTTTATTTCAGCTTTTTCAAGTACAATTCTTGATAAATACTTATCTACATCTTCTATGTTTATATTTTCAGAATTTTCTTTATAAAATTTTTCTCTTATGTCTTTTTGTGTGTAAGAAAATTCACTCTCTACTAATAAATCTATCCCAGAAAGAAGATTTACAAACATTTCTTTATTTTTACTATCATAGATAACATAGTTTTCAATTTCTTTCATTTCCAAAAGATTGTTCATACATTCTATAAAGCTTTTTTTAATTTCAATATTATCTTCAATAATTCCAAGATAAAAATAATCTCCTACTTCAAGTGAATATAATAGCTTTTTATTTTGTCTGATTAAATCTGCATAAAGTATTGTTCTATCAACAGGATTTACACTTTCAAACTCTAAAAAATAAAGATTATCTAATGTTGCATCAAAAGCAGTTGTATTTTTTATTAAGTCAGGCATAGCATATTTTGATAAAAGTTTGCCTAAAATATTATAAATATTAATATCTTCATCAGAGTAAACAACTGATAAGTAATAATTTTTTACAAGTGCGTAGTCCAACACTCTATTTCCTATGATATTCATCATTATAGATTGTATATCCACTATATTTATAATTTGATAAAATCTCTTTGCAAGCTCTCTAATTTTTCTTTCTCTTGATATATCTTCAATATAATGCTCTATTAAATCATCATTAAGGCTTGTAATTTCATAGCTAAAATTTAAGTTGTTTTCAAAAATACCCTTTCGTTTCCCAATCAAAAGGCTTGTCTTGTGAAAAAATCTTCTTTTATCAAAAAATATAGATAGTATCCCTTACTTACAAGAATATTAGAAACATCTTTTATAAATTCTATATGGTCATGATACTTTTTTTGAATATCAATTTTTCTCTTTGTCTATGCTTAATGCAAAATATTGTTTGGCATAGGATATAAATTCATCTTTTTCTATAAAATCCAAGTAGCCAAGTTTTTTCATCTTCAATAAAATATTCATTTTAATATACATAAATAATATAGAAAAAGAATCTTTTAGTTCTTTCATACCCTATTCAGTTAGATTTATACTTTTTGTATTTTTAATAATATGTTCTTTATTATTTGAATTTGTTACAGATACTTTGTTTTGTCTTAATTCAAGTCTATTTTTTTGCAAATAAAGTAGTTGTCCTCTTTTTTACTATGATAAAAAATTAACTGATATGGTACCTTATAAAGAATTTCATTCCCTTTTTTTGTTATAGCCAGTCTGCATAATTTTCTCCCAAAACAATACCTATTATATCAAAGGATGATATAGAAACTTCTGATAAAATTTCGCCTGCTTCAAGAGCTTCAAGTATTTTAGGAATTATAAATCTAACAATCTCTTTCTCCTCATATACTGCCATCTTATTCACTCTTTTTGTCATAATAATGATTTTGTCAAAAAGTTCTTCTGGAAAGTCATTGGAATTTGCAAATGTCATATCTTTGCCATTTTTTCCAGTATCTTCGCCATCTTGTTCATAGCCCAAATATAAAGACAGTGGAATTATCTTTCTGTTTGTTTTATTAAAAATATCAAATAAACTCAAAATATCCATCTCCTCTCTATTTGTTCAAATGAAAATACATCATTAGCTGTACAGTTAAGTGCTTCATACTCACTCTAAATTTTTCTTTCAATCAACCCCACACACTCAATATGGCTAGTTTGTGGGAACATATCCACAGCTTGTAATTTCTTCAAAGCATAACCTTTTTCAGAAAATAGCTTCATATCTCTTGCAAAAGTTGAGGGATTACAAGATATATAAACAACTTCTTTTAAGTTAAGTTTAGCAACTGTGTCTATAATAGAAGCTTCTAGCCCTTTTCTTGGAGGGTCAAATATAATAGTATCTATCTTTTGATTATCATTTATAAGTTTAACCAGTTCTTTTTCAACTGCTCCATTTATAAATTCAATATTTTCTATTCCATTTTCTTTGGCAGTTTTTTCTCCATCTTCACTAGCAGATTTTACAATTTCAATAGCATAGACTTTTTTAGCTTTTTTAGACACTATCATTCCAATAGTTCCAGTACCTGAATAAGCATCTACTACATATTTATTATCTATATTGTCAAAGAAACTTATTGCTATATTATACAATCTTTTAGCTTGTTTTACATTTATTTGGAAAAATGAAGTAGGGGATATATGAAATTCTATTCCATTGATATTTTCTTTAACAGATTTTTCACCATAAATTAAAATATTTTTTTCTCCAATGACAGTATTTGTCTTTTTAGAATTTAAAGAAATGTAAATAGATTTTATTTCTTCTATATTTTCTCTTAATTTAAACAATAATTTTTTAATATTTTCAGTAATTTTATTGGAATTTATAATAAGAACAACCATAGCTTCATTGTTAGAATTTGTTCTTATCATTATATTTCTTAAAAGTCCTCTATGAGTAATTTCATTGTAGACAGAAATTTCATTTTTATTTAAAATTTCTTTTAATTCCTTTATAATTCTATTTCCTAATTTAGAATTTAAAATATTTTCATCAACTTCAAAAACTTCATGACTTTTTCTTTTAAAGAAACCTGTAATAATTTTGTTATCATAAACAGAAAATGGCTCAATAATTTTATTTCTATAATTATAGGTATCTTCACTTGCTAGAACATCATTGATTTGAATATCATTTAGTCCTGCAATTTTTTTCATTACTTCTTCAAGCATAAGCTTTTTATATTTTAATTGTTTTTCATATTTAAGCATAGCAAAATCACAGCCATAGAAATCTTCAAAAGTAAATTTATGACTATCTACTCTTTCAGGTGAGGCTTTAAGAATGTTTTTAATTAAACCTCTGGCATAAGTCTTTTTTACAGAGATAATTTCAATTTCAAGCTCATCTTCTGGAACAGACATAGGAACAAAAACAGCAAAATCGTTAAAATATCCTAATCCTTCTCCTCCAAAAACTATTTTATCAATTTTAATTTTTATAATATCAGATACTTTTAACATTTTATTCCTCAATTTCAAAGTAAATGACTTCATCACTGACTTTCATTCCTTTAGCTTCCATATCTTTTCTTATCTTATCTAAATCTAGTTTAGCATCATAAAATATTATTTTTTTATCTAATTCTTTTTCAAGTTCTTCCAAATTTTCATTGGCTATTTTCAATTCTTTTTCAAGGCTTGTCACTTCTCTTAGAGTTTTTACATTAAAAAGCCAAATGACAACAATGCCAATAGCAAAAACAATAGTGATGTACTTCATATTAGTCCAATATCCTTTCTAAAATTCTAAGTTTTGATGAGTGAGCTCTATTATTATTTTTTAACTCATCATCTATTGGTATTATAGGCTTTTTTGTGATAATTTCAAATTTTTTTACTCCACCACACATACAAATAGGAATGTCTTTTGGACATTTACAAGCAGTTGCTAAATCCTTAAATTTATTTTTTACTATTCTATCTTCTAAGGAATGGAAAGTAATAATTCCTAATCTTCCACCAACTTTTAAAAGTTTAACTGCTTTAGATATAGCATTTTCTAAAACTTCTAATTCTCTATTTACTTCAATTCTAATAGCTTGGAAAGTTTTTTTAGCTGGGTGCTTTGAGGCTCTTTCAGGATAAGCTCTTTTAATCAAACTGATTAAATCAGAAGTTTTTTCTATTGGAGAAGATTTTCTTTCTTCAACTATAAGTTTTGCAATTTTTCTGGCATATCTTTCTTCACCATATTCAAAAATTATCTTTGATAGTTGTTCTTCAGAGTAAGTATTCACAACATCATAGGCAGATATTTTTTGTTCTGTATTCATTCTCATATCTAATTTTACATCATATCTATATGAAAAACCTCTGTCTGGATCATCAAGTTGTTTAGAAGATACACCTATATCCATTAAAATTCCATCAACTTTATCAATTCCTGCCATATAGGCAATAGTATCAATGTTTTCAAAATTTCCCTTAAATACTTTCCATTTTGAGCCAAATCTTTCTAATCTCTTTTTAGAATATTCTATTGCATTGGTATCCTGATCAATAGATATAAGAAGCCCCTTATCAGACAATCTTTCTAAAATTCCTTCCGAATGACTTCCTCCACCAAGGGTACAATCTATATAGATACCATCAGGATTTATAACTAAATTATCTAAGGTTTCATAGTATAAGACAGGGATATGATAATCATTTCCAATTTTTTCCATAAACTCTCCATTTTTCCTTATTATATATAAAAAAGTTATTGCAAATATCAAATGTATAAAAATAGTTCGTTACTAGCCAGATTTCTTAACAGATAAAAATTAAGAATTCGCTGCAAATTCACTAAACTCACTTCGTTCAAACACAGTG
>ERZ773099.1421-NODE-1421-length-17732-cov-23.390394_pt1 | contig 17732 bp, 19 predicted proteins | sample MGYA00511120_ERZ773099 | MGnify/ENA primary metagenome ERZ773099 (study PRJEB29015, sample SAMEA2738012) | human oral metagenome | biome: human oral; feature: human-associated habitat; material: dental | place: China | collected 2104 ...
TCATCTTGAGCGCACGCAAGGTTGCCACAATCACGACTGCATCTGGAGAAGTTGGTAAGTTTGGAGTCTTGATATCCAAGAATTTCTCAGCACCTAGATCCGCACCGAAACCGGCTTCAGTCACTGTATAATCAGCCAAGCGCAGCGCTGTACTAGTCGCCAAGACCGAGTTACAGCCATGGGCGATATTGGCAAACGGTCCGCCATGAACAAAGGCTGGTGTGCCGTAAATAGTCTGTACTAGATTTGGCTTAATCGCATCTTTCAAGACTAAAGCCAAGGCTCCTTCTACCTCAAGGTCACGAACATAGACTGGTGTGCGGTCATAGCGATAACCGATGACAATGTTAGTCAAGCGCTTTTTCAAATCTTCAATGTCCGTAGCTAGGCAAAGAATCGCCATAATTTCAGAGGCAACTGTAATGTCAAAACCATCTTCCCGCGGAATACCGTTCATCGGACTGCCCAGTCCAACGGTCACATGGCGAAGAGCGCGGTCATTCAGATCAACTACCCGTTTCCAGATAATACGACGTTGGTCGATACCCAGCTCATTTCCCTGATGCAAATGATTATCGATAAGAGCAGACAGAGCATTATTAGCAGTCGTAATGGCGTGCATGTCACCAGTGAAATGCAAGTTGATGTCTTCCATCGGTAAAACTTGCGCGTGACCACCACCAGCTGCGCCTCCTTTGATTCCCATAACAGGCCCCAAAGACGGTTCGCGGATAGCAATCATGGTTTTCTTACCAATTTTGTTGAGTGCGTCAGCCAGCCCAATGGTAATCGTGGACTTGCCTTCTCCAGCTGGAGTTGGATTGATCGCTGTCACCAAAATCAGTTTGCCAACAGGATTTTTTTCAACCTCATGAATTTTATCAAAGCTGAGCTTAGCCTTATACTTACCATATAATTCCAAGTCATCATAGTTGATGCCAACTTTTTTCACCACATCAACAATAGGCTGTAATTCAATACTTTGAGCAATTTCGATATCTGTTTTCATTAGGAACTCCTCTATTACTTAATATAACGATTATAACAAAAAATACTTAAATCTGCACGATTAATTTCCATTACATGTATAATGTTCGGTAATTACGTCTTTTGAGTTCTATTGATTTATCATCGTCCATATTCTTTCAAAGAAAAAATTTTGTTCATACGAGACTATTTTGAATGAATTTTATTTTACTTAATTCTTTTTTTCTTGTAAAATAAGGCTATGAACATATTGATTACTTCTGGCGGAACTAGCGAAAAAATCGACCAAGTCCGCTCTATTACCAATCATTCGACAGGCCAGCTTGGAAAAATTATTGCTGAGCATTGTTTAGCCAACGGTGCCACAGTGACTTTACTAACGACTGAAAAAGCTGTCAAGCCTGCCCCACACGAACAATTAACGATTAGAATGATCGAAAATACCAACCAGTTGCTATTGGCTATGAGGGAGCTGGTGCCAGCCCATGATGTACTCATTCACTCCATGGCTGTTTCAGACTACAAGCCAATTTATATGGCAGGATTTGAAGAGGTTCTTGCTAGTTCAGATATGACAGAATTTCTGGATAAAAGCAACTCTCAAAGCAAGATTTCTTCCGCTGATGACTATCAGGTGCTTTTTCTCAAGAAAAATCCCAAAATCATTAGCAAAGTCAAAGAATGGAATCCTAACATTCGATTAATTGGCTTTAAACTATTGGTGGATGTTTCGCAAGAAGAACTGCTTACTACTGCAAGATCCAGCCTAATAAAAAATCAGGCTGAACTGATTGTCGCCAATGATTTAACTGAAATTTCAAGCGGTCTGCACCATGCCTATCTCGTAGGGCAAAATACTGTCACAGAAGCTTTTTCCAAGGAAGATATTGCTGAAAAGCTGCTAGACCATATCCAGAAAGGAGGCAGACTATGATTCAGATCACCCTCGCAGTCACAGGCAGCATTTCTGCCTATAAAGCTGCGGATATTACTAGTCAGCTTGGGAAGTTGGGCTATACCGTGTCTATTCTCATGACGGAAGCTGCCAGTCACTTCATCACCCCGCTGACCCTGCAGGTACTATCAAAAAATCCTGTCACCCTTGACATTATGGAAGAACCTTGGCCAGACAAGGTCAATCATATTGAAATTGCCAAGAAGACAAATCTCTTCTTAGTCGCTCCTGCTACAGCTAATACCATCGCCAAACTGGCCAATGGCCTAGCAGACAACATGGTAACCGCTACTGCTCTTGCTCTACCCTCTCATGTCAAAAAAGCCATCGCCCCAGCCATGAATACCAAGATGTACGAAAATCCCTTGACCCAGCACAATCTGGAAAGATTGAAACAATTTGGCTGGGAAATAATTGAACCACGTGAAGCTGTCCTAGCTTGCGGGGACCACGGGACAGGTGCTCTGGCTGATATAAATATAATTATAGAAAAAGTAAAGGAAATTATAAATGAGAAAACAATCTAGCGTTGCCCAAATTGCCATCTTTTTTGCCATTATGCTGGTACTCCATTTGCTGAGCTCCGTCATTTTCAATCTGCTGCCAGTTCCGATTAAGCCGACTATTATCCACATTCCGGTCATCATCGCCAGCATCATCTACGGACCGCGCATCGGAGCTATACTAGGAACCTTGATGGGATTGATCAGTGTCGTGACTAATACTCTGGTTCTTCTGCCGACCAGTTATCTTTTCAGCCCTTTTGTACCAAATGGGAATCTTAATTCCTTAATAATTGCTATGATACCACGAATTCTGATTGGGATTACCCCCTACTTCGTCTATAAATGGATGAAAAACAAGCCTGGTTTAGTGCTTGCTGGTGCAGTAGGTTCTATGACCAACACTGTCTTCGTTCTTGGTGGAATTTTCATCCTATTTTCAACTGTTTACAATGGAGATATTCAAGCGATGCTCGCACTTGTCCTATCAGCCAATTCTATTTCTGAAATGGTCATTTCTGCCATTCTTACCGTCGCTATTGTGCCCGCACTTGAAAAGGTCAAAAAATAATCACCCAGTGTGGTTATTTTTCTTTTGCGCTACTATTCATTTTTCAAAAGTATTTCAGGATTTTTTAGGTCGACACTTTCAAAAACTATGAAAATATGTTACAATGAAAGCGATTAAATTAATCAGAAGATCCCTGTGCTCTATCTCAAATCTGAGAAAAGTCGCAAGTTGATTTTCTATCTTAAATACAAAGGAGACTCCACCTATGACTTATCAAGATAACTTCCAAAAATGGCTTGATTTCGCTGAACTTCCTGACTATCTTCGGGAAGATTTAGAAGGCATGGACGAAAAAACCAAGGAAGATGCATTTTATACAAACCTTGAGTTTGGTACTGCTGGGATGCGTGGCCTGATTGGAGCTGGTACAAATCGGATTAATATTTATGTTGTTCGTCAAGCAACCGAAGGTTTGGCTCGCTTGATTGAAGAAAAAGGTGAAGAGTTCAAAAAACGCGGTGTTGCAATTGCTTACGACTCCCGTCATTTCTCACCAGAATTTGCCTTTGAATCTGCTGCTGTTTTAGCTAAGCACGGCATCAAGTCCTATGTCTTTGAAAGCCTACGCCCAACACCAGAGCTTTCATTTGCAGTGCGCCATCTGGGCACCTTTGCTGGTATTATGATTACAGCCAGCCATAACCCTGCTCCATTTAACGGCTACAAAGTTTACGGCGAAGACGGTGGGCAAATGCCACCACACGATGCTGACGCTCTGACTGACTACATCCGTGCGATTGAAAATCCTTTTGCTATCGAAGTGGCTGATGTTGAAACAGAAAAAGCCTCTGGCTTGATTGAGGTCATCGGTGATGCAGTTGACACTGAATACCTCAAAGAAGTCAAAGATGTTAACATCAACCAAAAACTGATTGACGAATACGGAAAAGACATGAAGATTGTCTATACTCCGCTGCACGGTACTGGTGAAATGCTAGCTCGTCGCGCTCTTGCTCAAGCAGGATTTGACTCTGTGCAAGTCGTTGAAGCTCAAGCTGTAGCTGACCCAGACTTCTCTACTGTTAAATCTCCTAACCCAGAAAGTCAGGCTGCCTTTGCCTTGGCTGAAGAATTGGGCCGCAAGGTTGGTGCAGATGTGCTTGTAGCAACTGACCCAGATGCTGACCGTGTCGGTGTGGAAGTTCTGCAAAAAGATGGTAGCTACCTCAACCTTTCTGGTAACCAAATCGGAGCTATCATGGCTAAATATATCTTGGAAGCTCATAAGAGTGCTGGAACTCTGCCAGCTAACGCAGCTCTTTGCAAATCCATCGTTTCTACCGACTTGGTAACTAAGATTGCTGAAAGCTACGGCGCAACCATGTTCAACGTTCTGACTGGTTTCAAATTTATCGCTGAAAAGATTCAAGAATTTGAAGAAAAGCACAACCACACCTACATGATGGGATTTGAAGAAAGCTTCGGCTATCTGATTAAGCCATTTGTACGTGATAAAGACGCTATCCAAGCTGTTTTGGTTGTAGCTGAGCTTGCAGCCTACTACCGTTCTCGTGGCTTGACGCTTGCTGACGGTATCGAAGAAATTTATAAAGAGTATGGTTACTTTGCTGAAAAGACTATCTCTGTGACTCTATCTGGTGTTGACGGCGCTGAGCAAATCAAGGCTATCATGGGCAAATTCCGTGACAATGGTCCGAAAGAATTTAATGCTACTGCTATTTCTGTTACAGAAGACTTCAAGACTCAGACTTCTACCGCTGCAGATGGTACTGTTACAGCTTTGACAACTCCACCAAGTGATGTCCTCAAATACACCTTGGCTGACGGTTCATGGATTGCTGTCCGCCCATCTGGAACAGAACCAAAAATCAAGTTCTACATCGCTGTTGTCGGTGATTCAAATGAAGATGCTCATGCCAAAATTGCGGCTATCGAATCAGAAATCAATGAGTTCATCAAATAAGACTATGCGATAACTAAATTAACCAGAGACTGGATTCTCCTTTCTCTGGTTTTTCATTTCCAAATCAAGCATTTTTTTGTATTTTATGGCATACTAATTCTATCAAAAGAAATGAGGATTTTTATGCAACAATTTGCTCAAAACATTAAAGATTTAGAACTTACAACTGTAGACCGAGCCCGTCAGGCGATTGTTGACAAAGAAACAGCCACCTTCTTCGTCGGTCGTAAAACTTGCCCTTACTGCCGTAAATTCGCTGCTACTCTTGCTAGCGTTGTCACTGCTACCAAGGCGCATATTTTCTTCATCAACAGTGAAGAAAGCGGTGAGTTGGATAAACTGCAAGCCTTCCGCTCTGAATATAGCATTCCGACGGTTCCTGGTTTTGTTCATGTTCAAGACGGCCAAGTATCTGTTCGTTGTGATTCTTCTATGACTGCAGATGAGATTAAAGCTTTTGCAAACTTGTAAAATTGGTTCAATTCAAAAATCTGAGACAAAAAAAGTCTCAGATTTTTTTACTTATTTCTAACTTCCTGAAAAACCTCCCACATCTTCTGCTGAGGTTTGGCAAAGGGATAATTGTCAAATTCTTCTGGACAAAGCCATAAGAACTCCCCATCTGCTGCATATTGGCTTTCTTTGACCCGGCCATAAGCCAACTGGATGTGCCACTTGCGATGGCTAAACACATGCTGCACTTTTGGAAACGGCTGCTGCTGCCAATCGACAGTCAAATCATAATCTTGTTCAAAACTTTCCTGGGGTGATAAACCCAGACTAGGCTGATTTTCAGCAACCTCAAAAAGTGACAGCTGATCTTCCGTTTGAAATTCCTCGACTTCAATCAAGGGAAAATGCCAAAAACCAGATAGCAAACCAGCCGCCTCATTCTTTTCAAGCAAGAATTGTCCCTGTTCATTTTCGATAATCAACCCCTGCAGATAAACCGGAATCGGCTTCTTTTTAGGTGCCTTAATGGGATATTTGTCCATGGTTCCGTGCAAATAAGCTGCGCTGAATTCTTTAACTGGACTGTCCTCTGGACGAGGATTGACAGGTGCTTCGATATCTGAACCCAGATCCATCAAAGCCTGATTAAAATCTCCAGGCCGTGCTGGGTCAATCAATATTTCCATCATCGCCTGAAAAACCTTACGATTGCTCGGTTGACCAATATCTAAGTCTACTTCAAAAAATCGGCTCAGCACCCGCATGACATTGCCATCGACTGCGGGCTCAGGCAAACCAAAAGCGATGCTGGCAATCGCTCCCGCTGTATAAGGCCCGATTCCTTTGAGACTGCTGATTTCCTCATAACTAGCTGGGAAAATACCACTAAAGTCAGACATTATCTGCTGGGCTGCTTTTTGCATATTTCGCACCCGGGAATAATAGCCCAGTCCCTCCCATGCTTTCAGAAGCTTGTCTTCTGGCGCCTGAGCCAGTTCGGCCACCGTTGGAAACCATTTAAGAAACCGCTCATAGTAAGGGATGACTGTATCTACCCTAGTCTGTTGGAGCATAATCTCAGAAATCCAAATATGATAAGGGTTGCTTGTCCGTCGCCAAGGCAAATCACGCTTATGCTCATCATACCAAGCTAGTAATTTATGGCGGAAGGAGACAATCTTGTCTTCCTCCCACATCTCAATTCCGTATTTTTTCAAGTCTACCATATCATCTAGTATAGCATAAGCAATTGAAAAAAGGAGTGGAACAGAACTAAACTTTTAAAATTCAGTTCGTTGTCTCACCCCCATGAGGGGCAAACAGTCTTTCAAACTATTTGAGGTTAGAGAGACTGTTTGACTCTTTTTAATGTTTTTGCAAGATATTAATAGTGACCTACCGCTTGGCTAGCAGTAATCAAAGTCAATTTGTAAACATCATCTGAATTACAACCACGAGAAAGATCGTTTACTGGATGATTGAGTCCTTGAAGAATCGGTCCGACCGCAGAGAAGCCACCCAGACGCTCTGCCATCTTGTAACTAATATTCCCAGCTTCAATATTTGGAAAGACAAAAACGGTTGCTTGGCCAGCTACTGGGCTTCCTGGGGCTTTTAGATCAGCAGTTTCCGGCACAAAAGCTGCGTCAAATTGTAACTCACCATCAATAACTAAATCAGGACGCATTTCTCGGGCCAATTTCGTAGCTTCAACCACCTTGTCCACTTTTTCCCCGAAACCAGATCCTTTGGTAGAATAGCTAAGCATAGCTACCTTAGGATCAATGCCAAATATCTGAGCCGTCAGCGCTGAGTTAACTGCGATTTCAGCTAGAATATTAGCATCTGGATCAATATTGATAGCACAGTCACTGAAGACATAGCGCTCATCACCACGCACCATCAAAAAAGCACCAGATGTACGAGAAACCCACGGAAGAGTTTTAATAATTTGAAGAGCTGGACGGACAGTTGCAGCCGTAGAATGGACAGCACCTGAAACCATTCCATGTACTTTTCCAAGATAGACCAGCATAACACCAAAATAATTGACATCTTCCGTCAGCACTTTTCTAGCTTCTTCAGTTGTCATCTTGCCTTTACGGCGTTCCACCAAAGCAGTAACCATTTCTTCAAAACAAGAGCAGTTTGACGGATCGATAACTTCATAGCCTTCCGTAATTCCTTCGATTTCAAGATAAATGCTAATTTTATCAGGATTTCCCAAAAGGACTGGTGTAATGCTCGTTTCTTTCACAATCCGTTTTGTTGCCTGCAGAATACGAGGTTCTTCCCCTTCTGGTAAGACAATTCTCACTTCCTTGTTTTTTAATGCTTCACGAATAGACTCAAAAATTTTCATTATTTATTAAAACTCCTTTTTCTTCTTAATTTTTTAAATTCTGAATAACCTGTTTAAAATCTTCTGGCAAAGGACTGGAGCGACCAATCTGTTGTCCGGAAAATGGATTATAAAAGTTTAGTAAATGACAATGCAAGGCTTGCCGAGTAATCCCCGCTTCCAAAGTTCCGCCATAGAGATCATCCCCTAACAACGGAAAGCCAAGATGAGCGAAGTGCACACGAATCTGATGGGTTCGTCCAGTATGCAGACAAATATCAACCAAATAGATATCACCAAACTGCTCTACAACTTTGTAGCTGGTATGAGCATATTTGCCATCCTTTGTCACACATCTGGTGATGATGCTATCAGGGTCGCGACCAATCGGCGCAATAATATCTCCTTCTGGTTCAAGCTTACCGCTTCCTTTGACCAGCGCATAATAACGCTTTTCAATCATTTTTTTCTGCAGTTGCTTATCTAGTCTTGCATGTGCATAGCCATGTTTCGCAAAGAGCATGAGACCACTAGTATCACGATCCAGCCGTGTCACGATGTGAACCTGCTGATTTTCGTAATGTTGCTGAATATAGTAAGCTTTGACAAAGTTTGCCATCGTATTGGAATGATTGACACTGGGAATACTGGCTAGCCCAGCAGGCTTATCCAAAACTAGAAAATGCTCATCTTCATAAATGATGGATAAATCGCGATTTACGGCTTCTAGAGTTTCAAAGCCTTTTTCAGACGGAATATCTACCGTCACCTTATCGCCAATATCTAGTAAATAGATAGCGTTTTGAGGCTGATCATTGACAAAGATATTACCACCTGCGAACTTCACCTTAGCCAGAAGGCTTTTGGAAATTTCTTGCTTTTTCAAAAATGTTTTAACTTTGACATGCTCATCAGCAATAAATTCAAATCTCATTCCTGACACTCCCCGATAAAGGAGTCTCTCACACGATTCCAAAAACTGGTATGACTGGGTGAAGCGACAAAGTTTATCTTATGATTATCAATCTGGTATTCAATCCGGACGATATTGTTACAAGAAAATGTCTGGTTGTCAACCGCTACAGTATAGTAATCATTGCGCGTCGGCACCAGCTCAATCTTATCCTTTTTAGGAACGATGACCGAAGAGCCCAAGGTGCGGTAAACTCGATTATTAAGACTGGCAATCTCTGTTACTTGCAAGGCTTCAATCGTCGGGTGCAGGACTGCTCCTCCCAAAGATTTATTATAAGCTGTGCTTCCAGTCGGCGTTGAGACAGAAATCCCATCTCCTCTGAAACGCTCAAAATGAACATTATTAATAATCACATCAACTACCATGGTTCTGTCGGAGCGTTTAATCGTTACTTCATTGAGTGCGCGAATCGTCCGAGTTTCACCATTTTCAAAAGTAAGCTTGACATTCAAAATCGGATAAGAAACCTTTGCTCCTGTGTCCAATTTCAGATTTTCCACTAATTTATCCAGTTCAAAATCTCGATAATCAGTATAGAAACCCAGATGTCCTGTATGAACACCGACAAAGCGGACCTTATCTAGTTGATCTTCATATTTATGAAAAGCTGATAGCAGCATCCCATCTCCGCCGACAGAAATCACGATATCCGGATTTTTCGGTGTCAGGATAAAGCCTGCCTTTCTCAACTTTTGCATCAAAGTTTGGAAAACTTCCTCACTCTGTCTTTTGCGATTGCGGATAAGCGCTATTTTTTTACCTGTATTCTTCATCTGTATCGTCACTATTTCCAACACCGTCATTTAGCTTGCGGTGCAGAGGGTCAAAAAGAGCTTGCGCTTCTTGAATGGCATCACGAATGGCTCCCATCTCTTCATCAAGCTGGTAAGCTAGATTGGCCGTTATCTCCAAGCGTTTTTTGATTTCCTCTGGAAATTCTCCCTTGTACTTATAGTTTAAAGAGTGCTCAATCGTTGCCCAAAAGTTCATAGACAGGGTACGAATCTGAATCTCTGCTAGAATAACCTTGTTCCCACTAATCGTATCTACCGGATATTCAATAATGACATGATAGCTGCGATAGCCACTGGATTTTTTATAAGTGATATAATCTCTCTCTTGGATAATCCGCATATCTGTCCGTATTCGCAGAACATTTAAGACTTCATTCACATCATCAACAAATTGAACCATGATGCGCAACCCAGCTATATCCTGCATCTCCTGGGCTAGGTTTTCCTCCCGAATCCCGCGAGCAGTCATTTTTTCCTTGATGCTTTCAACATGCTTTACCCGACCAGTTACAAATTCAATCGGAGAATGGCGCTGCTGTTTGCGGTACTGCTTACGGATACCTCGAAGCTTGATTTTCAATTCTCCAACAGCTTGAATATAGGGATCCAGAAAATTTTCCCAATCTAATGTCATATACATACCTTGTCATATTATCATTTTTTGTATAAAATAAACACAATAGTAATTATATCATAAATCGCTTTCAAAAAAAACGAAAAGGGACTGAAAATGGATTATTTAGAGATTGAATTTAAAACCATGCTGACCGAAGACGAGCATAAAAAATTACTCCCGTTTTTCAAAGATATCGAGCCTGTTACCCAAATCAATTATTACATTGATTCTGCCGATTTTGCACTTCGTGATGCACGCATAGCATTGCGGGTCAGAACCACTCCTTCTGCTACCGAATTTACTTTAAAGATTCCTCAAGAAATCGGAAATCTGGAATACAATCAACTATTGACTAAGCAAGAGACGCAAAAAGTTTTACAAGAAAATCTTTTCCCAGATGGAAAAATTTTAGAATTACTTCGGCAACAGCAAATTCCTGTTGAGAGATTGAGAATATTGGGTTCGCTCAAAACCATCCGTTATGAAAAACAACATGAAATTGGTCTTTTCGCCCTAGATGAGAACTATTATTTTAATAAAAATGACTTTGAATTAGAAGTCGAAGTCAAGGATTTTGTTGCTGGTAGACAGAAATTTGCAGATTTTTTACAAGAGAAGCAAATTGAATACAAAACAGGAAAAAGCAAAATCGCAAGATTTGCCGAAAACTTGTCAAATAGCTGAAATAATCCTATTTTTTTGGTAGAATAAGAGTTGTAAATCAAAAGAGTCAAAAAGAGGACGGTCAATCTAATGTCAGACAAAAAAAATATGAAGCTTTTTTCCCTCAATTCAAACCACGCAATCGCTGAAAAGATTGCTAAAGCAGTAGGAAAACCTTTAGGTAAGCTATCATCACAGCATTTCTCAGACGGTGAAATTCAGATTAATATTGAGGAGAGCGTGCGTGGCTACGATATCTACATCATTCAATCTACTAGCTTTCCAGTGAATAATCACTTGATGGAATTATTGATTATGGTGGACGCTTGTAAACGTGCCAGTGCCAATACTGTTAATGTCGTCATGCCCTACTTCGGTTATGCTCGTCAAGACAGAACAGCTGCCCCACGAGAACCAATTACTGCTAAGCTTGTAGCAAATATGCTGGTTGGTGCAGGCGTAGACAGAGTTGTTTCTCTGGATCTTCACGCAGTTCAAGTCCAAGGTTTCTTCGATATTCCAGTTGATAATCTTATCACCATTCCACTCTTTGCTGACCGCTACTGCAGTATGGGATTGACTGGTGAAAATGTGGTTGTTGTCAGCCCTAAAAATTCAGGTGTAAAACGTGCCCGCAGCCTGGCGGAATACCTAGACGCTCCAATCGCCATCATTGACTATGGAGAGGATGAAGCAGGGCGTTCTGAAGGCTATATCATCGGTGATGTTGAAGGCAAAAAAGCTATTTTAATCGATGATATTTTGAATACTGGTCGAACTTTCTCAGAAGCTGCTAAAATTTTGAATCGTGAAGGCGCTATCGAAATCTATGCTGTAGCTAGCCATGGACTTTTTGTTAAAGGAGCTGCTGAATTGCTGGACAATGCTCCAATCAAGGAAATACTTGTTACCGATTCCGTTGACACAAAAGAAAGAATTCCTGAAAATACAAAATATATCACAGCAAGTGAATTGATTGGTGATGCTATCGTACTGATTCAGGAAAGAAAACCAGTCAGCCCGCTGTTTGCTTATCAAAAAAAGTAGGGGAAAAACCTTGTGATTTATTTAGATAATGCTGCTACGACTGCCTTGTCGCCTGCTGCGATTGAGTCCATGACTAAGGCAATGGCGGTCTTTGGCAATCCTTCCAGTACGCACAGCCACGGTCGGGAAGCCAATAAACTTCTCAGACAAGCCCGTGAAGATATTGCTAAAGTTCTGCATACTCGGAGCAAAAATATTCTCTTTACCTCAGGAGGGACTGAGAGTAATAATACCGCTATTAAAGGCTATGCTCTGCATCATCAGGCTCAAGGCAAACATATTATCACCACCGCTATTGAGCACCATGCTGTTTTAGAACCAGTTGAATACTTGGTTGAGCGCTTTGGATTTGAAGCAACGATTGTTCAGCCGGTGGATGGCCAAATCCGAATTGAAGATATAAAAAGTGCTCTCAGACCTGACACCATCCTTGTCTCTGTCATGGCTGTCAACAATGAAACAGGATATATGCTGCCAATTCAAGAAATTGGAGAAATGCTTAAGGATCATCCTGCTGCTTTTCACGTCGATGCTGTTCAAGCCATCGGTAAGCTCCCCGTCTATCCAGAAGAATGGGGAATCAATTTTCTGAGTGCATCAGCCCACAAATTCCATGGACCAAAAGGTGTTGGCTTTCTCTATGCTGACAAGATGGATTTTGATAATTTTATGCACGGCGGTGATCAGGAAACCAAACATCGGGCAGGCACAGAAAATCTTGTCTCCATCATCGGAATGGCAACTGCACTTTCTGAAAGTTTTAATCATTTAGCGAAAAACCTTGAACATGCCCAGCTGTTAAAAGATACTCTGCTGGACGATTTATCAGATATAGATTTTTACCTAAACGAAAGTCAGCCCAGCCTGCCTTATGTTATCAATATTGGATTTCCAAATCACAAGAATGATCTCCTTTTACTCCAAATGGATTTAAATGGTTTTTCCATTTCAACTGGATCAGCTTGTACGGCTGGAGCTGTTCAGCCTAGTCATGTTTTGCAAGCCATGTATGGACAAGACTCTGAACGCTTAAATGAATCCATCCGAATCAGTGTCTCAGATCAGACCACCATCGAAGAAATTAAAGATTTTAGTAAAAAACTGAAAGAAATACTAGGAGGATAAGATGGCTTTTCAAACATCTGTAAGTCTACCAAACTGCGACTTCAACTACTCGCTTCATCCCAATGTTAAGAAATTTACGCTACGCGACAATACATTTGCTGAAACAAAGGTCGGTAATTATGAGCTTTCTCGCTTACTTGAAGCTGTTCCTAACAGCGGTAATGGCTTCCTGCTCAAAATCATCGTAAACAAAGACTTAACCGGATTCAAAATCAACATTACAGACAAATCTGGTTTAAGATTGGTTAATATTTTCAAATCTGAAGACCATCACATTATTCAGCAAAAGTTTTATTTCCTGATGGATAGCTTAGTTGAAAGACAAATTTTTGAAAAAACACCCCAATAAGCAAAATTCTCAAAATTTTGCTTTTTTCTATTCCGTTTAATTTCCTCATAAGTTAGCTTAATGTTTTACCTATCAAATTAGTTGCTTTTTTCACAAACTTTCTATAGAATAGAGATAGAAAGGTCGTGATTTTGTGACAACTGAAAAAAGTAATCCCATTCCCCGTGCTACAGCTAAGCGGCTCTCGCTCTACTATCGGATTTTTAAACGATTTAATTCGGAAAATATTGAAAAGGCCAATTCAAAACAAATCGCAGAAGCAATCGGTATTGACTCAGCCACCGTTCGACGAGATTTTTCTTATTTTGGTGAATTAGGTCGCAGAGGTTTTGGCTATGATGTCAAAAAGCTGATGAATTTTTTTGCCGATCTCTTAAATGACACCTCTATCACCAACGTTATGATTGTCGGGGTCGGAAATATGGGAAAAGCCCTTCTCCACTATCGTTTTCATGAACGAAATAAAATGAAAATCGTCATGGCCTTCGATACAGATGATCATCCTGATGTCGGTACAACCACCAGCGATGGTGTGCCAATTTACGGCATTTCAGAAATTAAAGAAAAAGTACAGTCAGGAGATGTACAAACAGCTATCCTAACTGTACCGAGTCTGAAAGCCCAGGAAGTCGCTTCTGTATTAGTCAAAGCAGGAATTAAGGGAATTCTCTGTTTTTCGCCTGTTCATCTCACCCTTCCAAAGGAAATTGTTGTTCAATACGTTGATTTAACAAGCGAATTACAAACCCTTCTTTACTTCATGAAAAAGAAGAAAAGTTGATGCTGGAGTGACACAGATTATTTCACAAGAAGACCACTTATTGGAATAACAGGAAACAAAAGAGTGATTTCCAATGTGCAATTTATTCAAATATCTTTATCCTGCTTCTGTGCTTAGCTTCGTTTCTCTCAGTGTGAAGTCATCTCCTATAGTTTACGTGCTAAAGGGGTTGATAACATTGAACCTCAACCGATGGGTGGCTATTTTTTCAGTGTTCCAAACATAGCTCCCCGAATCTCTGTTTAGAACAACTTGACTATATTTGATGATGCAGTTCATAAATTTTAGATCAAATCAGTTTCTTCACGGTAGCTATAATAATTATTTTTTGAGACAATTAAATGATCTAATAGAACCAAGCCCATCAGTTCGCATGCCTCCTTCATGTGTTTGGTGACCTCATCGTCATTTCTACTAGGCAAGGTCATTCCCGAAGGATGATTGTGCACAAGGATAATTGATGTCGCCAAATGTTTAAGAGCATAATGTAGAATCTCACGCGGCTCAGCGATACTTCGGGTTACCGTTCCCATAAAGATTGTCTGCTGATGGATAATCTGATTTTGACTATTAAGATAAATAGCAACCAAACATTCCTGCTTTTTATCTCCTAATTCGACCTGCATTTTTCGAGCCAGTTTTTGACTTCCAATAATTTGCTCCCTCTGCATCACTTCTGCTTTATTGATGCGGCACCCTAGCTCAATAATAGCCTGAAGCTCAACTGCTTTCACAGGGCCAATTCCTGAAATAGTCTGCAATTCTTGCAAAGTTAGATACTTTAAATCATTCAAACTAGAAATAGATGATAAAATCCTTTGAGAAACTTGAAAGACAGTTTCTTTTTTGCTACCCGTTCGTAAAAATATAGATAACAATTCCTGATTACTGAGTTTATCCGCTCCTTCCCTGATCAGCCTTTCACGCGGCATGATGCTAATGTCATCCTGAAATGAAATACGATACATAGAAACCTTATATTTATATTAGCGGGTAGCTTCCGCCAGTATAAACCCCTTCTTAATTATTTTATAGATTTGTTTTATACTTAGTTCAGCGCTGTGGATTAGTAAGTGTCACCAATCGCTTAGATGATTTCAAGGAGGCTCTAACCACAGCTCTTTGTTTCATTGGTAATGAGAATGATAACGCCCTGACGTTTTATCTCGTGTAAGGATACAAGGCAAAGAGTATGTGGAACAAACAACAGTCGCTAATATAACTTAGAAAGGAATCAGAAAGTTATGTTATATATCGGTATTGACATTGCCAAAAATAAACACGATTTAGCCTGTATCAATGAAAATGGAGAAATAATGATAGCTAACTTCAAATTTGCCAATTCTTACCAAGGATTTGTTCAGCTTAAGCTAAGGCTAGAACAGCTATCTCCTCTAACACAAGACATCCAGATAGCGCTTGAAAGCACAGGACACTATAACTACAATATTGTGACTTTTTTAAGAGAGTTAGGGTACAATGTATTTACTTACAACCCGCTCATTATCAAAGAATTTGCTAAATCACAATCTCTTAGAAAAACTAAGACAGACAGGAAAGATGCCCTTTTAATCGCTCGTAAGCTACGCTCCGACGTGACCCCTGAACGTTATCAAACAGATAGCATAGTAGACGAGTTAAAAGAGCTTACACGCTATCAAAATCGCTTAATCCAGTCACGATCTAAATGCAAGAATCTATATGTCAGATTACTTGATATTATATTCCCCGAACTTCATGCAATCGTTAGTAATCTTCACAATCAGTTCATCTATGACTTACTGACACACTACCCTTCTCCACAAAAAATAGCTCGCGTTCGGTTCTCATCTCTGCTTAAAATCAAACGATTAACTGCTGATAAAGCTCATCAGATACAAGAGGAGGCCAAGAAAACCATTGGTAAGGATTCTCCTGCTTTAGTCTTAGAATTAGGACAATTAATCGAAACTATTAAACATTACGATAAACAGATTAATCAAACTCAAGAAGAAATTAATCGCTTGATGAACGACTTAAACTCTCCTATCACATCTATTACAGGAATTGGAACTCGCTTTGGTGCTATTATTCTAGCCGAAATTAAGAATATTCATAACTTCAAGAATCCAAATCAGCTCCAAGCTTTCGCAGGGTTAGATCCTGCTATTTACCAATCAGGACAGATGGATAATACAGGTCATATGGTCAAACGAGGGTCATCTTATCTAAGGTATGCCCTAATACAGGCTGCTAAACTCATCTCGATTTACTCTCCGCATTTTAAAGCCTATTTAAAGCTGAAAATTAGTCAAGGAAAACACTACAATGTAGCTGTGACACATGTCGCTAAAAAATTAACTCGTATCATTTTCCATCTTCTTAAAACCAATCAACAATTTGATGAAACTAAACTAAGGTAAGGCGATAAAGTCACGAATTATTTTAAAAACTTGCTTTTAGCAGGTCTTTTTGCATGCAATCATTTTTCTAAATATCTGTAAAAAATAATTGATATTTTAAAAAATTATTCTTGACTTTTTACATAGAATGCCTCCTTATTTACTTATTCGAGATTTAACGAAAAAAGAACCCAAATAAATGAATTACATCCAAAAAGTTTGACAAAATATTTATCAATTGGGGTAGTTCATTTATTTAGGCTATTTTATTCTTAATTGCTAAATCTTATCATATTTATCGCTTGCTGTTGTAACAGCCTCTCTAACGGATTTTGACCATTCTCCCTTAATGGCACTATCTAAAGTATCATTAATTCCATTAATCACCGACTTTCCCTCCTTTGCAATTCTACTAATTGCTCTCTTAGATTTGGACTTAATCGCATCTCGATTACTAAGGGCATGTGGAGCATAAATATTGGTTATCAGAGATTTTTCAATCTGTTTTTGAATAGCAAATAGGCGAGTTCCTAAATCATCGTAGCTTCCTACAGTAAATACACCTGTAATATCCTCAGTTAATGTTGTTGTCATTTTATCATCACTTTCTTTTACTCTCTAGTTTAATTATTGTCATTTGCAGCTATTCTCCTACGCAGATAAGCCGCCTCTAACTCATCGTCTAGATATCTCCTTTCTCGTTGGAAATCATCATTCTCTTTTAAAAATTCTAGTTCTAATTTTTTTTGCGCCCTCATTAAGGCATCTTCCGATAACATTTGATAAGATTCCATCTCTCTATTAAGAATCCCATAAAAATCCTGATCAGCATCTGTAGTTCTCAAATAATGCAAAGTTTCTTCGTACTTCTCATCAAGAATATTTTGTATGGCACGACGTGCAGTTTGAAAATAATCATTTCTTTCCTCAAATTCTTGCAACTTTTCTCGATGGTGCTCTTCCAATTCTTCTAATTCTTTAGTTTTCTTTTCGACTTCACGTTATGCTAATTCAAATTTCTCCATTGATTGAATTCCCCTGCCAAAGATATATCCTCTTCAAGTTTTTTGTTTATACCAGATGCAATTTTATCTTTCAATTTAGTCATTTTATCTAATATTTGGCTCGCTTTGTTGAGCTTATTTTGTAGAGAGCTTTCTACATTTTCAACCACACTAGTATACGTGACACCACCAGCTTCAAAAGCCGACCTAATCTCATCAGGACTAAGACTACTGACCATAAACGGAGACTTGGTCGTTTCAA
>ERZ773099.1423-NODE-1423-length-17725-cov-22.220543_pt1 | contig 17725 bp, 25 predicted proteins | sample MGYA00511120_ERZ773099 | MGnify/ENA primary metagenome ERZ773099 (study PRJEB29015, sample SAMEA2738012) | human oral metagenome | biome: human oral; feature: human-associated habitat; material: dental | place: China | collected 2104 ...
GGGTAGACTATAGGTACAGCAAGGGAGAAAAGCTCCCGGAACTGGAAAGGAAAACAGAAATGGAAATCCGCATCGTCGAAGATGACAAGCTCTACACCGACCCGGCCGAGTGGCTCGCCCACTCCTGCGGAGTCTCCCGGATCGTCGCCGAGCTTGCCCTGGAAGAGTACCCCTGCGAGACCGAAGCCGAGCTCCGCAACCTCGCCCTGGACCTGCTCTACTGACACCCTGTCCCGGCCCCTCCGGGGGCCGGGGCCCCACCCGGAAAGGACACCCCTGGACATGCCTGAATACCATCCCGAGCTCACGCCGGGCGCCTACGATCGGATCGCCCGAGACGTCCGCCACGCAGCCTCCCAGGGCTACGAGGGCACCTGCTACTACGACCGCGAGGGCTACCTGGTCGGCACCCGCGAAGCCGCCGCCTACAGCGTGGACCTGCACCACGGAGGCCGGCACACCGCGATCCGGCACCTGCCCGGCGGCCACGTCGCCACCGTCCGGGGCCTCGCCTGGCCCCGCTGGCCCCGCCCCCAGTACTACCGCACAACCACCGAAAGGACACGATAATGGAATACTCCGAGAGAATCCTGATCCGCGACTTCGTCCTGGACTACCTGATCGAGGACGGAGGCGTCATAGAGGCCGAAGCCGACCGCGTCCAGGAGGCGCTCGAGGCCGGCTTGGAGGGAGACTCCGCATGGTGGGACCCCGAGGCCCCCCTCGCGCCGATCGATGCCTTCACCGGCGCCCCGATCCCCCCGGGCGCCCCGGACACCCGCCTCCTGACACTGCTCTTCCGCGTCTTCGACCCCATCGCCCACTGCGAGTACACGTGCGACCTGACACTCTGGTACGAGCGCATCGCGCAGGATTCGGCGGCGTAAATATGAGCCTGTTCAAGGTTAACAATCCTCAAGACCGCACCGGCGGCGAGATATTCGCCGCCCACTGCGTCTCCTACATCCACCACCTGGAACGCGAACTCGGGCACCGGTACATCTCCATCGGCGCCGCCGACGGGACACCGATCGCGCTCTACTCCCCGGCGCAGCTGACCGCAGCCGGAGGCGCCCAGCACGTGCCAGGCGCCCGGTTCGTCTGCGACCTGCGCTACCTCGCCGAAAACCTCCCTGCCCCCGGGCAGGCCGGGTTCTTCGACGCCTGCACCGCCATCTACGACCTGACACTGGAAAGGCACATCAAATGACTAAGAAAATCCTCACCGGCGCAGCGCTCCGCGACTGGGACACGCCCGAGACGAAGGCCGTCTACTGGTCCGGCGCCTGCTACGCCATCATAGCGGCCACCGACCTGTACGGCTGCAAAAGAGGGGCCATCCGCGACACCATCGTGAAAGCCCACACGGAGGCCTACGATCGTCTCTACGCCGACGGCCGCCGAGCCGGCGCCAGCCTGGATTGCGACTGGGATCGGCTCTCTCCCGAGCAGCGGGCATGGTATTCGATGGGCGCCGCCGACGCCCTGACCGACGTCCTGGACGCCCTCCCGGACTTCGTGATCGACCACTGCCCCACCGGCTTCCGGACCCTGCGGAGGGCCCGCCAGGCCTGGATCGACAAAAACCAGAGGATCGCGGACAATTTCGCACGAAAGGCAGGATTGCTGAGATGACCAAGCCGACTCCGACGCCGGCGATGGTGGCGCTGCTCGGCCTGGCATGGGTCGCGTTCATCGCCGTCGCCGTCACCACCGCCTCCACGCCGTGGAGGATCGTCCTGACCATCACCGCGAGCCTCTACGGGTACGCCTACGGGTGGACCCTCCGGGACTCCGAGACCGACGGGGGGCGGTGACCATGGCGTCCGAGCACGTAGAACAGCTACAAACCTGCGTCCGCGCCCTCAGCGCGATGGGCCTGACCTACGCCGATATCTCCGAGATAGAGGGCGTCTCCCGAGACACCATCAACACCTGGGGGAAAGGCACGTCCCGCGCCCACGGGGCGGCCCCGATCGCGAAGATCGGCAGGACGGCCAGGGTCGTGCACCGGATGACGGTCACCCTCGCCGATATCGGCCGCCGCTACGCCCGTGGCGGAGCCGCGAGGGTGACGGTCCGGAGGGTATGCACCACGCCCGCCTGGGCGCTCCGGCTGACCCTCGCCGCCGCCCAGGGCTGGATTGTCCGGGAGGCGTTGATGCCGCCGGCCGACGGGGAGTACTACCAGGGCCTCCATCCGACGCCGACGATCGAAACCAGGCCGGCAGGCACCTATCCGGGAAGCTTGATAGCCTACCAGCCGAAGCGCGGCGTGTGGCCCGTCGGCGCGGACTTCAAAATGTCCCCTCAGCTGAGGCTCCCGAGCGGATATAGGCACATAGTGGTAGACGTGCCCAACCTGCTCTTGTGGGCGAAGTTCAGCAACAACCTGCCGCCGAGTGACTACCCGTGGCGGCCCGACACGACCGGAGAATGATAGATAGGAGGTGAGACCATGAGTTGGAGTTATCTCGGATGGCTTCTCGGCGGCATGTTCCGCTGCCACATGGATGACGGCTGGCCCTGCTAGAAGCCGATAGGTGCCAGAGGGCCCCGGACTTACACGGTCCGGGGCCCTTCTTCGTTTTGACGGCGCCATCCGGAACGGTGTACACTGTGCATATGGAAACCCATGACCATGGCGTCGCCCAGATGGATGCCTATAGAAAACCATCTCTCATCGTCTCCCCCGACCAGCTGGTCGCCTACCGGTATATGGCGGCGACGGCGTGGGAGAGACTCCGCCAGGAAGGCCGCCGCCAGGGCCTGGTGTGGTTCGACCCGGCGTACCGGGTTGTCCCCGACGCCCAAAGGCACCACGGCCCGTACAGCGCCCAGCTGATCACCGTCGCCATCGGCGTCGTTCACGATAGCTCCTACTCCTACAACGGCTGGCGGGTAGAACACGTCGCTGACGGCCGTATGCAGGTCTCCGTCCAACTCCCGGAGGGGCCGGGCGGGTTTCCGGCCGTGTGGATATCGGATTTCGACGCCGCCACAGGGCCCTCCGAGAATAACCCCTACCACTGCGAGGCTGTAGACTGGCACAGTCCGCTCAGGAAAGGAATGAGAAAATGAGTAAGACGAAGTCGCCGAGGCGCCATGAGGGCATGAATGCTAGGGCGCCGCTGACGTCGCTGACCCGCTCCCACGCCCAGCGCGGCTGGGGGGGGTTCGATCGGTGCATGACCTACGCGATGCAGGGTCTGGCCGTCTGCCTGCCCTCGAAATCTGCGGAGGGCCGCACCACCGCCTACCAGGTCGCCATCGCGTCCCATATCACCGACCGGTGGGCCAGGGAGGGCCTCAAGCGCCTCGAAAAAGCGGGCCTGATCGCCTGGGAGCGCGGTGGGATCGGTCCCGACGGCTGCCCCCGCCCCTCGTGGATCCGCGTAGACAAGAAGGCATATTTGGCGTGGATCAATCTGCGCGAGTGGGTCAAGCGTAAGAAGGACGCCGCCGTCGCCCGCTACCGGGCCTACCGGGAGCGGGTCTCCAAGATCGAGCACGCCCCCCAGCCGCCCGAGCCGTCGGAGGCACCCCAGGAAGCATCCGCGGCTCCGTCTCCGGCGGCGCGCGCGGCGTTCGTGCCGCCCGAGCAGAAGGTCGCGAGGCCGTGCGACGCGGTCTACACGCCCGAGCAGGTCTCCGAGATGAAAGACCGGATCCTCAGCCGGGGCTACGACGCCGACCGAGTATCGCGGATGATGGAGCGGCCCGTCCCCGGCTGGTGCGGCTGGGTGCTGGCCAGTGAGTTCGACGCCGAGTACCCCGGCGCCGACTGCCAGGAAATCCGGGATCCCGAAGGTCGCCTGCTCAAACGCTTCGCGCAGTGACAGTCTGACAATCCATCTGGGCGTCCGCAGCCGCCCGGCCCCATAGCCGAATACCGTCATGCAAGCCCCCGCCAGGCGGTAGGGGGCATTAGTCGTGCCCAGGGTAGAATCAGGGCATGGAATCACACTCGAACCTCATCCCGCTCAGGCCCTCGGCGGCCGCTCGGGAAGCCGCGCTGCGCATCATCTCCCATCTCCACACGGCCGCCTGGGGCGTCGTGGACCTACGCCGCTCCATCGCCCGCGCCCTGCCCGACGACGAAGCCCTGACGTCCGCCTGTGAGGCGCTCCTAGATGTGCTGGCGGCGGCCGACGCGGAGGCCTCCCACGCCTACAACCACGGCGTGCTAGGCGCGTGCCCGCAGGGATTCTGGGCTGCTCCCATGCGGAACGTCGATCCTCACGGCACAGTGTTCCGCATGGACGGGGAGGATGGAGACGGGCCTGAGCATCCCGGCGCCCCGGATAAGCCCCGGAATGACACCGATACGCTCTTCTGACCATGCGGAACACTATAAGCACTGCCCCCATTTCGAGGCGACGGCACAGTGTTCCGCATGGACAATCCAGGGGTTTGCCCCGGAGCGCCGGCCCAGACTGGGAGACGCCCATGCGGAACGGAGTGCTAGCCATATCATCTCCCTAAGGGAGAGAGTCTCCATAAGGGAGACTCTCTCTCCCTTAGATGAACCCTCTACATTTAAAGGAAAGCGAAAAGGGGGAGGGCGATCGGGAGGGTCCGCCCGCCGCGATGCGGCGGACCCTCCGCCCGCCCCCTTGGGGAGACGGGCTATCGCCTACTCGGGTGGTCCCGGTTCCCGGACCAGACCCCGGTTGTGGAGACGGGGGGTCTGTCCGACCCCGGGGTATCTCCGACCGGGGGTATCCGGGTTGCGGGGGTTGCTCGGACGGGGTACACTCAGAGACATGAGCAGAGGACGACGCTGGCGAGGCCGGAATCGGAAGCAGCTGCGGCAGATGATCACCGACACCTACGGCTGGCGCTGCTCCATCTGCCACACGATGATCAACCCCAACGCGACACGACTGCGAGACCGACTGAGTATCGACCATGTGCTGCCCGTCAGCCGCGGCGGCACAGACACGATCGAGAACCTAAGGCCCGCCCACTACGGCTGCAATGCCGCTCGAGGCGACGGCTCTCGCACCGTCCGACGCCGACCGACCGAAATCGGAACCGCATTTTTTCCAACGGGCCCCGGCCGGGACCCCGCCCCCACTTTCCATTTCCCCCCAAATCGTTTAAAATTCGGAAAAAACGGCGAAAAGGAGTGAAAATGCCATTATTCGATCTTGAGGTCAGGGACGAATCGCCGATCCACGACGCCGTCAAGGACTTGATCGAGGATCTTGAGGGGGAGGACCTGCTCGATTACCGCACGAAGCTCTTGACCGTCGTCATGCTGTCCACGGCGAAAGCCCTGGACCGTGGCCTGTGCGCCGCGAAGGTCAGCGTGGCCACGACCCAGCTCGCCAGGCAGCTCCTGGACGGGATCGAGATGCTGCCGAAGCCTCCGGCGAAGACCGGCTCGGTGTTCGACACGCTGCAGACCGTCATCGAAGCCGTCACGGCCCGATCGATGGGACTCTGACCGTGTCCGTCCAGCTGCCCGACGGCCTGACCGCCGCCTACGCCACACTCCGGGACCCGGACCGGCCCAGCCTCGGCCCCGTGGTCGCCGAAGTCTCCGAGCGGGTCCGTGGTCGCCGGCTGATGCCGTGGCAGCGGTACGTCGCCGACGTCGCCTGCGAGCTGGACCCCGAGCATCCCGGCGAGTGGTGGTATCACACGGTGATGGTCTCCGTGCCCCGCCAGGCCGGCAAGTCCGACCTGGTCGGCGCCATCCACCTCCACCGCATGTTGGCTTTCGCCGATCACCGGGCCGTGATGACGGCGCAGACCGGGAAAGACGCCGGCAAGCGGTGGAGATCCTACGTGGACGATATCCCGGCCGTGGAGGACTCCGGCGTCGAAGTGCTACGGGGCAAAGGCGCCGAGCGGCTCACCTACGCGCCGACCGGCGCCTATCTCGAACCGTATCCGCCGACGGACTCCGCGATCCACGGCGACGCGATCGACCTGGAATCCGCCGACGAATGCTGGGCGTACACGCCCGAGCAGGGCACCGCGATCGACGCCGCCGTCAAACCAGCTCAGGCCACTCGGCGGCTCGCCCAGTCCTGGCGACTGTCCACCCGCGGATCGGAGGCGACGTCGGGCGGATGGTGGGATGAGAAACTCGCCCACGGCCGGGCCGCCACCAAGGATCCCGGCGCCCGTGTGGCGTTCTTCGAGTTCTCCGCCGACCCGGACCTGGCCGAGCGGGACCCGTACGGCGACGCCACCCTCGCCTACCATCCCGCCATCGGCTACACCCAGTCCCTCCGGCGTCTCCGGGCGCTCGGCGACGGACTCCCCCTCGCAGAGTGGCGCCGTGCATTCCTCAACCTCCCCACCGCCGGAGACGATAAGGCAGCCTTCGACGTCGCCATGTGGACCGCCAGGGCGATCCCCGAGGACGATCCCGCCGCCCAGCACCGGCGTCCCGGCGACACCGTCATCGCCTACGACGCCTCCCGAGACGGGACCGGCGCCACCATCGCCGCGGCCTGGCTGGACGACGACGGAGACCCCGTCACCGTCATCGCCTGGTCCGGCAACGACGTCCGCGAGCTCGAACCCCGCCTCAGGTACCTGTGGGCGGACGGGTACCGGAGGATCGTCGCCGACCCGACCGGCCCCACCCGGCTCATCGCCGAGACCCTCGCCGCCGACGGCATCGGCCAGACCGGCGCCTACAGCGACTACCAAGACGCCTGCCAGGCCCTGATCGACCGGTCACGGGACGGCACCGTCTCCCACGTCCAGGCCGGCTGCGTCATCTCCGCGATCGACGCCGCCCGGCTCCGCGTCACCAACCGCGGCGTCGATTTCGACGCCGCCAAATCCGACGGCCCGATCGACGCCCTCCGCGCCACCGCCCTCGCCGTGTGGGCCGCCGGGAAATACCTATCCAAACCCGTCCTGCAGATATGGTAGGGTGATCCACGTGGCACGAAACCCATTCGCATCCCTCGCCCGGGCGGTGACCGGCCGGCAGGCGCCGCCCCGGCTGCAGCGCGTCGAAAACGGGATCACCATCCGCCGTGACGCCGGCGAAGACCCTCGGGTCCTGGACTCCGTCTACCGGGCCCTCGCCATCCTAGAAGGATCCATTTCCCAGCTCACCCTGGACCGGTACTCCCGTACTCTCGGACGCCCCCGCGGCTCCGCCACGGGCATGATCCAGCGGATCCTGCCGGCCGGCCAGACCCTGCCGGGATTCCTCGGCGAGATAACCCAGTCCCTCGCCCAGACCGGCAACGCCTGGCTCCGCGTCCCCGACGGCCCCGGACCGGTCCGGGTCCTGGACCCATCACGGTGCTCCGCCCGGATCGACGTCGCCACCGGCGTCAAAACCATCACCTACGACTCCCTGACCGTCTCCGACGTCCGCCAGCTGCAGCTCACCCACGTGCCCGGCGAGCCGCTCGGCCAGGGCCCGATCCAGGCGTGGGCCGACGGACTCCGCGGCGCCATAGACGCCCACCAATACGCCGCCCAGTGGACCAAGCGCGGCGGCCGCCCCACCGGTATCCTCACCACCGACCAGACTCTCTCCGCCGACATGGCGAAAGAGTGGAAAGACGCCGCCAACAAGACGATGACGCCGGAGGGCGGCGTCGCAGTGCTCGGCTCCGGCCTCACCTACAAGCAATGCTATTTGACGCCGGCCGAACTACAGCTCCTAGACGTCCGCAAAGTGAACGTCATCTCGGTAGCCAGGATCTTCGGGATCCCGGCCCGGCTCATGCTCACATCCGGCGACGGCGACTCCAAAACCTACGCCAACATGGAGCAAGAGTCGATTCTGTTCGTCAGGCACACGCTGATGCCGTACATGAGGGAAATCGAAGCCGCCCTGAGCGAGCTGCTCCCCGACGACGTGAGATTCAACGTTGATGGATTCCTCAGGCCGGACACCACCACCCGGTACGCCGCCCACAAAGTCGCAATCGAAGCCGGATTCCTCACGATCAACGAAGTCCGTGCCATCGAAGGCCTCAACCCACTAACCGAAACCCAGAAAGACGAAGATAAGGAAGAAGGTAACGCCGATGACGAAGACCGAGCACCCGGCAGCGACCCTGAACCGGATCCGGAGGCGTAACGCCCCCCTCACCAGCCGTCTCGCCGACGCCGGGACCGGCGGCGGCTGGGAGATAACCGCCCGGGCCGTCCCCCTGGACACGCCCACCGAGATATTCCCGGGTTTCGTTGAGACCATCCGCCCCGGCGCCCTCAACCCGCGGGAAGGCGGCGTCAAGCTCTTCTCCGAGCACCGCAACGTCATCGGCGTCGTCACCGACACCCGCGAAGAAGACGGCGCCCTCATGATCGACGCCCGCATCTCCGACACCCAGATCGGCCGGGACGTCCGCCAGCTCATCGCCGACGGCGCCCTCACACAAATGTCGATTGGATTCATGCCGGACTCCGGCGGCCAGACCGTCACCCACACCGAGGACGGGATCGACGTGACCGTCACCCGCGCCACCCTCTACGAAGTCTCCGTGGTCCCTTTCCCGGCCTACGAAGACACCGCAATCACCGACCAGCGCTCCGCCACTATCGAAAGGGAGAAAATGGCAGAAACCGCCGCTATCGACAAGTTGGATGACGCGATCGGCGGCATCTCCGCCGACGTCCGCGCCCTCCGCGACCGGATCGACCGAGTGGAGACCGCTCAGGTCACCGAGCCGCATCCCCTCGCCCAGTACAGGTCCTACGGGGACTACATCAAGAACGCCCCCGACGGTATGGCCTTCCGCGACGTCACCGTCACCAAGGTCGGCCAGTCCGCGCAGCCGCCCGCCTGGCTCGGACGCCTCCAAGCCAAGATGGAAGCCAAGAAACGCGTCACCAACGCCCTGGCCTACACGCACGACGTCCCGATGCAGGGCCAGACCGTCCAGTACTCCGTCTACAAGGAAGACTCCCTGACAGTCGCCGAGTACACGGAAGGCACCCAGGTGCCGACCGGTAGCCTCACCGACGAGCTGAAGACCGCGAAAGTCACCTCGTTCGCGGGCGGCACGTCCCTCACCCGAGCCACCATCAACCGGGCCGACCCGGCGTTCCTGGACGATATCGGGCAGCGACTCGCCATCAAACACGCCAAAGCCTTCGAAATGTGGAACGTACAGTTCGTCCGTGAGCAGATCGTCGCCGCGGCGGCCAAGCACTCCGTCGGCGGCACCACGAAAGCCAGCGAAATCACGGCGACGTCGCTGCGCAACGTCATCATCGATGCCCAGAAAGCCTACGATGACTCCGACCAGTATTCGATCGATGGACTTTTCCTGACGTGGGACCTGATCAAGGTGGTCGCCGCGCTCGGCGAAGAGAAGCGCCTGCTCCGCTGGGTCGGCTCCGACACGGCCGTCGCCAACGAAGGCAAGATCGACCCGACCAAGCCCATCTCCCTGAACCTGTACGGTGTGCCCGTCACGCCGATCCCCGGCGAGACCCTCGCCTGCTTCTACGACAAGCGGGCGATCGTCGTCCGCGACGACGGGGAGGCGCCGCTCCGGCTGCAGCAAGACCAGGTACTGGACCTGCGCCGCGACACCGCGATCTACAGCGAGTGCGTCCACTACTGCCCGTTCCCCGGCGCCCTCCTGCCCTGGACGTTCAAGCAGGGCTGACGCGTGGCGTTCACCGTCGATCTTGAGAAACTCCGGCTGGTCCTCACCCGCGAGCTGCACCTCGCGGGTGGGGCCTCCACCCTGGAACCCACGGATATCGCGGAGATGATCGACACCGCCGTCCAGATGGTCCAGTCCTACGTCGGCGCCTCCGAGCTACCCGACAAGATAGCCCACCGGGCCGTCCTCGAAGTCGCCCGCGAACTCAACACCCGCATGCTGAGTCCCGGAGGCGTGTTCTCCGCGTTCGCGGACGCCGGCAGCCCGGTACGGCTCGCCAGGGACCCGCTCCGCGCCGTCTACCCCATGCTCGCTCCCTACGTCAGGCCAGGACTCGCATGACCGAAATACCCACCATCGCCGACTGCCGCGCCGAAATCCAGGAAGGCCTGGTCGGCATCCTCGGACACGCTTTCGGCACCGAGCTGACCGACGTCCGCTCCTACCTGCCGCAGACCCCACCGCCGGCCACCGCCTGGATCGAGCTCATGGGCGTCGAAGCCGGCGACAACCAGGGCCTGCCATACGCCCAAGCCCGCGCCACATGGCGGGTCACCGTCACTGCCCGACCCGGCATGGCCGTCGCCGACGCCACCGCCTGGCTGGACCGGGTCGCCCAGGTCATGCTGTCCCTGGACGTCGGCGGGATCAGCATCAGCGAGTACGTCGCCATCTCCGGCGACGCCCTCGCCTCACCGCTGCCCGCCGTCCGCATCACCATCAAAACCATCATCACACGAAAGGCCAAGTAAATCATGGCTATACAGCGCCTTCGGGGATCCAAGCTGGTCCTCAAAATCGACAATGTAGACTACGCCGCCGAAATCTCCGAGTGGAAGTTCCCGAAAGAAGAGACCAAGGATGCGGGAACGAAGACATTCGGCGACGTCATGAAAGGCTCCGTCGGCAAGGCTACCCTTGAAGTCACGATCGTCCAGTCTACGAGCGCCGAAGCCCTGCTCATGAAGGTTTTCGACAACCCCGGCAAAGATAATGTGCCTTTCACGCTGGCTCCGCACGCCAACGATACGCCCACCGTGGACGAACCCCACTGGGTCGGAACGCTCGCTTTCCCGAAGCTCCGCCCGGCGATCGGCATCAAAGCCGGCGACGACGACAGCACGACCGAAATCGAGTTCACGATCCGCAACCGCGAAAAGAAAACCCAAGCGTAATCAGGGGGCCTTGAATGCATGACGGCGTCTACTCCGTGGGCGACGGAGTCACCATGCGCATCCAGGGGGCAGACAGAGCGATGCGGGCCCTCGCCCGGGCCGGCGCCGAAACGAGCGACATGAAGGAACTCATGCATTCACTCGGCGAGCTCGTGGTCCGCACCGCCAAACCCCTCGCCCCGCACAAGACCGGGCGCCTCGCGGGATCGATCCGCGCCGGCCGCGGCAAAACCAAGAGCGTGGTCTACGCCGGCCGGAAAAGCATCCCGTACGCCGGCGTCCAACACTACGGATGGCCACGCCACCATATCCATCCACATCCTTTCCTGGTGCAAGCCCTGGAAGCCCGCAACCAGGACATCGTCAAGCACCTACTCAAAGGCCTCGCCGAGATATGCGACAAGCTCGGCCTGGACAACAACATCGGAGGAACCCTCTAATGGAACCCAACACTGACGCCCAAAGCGAGGCGTTCTCGGCCTTCGCGGAATCCCTCACCATCGGGGAGCAGGTCATGTACACGACCATCACCGGCGCCGGCCTGGACGCCGACCCCGACCCCGGCCTCATGATGCGGGCCCTCGCCACCATCGCCCTGCAGCGCCTCGCCAAGCCCGGAGACCCAGCCATTACCCCGTCCGTCGCCGACGGCCTCACCATGGCCGACGCCCTGGACGTCATCGAAGCCGCCTCCCACACGGAGCCGCCCCGCGACGCCGCCCTCACCGGGATCCTCGCCAGAATCCGCCCCCACGCACCCAGCCAGCAAGCGGCGATCGAGGCGACGGCCCCGTTTCGTGAGACAGATGGCGGCCATGGTCGCGTCGGGCATCATCACGTCTCCCTGTGAATACTGGGGGCTGACCAGGATGGAGACCGCGGCGCTCATCCGCGAGTGGAACCGCCGCCAGAGAACATGAAAAGGCCCCCCGAGCCTGAGGGAGAGAGAAGCGGAGAACAAACTCAGGCCCGGGGGGCGTCCCCCAATGTCAGGAAAGGAACGAACCATCTGACAGAAGGGAGTCTACAGGATGGCCGGCAAGCAATCAATCAAAATCAGTGTGACAGCCGACACGAAAAAGTTCCGGTCGGAGATGGGCAAGATCGGGCAGGCCGAGGGCGGCGTCGGCAAGCTCAAGCAGTCCATGTCCGCGCTCGGCATCGGCATGAAAGGCCTCGCGGCCGGCGCCATAGGATTCGGCGCAACCGCGGCTTTCGCCATCGGCAAGCAAGCCGTGGGCGCCGCCAGCAACCTGCAACAGTCAATGGGCGCCGTGGACGACGTTTTCAAGTCATCCGCCAAGCAGGTCCACGCCTACGCACAGAAAGCGGCCGACGCCGTCGGACTCTCCCGAAACCAGTACAATGAAATGGCGACCCTGATCGGCACCCAGCTGAAAAACGGCGGCACCGCAGCCAACCAACTCGCCGACCAGGCCAACAAAGTCATCAAAATAGGCGCGGACCTGTCCGCACAGTTCGGTGGCAACACGAAAGACGCCGTAGACGCACTCTCAGCAGCCCTCAAAGGGGAACGGGATCCGATCGAGAAATACGGCATCTCCCTCACTCAGAACGCAATCGACGCCGAAGCCGCAGCCCTCGGCTACAAAAAGGTCAACGGGCAACTAACCACACAGGCCACACAAGCAGCCACCCTGTCCCTGATTCAAAAGCAATCCGCGGATTCGACCGGCAAATTCGCCCGAGAAACAGACACACTCGCACACAAACAGCAAGTGCTCTCTGCGAAGTGGGAGGACGCCAAAGCCAAGCTAGGCAACATGCTCCTGCCCATCGTAACCAAGGTGACGGGTTTCATCGCCGACCATATCGTCCCGCTCATCGGCAAGCTCCCCGGCCTCCTCGCCGGCCTCGGCCGCGTCATAGGCGGCGTCTTCGTCGGCGCCTGGCGGCTCCTCGTCAACGTCGTCAAAGCCGCCGCGTCCGCCCTGAAGATCGCGTGGGAGGCCATCAAATTGGTTTTCCAGCTCGGCGTCACGGCCGTCTCCGCTGTCATGTCCGGTCTCGCCACCGTCGTAGGCTGGGCCTGGGATGGCATCAAGCTGGTCTTCACGGGCGCCGTCGCCATCGTCAAAGCCACCTGGGAAGGCTTCATCGCCCTCCTGAAGGGCGGGGCCGCCGTCATCGGCGCAGTCTTCACCGGGATCGCGACCGTCGCCGGCTGGGTGTGGGCGGGGATCAAGGCCGTCATCTCCGGCGCCGGCGCCGTCATCAGCGCAGTCTTCTCCGGCATCCGGACCGCCGCCGGCTGGCTCGGCTCAGCCTTCCAGGGCCTACTCGGCGTCATCAAATCCATCTGGAACGGAATCAAATCCGTCATCGGCGCCGCCGCCCACCAAATCAAAATCACATTCCAAACCATCATCGGCAGCATAAGGATGGTCATCGGCTGGTTCGGCAAGCTACTCTCCAAAGTGTGGGGCGTGATAGGCCAAATAGCATCCTCCGTCTGGAACGGGATCACCAAAGTCGTAGGCTGGGTAGCCGAAATTCCCGGCAAAATAGTGAAGGCTTTCGGCAACGCAGGCAAAATCCTGTGGAACGTCGGCAAGAAAATCATTGGAGGCCTATGGGACGGCCTCAAATCCGGTTTCAGCATGGTGAAAGACGGCCTCAGCTGGCTAACCAAGAAACTCACGTCGTGGAAGGGCCCGGAGGCGGTGGACCGCACCCTCCTGCGCGGCGCCGGCCAGCTCATCATCCAGGGCCTCGTGGACGGGATGGCGTCCCGGTACGGCGCCGTCCGAGCCTCCCTCCAAAGCCTGACCCGCGGCATGCCGGGCATGATCGACGGGCAGGCCCTCGCCGGCGTCCCCGCCGGCATGCCCCTCCCCGCCGTCGCAGCGGGGGTTCCACGTGAAACACGGCCCGTCAACATCACCGTCCAGACCCTCACCGCCGACGCCCGCTCCGGCCAGGCCGTCGTAGACGCCATCCGCGACTACGAGCGCGCCACCGGCCGGCACCTGGTAGGATAGGAGGCACCATGCACGTCTACCCGCCCGTCTCTAGGTTTGATTTCGCGCCCAAGCACTGGCGCCAGCGCTCCGGCGACCAGTGGTCCCAGGACCGCGTGCGGGTCTTCGTCCCCGACGCCCAGCGGCACGACCCGAAGGGCGATTTCACGTTCAAGGCCGACTCCAAGGATCTGGTCACGATCGACCTGCCGCCCATCCCCGCATCCTGGGCGCCGGCCGTCACCGTCACCATCAAATGCCCGGCCGTCACGGGCGCCACCGCCCGGATCGGGATCCAGGGCACGGTGCGCACCCAGACCATGGACGGCACCGACCGCGCCTGGCTCTCCTACAATCCCCGCTATCTGCAGCGGCTCACCATACAGACCCCCGAGGTATGCGACGGTCAGGAATGCGAGTTGCACGTGGAGCATGAGCTGGAAATCCCGGGTGGCGCCATGGCGGCGACGGGCCCGGAGGCCTACGCGCTCATGGCCCAGCTCCCCGATCCCGCCACCGCAGACCAGCGCCTCGGCAAGATCGTCCTCGGCTCTACGACGCTGCCCGACCCCAACCGCAAGGTCGGCGATTGGGACACGCTCGGCAATATCCGGCTCGGGCAGTACACGCTCCCGCCCTCCGACGCCGACCTGATATGGGTGAACATGCTCGAACATGGTGTCACGGTCACGACCGAGCGCGGCATGGACTACGACGGCATCACCTCCAGCTATAAAATCGGCACCATGAAAGCCATCTACCGGGACGCCTATGACCCTCGGGTCGCCAAGATCCATAGGGGCCGCAGGACCATCCTCGTGCACATCCCGTCCGCGACGCCGATCTTCACGGGCACCGTCGATACGGTCGTGTCCCACTACCAGCCCGACGGCACCTACACCACCGAGATAACTTCCGTGGACTCCACCGCCAAACTCGCCGCCAAAACCAGCGCGGGACCGCTGTCGGAGGGGTGGGTGTGGACGGCGAACGGGATCGGCGAGGTGACCGGGCCCAACGGGATATCGTGGCACACCACCCTCAAGTCTGACAATGGGTGGTCCAGGTTGGGCGTCCACCGGGCGCCCTACACGGAGCGGTCCCTCGCCCAGTGGCTGGACATCATCACCGCCACCGGCTGCAGGCCGTGGTTCATCGATTCGCGCGGTTGGCTGGCGTTCGCCTGGTCCCCGCCCGACAACCTGCCCTCCGGCTACCTGATCGACGCCGGCGGCGTCACCGAATACAAATCCGGGACGGTCTATCCGCAGACCACGGAGGCCTCGGTCGACTATGACGCGTCCTCCGCCATCTCCCGGCTCGATATCACCACCGACCACGTAGACCAAGAATGGGACCAGAACCAAAAGAAATGGAAAGACAAGGGCACCCTGAGCCAGCAAAAGACCACGGTGTATGAGCGGACGATCGAAGCCGAGTTCGGGGAACGCAAAAAACAAGTGAGCATCTCCGTCAACACATTTGAATTCCTGCACAACCAAAACACATGGGCTGCCCGCACCGTGGGCACACTGGCCAAGAAGCTCTACTACAACTACCCGTCGGCGTGGGTCTCGTCCGTCACGCTGCCGGCCTGGCACGAGGCCGACCCGGCAGTCGCCCACCCGTACCGGGTCCACGGCGACGCCATGGTCACCGTCGGGCGCACCGCCCAGCTGGACCTGACCGACATAGTCATGGTCTCCACTATCCAGGATATCTACCCCTGCCACATCAAGGGAATCAAATGGTCTCTGGATACCACGGCCGTCAAGACCGTGCTCGAACTACAGAAACCTATCCCATACGAATACGTGCCGGCATGGCTGGAAGCCATCCGGTGGAAAGGAAGAGACTGAGGTGTATAATTTCACCGACGGCGAACTCCTGACGGCGAAGAAACTCAATGATACGTTCTTGGAGTGCCGTACCGAAGCCATCGACAACTCTCTCGTGGCGTCGCATACCAACGGCACCTCCATCTCGGGGACCGCGGCTGCGGCCTACTGGAAGAAGTGCCGGATCGTCACGGGTATAGTTTTCGCCTACCCGACGTCGATCCAGGACGGTTTCACCTACATGCCCGAAGCGGGCTTTCCTGTGACTTTCCAGGAAGGCGTGTGCTCTATCACCTGCACGCCGCTGTCCGGCATCAACAACGCTCAATATCAATGCCAGCCGCCGCCCGGCCCCCTCGAAATCGACTCACTCTCCACCGAGAAATTCCGGGCGCGTTTCCGCGGCAGCGGAGGCAACGTGCCGTATGCTTTCATGTGGACCGCAATAGGATACTAAAGAAAGGCACCACCAATATGGCTTGGTATCCCGGGGCCAACCACTGGCCCCTCAACGCCGAGACGTCGGACCGGTCGCATACGCCGGTGCGGATGACCCTCCACACTGCCGTCTCCGGCGCCCAGAACCTCTACCGCTACGGGCCCTACCGCGGCACCTATTCGACGTTCTACGTCAACGGAGTCGGGGAGGTGTACCAGTACGCCTCCACCGGGCAGGCCACTCGGGCCTCCGGCGCCGGGAATTTCGGCGACATCTCTGTGGAGACGTGGGACGGCGCCTCCGAGCGGGCCCTCACAGCCTCCCAGGTGACCGCGCTCGGCCAGCTGCTCGCCTGGATATGGGACACCCACCCCAGCGTGCCCCGTCGGATCGCCACGCCCGGCGACCTGAGGGGCCTCGCCTGGCACAGGCTCGGCTGCGCCGGAAGCTTCGGGAGGTTCGACCCGACCGACCGGAAGACCTGGTGCAGGTCGCAGACCGGCGCCCGCTGGTCCACCGCCTACGGGAAAAACTGCCCGTACGACGCCAAGATCGATCAATTGGACGATATCTACCATGCCGCCCTCGGAGACACCCCCGAGGATCCGGCACCCGTCAAACCACCGCTAGGAGAAGAAATGATTATTGTGTGGCGTGTAGGCGACAACGTCGCCTACCTGGTCACCGGCTGCAGCATGCGCCGGATCAGCTGGGAGGAGTACCAGGCGATCAAGATCGCCAACCCGGACATCCCCGAGCACAGCGCCTATCCGGAGACGGTCCAGACCCTCATGGAGGCCGTCCACGCCCAGGCCAAGAGCCTGCTCGATGATCTGCGGGCGCTGGGGGCGAGCATCTGATGAGCATCCTCCTGACCGTCCCGGCCATCGTCGCCCTCACCAACCTCGCCAAAAGAACCGGGCTGCCCTCCAAGCTGGCGCCGCTGGTCTCCGTGCTCGCCGGCGTCGCCGTCGCCTGCGGCGACGCCTACTCCACCGGATCCGGCTACCTCGACGCCGTCGCCCGCGGCATCGTGCTCGGCCTGACCGCCTCCGGCCTCTACGACCTGATGCCCGGCGAACCCAAAGCCAGCACCGTCAACGTCTACGGCAAAGACAGCGTGCGCGGCCGGCACTCCGCGACCGTCGGGACTCCGGAGACGCCGGCGCAGCCCGATCCGGAATCCGAGGCGGAGGCGCCCGAGTCCAAGCTCGATCCCGGCGCCGCGGCCGCCGCGCACGTCGCCCAGCTGCCCGCGCCCGTCCCGGCCCCGACGGCGCCGCAGACCGTCTCGGGAGGCGGCCAGTAGTGCAGCACGTCGCTCCGATTCTGACCGCCGTCGCCGGCGTCCTGACCGCCGTCGCCGGGCTGGTCCCCGTGTGGAGGCAGCTGCGGGCGATGCGCCGCCGGATGGAGCCTCAGGGCGACGGCCAGTCCCTCGCCGAGGGACTGGCACGGGTGGAGGGCCAGGTCCACGCCCTCCGGGACGAGCACGCCGGCACCCTCCGGCGTCTCTCCCAGGAGATAGGCGTCGTGGACGCCCGCATCTCCCGGCTCGAACACAACCTAGGAGAGTGAGAGAGACCACAAGAATCTACCCCGGTCTGGCTTGACACCATGCCACGGCCGGGGTAGACTATAGGTACAGCAAGGGAGAAAAGCTCCCGGAACTGGAAAGGAAAAC
>ERZ773099.1424-NODE-1424-length-17723-cov-6.692891_pt1 | contig 17723 bp, 17 predicted proteins | sample MGYA00511120_ERZ773099 | MGnify/ENA primary metagenome ERZ773099 (study PRJEB29015, sample SAMEA2738012) | human oral metagenome | biome: human oral; feature: human-associated habitat; material: dental | place: China | collected 2104 ...
CGCGGACGGGGGCATTTCACGCGTGCGGGTGCAGGATTTCTGTCCCCGGACGCGCAGAACGTCCCCGTTCGTGCTGCGGGGATGGGTGCCTCGTGCGACGACGTAGCCTGACCAACCCGGTTGACCAGGTCGGCTCCTCCCTGGAACCATCGACGTATGAGGACGGTGAGGGTTCAGGAGGCGAAGACGCACCTGTCGGCGCTGCTGGTGGAGGTCGAGCAGGGCGCCACGATCAATATCGCCCGGGGGCGTCAGACGGTGGCGCGGCTGGTTCCGGTGGGGACGGGTGAGCGGGAGCTGGGCTTCGGCGGTTACCAGCTGCCGGACACGTTCTTCGACGAGCTGCCCGAGGCGGAGCTGAGCGCCTGGGAGGGTGCGTGAACGGCTACCTGCTCGACACGCACACGCTCATGTGGGCGATCAATGAACCCTCTCGCCTGGGGGAGCGGGCCTCTGAGGTGCTGCGCGACCGCAGGAACCTCGTGGTGGTCTCTGCTGCTTGTGCGTGGGAGCTGTACACCAAGCACCGCATTGGGAAGCTGCCCGGAGCGGGACCGTGGCTGGAAGTACTTGAGGGGCATGTGCGGCGCCTGGGGGCGGAGTTCCTGCCCGTTGAGTGGGCTCACGCTCGCTTGAGCGGACAGCTGGAGTGGGCACATCGCGACCCATTTGATCGGATGCTGGCAGCGCAGGCGATCGCCGAGTCACTTGTGCTGGTGACGCGTGATCCGGCCTTCGACGAGCTGCCCGGCTTGAAGAACCTGTGGTAGCCAGCGGTTTCCGGCTGGCCGCCGGTGGGGACGCTCGACGCCGTCGGGGACATTTTCTCGCGGACGGGGGCATTTCACGCGTGCGGGTGCAGGATTTCTGTCCCCGGACGCGCGGAAAGTCCCCGACGGCGGGTAGTAGTTCCGCTGGACGGGGACTGGGCGTGGAGACGGCCCGGAAGGTGAGCGAGTTGCTCAGCTCCATTGCTCGCCTGATCCGGGCCGTCGGCGTCCTTGCAGACGTCCTCGGCAAGTGGTTCGGATGAGCCGCTTGCCCAGGAGAGCCACCCGTGCACCAGCCGGGTAACTCACGGGGATTATGCCAGCCCGCCCCGCCGGTGTCCATGCGCGATCGCCAGCCGGTGAACCGGATCGCGGGCGGCGTACTGTCGACCCGCTACCGGCTCGTCGGAGGGATGTGTTCGCGCAGGTGGGACCCCGTTCTGAGTGAGGCATGGCTTTCCTGTGAATCATAAGTAACACCCGCAGTTCCCGACTAGGTAGTAAGGTAAGAGCCATGAACGCAGACACCATGACCACCCCGTCCATCAACCTTTCCTTCACCGCTTCCGCCGCCCTGAGCGACAACCTCCAGCGCGTCCTGACCGACCTCATCGCCCTCGAGCTCGTGGGCAAGCAGATCCACTGGAACGTCGTCGGCCCGAACTTCCGCGACATCCACCTCAACCTGGACGACGTCGTCGACATCGCTCGCGAGGGCTCCGACGAGGTCGCCGAGCGCATGCGCGCCATCAATGCCGTCCCCGACGGCCGTCCGGCCACCGTCGCCGCGGCGACCACCGTCCCGGCCGCCCCCGAGGGCGAGGTTCTCACCAGCGAGGGCGTGGCCTACATCGTCTCCGCCGTCGAGGCCGTCGTCGCCACCCTGCGCAGCGTGGACGAGGACGTCGACGCCGAGGACCCCACCTCCTCCGGCATCGTTGAGGACCTCATCGGCAAGCTGGAGCAGCAGGCCTGGTTCCTCTCCGCCGAGATCCGCAAGCCCGTGCGCTGAGACGGGCCGAGGGGCGGCGCGCTCGTAGCCGTAGCCGACGGCGGTGGGTGATCTCGAACACTTCGGGGTCACCCACCGCTGTTTTTGTTCTTGTGCCGGCTCGGGCTGCGTTGCGTCCCACAGCGCAGTGACGGAGGCGGCCGGGTGGGTATGGGGTGTGGTCCCCATGGGGAATCTGCCATCCGGTGGTGACGGGGCCGCGTATGGGCGGTATGGTCGATTTACTCGTGGTTGCGTGGGTGTTGTCGTCTCGGGCTGGCGGCTACTCCTCGGTGGAAGGTGTGGGTCAATGCTGAAGACAATGGTGAGGCGTGCCGGTTTGGTGACGGCGGCGTGTGCGGTGATCGCTCCTCTTGGTCTGCTGCCGTCGTCCCCGGTCTTTGCGGAGGGTGGTGGTGTCTCGGGGAACTCCTCCCAGAATGCCGACGGCGGTGTCGACGTCTCCGTGTCGGTGTCCTACACCTCCGCCACCCCCGGATCGGGAGGATCTGGTGGGACAACCACGTCCAGTAGGCAATTCTCGGCGAGGGTCAAACCTCCGTGCCAGTACCTTCCAGTAGGCACCGGCGATGAAGTGGCCAAGAATATGGACGGAAGCAAGACGAGAGTGAAGTCTGATCCCGATGAGCCTTATGAGGAAAACGTGGCTCAGTATCCTGGTTGGGCGCAACATGCTGGAGATACGGAAGGGCGTTGGTACCTCCCGTCGTCATGCAGCCAGCCCGACGGTATGAGTAAGGATGAATACAATAAAATAGCCAACACTTTCCTTCACAAGCCTGCAGTGTTTGTTCCTGCGGGTGGTCAGCCTCCGGTTCCGCCGGTTGATGGGGCGACGTTGGCTAAGGCTGCGTGGAAGGCGGTGGAGATTCCGGCTCCGTCGGTGGAGATGAATCCGCGGATGGGTGGTGATGTGCAGACGTTGGTGGGTGTGGAGAACTGGGTGTGGGCGAGTGCGGATACGCCTCAGTCGGTGACGGCGACGGCGAGTGCTGGGCCGGTGTCGGCGACGGTGACGGCGACGTCGTCTGGTTTGACGTTGTCGGCTCCGGATAGCAAGGTGTCGTGTCGGGGGTTTGGTACGCCGTGGCAGCCGGGGATGCCTGAGGGGGGTAGTTCGTGCACGATGACTTTCACGCGTAGCTCGGAGCATCTGGGTGGGAGCACGTCGGTGAAGGTGGGGGTGTCTTATAGTGCGTCGTATACGGCTAGTGATGGTGCTCAGGGGAGTTTGCCGTCGGTATCGACCTCTGGGAGCCTGTCACTGAAGGTGGGGGAGGCGCAGAGCCTGAACTCCAGCTCCCAGAACTGACCGGCCCACCACCCCACAAACCGACGGCACCGACAGCAAGGATCCGTGCCGAAGCCGGGTACTCGTGCGCTGGAAGCGGTGCCCCGCAGCCGGGCTGAGGTCGGTGTTTCCGGTGCGCCCGGGCTTGCCGGGGACCGTCGTTCCTGCAGCACCTCGGGTCGCGTCGCGCCCCTGACGCGGCGGGCGGAGACGGCCGTGGTGTGAAGTCCCCACATAAAACCTGTTATCTGATGGTGACGGAACGACATGCGAGCGGGTATGGTCAGCCTACTCGCGGTTGCGTGGGTGTTGGTCGTGCCGGGTTGTGGAGGTTGGTCGTGTTCCGCCGTCGTCGCTTGCGCCTGTGGGGCGGAATGGTCCTGGTTGCCGCGTGTGCGCTGGCAGGATGCTCATCGAGCGGCGGGAAGCCAGGGGGTACCGTCCCGCCGTTGAAGACTGCAGGTACTGACGCGTCCGCAACGGCCAGCGCCTCGGGCAGTGACGCTCCCGTGACGAAGAACTCGCTGTCGGATCCGAAGACGTCGTACACGGTGGTGTCGATCCCGGACGATCTGGATGCGGAACAGTCCCAAGTGGTCAGGGCCTATGTCGACTACGACCGGGCGACCTGGGAGGCCTACCGGGACATGAAGGGGACGACCAAGGTCGAGTCCGTCACCACCGGGGACCAGTACCAGGCCTTCAAGAAGGTCTACGACGAGCGGGCCGCCGCCGGACAGCATGTTGAGGGCGAGGCCAGCACCACCATCACCTCGGCTCAGGTCAATCCCGATCGTTTTTCATCAACGGTGGCGGTGTGTGCCGATGAGACGAAGGTCCGCCTGGTGTCACGGGACGGGGCGCAGGTCCCCTCGGACGACCTCGGCCATAAGATCTCCCTCGTGGTGGGCCTGATCAGAAACGAAAAAGGCTGGGTTGTCAACTACTCCTCAGTGGAAAGCGTGGATCAATGCTGAAGACAATGGTGAGGCGTGCCGGTTTGGTGACGGCGGCGTGCGCGGTGATCGCTCCTCTTGGTCTGCTGCCGTCGTCCTCGGCCTTTGCCGAGGGTGGTGGTGTCTCAGGGCACTCCTCCCAGAATGCCGACGGCGGTGTCAATATCTCCGTGTCGGTGTCCTACACCTCCGCCACCCCCGGATCGGGAGGCTCCGGTGGGACAACGACGACGTCCTCCCGTCAGGTGGGTACTACGGTGAAGCCGAAGTGTTCCTACAAGCCGTCTAGATCTGGTAAAGATATGGCGAAGTTCTTTGAGAGTAGGCAATTCAAAGACCTCGCTAGAATGAGTCCCGACGTTGATTATAATCAAGAGACTTCCAAGTATGAGAACTGGAAGGAGCGTGGGTCGGATGCTGAAGGGTATTGGTATACACCAGAATGTGCTCCGGATGATCTTTCGGATCCGGACTACACGAAGTATAAGGCAGAATTTGATGCCAAAGGTCCGGTATGGGTTCCTGCGGGTGGTCAGCCTCCGGTTCCGCCGGTTGATGGGGCGACGTTGGCTAAGGCTGCGTGGAAGGCGGTGGAGATTCCGGCTCCGTCGGTGGAGATGAATCCGCGGATGGGTGGTGATGTGCAGACGTTGGTGGGTGTGGAGAACTGGGTGTGGGCGAGTGCGGATACGCCTCAGTCGGTGACGGCGACGGCGAGTGCTGGGCCGGTGTCGGCGACGGTGACGGCGACGTCGTCTGGTTTGACGTTGTCGGCTCCGGATAGCAAGGTGTCGTGTCGGGGGTTTGGTACGCCGTGGCAGCCGGGGATGCCTGAGGGGGGTAGTTCGTGCACGATGACTTTCACGCGTAGCTCGGAGCATCTGGGTGGGAGCACGTCGGTGAAGGTGGGGGTGTCTTATAGTGCGTCGTATACGGCTAGTGATGGTGCTCAGGGGAGTTTGCCGTCGGTATCGACCTCTGGGAGCCTGTCACTGAAGGTGGGGGAGGCGCAGAGCCTGAACTCCAGCTCCCAGAACTGACCGGCCCACCACCCCACAAACCGACGGAAAAGTCCGGCTGCGGGAGGAGTGTCATTCCTCCCGCAGCCTTTGTTATTCTTTGCTTCTCACCACCCCTGCTGGATGGCATGCAGCATCCGAAAAGCACAAGGTGGTCTGGGAACAGTTGTGTTCCCAGACCACCTTGTGCTGTAAGCTCGGTATCCGTCGAGGTTCAGCCGACGGCGGAGACGGGAGAAAGGTGCTCCACGCTCTCCCCGCCGGAGATGGCGAGGTTGTTGTGGTTGTTCGCCACATCGGTGCCGGCCTCGGCGAGCGCGTCCTCCAAAGCCTTCAGCGCCGGCTTGAACTTTTCCGTCCACTCCGCACGGAACTTGGTGGCGTTCGTGCTCTCCCACACCGCGCTGTTCACTGAGCCGTCAACCTGCGTCTGGATGGTGTTGGTGGTCTCCACGTTAGCCTTCAGGGTTCTGTACAGTTCCGCGAGGGTTTCGAGGTCTGCGTTAACTGCGGCCACGGTGATCTCCTTTGTCTGGATGAATTCGTTTGCTCCGGAGAGAATCTGCGGAGTCAGGTCGCCTGTGGTGGGACGCCTGTTTACTACCTTCCACGATGCGTGGAGAGGAGTCAAGGGGACAACTATCCTTCGTTTTGATATGGGGAGGGATCCCCATGGTGTGAAGGATCAGTGGTTGCATACTATGCTTCCATCTGATTCAGTAGGTGTGCTCACGGCATTTTCTACTGAGTTCCCTATGTAAATTCTCGACTCGTGTGAGGTACTTCCCTCATGGTATCCCGTTTGTCTGGACGTACGTCCGAGCGTCACGATCGCAAATCCGGCCAGGAGAAATCCGCCCGCCCCCGTCAGGGCGTGGACGGTGCGCGCCTGCCCTCGGCGCCGCGCGAGCGGCGCCCCCTGCTGGCCGCTCTCGCCGTACTGCTGATCGTCGGGGGTGCCCTGCTCGCGGGCCTGCTGGCGAGCCAGATGGACAAGCGGGTCCAGATGCTGGCCGCGGGAGACACGATCCGGGCCGGAGAGGTCATTACGAAGGAGGACCTGGTCAGCGCCATGGTCTCCTCGGACCTGAGCACGCTGATCCCTGCCGACCAGATCGATCAGGTGGTCGGGCGCACGGCGCGGGTCGAGGTCGCCAAGGGGCAGCTTCTGGACAGCTCCCAGATCGCCACCACCCCCATCCCCGGAGGGGACAAGCAGGTCGTCGGCGTCTCGGTCGCCTCCGGCCGCTTCCCCGCGGGGGGACTGGGGGCCGGGGACATGGTCGACGTCGTGGACGTCGGCAACCAGTCGGTCTCCATCGAGGGGGCGCAGGTCCTCAAGGCCGCTCCCTCCTCCGGAACGGGCAACGACTGGACCTCGGGCGCCGTCGTCTCCCTCATCGTGGACAAGAATGACGCCGCCAAGCTCGCCAGCGCCTCCGCCAACGGCACCATCGCCGTCGTCCAGACCGCGACCAACCAGCCGATCAAGGACAGCTGATGCTCATCTCGATCGCCTCCGCCAAGGGCTCCCCCGGTGCATCGACGAGCGCACACGTACTCGCCGCGGTCTGGCCGCGCCCCGTCGTCCTGGCCGAGCTCGACCCGGTCGGCTCCGACCTGGTCTACCGCACCCGCAGCCGCGAGGGCGCGCCCCTGGACAGTGACCGGGGCGTCGTCTCCCTGGCCGCCGCGATCCGCCGCGACCCGGCCACCCCGCTGCGGGACCACCTCACCGTCATCGAGGGGGAGCTGCCGGTCCTCGTCGGCCTGTCCCGCCCGGACCAGGCCACGGCCATCGGGGCGGGCTGGGCGGGACTGACCACCAGCCTCCACCAGCATGGGGACGTCATCGCCGACGTCGGCCGGCTCTCCCCCGGGGCCCCGAGCCTCGGCGCCGCCCTGGCCTCCGACATCACCCTGTTCGTGGTCCGTCCCGGCGTGGAGAACTACGGGCACCTGCGCGAGCGCCTGTCCTGGGTCATCGCCGAGACCTCCCGCCGCTCCGAGCAGGCCCGGCTGGGCATCCTGCTCATCGCCCCCTGGAAGGTGCGCCACGAGGCCGAGGACCTGACCCGGCTGCTGCGCGGCAGCAACCTGGAGGTCCCCGTCGTCGGTGTCCTGGCCCTCGACCCGGGCGCCGCCGACTCCCTCGCCGGCCGCCAGGCCCGCCCCCTGGGACGCACCCTCCTGGTGCGCTCCGCCAGGACCGTGGCCACCGCCCTGGCCGGCGTCGTCGCCAACGGAGGTGCGCGGTGAGCGTGGATCAGGGACTCGTTCGTGACATGCGCGAGGAGGTCGCCGACCTCCTGGCCCAGCAGCGGCGTGATGACGCCAGCTCCGGCATCCCCCCGATGTCCCCGGAGGATGAGCGCCAGTTCGCGCGCGCCCTCATCGGCCGCGTGCTCGAGCAGCACGCCCGCGCCGAGATCGCCTCCGGCCGCAGCCCGATGACCGCCCAGGAGGAGGAGGAGGTCTCCCAGGGCATCCACGCGGCGCTGTTCGGGGTCGGCCGCCTCCAGCCGCTGCTGGACAACAAGGACGTCGAGAACATCGACATCAACGGCTACGACAACGTCTTCATCCAGTACGCCGACGGCCGAGAGGAGCGCGGTGCCCCGGTGGCCGAGTCCGACGAGGAGCTCGTCGAGCTCGTCCAGGTCCTCGGCTCCTACTCCGGCCTGGCCTCGCGCCCCTTCGACTCGGCCAACCCGCAGCTGGACCTGCGCCTGCCGGACGGCTCGCGCCTGTCCGCCGTCATGGAGGTCTGCTCGCGGCCCTCGGTCTCGGTGCGCCGCGCCCGCCTGGACCGGGTGGGCCTGGAGGAGCTGGTGGGGCTGGGCTCGATCACCCCCCGGCTGGCGGCCTTCTGCTCGGCGGCCGTGCGCGCCCGCAAGAATATCATGATCGCCGGCGCCACCAACGCCGGGAAGACCACCTTCCTGCGGGCCCTGGCCAACGAGATCCCGCCCGAGGAGCGTCTCATCACGGTGGAGCGCGCCCTGGAGCTGGGCCTGGGCGAGTTCGCGGACCTGCACCCCAACGTCGTCGCCTTCGAGGAGCGCCTGCCCAACTCCGAGGGCTCCGGCGCGATCTCCATGGCGGACCTGGTGCGGCGGTCCCTGCGCATGAACCCCTCACGGGTCATCGTCGGCGAGGTCCTCGGCGATGAGATCGTCACCATGCTCAACGCCATGAGCCAGGGCAACGACGGCTCCCTGTCCACCATCCACGCCAACTCCTCGGCCGAGGTGTTCAACCGGATCGCCACCTACGCCATCCAGTCCGCCGAGCACCTGCCCCAGGACGCCACCAACCTCCTCATCGCCGGCGCGGTCGACTTCGTCATCTTCCTGACCCGGGAGAACCGCTTCTCCCAGGGCGGGGGGCTGCGCCGCTACGTCGCCTCCGTGCGCGAGGTCAACGGCGTGGACGGGCGTGTCCTGTCCAGCGAGGTCTTCGCCGACGACGGCTTCGGCACCGCTCAGCCCGCCGCGCCGATCGCCTGCGTCAACGACCTCATGGCGGCCGGCTACGACCCGGCCGCCCCCTACCGGAGGGGTGTGGCATGAACGAGTCGACTGCCACCATCGCCTTCCTGTCCGGGGCGCTCGTTGGGGGCGGGATCTTCCTGCTGATCGGCTACTTCATGGGGGTCGACATGCTGCCCACCCCCACCCCGGGCTCCTCGGCCTCACTGCGTGCGCACCTCAAGGGGTTCTCCGGTCGGCTCGTCGTCAGCCTCGCCGTCGGGCTGGCGGTGCTGGTCCTCACATGGTGGATCGTCCTCGCCGTCGCCGGGGCCGCCCTGGTGATCGTCTGGCCGATGCTGTTCGGCGGCGCGAAGGAGGAGAAGCGCTCGGCGGCCAAGGTCGAGGCCCTGGCCACCTGGGCCGAGTCCCTGCGGGACACGATCGCCGGCGCGGTGGGCCTGGAGCAGGCGATCCCGGCGACCGTCTACGCCTCCGCCCCGGTCATTCGCGAGGACCTGGCCCTCCTGGCCGACCGCATGCGCGTGCGCGTACCCCTGCCGACGGCGCTGCGTCAGTTCGCGGACGGCCTGGGCGACCCGACGGCGGACCTCATCGTCTCCGCCCTCATCATGAACGCCCGCCTGCGCGGCCCGGGCCTGCGCCAGCTGCTCGGCGCCCTGGCGGACACCGCGCGCTCCGAGCTCGACATGCGTCAGCGCGTCTCCGCCTCCCGCGCCGGCACCCGGCGCTCGGCGCAGATCGTCGTCATCTTCTCGATCGTCATCATGCTGGGCCTGGCGGTCTTCAACCGCAGCTTCGTGGCCCCCTACTCCAGCGTGCAGGGGCAGCTGGTGCTGGTCGTCGTCGTCGCCCTGTTCGCGATCGGGATGCTCTGGATGCGGCGGCTGGCGGGCGTGCGCCTGCCCCGGCGCTTCCTGACCACCACCGCGCAGGCCGGGGGTGAGGAGGGATGATGACCTGGATCCTCGTCGGCGGGGCGATCAGCGGTGCGGGCGTCCTGTTCCTCGTCCTCATCCTCGCCCCGCCCGTCACCCAGCCGGCCGCGGCGCTGGCCGAGCTGGACACCCGCCGCAGCGAGGGGCGGATACGCGAGGACGCGCGCAGGCTCAACCCCTCCGAGTCCGCGATACCCCCGTGGGCGGACGTCCTCAGCCTCAGGATCGCCTCCCTGGCCCGGCGCACGGGGGTCGACCTCACCTTCCTGACCACCGACCTGTCCGTGGTGGGGCGCTCCCTCGAACGGCACCTGCTCACCTCCCTGTTCATCGGGCTGGGGGCCTTCATGGCCCCGATGGCCGTCGTCGGGCTCATGCAGATCATGGGGGCGCCCTTGGACTGGTCCATGCCCCTCCTGCTCAGCATCGTGCTGGGCATGGTGGGACTGCTGCTGCCCACGGTCCGCCTGCGCCGCGAGGCCGAGGAGGCCCGCCGGGACTTCCGCCACGTCGTCGGCTCCTTCCTCGACCTGGTCGCCATGTCGCTGTCGGCCGGCCGGGGTGTTCCCGAGGCGCTCGACGCCGCATCCAGCCTCTCCGACGACCCCGCCATGATGCGCATCCGCAACGCCCTCGATGTGGCCCGCCTGCGCGGAGACACCCCCTGGGAGGCCCTGGGCCAGCTCGGCACCCAGCTGCGCATCGACGAGCTGCGCGACCTGTCCGCCGCCCTGGCCCTCGTGGCCGAGGACGGCGCCAAGATCCGGGAGTCCCTCGGTGCCCGGGCCTCCAGCATGCGCCGCCGCGACCTGGCCGACGCCGAGGGCAAGGCCGGAGAGAACTCCGAGTCCATGCTCGTGGCCCAGCTCGTGGTCGCCATGGGGTTCATCGTCTTCCTCGTCTACCCGGCCCTGACCGGAATCATGGGCTCGATGTCCACTCATCCCTGACCGGAATCACGGGCTCGCTGCGAGCCCCACGTCCCCCGCCCGCCACCAACCCCCTTCGCACACACGAACAAGGCACACACAAGAAAGAAGGAGAACCATGCTGTCCCTACTCGTCACCCTCCAGGTACTCGCCGGCGACGTCCGAGACAAGGTGGGGCGCCACCTCGCCGAGGAGAAGGGGGCCTCCACCGTTGAGTGGGTCATCATCACCGGCTTCCTCATCGTCCTGGCCGCGCTCGTGGGCCGCGCCGTCTACAGCATAGTCTCTGACGCCTCCAGCGGCCTCAAGGCGCCCTCGATCGGCGGTAACTGATAGAGCAAAGCCGGTGCCCTCATGAGGACTTGGAGACAACGCGTGATGAGCCGCCTGGGCCAGGAGGCGGGAGCCTCCAGCGTCGAGCTGATCATCTTCTTCCCGCTGCTCCTGCTGGTCGTGCTGATCACGGTGCAGGTGGCCCTGACCTGGTACGGCAACGAGGTCGCCATCGCGACCGCCCGTGAGGTGGCCCGGGAGGCGCGCGTGAGCTCCAAGGAGGGCGACCGCACCGCGGCGGCCAAGGCCAACGGCGTCGACTACGCCCGCAGGGTCGGCGGCAAGGCGCTCACCGACATCACCATCGACGTCTCCTCCACGAGCGACCAGGTCACGGTGCGCGTCTCCGGGAAGGCCCTGGACGTCGTCGCCGGCATGTCGCCGCGCGTCAAGGCCTCGGTGACCTCAGAACGAGAGACCTTCCGGAGCGACCGATGAAACACCTCAGAAAGAAGCAGGCCCGGCGCCGCGCCACGGAGGCGGCCGCCTCGGAGAGGGGGACCATGTCCATCGAGATGGTGGTCCTCATCCCGGTGCTGCTGCTCATCACCATGGTGGCTGTCGCCGGGGGACGCATCGTCTCCGCCCAGGGGATGGTCGAGGCCGCGTCACGCGACGCCGCCCGGGCCGCCTCCATGGAGCGCTCGGTGGGCGCCGCCAGCACGGCTGCCAACCAGAGCCTGTCCCGGGCGGACACCGCCAACGCCAGCTGCTCGGCCGGCGTCGACGTCGGCGGGTTCCGCCGCGGCGGAGCCGTCAGGGTCTCGGTCAGCTGCCGCGTCAAGCTCTCCGACCTGGGACTGATCTTCCTGCCCGGAACCACCGTGGTCAGGGCGGAGTCGAGCGCGCCGGTGGACCAGTGGAGGGGGACGAGATGAGCCTGACAGCGGTCTTCAGGGAGCACCGCGAGCACCCGGAGCGGGGCTCGCTATCCGTCTACGTCGTCATTATCGCGGCGGTCCTCATGCTCGTGGCGGGGCTGTGCATCGAGGGGGGACGCGTCCTCAACGCGCGCGCCACCATGGCGGACCAGGCCGAGCAGGCGGCCCGCGCCGGGGTGCAGCAGCTGAGCATGGCGAAGCTGCGCGGCTCCGGTGAGGCCTCGACGGACCCGTCAGCGGCCTCGTCGGCGGCCCGGAGCTACCTGGCCCGCACCGGCGCCGCCAAGACCTCGACGGTCAAGGCCTCCTCCGACCGGGTCTCGGTCACCGTCGAACGCGACGTCCCCACCACGATGCTGCGACTGGTCGGCGTCCCATCCATTCACGTCTCCGTGACCGGGGAGGCCCACAACGCCTTCGGCCCCGAGGAGAGGCAGAGGCCTGGATTGCCGAGGACGGGCAACGCCTTCGGCCCTGAGAGGAGGCAGAACCCATGACCACCCCATCGAGGCGGCGCCGTGCCCAGGCCGCCGGCCCTCAGCGATTCAGGGCGCCCGTGCGCAGCACCCGGCCCCCGGTGTGGCGCTCCGTGGTCGCCGGCCTCGTGCTGGCCGGAGTCATCATCGGCCTGCCCGTGGTCCTGCTGGCCACCGTGGGGCCCCCACCGCTGCCGACCAGTCTGGACACGAACGCCCTGCTCACCCGGGCCGTCTCCTTCGACGTCGTCGTGGGCGTCCTCGTCTGGGTGCTCTACCTGGCCTGGCTGCAGTTCACGGTGTGCACCCTGGTGGAGGTCGTCTCCGCCATCAAGGGGTACGGTGTGCCCGGGCACGTCCCGCTGTCGGGCGGCGTGCAGTCACTGGTGCGCCGGCTCGTCGCCTCGGTCCTGCTCCTGGGCGCCGTCAGCGGCCCGGTCGCCGCGGCCGCCGCCCCCCTCGCCGAGGAGCCGACCCCGGCGGTCTCGGTGAGCCAGGAGGTCGTCTCGCAGCAGCCCGCCGTCGACGCCACCCAGGCCGATGGCGCCGCGGCGGCGTCGCAGAGCGACGAGAGCGGCCACCAGTACATGCGCTACGTGGTGGACGGGGTCGAGCTCGACCCGGAGATCGGCTCCCAGCTCGTGGGGCAGAGGGTGTACATCGTTCAGCCCCCCGACGGCCGCTACCACGACAACCTGTGGGACATCGCCGAGCGCAACCTCGGTGACGGGCGCGCCTACGCCCAGATCTACGACCTCAACGCCGGACGCGAGCAGGCCGACGGCGGCTCCCTGGAGCTGGCCCGACTCATCCAGCCCGGCTGGCTCCTGGTCATGCCCGAGTCGGCCACCTCCGTGGCCAGGGTCGAGGCCATCCCCACCGATCCGGCACCGGCCGCCCCGGCTCCGCAGTCTCTGACGCCGTCGCAGCAGCAGGGCGCCAACCAGCTGCCGGCCGGGCTCGGGCACGAGCTGCGGGACATCACCCCGGTCCAGCTGCCGGCGATCGGCTCGCTGCTGGCCGCCTCCCTGGTCTCGGTGCTCATCGCCAAGCGCCGGCAGCTGGTGGGCGCCTTCAACGAGGACTCCGCCGAGCTGGAGCGCCTCCTGCGGGTGGGCGCCGACGAGAGCCGCTCGCGGCGTCTGAACGCCGTCCTGCGCTCCCTGGACGACCTCCCCGGGAGCCCCCGCCCCTACGCCGTCGCCATCGACGACGACGCCTGCTACCTGCGCATGGCGCGCCCCCTGACCGACGCCCCCGCCCCGTGGCGGGCCCAGGACGAGGGGATGACCTGGGCGCTGCGCGCGGGCCACGAGCCGCCGCTGAACGACCGGCCCTGCCCGCTGCCGGGCCTGGTGACGGTGGGCCGCACGCCCGCCGGCGCGGACATCCTCATCGACCTGGCCTTCGCCGACGGGGACGTGACCGTCACCGGGGACCCGGCCATGGCCGCCGAGGTCGTCTCCGCCCTCGCCCTGGAGCTGTGCACCAACCCCTGGTCGCGGGACGCCGCGGTGGTCGGGACCGGCCTGTCCGCCACCCTGCACCGGGTCGCGGGCGAGCGCATGCAGACCCCGGAGAGTCTCATGGGGCAGACGGCCCTGCCCGGAGTCGGCGGGGTCCTGACCGGACGCCGCCCCGAGACGCAGACGACCTTCATGTTCGTCGGCGACGGGGCGACGCCCCCGCCGCTGCCGCCGGGGCGCAGCTACGCCCTGGTGCGCACCGGCGCCGCCCGGCCGGGGCGCTGGACGATCGAGATCGACGCCTCCGGCACCGCCCGGATCGCCCCCCTGGGCATCGTGGTGACGGCCTCACGCGCCACCGAGGCGGAGATCGCCGCGCTGGAGGGCCTGTTCGCCCCGGTCGAGGAGACCCGCACCGACGACGGCCGTCCGCCGGTGCCCGACCCGCCCGTGCCGCCCCTGGCCACCGCCGCCCTGCGCGCCTCCTCCGTGCGGATCCAGGTCCTGGGGCAGACGCACGTGGAGACGGCCGGTGCGGTGGACCAAGCGCGCCGCTCCATCCTCACCGAGGCCGCGATCTGCGTGGCCCTCCACCCCGAGGGGATCCGCCCCTCCGTCCTGGGCACCATGCTCTGGCCCCTGGGGGCCACCGCGGACGTGGTGGGGGCGACCGTGGAGCGGCTGCGCAGCTGGCTCGGCCAGGACTCCCAGGGCGTGCCCCACCTGCGCGAGGACGCCGAGGGCCGCCTGGTGCTGGGCCCCGGGGCGGTCCTGGACTGGGACGTGCTGCGCTCCCTGCTGGCCGCCTCCCGGCGCCGCCCGCCGCAGCAGGAGGCCGAGCTCCTGGCCGAGGCCCTCCGCCTGGTGCGCGGGCCGATGGTCTCCGACGCCCCCGAGGGCCACTACACCTGGCTGGCCCGGGTGCGCGCCGCACGGCAGTTCGAGGTCCTCGTGGTGGACGCCGCCCACCGCATGGTCGAGCTCATCGGGGACACCGACCCCGACGGCGCCGCCGCGGCGATCGCCACGGGCCTCCAGGTGGTCGACCTCGACCAGGGGCTGTGGCGCGACCGCCTGCGCCTGGCCTCGCGCCGCGGCCGCAGCGAGCTGGAGCGGGAGATCCGCATCCTGCTGGACGCAGCCGGCGCCGACGACCTGTACCAGATCGACCCCGCCACGGCGGCGCTCGTCGAGGACCTCTCCCCGGGGCTCTCGGTGGGCCGCCTGCCCGCCTGAGGAGATCGCCGTGCAGCTGTTCATCAGTGTCCTGCGCCCCCTGGAGGAGGCCTGCGAGGCCCGCGACCTCATCGTCGTGGTCCCGGAGGACGCCGTGGTCGGTGACCTCGCCGCCGCCCTGGACCGCGCCCTGCCCGCCACCGTGCCGGGCCAGTCCCTGCGCCTGGTGGTCAGTGCCGGGGAGCCGGTCAGTGCTCCGCCGTCGTCGCTGTGGCACGGCTCGCGCTGCCTGGACCCGCGCGAGTCCATCGGCTCGGGCTCCATCCGCAACGGCATGCTGCTGGGGCTCGGCGCAGCGGTTCTCGACGACGTCGAGCCGGTCGGCGTCGTCGAGCTGCGGGTGGTCGGCGGGCAGGGGGCCGGAGCGGTCCACCGTCTGAGCCTGGGCAGCTACACCCTGGGCGGGCCGGAGCAGGACATCACCCTGGAGGGTGAGGCCGGGCGGGAGAAGATCGCCGACCTGACCGTCTCCCGGGGCGGGCAGGTGCTCCTGAGCCCGGTGCCTGAGGTGGCCGAGCGCACGGTGCCGCTGCCGCTGCCGCGCCGCCGCCCCCTGCCGGGGCCGCTGGTCCTGGCCGCGAAGGAGGATGAGGCGCCCTCCAAGCGGAGGCGCCGCAGGAAGAAGCGGCGCAAGAAGCGCAAGGGCAAGGACTCGGAGCAGATTCTCAGCGGGCGCGAGGTCCTGGAGCCCGACGGCCAGCGCCGCTTCCTGGAGCTGGACCGGCGTCCGGTGGCGGGCGCAACCCCCTGGCCGGAGAACGCGGTCCTCACAGTGGGGGAGAGCCTGCTGGTCCTCAGCCCCGTGCCCGCCGCCAACGCCGTGACCTCCCCCACCCCGGGAGCGCCGACGATCAACTTCAACCGGCCCCCGCGCCTGGCCCGCCCGATCCGGGTCACCAAGTTCACGCTGCCGCGCGAGCCCTCGCAGGCGCGCAAGCCGCCCTTCCCGTTCGCCATGATGCTCTCCCCGCTGGTCATGGGGGGTGGGATGTACCTGCTCACCGGACGTGTCTACTCCCTCATGTTCATGCTGCTCTCCCCGATCATGATGATCGCCAACCAGATCCAGGGGCGCTCCAACAACCGGAAGAACTACAAGGACGACCTGCGCAAGTACGAGGAGCAGCGCGACCAGACCGAGGACGCGGCCTTCAAGGCGCTCACCGAGGAGCGCGGGCTGCGGCGCACGGACGCCCCGGACCCGGCCGAGCTGCTGCTGCGCGCCACCGGGCCGCGGGCCCAGCTGTGGGAGCGGCGCCCCTCTGACCCCGACTGGCTGGACCTGCGGGTGGGGGTGGCGGACCTGCCCAGCGACGTCGAGGTGGAGGATCCCGGCCGCGCCAAGCACGAGGAGCCGCTGCGCTGGACGGCCCCGGACGTTCCCGTGACCGTGCACCTGGGTGAGATCGGCGTGGTCGGCGTGTGCGGGGAGCGGCGCCACGAGGTGGCGACCTGGTTGACGGCCCAGGCCGCGGTGCTGCACTCGCCGGCCGAGCTGCAGATGGTGCTCATAGTGGAGCCGGTGCGCGGCGAGCAGTCCGAGGCGCGCTGGTCCTGGGCGAGGTGGCTGCCCCACCTGCGCAACCTCGAGGGCATGGGGGCCCGGGCCCGGGTCGGCGTGGACGATGAGACGGTGGGCCGGCGCATCAACGAGCTGGCGGACCTGGTGCAGCGACGCCTGGAGGCCTCCGAGAACCGCGGCCGCGGGCGCTCGGACGGCGAGCAGGTCCTGGTGGTGCTCGACGGCGGACACGCCCTGCGGCTGCGCCCGGGCCTCATCCCGGTGCTGCGACGCGGCCCCGAGGTGGGGGTGCGCCTGATCTGCATCGACCGTGAGCGCACGGCCCTGCCCGAGGAGTGCCGGGCCGTGGTGGCCGCCGGGCCCGGCGCGCCCTCGGTCTCCCAGACGGACAAGGATGAGGTCGAGCGGGTCACCCTGGACCTGGTGCCGGGCGGCTGGTGCGAGCGGGTGGCCCGGGCTCTGGCCCCGGTCCACGACGTCTCCGCCGCCGGGGCGGACTCCACGATCCCCACGGCCTCGCGGCTGCTGGACGTGCTGCCCATGCCCGAGCCCGGGGCCGACGCGGTCCTGGCGGCCTGGCAGCGGTGCAGCCGCACGACGAAGGCGGTCATCGGGGAGGACGCCGAGGGGCAGTTCTGGCTGGACGTGCGCGCCGACGGCCCCCACGCCCTGGTGGCCGGGACGACCGGATCGGGTAAGTCCGAGCTGCTCCAGACGCTCATCGCCTCCCTGTGCGTGGGCAACACGCCCGAGGCCATGACCTTCGTACTCGTGGACTACAAGGGCGGGGCGGCCTTCAAGGACTGCGCGCGCCTGCCGCACACGGTGGGGATGGTCACCGACCTCGACGGGCACCTGACCTCCCGGGCCCTGGAGTCGCTGGGCGCCGAGCTGCGCCGGCGCGAGCACCAGCTGGCCGGGGCCGACGCCAAGGACATCGAGGACTACGTGGCCGCCATGGCCCCGGGGGACGAGCCGATGCCGCGGCTGATGATCATCATCGACGAGTTCGCGGCACTGGTGTCCGAGCTGCCGGACTTCGTCACCGGCCTGGTGGACATCGCCCGGCGCGGGCGCTCGCTGGGGGTGCACCTGGTGCTGGCCACGCAGCGGCCCGCCGGCGTGGTCTCGGCGGAGATCAAGTCGAACACGAACCTGCGCATCGCCCTGCGGGTCACCGATGAGAACGACTCCCAGGACGTCATCGAGGCCTCCGCCTCCGCCTTCATCCCTCCATCGATCCCGGGGCGCGCCTACGCCCGACTGGGCCACGCGAGCCTGCGTCAGTTCCAGTCCTCCCGGGTGGGGGGACGGCCGCGGGGCGCCCTGCCCCGGGCGGCGCTGCGCTCGGCGACCCTGACCCTGGACGAGCTCTCCCGGCCGGAGGAGGCGCCCCCGGAGG
>ERZ773099.1426-NODE-1426-length-17696-cov-15.129925_pt1 | contig 17696 bp, 14 predicted proteins | sample MGYA00511120_ERZ773099 | MGnify/ENA primary metagenome ERZ773099 (study PRJEB29015, sample SAMEA2738012) | human oral metagenome | biome: human oral; feature: human-associated habitat; material: dental | place: China | collected 2104 ...
AAAAACCGTGGGATGCCAAAATTGAGTTTGTCAATTATTTTGACTCTATTATACCTCGATATAATAAAACAATTCTAATTGCAAACAGTATAGGGGCGTATTTTTCACTAATTTCTTTATCGGATAAAAAAATTACAAAAGCCATGTTAATATCGCCGATTGTAGATATGGAAAGAATGATTTTAGATATGATGCTTGGGGCAAATGTATCGGAAGAAGAACTTAGCATAAAAAAAGAAATAGAAACTTCTTTTGGAGAAACATTATTTTGGGAATATCTTTCCTATGTAAGAGAAAATCCGATATCGTGGAATATACCTACAGAAATTCTTTATGGCAAAAAGGATAATATGACATCAATTAGTACGATGACTGATTTTTCTAAAAAAATAAATGCAAATATAACAATTATGAGCGGAGGAGAACATTGGTTTCACACAAAGGAGCAAATGTGTTTTTTAGATAACTGGATCAAAAGTAATATTTGAAAACTCAGAATTTAATAAGCTGTATACTTAATCTATATGAAACACAAAAAGAGAATATTATTTTCTGCTGTAATATGACAGCAGATGTAAAGCAATACACACTTAAATCTATTAAAAAGGAGTTCAAAATGAATAATAAAAATAAAGTAGTACTGATAAAGGAGAATTCTTTTATCAGCGATGATCACATATATAATTTGCTTAAGTTTAATAAAAACTATCTATCACATAAAAGAAAAGAAGAGTTGCTTGCGGAGTACAGGCTTGGAACAAAACTTGATGAAATGGGACTGGATATCAAAGAATTTTATACATTTGAGAAGTACCTAAATCTACTTTATGATATTTATATGGATGAAAAAGGTGTGTATATATGGAAAAGTGATGAAGACTGGAGCGTGATCGATATAGACAGAGAAGATGAAATTTTGCTTACGGCATTCCTTTATAATGAGGTCTATATTGACGGAATAATACTTGATAAGGTCAATGATGATATACTTGCCGAGAACTTTGACGGTGATGATGTGCAGTATGCAGTTGTGTATATGGAGAGGGAGTGATAGCGGAAAGTGAATGTAGGACAGAAACACTCCCTATTTCAATCATAATAGGAGTAATGTATCGTTGATATTTAATTAAAACCAAAATATTAAATCAAAGTTCAGTTCTCTTTATTATATAGTGTTACTACATATCAACAAAGCAGTAATAAGGCTAGATATCAACGATACACTATAATAGTAAATACCGCTTGGATTAAAATAGTGTGGGGTAATATATGAAAAATGTAAGTTGGTTTAAAACTCAAGACGCATATGTGGCGGCTTTTTTACTGCCGGTACTTATAATGATTCTTATATTTATACAAAGAGGGATTACACCTTTTGGAGACGAGAGCTTTCTGAGGATGGATATGTATCATCAATATGCTCCTTTCTTTTCAGAGTTTAAATACAAATTATCACATGGCGAAAGTCTGTTATACTCATGGCATATAGGACTGGGAGTTAATTTTTCCGCACTTTATGCATATTATTTGGCAAGTCCCTTAAATTGGATTATAGTTTTGGTACCGCAAAGCTTTGTGCTTGAATTTATGGCTTATATGATAGTATTTAAGATAGGTCTTGCAGGTCTTAGCTTTGCTTATTATCTTAAAAAGCATTCTAAGTTTGAGAACTTCGGAATAGCTTTCTTTTCGATATTTTATGCGCTTTCAGGCTATATGGCAGCCTATAACTGGAATATAATGTGGCTTGACTGTATAATTCTTTTTCCGCTTATAATGCTCGGTCTTGAAAGACTGGTATACAAAAGAAAGTTTATGCTTTATACTCTTTCTTTGGCTATGAGCATTTCATCAAATTACTATGTATCCATAATGATATGCTTATTCTTGATATTTTATTTTTTTGTACTCTTAGTATTAAAGCCTGTTAAGGGATTTAAGGACTTTTTTATAGCCGGTACTCAGTTTGCCGTATTTTCAATACTTGCAGCGATGATTTCCCTTGTAATACTTTTACCGGAGATCTATGCTCTTATGAGTACCGCTTCCGGAGAATTTAATTTTCCGAAGTCTTATTCCGAGTATTTTTCTATTATAGATATACTGGCAAGACATATGCCCAATATAGAGACACATACGGGACTTGACCATTGGCCTAATATATATTGCGGAGTGGCAGTGTATATACTTGTAGCTTTATATGTTATAAACGGAAATATAAAGCTTAGGGAAAGAGCTTCTTATGTTACTATGTGTATATTTTTATTGGCAGGTTTTTCTATAAATGTGCTTAATTATATATGGCATGGGCTCCATTATCCCAATTCTCTTCCGGCAAGACAAAGTTTTATATATATTTTTCTGATACTGTATATGTCATATAAGGCTTATGAATATATGTATAAAACAAGTATGAAGAGGATAGGTGCGGCAGTACTTTTAAGTATTTCATTTATAGTGCTTGCACAAAAAACGGTTACCGAAGGAAAAATACATTTTATAGTATATTATATTTCTCTGTTACTTATAGGGATATACGGTTTGCTTTTATACACCTATAAAAAAGGAAAGTTCAATATAAATATACTTATGTTTATAGTGTTAGCCGTAGTTTCTGTTGAAGCTGCCATAAATACTACAATTACCAGTGCTTCAACAGTCAATAAGACAGAGTATACCAGAGATAATGCGTCTGTAAGACTGCTGCTGTCAAAGCTTGGAGATACGAAGCTTTATAGGGTGGATAAGACGGAGAGAAAGACCAAGGATGACGGAGCATGGCTTAACTTTAACTCGGTGTCTTTGTTTTCTTCTACAGCCGATGCTTCTCTTACCGATTTTTTCAAAAAACTCGGAGCGGAAGCCACTACCAATGCTTACTCAATTACGGGTGCAACACCTCTTTTTGATATGCTTATGTCTGTAAAATATGCCCTGTATAAGGGTGAGAGCAGCAATAAAAATTTAAAATTGATTGACAGTGATAAGGATACTTACCTGTATGAAAATCCCTATACATTACCGCTTGGATATGTTATTACAAGAGATATAGAAGATAATTGGGTGTTGGATCTCAGTAATCCGGCAGAAGTACAAAACGATCTCAGCAATTTGCTTGGATTAAAGGCGGTTATGGAAAGGGTCGAGGGTAAGCTTGAGGGAAGCAGCTATACTTTTCGTGCTGAAAAAGAGGGGCTTTACTATATATATGTAACCAACCCCGGTGTTGAAGATGCCGTTGTATCAAGGATGGACAGCAACAAAACCTATGAAAACTTAAACCGAAGATATTTAATAGAGCTTTATGATGTTAAGGCGGGAGAAGAGATAAGTATAAGCTCTGATACGGAAGATGAGAATATAGAGGCAAATGTATACAGATTTAATTACGATACTCTAAGCGGTATTTACAATGCCTTTTCCAAGCAGACTATGGATATTACAAGTTATAAAGCAGACCATATAAATGCAACGGTAAGTCTTGGCGATCCGGGGGTCTTGATGACTTCCATACCTTATGATAAGGGCTGGGAGGTCTTGGTAGACGGGGTTAAGGTGACTCCGAGAAAGGGATTCAAAGCCTTCCTTGCAATAGATATGCAGCCGGGTACACACAGTGTTGAGTTTAAGTATATGCCTCAGGGGCTTATATATGGAGCTTTGGGTACTTTATCAGGTCTTTTACTACTTACTTTGATTTTTGTAAGTCTTAAGCTTATAAAAAAGAAAAAGGATAAAGAGGCTCGAATTTTAGAAGAAAACTTGCTCAAAGAAAAAGAAAGGCTTTTGAAAGAGGAAAGTCTGATTAAAGAGGAAAAAAGACTTGCTGATGAAGAAAATTTGATTAAGGAAGAAGAGCAAGCTGTAAAAGAGCAAAGTATATCTAAGACAGAAGAAGGAGCTGATAATATAAAAGAGGACAATGTAAATGACAGTAAAGCAGAGCCCGCAAGCCATATACAGAGTCTCAAAAATGAAGAAAATAAAGCAATAACACAGATAAAGGAAACAGACAAAAAAGAAAAATAGGTCTATATGAAAAAAAATGATATTATATTAGTAGGAGTTTTACTTGTAATAAGTCTGATATGTATAGCATATATGTATGCTAATAAAAGCAGGGGCAAGGTTGCCGTAGTTACTTATGGTGATAAAAAAGAAGCGAGGTTGTCGCTTGATAAGGATGGAATATATGATTACGAAAGTAACGGATATATCATACATATAGAAGTGAAAAATCATGCGGCAGCCTTTGTACAAAGCCCCTGCCCCGATCATCTTTGTGAACATTACGGATATTTAAAAGATGAGGGGGCAATGGCTGTATGCCTTCCGGCAAAGGCTACACTTACAATAAGAGAGTAGGCGTAGCCTTATATCATATTTTCGGGTTTAACTATTTTGTCAAAGTCCTCTGCACTTAAGAAAGAGAGTTTGACGCAGGCTTCTTTTAGGGAAATACCTTCTCTAAAAGCAAGCTTGGCAGTTTTTGCGGCATTATCATAGCCTATATAAGGATTAAGAGCGGTTACAAGCATCAAAGAATTATGTAAGTTTTCCTGCATCTTGGCTACATTTGCCTCTATACCCACACAGCACTTATCATTGAATGAATTAATAGCATCGCTTAATAAGTTTGTTGATTGAAGATAATTGTAAATAATTACCGGCATATAGACATTAAGTTCAAAATTACCCTGACTTGCGGCTACCGATATTGTGGTATCATTACCCATAACCTGAACCGCAACCATTGAAAGTGCCTCACATTGAGTGGGGTTTACCTTTCCCGGCATTATCGAGCTTCCCGGCTCATTTTCCGGAATAGTTATTTCTCCAAGACCGCATCTTGGACCGCTGGCAAGCCATCTGATATCGTTGGCTATTTTTAGCAGATCGCAGGCAAGTGCTTTGATGGCGGCATGAGAAAACACAAGTTCATCTTTGGAACTTAATGCGTGGAATTTGTTTTCCGCACTTGCAAAGCCCAGCCCGGTTATCTCTTCAGCAGCCCTGGCAGCTTCCATGCCGAAATCTTTAGGGGCGTTAAGTCCTGTACCGACAGCGGTAGCACCGAGTGCCAGGTCAAAAAGATACTCAGTACTTGAGAATATCAAACTCAAATCTCTCTCAAGTGTACTTCTCCAACCGCTTATTTCCTGTGCAAAACTGATAGGGGTAGCATCTTGGAGATGTGTGCGTCCGGACTTTATAACATTTACATATTTACCTTCAAGTTGTATAAATGTGTCAATAAGTCTTGTTACTGCGGGAACCAGAGTCTCCCTCAAAGAAAGCACCGCCGCTATATGCATTGCGGTAGGGAAGGTGTCATTGGAGCTTTGAGACATATTTACATCATCATTGGGATGCAATAATGCCTTTTTGGCAATATCATTTCCACGGTTTGCAATTACTTCATTGATATTCATATTGGTCTGGGTACCGCTTCCGGTCTGCCATACTACAAGCGGAAAGTGTCTGTCATGCTGACCTTCAAGTATTTCATTGCATACTATTGAAATAAGTTTATACTTTTCTTCACTTAATTTGCCTAAAAGACAGTTTGCCTTGGCAGCGGATTTTTTTAAGATTGCAAAAGCATATATTATTTCTCTTGGCATCTTTTCACTGCCAATTACAAAGTTTTCATAACTTCTTTGAGTTTGAGCTCCCCAATACTTGTCGGAAGGTACTTTTACCTGTCCCATAGAATCCTGTTCAATCCTGTAATTCATAAATAAAGATCCTTTCAATTATTTTCTAATTGCAACCAATTTACAAATCTTTTGACCGTTTTTTGAAAATTTTTCCTCATACTCACTCATAATATTTTCAATTCTGCTTTCATTATGTAAGTCATAAGTGTAAAAATCAAGTTCAAAATCTGAGTTTTTTATGCTTTCCAATGAGTATTCAAAAAGAGCCGTGTTGTCAGTTTTAAACTCTACTTTTGCTCCTGTTTCCAGAAGTGTAGAGTATATATCAAGAAAATACTTATCTGTAAGCCTTCTGTGGCTGTGTCTTGCCTTAGGCCAGGGGTCTGAAAAATTAAGATATATTTTAGACACCTCTCCCGACTCGAATATATCTTTTAATATAGAGGCATCTATACAGGCATAGTAAAGGTTGATGTCGGTTTTGTCATATTCAGCTGCCTGTCTTTCAAGCCTAAGACGCTGTATGGCTTTCATAAGCACGGAGGTGTACTTTTCTATACCTATAAAGTTGATATCAGGGTATCTTGCCGCCATACGCCTGATAAAAAGCCCCTTTCCCATACCTATTTCTATATGTATATCTTTGTTATTGTTAAAAAGCAAGTGCCACTTGCCCTTGTATGTACGGGCATCTACTTCTTCTATACATTCATCTGCTTTATGTATAAAATCTTCACAGCCCTTTATATGTCTAAGTCTCACTGAAATTCTCCTAAATTCGGTTAAAGTAGTTTTATAGATTATATACTACATCACGTTTCTTAACAAGATGATGATTTGTAGGGGAGTTATAAAGTTATATTTATTTATGTACAAATAGTATTAAATAAAAATGTACAAGTGTTATTATAGATGAGCCAAAGAGGAGGAGCTCATATGATTATAAAATCAGATAACATTACTGATTTTAAGATAGATTCACTAAAAGATCTATATAAACTAAGACCACTTATAGAAGGAGGTACATTGAAAATAAATAAAAGCCAAATAGGTAGGGAATTTGGTGCGAGTAGGCGTACTGTCGATAAATATATAAAGGGATTCAATAAGTCTAGATCTAGAAAGTGCAGCAATTGCATTACACCATACTATGAAATAATAAAAGAACTGCTGAAACCATCTGATTCACGCATTTTTTATTATAAATCTATTTTATGGCAATACCTTGTAGATAACCATTCCTACACAGGTAGCTATGTAAACTTTTGTTTTTATATTAAAAAATATAGAGAATTTGAAGATTACTTTAAGCAAAGAAGAACATCAAATGTAAAACAAGTTACTTTAAGGTATGAAACAGATATGGGACAGCAGGCACAACTGGACTGGAAGGAATCCATTAAATTTGTGCTTACAAATGGAGAGACTATAGTTGTAAATGTATTTGTACTTTTACTCTCATACTCAAGATTTCGAGTATATAGGCTATCCATGTCTAAAAGTCAAGATGTACTATTTAACTTTCTGGATGATGCTTTTGAAGTGTTCGGTGGTGTACCAAAAGAGATTTTAACGGATAACATGAGTACTGTTATGAGTGAGGTAAGGACAGAAAACTCCAGTGGAAAAGTAAATACTAAATTCAAACAGTTTGCAGATGATTATGGATTTATAGTTAAAGCATGTATTGCAGGAAGACCGAGAACAAAAAGCAAAGGTAGAGGCACCTATGAAGATCCTTGATGAGATAAGAGCATATAGTGGAACATTAGACTACGATGGTTTGCATAAACTTGTATCTAAAATAAATAATAGAGTAAATACAAATGTGATAAAGGATACAGGTATTATTCCGGTAATGTATTTTAATAAAGAAAAAGATTTCCTATTGCCACTACCAATGAAATCAATAAGAAAGCCCTATCAAATAGCCACAAAGCCATTAAAAGTTAATACATCGAGTATGATCAACTATGGTGGAAATCAGTATTCTGTACCAATTAAGTATGTGGGAAAATCCCTCATAGTACAGGCTTATGATGGCTACATACACGCTTATTATAACACATCTCTTGTAGCAGTGCATCAAATTTCTGAAAATAAACTAAACTATCATATGGAGCATTATGAAGAGATAGCAAGGATATCAAAATCATTCAAGGAGGAAAATATAAGGGAGAGAGCAAAAGAGAACCTAAGATTACTGGAAGGTTTTGTGAGTAATGAGTAGTACTTTTGAACAACTTAATAACAGCTTAGAGAAATTAAAATTATTACAAATAAAAAAATACTTGAGTGAGGTAACAGATTTTGTTTCAAGCAATAAACTATCATTTTCTGATGGTCTGTTAAAGTTGTGTAATTATGAACTTGATTATAAGACTGAGATAGCATCAAAATCGATGATCAAGGTAGCTACATTCCCATTCATAAAAACGATAGAAGACTATGACTTTGACTTTCAGCCAAAGCTTAACAAGCAAGAGATATTAGAGTTAACATCGTTAAAGTTCATAGAAGAAGCTAAAAACATAGTATTTTTAGGTAGCAGTGGTGTGGGAAAAACACACCTTGCGACATCAGTAGGAATAGTAGCTGCAAGAAGGAGATACAGTACATATTTTATTAAATGCCATGCTTTACTACAACAGCTAAAGTGTGCAAAAGTTGAAAATAGATTAGATAGTAGACTTAAGTATCTAAATAGATATAAGCTACTGATTATTGATGAACTAGGGTACTTGCCAATAGATAAAGAAGATTCGAATCTATTCTTTCAGCTTATAGATATGAGGTATGAAAAGAAGAGCACCATATTGACTACAAATACAAACTTTTCTGATTGGGACAGTGTATTTTACGATGCTGTGGTAGCTAATGCCATACTGGATAGAGTCCTTCACCATTCACATGTGATCAGTATTAATGGTTGCTCATACAGGGTAAAGGACTATATCACTAAGTCAGAGTAATTGCACATTTTTATATAAGATTTTTTGTACATAAGTACTTGACACTTTATATGATACACATTTAGATCCTAAAATCGTATCTGATTTTGAAGGAAAGTACCAAGAAATCCTTGAAAAAGCCAAGGAAGAGTACATACTTCATGAGCCAAGTCCTTATTATCGTGATGGATACAACCTATATCTCCGAATGCAGAAATATAAAACGCAACATCTACTCTTCCTGCATGATATGAGGGTGCCAACTACAAACAATACAGCAGAACGCTGTTTAAGAGATTATAAGAGAAAGCAGACTTTTGCAATGACATTTCGAAGCTTTGAAAGCATTGAAGAATTATGCCGGAGCAAGGGTGTGCTACTTGGAGTACGAAAAAATAATCCAAACCTTTACACCGCTGTCATGGAAATTTTTAATAGACAATATCAAGTATGATTGATATGTTTGACTCCATAAGTTTAACGGATTAAGAGGTAGAAGGCAAGCCTAACCGTGTACAGTAACTTTTTATTTGCTGCTTAACGCAGCATATTTCAATATTTATTGCATTTAAGCAGCAAATATGATACAATCAACATGAAGGAGAATGCCATGAATAATCCAGGACAATATCTAAAATCTTTTCGTGAAAAACTTAATCTTGGTGTTAAGGCTGTATATACAAAAACAGGTGTTGGTGATTCTACTATTCGCCGCATAGAAGAAGGTTTCTCAAAACATCCACCTGCATTGCAATTAAAGGCTCTGGCTAATTTTTATGGCATAGATCTTATTGAATTATATAAAGCATATGGATATTTAGATGAGGAAGATCTTGAACGAAAAAATGTATGTTTTGATAATTCAGAGCTTTTGGAAGATGAAGCTATTGCTTCAATACAAGAAATAATAAACCTATTGACAAGGAAGAGGATACAAGAATGATATATAGATTAGGCGAGCTGTTCTGTGGTCCCGGCGGAATTGGATGGGGCGCAATTAACGCCTCTATAGAAAATAAAGACTACCGCATTGTACATCAGTGGGCAAATGACTACGATGAATCCACCTGCGAAACTTATCGTCATAACATCTGCCCTAATGCACCAGAAACAGTTTATCATGGAGACATTAGAACTTTTGATATGTCACAACTTGCCCCAATCGAAGCACTAGCTTTTGGATTTCCCTGTAATGACTACAGTGTTATAGGTGAACAAAAGGGCATGGACGGAACTTTTGGACCACTTTACACTTACGGCGTTAAAGCCTTAAAGAAATTCAAACCTATATGGTTTCTTGCAGAAAATGTTGGTGGTTTAAGAAGCGCCAACAAAGGTAATGCTCTTACAAAAATTTTGGAAGAACTTAGGAATGCCGGATATACTATCACTTCTCATTTGTATAAATTTGAAGATTATGGCATTCCTCAGGCAAGACATCGAATCATAATAGTCGGTATAAGAAATGATATGTCTGTGAAATACAAGGTGCCTTCTCCGGCTCCTTTTGCTGATCTTGATAATACTTGCAGAAATGCTATCGAAAACCCTCCGATACCTAATGATGCTCTTAATAATGAGTTCACCAAACAATCGGCTCAAGTTGTCAGACGATTAAATCATATAAAGCCCGGTCAGAATGCTTTTACTGCTGATTTACCAGAAGATTTAAAATTAAATGTGAAAGGTGCAAAAATCAGCCAAATATACAAACGTCTTGATCCTAATAAGCCATCGTATACTGTAACTGGTAGCGGTGGCGGTGGTACTCATATATATCATTGGGCAGAACCTCGTGCTCTTACCAATCGTGAACGTGCTCGCCTACAGACTTTTCCTGATACTTATAAGTTCATTGGTTCCAAGGAGAATGTTCGTAAGCAGATTGGGATGGCTGTACCATGCAACGGAGCCAAAATAATCTTTGAAGCAATTCTAAAATGTTTTGCAGGCATTCCATATGAATCTACCGAAGCAAATATCAATGAATAACGCAAATGGACAAGCATCAAAATTATGATACTTGTCCCTTTTTATATTATCTATAAGTACTAATACTTTCTAATAATTTCTCAAGTACATGTTTTTGTTTCAACTCCTCATATACTAAATCCTTTACTCTTGCCTCAACTTGTACGATTTCACACAATTTAAACATATCTAAGGTATTCTCTGCTTTAACCTTTTCATCCTTAGCTAAGCCTGAACGTATTCTAATAATCGCTCCCTCACTTTCAAGGAAGTGATCCACATTATCTAAATACGGATGTATGATTGTAAACGTACAATTATTGTAATCTGTGTTACATGTAATTACAGTGTCTTTACTACCTTTTTTGGAAGAACTATTACAGTGCTGACACGACATTGCGAGATTTTTCGCTGTATATTCAAACTGTGGGTATTTATGTCTAGGAGCAATATGTTCAATTTCATCTCTTGATGTCTCCCCTAGCTTTAAACGACAATATACACATTTATCCTTTTGAAATGTCAATAGTTGCTTTCTTATTTCTTTTTTTATTTCCTTATTAACTTGTTTTCCCGAATCCCAATACTCGTATTTTAGAACTCCTAATTTAGTTATATAGGTTTGATGTTTTGGAGAGTAGCTAATGCAGTTATTTAAATTCAACATTATTTATATACTCCTTTGCTTCATCAAGAATTCGATTTAATGGATCCTTTTCATCTAAAATATACTTTGATAACTTATCATACAAAGAACGGATACGCTTACGGTCTTCCTCCTTGTTATTACTTACTGCATCGAGCAAAGCTCGAACATCCATATCAAAATAGTAATTCCTAAATGTCCGTACCTCAAAAATATTATATAATATATTCTCAGCTGACCATGCGTAGGTGCTATAATCTATGGTTTTAAAATGCTTTCCACAATCATCAATATTAACTGTGATCAATGAAGATGTTTTAGGGTTCAAGTCAGATACCATATAGTGAGAATGAGACGCAATAATAAAATGGCATGACTTGTAATCAGCAAAAACCTTTTTTAGAAAACTAATGTACTTAATCTGCCAATTAGGATGTAAGCTGATTTCCGGTTCATCAATCAAAACCACAGAGTTTTCCTTAATACTATTAAAAATATTTGCAAACGAATAAAGTATGTGCTTTTCTCCAGAACTTGATTCGTCAAAAGAATACATTACTCCCTTTTTATAAAGATTTAGTGTCATATTCCTAAAAACCTTTAGATTCGATAATTCTTTAAAGTGCTTGTAGGCAGTGGCTATTAATTTTATTTCATCCTTGGATGTATCAGTATCAAAAGAAACTCTCAGGAGTATTTTCCCTTTATGAGTATCATCATACATTTTTTCATTTAATAACTTTCCAATAAAAGACGCCAGTTCTTGGTAAACATCATCTGTATATTTCTTTACTGCATCACCCCTATAATCATCCTGCTGTAATATTTTCTCTCCGTATTCTTTTAATCTATTTCCCAAATCCTCAGCATAAAAATCAGACTCTGACATTTCACAGGTAATGCTTATCTTTTTATCAATACTTAAAAATTCTGATAGTCTATTAATAACATCCCAAATTTTATCATCTGAAGCTAAATTCAAAACAATCTCAGCCAATTTATTATTCATAGAACTTGTCCATGAAGCATTAGACGTCATCCTCACACCTAAATACTCATAAATGATATTTCCCGTTGAATTCGCTTGCTTGAATGGGAACTTATCATTTAGCATAAAGGATACAGCAAGAGCTTTTCTCGGTAAAATCTCGCTGATATCATTTTCCAAAAGCTCACCATTCATGTGAATGAAAACCTGTCTATTTAATATCTGGAGCACAACCGACTTGCGATTCATAGTATATTTAAGTTTATAATGGGCATACTTCAATTGCCCTAATGCACTTGGGCTATCAATAGCATTGAATATCTCTGACAATATTTTTAATATAAAACTTTTTCCGGATCCATTTGCACCAATAATTAATGATGTAGCTGGATCACTACTATTCCAATTCAGTTCATCAGGGAAAAAACGTATATCACAGTGAACCTTATCCCCATTCTGTACAAGTAACGAAACAAGCCTAAGACCAGATGTTTTTTTTTCATCGCTGTCTAGAAGCTTACCCTTTTCTCCGGATATATTAAGTTCACTGAGTCGCTTTGATTCCTCCTTATGAACACATTCGATTTCTATTTTCTTGTCAGAAAAGATTCTTACAACAACATAATCTCCTTCTTTAGCACTATTACTCTCATACCATTCTGATAAAACTTTAAGGGAACCATTACCTTGAAATTGTTTGGCAAAATCTCTTTTACTTTGAGAACCAGCAGCTTTTAACTCTTCAATATGTCCATTTGAATATTTGCACCTATATACATCACCTTTCCTAATGTTATATTCGTATGCATAGCTAGCCGGTATTGCTATATATGATTCATTTTTTCGGATTTTTCTTGATGCAGTCTTTCGTCTCTCTCCCCAATAGATATGTGCATCTTTTATTTGAACATAGTAACTTCCTAACAGCCCCATATCACTCACCTCCACATAAATTCCGATTATTGTTCTGTTACATCATAATAAACTGTATTATCAGGCAATTTAATATTGGGCACCCATAAAGGTCTGCCACTCCATCCCTTATTTCCAGTTACCTGATACATAGTCAGTACAGTTTTGGAAGGAAACTCCCCGCCAAGCTTCCAGTCATTAGGTGAAAGCAAGGCACCTGTTCCTTGTGCAACATCCCTATTCCTACGAACGATTAAAATACCCTGACCAGCTGGTTGCTCTGATAACATTGTATCAAGCACCGAAATAAATGCCTTCATGTTAAAATCAGGGCTTGAAATAATATGGTTTAAAATTTCTCTTATAATTCTAAGACTGACCTGATAATAAGGGACATCAGAAGCAAACGGCTCAAGGAGCTTGGAAATATCCTCTATTGAATCGTTATCCGGATTGTGCGGATAGTAGTTAGTTCCACCAGAAAGTATCTCAACACGATCTGAATCAAGCACATTTTTTCTTGTTGGGTTTAGACCATGCGGATAGTATATCTTGATATCCTGAATTCCTCTCTCAACTTGAGCAATAATTGAGTTATTTGTAGCATTGATATCAGAGAACAATTTATATAAATTCTCATCAATAAATACTCTCATCATGCCAGGATCTCTGTCATATCCAAACATTCGACTGTGTTGCCACATAGTATCTGCCTGAGGTTTCTTACTTGTCCTTGTGTAATAAATTGTTTGTAGTCCCGGAAAAGTAACGCCTCTTCCTAGTGTGTTACCACCAATTACAAAATTACAACCCGTTTCATATTGCTCACTATCTACTACATCGGATGCCCCATTCATTACTAACACATTAATGCCTTTTTCATCTATAAGATAAAACGCTTTATCAAGATACTGATCAAGGCTTACCTTTTCTTTTCGTTCTGGTGCAATGTTATCATATTCTTTTATCAATTCATCCTGAAACTGACTGTCTCTATTTTCTATGCACCATGCGATTTCTCTAACAACTTCATCCGCATATTTATTATGTGCCGCTTGGCTAACACTTGGATGGAATAAGCAATTTGCAACTTTTCCGCCAGAAGCCAGAATTTGAGAAGCAACCGCAATATGTCTAATCACCACGCTTTTTGTAGGTTTCTCTATCTCTTCCAAGAAACTTATACATGCTGGTTTTCCTGTTGATGGAAAGAAGAAATCTCCACCCAAATAACTACTTCCCGGTTGAAAATAACAAGTAAAATAAGGATGCCATCCTGATTCCATTGTCTGTAGAAATATAGCCTGAGGAGTACCTGTTACTTGAAGATAAATGCTACTAGATGCTCCATTCTTTATTGTATCCAAGTATTTATTAATTGATGATTTACTATCTTTATTAACAAGCGTATTTAATGAGGCTGCATCTGCCTCGTCATCAATAATAAATAGTGGGTTCCCTTTCATGAATCCTGTTGAATTAAATATATTGGCCCATAATTTCAAAATATGTACATTCTTCTTTAATACTATTATTGTAGGTTGAAGTAGGCTATTCTCTGTAAAAACCATAGAATCGTTTTCACCACATATGCAATATCCGTCAAGGTCTGCTTTCACACGATCTAGGGTCTGCTGTTGTAAAACAACATTATCTGTTGTTAGCAAAAGGAAAACCGGAAAACCCAGATCCGTTACCTTTGTTATGATTCCAAACATTTGACCAGTTTTACCTGACTGAACATTTCCAAACAGCAAGCCTATTTCATGACTAGTAAATGAAAATTTTTTTATATATTTATTGCCAACCTCTTCTGCAGTGTAAGAAATAGATTCTGCTAGTTTTTCATTGCCGCGTGCGATTATTTTGTTGAGATAATTCTTCAAATATAGCATTATTCTCCATCTCCTTCTTCACTTATTGGCTTAAATGAAAGCAACCACACATCTAATGGGTTCCCATTTTCGTCCAAAGCAGTCTGCCCAGTTTTCTTGAAGAATAGACTTTCACATCCATACTCCTGTAGCATTTCTTTTGTAATCATACCAGTCCTATCAGTATCTGCCTGAGTATCATTAACAGGATTTACTAAGCCAGCTGCAGACAATCTTCCTTTCAGCCATCTTCCCATAATTAGTTCATCGCCAACAGCACTGAATTGCTTATTACCGTCACTGGTAGTATGAGCTTTGAACCAATATCCATCATCTGTTACAATGTAAAATGGTATATTTTTTACCGGATAGCCTTCAAGTCTTGTGATTTCTTTTGACACTGTAAGCTGTGTTTCATACCAATCCCTTGATTTCCTTCTGCTTCTTGGTGCCGCATAACATACATTGACATTTGATTTTGTGAAGTGTTTTCCATCATCTAAATGTCGTTCTTCATATGCAGGTACTTTCAATGGTAGTAGGAAAGAAGCATAAGATGCGCATCTTTTATAAAATTCAACATTAGTCTTTGGAACTTCTGTTACCAGTTCAATTCCAGAAAGGGCGGTATTCTTTTCATAGATAAGAGACATTCCTTCAATTGTTTCAATACTTTCAGAAATATCAGATTTCCTAAGTTCTTCAATATGATTCGCAATTCTTTCTACTTCTATAATATCATCTGTAAATGCCGAAATCTCATACTGCCTTCTATTGGTCGCTTCAAGTTTTATTACTCCCAGGTTAGCAGACCCAATAATTGCCGAGTATGGTTTTCCATCTTTATAAAATGCATAGAGCTTCCCATGATACTTAAATGCTTTTATCATGCGAATCTCTCCGATTCCTAAGTCCTGCCATTTGTTATTAATTCTAATCGCTGTATGATATGAACTTTCAGGCATTCCTTCAATGAAGTACATTCCTATATTCAGGCATATGTTTTTTACATCACTGTTCTCCACTAATAAATCTAGCTCTTCTAAGGAAGAACGCGATACATAGCCTACTGCAATCTCAAGCCGATCAGCTGAGTTAATATTACTCTTAATCACTTCTGATATAGTTTCATCACCGTCATTTACACCTAGTGGTAATATGTTTGAGTATAATAACTTCATTTACAAACCTCTCTAAATTTGACATAAATATCTGGTCGAAACAAAGACAATTTTAGTATATATTATCATAAAATAATTTGCAACTAAAGATGGTATTTATTCAGGACAAACGTATGAGTAAATAAATTATGAACAATCCCCTTTTTTATGATATATTATAAGAAAAAGGGGATTGTATAATGAATGAGTTGTTAGAATGGCTTGAATGTATTGAAGACATAAGGCAAGAAAGGAAAGTAAAATATAAACTAAAAGATATAATAGTAATAGTGCTGTTTGCAACATTGGCAAATGTAGATGATTGGGTTGAGATGGAGTATTTTGCCCATTATCATGAAAAATATTTAAAAAGATACATAAAACTTGAAAATGGGATTCCATCTCACGACACAATATGTCGTGTTTTTAGTATGTTGAAACCTGATATACTTCAACAGCTTTATAAAAAATGGCAGGAATTGTTAAACCAAAATGAGGGAGAAGCTCTGAAGAAGCTTATTTGTATAGATGGAAAGACAATGCGAGGAAATAGAAGCAAAGGAAGTAAAGCAAATCATATAGTGACAGCATGGAGTAAAGAAGACGGATTCAATCTTGGTCAAAAAGTGGTAGGTGAAAAAAGTAATGGAATAACAGCAATACCGGAGTTGTTAAAAAAGATTAACACAAAAGGTCAAGTAGTGATGATTGATGCGATGGGAACACAAACAGCAATAGCAGAAAGCATAAGAAAAAGCAGGGCTGATTATTTATTGGCTTTAAAAGGTAATCAAAAAGTAATACATGAAGAAGTAAGGCTGTTTCTAAATAATGAGGAAGAAAAGAAAAAGCTAAGACAAAAGGGAATGTATAAGAAAACAATTGAAAAGTCACACGGTCAAATAGAAATAAGAGAGTATTATCATACTGAAGAAATAAAATGGATAGGAAGTAAAAAAGATTGGAAAGGTTTAAAAAGCATAGGTATGGAGGAAAAAAACAATAATAAGGGAAGGAGAGAAAAAGAAAGAATATAGATATTACATAAGCAGTTTGAAAGAAGATATAGATCTGTTTTCAAGGGCTGTGAGAGGTCATTGGAGCGTAGAAAGCATGCATTGATATTTAGATGTAACATTTAAAGAAGATGCAAACAAAACATTGGATAAAAGGGCAGCTGAGAACCTGAATATTATTAGGAAGTGGTGTCTAAGTATATTAAAAATGGTAGAGATATTACGTCCTAAATTATCAATGAAAAAGAAAAGATTTGTTATCAGTAGGAATCCTTCAGAACTTTTAGAGCAAGTACTGGCTTTTTAAAAAGTACTATATTTGTCAAAAGGGGATTATAATATTTCATGCGTATGTCCTGTCTAATTAAAGAAAATCCCTTGACGTGAGTATATTTTATGTAGTATACTTGTACAGCGACTGAGAGTATAAAGGTCTTTTTTTTTGACCTTTATTTCTTAAAGAATATGCTCAAGAAAAATGGAGGTGGATAGCGTGCGTACGAAGATCACTCTGGCTT
>ERZ773099.1427-NODE-1427-length-17684-cov-5.812014_pt1 | contig 17684 bp, 13 predicted proteins | sample MGYA00511120_ERZ773099 | MGnify/ENA primary metagenome ERZ773099 (study PRJEB29015, sample SAMEA2738012) | human oral metagenome | biome: human oral; feature: human-associated habitat; material: dental | place: China | collected 2104 ...
TTCTTTTTTATTTTTATAACTTTTTATAGCTTTTTAGTAACTATAGATTTACCCTGCAAAATAATCCCAGACATCAGTTTCGGGTTCATAAAGACCGAGTGCCACCGCCTTCGCAGTGTCAATTACACTTCCGCCTCCTACTCCAAGCACAAAATCACAGCCGAAATTCAAGGCTTCTTTTATCATTTCCCTTGTACGTGAAAGCACCGGATTCGGAATTACACCTCCCATTGAGATATATTCAATCCCCTCCGCTTTCACCTCGTCTTCAATCCTCTTTAAAAGTCCTGATTCTACTGCACTCTTACCGCCATATACGATAAGAACCTTTTTTCCTCCGTAGAGCTTAATAAATTCTCCGGCTCTTTTCTCACTGTTTTTTCCGAAAATAATTCTGGTGGGAGTATAATACTCAAATTTCTCCATAGGAAGCCTCCTTAATTAGTTTATGTAATACCGCCAATCATTTTATTATACAAATTTATTTCCCTGTATTTCATAAAATGGTTTCACGTATTTTGTTGTAATGTAATTATATCACGTTTTTACCGGATAGCTCAATAAAAATTAATAAGTTTATACGAAAAAGTTGACAGTTATTAACTTGAAAAAAGGCTCTGATTGGTTATATTTTAACATGCTTAAGGCTTGAGGTTCATAATCTCCTCTAAATATATATAATAATGCAACAGATTTTTTCTGAAATGATATATCAGTATATCCTCTTATTTTATGTTCTATATATTTTATAACATCAGTCATTACGCTCTGTGGTAGATTTGAAGTTCTTATGGAGGAGCATGACAGCGTCCGCAAAATAAAAACTATCTTAAAGTCTTGCGATCGGCAAATACCTTGTGTCCATTCCTAATAGGTAAGGTAATTACAAAACAAAAGAAACGAAATAAAAATGGTAGTGGGTCTTGCTGTCGAGTGTCCATTCCTAATAGGTAAGGTAATTACATCAGGCAATCGCAAATGCATTCGAGGCTGAGCGTGAGAATTACGTGTCCATTCCTAATAGGTAAGGTAATTACAATAATGAAAGGAGGTAACACATATGTTACCTAACGTTTTTTGGGTGACGTGTCCATTCCTAATAGGTAAGGTAATTACCCAACTGGCACTACTGCCTATGAGCCTGTTAATCCGAAGGTGTCCATTCCTAATAGGTAAGGTAATTACGCTTCAAAGCAGGAATACACAGGAATACAAGAAAATACATTGTGTCCATTCCTAATAGGTAAGGTAATTACGATAATTTTGATTACATAGCTCATATAGCATATTGTAGAGTGTCCATTCCTAATAGGTAAGGTAATTACTCAGTCCTGTCAGTACTGAGTAGACTGAACAAGCTTCAGAAGGTGTCCATTCCTAATAGGTAAGGTAATTACGTTTAATAATAATCAGAGAATTATTCTCACCGTTGATATCTTGGATTTTTGTGTCCATTCCTAATAGGTAAGGTAATTACATGACGGCTCGAGCAATCGGTGCCGACGCTTTACTTAGTAGAAACTATCAAGTGCTGCTTGTGTCCATTCCTAATAGGTAAGGTAATTACTGTCAGATAAAACTGATGCGATACTGCGTGGTCTTATCGTGTCCATTCCTAATAGGTAAGGTAATTACAGCATTCCCCTAGAGAAATGAAAGTGAGGTATTAACATGATTGATAATATTGTGTCCATTCCTAATAGGTAAGGTAATTACTTTTCTAAAAATTTTACATGTGCAATAGCACAGAAGGGTGTCCATTCCTAATAGGTAAGGTAATTACTCTACAAGCTTCAAAGGATGCCACGGCTACAGCGAAGAATAATGGATCTGTGTCCATTCCTAATAGGTAAGGTAATTACCGCCTCCTTGTAAAGTTTTCTAAAAATTTTACAAAATGTGCAATAGCACAGAGTGTCCATTCCTAATAGGTAAGGTAATTACGCTTATAGTATGCGAAGAAGGAGAGGACAGCTATGAGGCTGTGTTAGTGTCCATTCCTAATAGGTAAGGTAATTACAACTGTAAATCCGCCATTTTCAAATTACATATAACGGGAAAGTTGCTGCTTAAAGTATACAGCAGGGGAAAAAGTCTGTCAACCTAAAATTTAAAAACAAGGAAATAAGCGACTTTATAGGTATTTTATGAAAACCCAATCATCGAACGACTTTTTCTCCCCCTTTTTCTTGCATATATTTATATAATCCATTGATAATTTAAAGCATAAACCTACTTTTTTCGTTTTATATATAGAAAAAAATGATATAGTATATTTTTACTAAATCTTATCATTAAATTTACATTTAATATAGTCCTAAATTTCATATCGGATCGAACGACTTTTTTAAATGTGCATTCTCCTCCTTGACTTTCCAATATGCTTTTACAGCACTCTATATAGGTATTAATTCCATGATACTCTTTAATAGTATTTAAAAGGCTTATACTTTTCATCATAACAAACAAAGCGATAAATCTTCGATACCTCCTGCTTAATATGAGTGTCATAACTGACTGACTGATTATCCTTTGTTTGTTTTTGATAAATTTTATTTTCCAGCTCTGTTAAAAATAATTTTTTTCCTTCCCGGTTCAAGTACATTCCCCCTTGATCGGTAAGCTCAAAATGTTCATTTTTATGAATCATTTTACGATTAATCAGAGTAAAAATTGTACGGTCTACAATCAATGGCTTAAAGATTTCTGCAATATCCAGATTTAAAGACTGACTCCGAGTATTTGTTGAATGCATAAATCCTATACGAATATCCAAAGATGTCTTATTAATTTCTGTTGCAATTCTGTTGTACAGATATACATTCCCAAAGCTGATCATAGAATTTAAAGGATCTTTTGGTGGTCGTCTCGTACGCTTAGTAAATTGAAAATCCTCATCTTCCAGTATGTACTTATAAGCGTTATAATATATCTGCCTTGCCCTTGCTTCCGTCAATAGCATTTTTGAGATATCCGTCGCCTCATTAATCAGTGTAATAAATTCCGAAAAGGCATCAATACTTTCTTTTAATCTTTTCTCCTGCTTATGATAATGATAATAGCGCAGATTCGCTCTCAGATTATGCAAAGCACCGATTTCCAGCTTTTTAGCTATTGCTAATCGCTTTGCCGGATCCAGATAAATCTCTGCCTGTTTCAGCATAGTTTTTCCGCCAAAACCGTTATGCGCAGCATAAAAGCTGCCTGCCAGCTCTCCATAGCGGTCAAAAATATTGACACTTAGTTTTTTTTCACTCATAAAGCGAAAAAAATCTGAAGAAAAGATAATAGACGAAAATACATTTAATGTCTGTACCGCCTCTACCGGAATATATTTTTTCCCCTGTTCATTTTCAAACAAAACGGTAAAGTCTCTTTTGGATAAAATCCCATCATTAATGATATGGTAGTTGCGATCTACCCTGCGGATTGCATCGGCATTCCATCGGTAATATACTTCCATCCGCTGTTTCCTATCCCTCATTGAGAAGATATTTCCTGTTTTTTTCTCTTTCCGGAAGCGGTATCCTAGATACTTTTGGTGAAGTCCGTAGTAAACACCGCTTTTATCATTATTTATCTGTAATTTGAATGTGTGTTTCAGTATATCACTGATATATCGGTATCCCTCACAAGCCTCTTTTTCTGATTTAAAAAATAAACAAATATCATCCGCATAGCGACAAAAGCTTATACTTTCCTGTGAAAGTCGATGGTCCAAAGCAGAAAGATAAAGATTTGCCATAAATGGACTTAAAGGCGATCCCTGTACTATTCCCTGTTCTTTACGTGTGATAATTCCGCCGTCTTCAATTTTGCAGTAAAAATATTGATGCAGCAGCTTCAGCAAAGCCTTTTCACTGACAAGCTCTTGAATTCTCTCTTCTAAGGACGGCAAAGGAATTGAATCGAAATAGTCTTTTATATCAATCTTAGCAATCCAAAGCTTTCCTTCCTTTAAATACTCCACTACACCTTTAACCGCTTTTTCTACTCCCAGTCCCAATCGGAAGGCAAAGCAAAAAGGAGAAAATATCTCGTTATAATGCTCCTGCATTTTAACAGCTATGCAGCGAAGCAAGAGTCTGTCCACACTGCTAAATATGGATATACTGCGCCTTTTTCCTTGGACATTTATAATATCAATGATTCGAACAGTCTTAGGAAGATACTTCCCGCTTTCCAGTGCCTGAAGAATGCTGTCAGAATTTATTTTCCAATATTCCTTTAAATCAGACAGATACACTCCGTCGCTTCCACAGGAATCCTTTCTGACAGCCAGAAAAGACAGAGCTTCATCCAGCTGCTCCTTTGTAAACACTGTTTTGACCGTCAAGTTTTCCATTTTTCCTCCTGCTACAAGATATTGCTGTCAGAAGAATTCCTGCCGAGTTCTTCTTTTCTGGCATATTTTAAGGAATCAAATTCATAGATACGAATACTGTCTTCATCATATTGGATCACCTTTTCGATCTCTCGTTTTAATCTTTTCAGCTTGCTTTCTGTTATCATGCCCTCAAAAACGGATTTTTGACAATGGGACAGATACTTTCTGCTGATTTTCATAACTTTGGGGTCCCGCTTGGCACTAACATCATAAGTCAGTATTACAAACATCTATACCTCTCCCATCTATTTCCCTGCTCTTTTTAATTCATCAATATATTCAATGATAAACTTTTGTAATTGCGAAAGACTGACCCGGTATTCTGCGTTGCCGTGGTTAAACACATTACGAGTGATTTTTAAAACACGGTGCCTTTGCAGGAGAGGAACCACTTTATTTCGAAAGTCATCCATCCTGAAATTTCCATAGGCATCCTCTTTAATCCATTTACTTTTCACTATCAAGCTCCTTCCTCCAGAAGCATTAGGATAATAATATCGTAGAGTGCCATTCTTTAGCTTAATCCAAACCACCTTCGTTTCTCCCGTTTTTCCCACAATATGGTAGGCATAAAAAGCCAGTTCCCTTTCTTCATTCTGAAATTCAATATGAAGTTTTTTTAAATACCGATTAAACGCAATATATTCATCCTCTCCATAATTCTCCAGCTCTTCCTTTTCAAAATACAATAGTTTTTTATCCCAATAATAATAGGGCAGCATGGATTCCATAAAAGTCAGAGCCTGCTGCATTAGTCCATGCTTTACGCACCAAACCACCAGATCCAGAATGTTTGGCTTAATTAAGAGATTTCCGTATTCATCTATGATTTTTTGCTCAAAGATTCCCAAAGAGGTTCCCTTTAGTTTGTCGGATTTATTTGCACCTTTTCCTAATTCGAATTCCTCTCCCAGTTCTTTCAGTCCCTCCAAAAAGGATTTAGGATCTGACATTTGAGCACCTAAGGAAATTTTATTCATATACTTCACAATTCTTTGAGCAATTTGCCGTACCTGGGGTTCTGCTCCCGTAAGATAGGAAAAGGCATTTTTCTCATTAAAATACTCTGACAGTACATTCGCATTTCCAAAATGCAAAAAGTCATTCATTCCGGAAAAGAAATTAAAGATGTTAAAGGCTGCACTTTGATCCTCAATCCTGTGAGATGCCATGTTAATGCCGCTTATCATCTTTGGCTTAATAGCCTCACCTACAAACAGCAGTGAAATAACCGCATTCAAGGACATCACCACATCTCTGAGCCCTCCGTGGGTGTCAATATACAGCCTGAAGGAGCGTTTATGCTGCTTTTTTTGATTGCGAATGAACTCGGCTGCCCGGGAAATTGCACCAATTTCATCCTCCGGAAAGCAAATCTCCTCCTCTTTAGAGGCAGGAAACAAAGGGACAGCAGGTTCTATGGGATCTGGCTCCTGTAATCTGTGTTTTTCCGGCAGTTCATTTTTGTAGAGTTTAATTACATGGTAGCAAATCCGGCGTTTTTCCCTTTCTGGAGCTTCTTCAATCCTCTCCCTTAGATATGACACGGCACTATGCACCTTTTCTGCTCCATCTCCTCCATTATTATCATCCTTTTCCAACGTTTTTCTGGTACAAAGCATTAGGATATTAACATCATCCTCCGGTGGCATAAGCTTTAAGAAATAGCGAACCACGCTTTCCCCCTGAGATTTACAATCCTCAATGGTAATATCCCTGCCGTCATGTCCCCTTCCCTGAAAAGTATCTCCCCTTTCCATTTTGGGATGATTCCGACCGTTAAAGGCGCTGACCGCCATAAGTATTGTACTGGACATAGTAGATTTCTCCTTCTGCATGATTCCTTTTTATGAAGTATTAGCGTCTGCGGTTTCTCCGGTTTCCTGCCCTTGATCGTCCTGGAGTTCTACTACAGGTAATTTCTGCTCATTTACAGCATTATTACTTACAGGCAGCGTTCTATAAGGTTGATCTTGCCCCAGTTGCCAGTTTTTAGAAAACCACTTGGAAGAAGCCAAGTCATTTCTCCTCAATCTTCGACCTTGATTCAGACGAGCATCCACCACATAGGGATAAATCACTTTCGTATTCGTTCTTAAATCAGAAAAATTATCCAGACTTAAAACATTTTTTATGCCTGCTACAGCTGCTTGCATTCTATTCAGTTCTGTTTTGTAAGTCTCAGTTTTCTTAAACAAGTCCCAATCTTCCAACTTCTCTCCTAAAGTATGAGTAATAATATAATATCTCGGCTGTTCAGAAGCAGAATCAAAGCTTCTTTCCTCTAGGCTTTTTACTACAATTTTTGCGCTGCCAAAGCCTAATGGCTTTCCATGCCCCAGCTTAAAGCACAATTTTCCATCTTTTTTATTTTCTCCCAAGCATAAAAGTACACCAAGCTCCGCCATCTGCTCCTTTGTAAGATTCTCAAAATACACTTTAAATTGAAAACTTTCTTGATTTCCTCCTATTCCCTCCATTTTAGCATCTATTTTATCAAAAGGTAAACCATTCAATTTTGTGTAATCCGGCATAAAGTGCCAGTAAAACTTCCGTCCTCTGATATTGCATTGCGGTGCATCATACCCTAGAGAATAGTTATCTGTCAATGCATAAAAGGGAAGGTAGGAAGGATGGGGTGTGCGCAACTCTGTAAGATTATATGAGGGTATATTTCCGGGAACGACTCCTTCAAAAACTGCATCGGTAATCCGAACACGACTCCCCAGCCCCTCCTCTTCTCCTACCATGCCAAACAAGCTGCAGGTCTTGCAAAGCTTTTTTAAACTGGAACATGACATTCTTCCATTATCACCCTTTCCTAAAATGTCATTCACGGATTTTTCATACCGGAAACGACCAATATTAGCAAGGGAAAAATAATACTGTCCTCCGGTTTCTTTATACCATATAGGCAATACACCTACATTTGCTTCTTCAAATTTCTTTAGATCTACCTGGATGTATCCTCCATGCTGATCATTGTCCCCCGCTTGACGAGAAGAAGTAAATTTTTGATTCACCTTTTCATCCTGGTATGCTCTTTTTATTTCTTTCAATTGTTCAAAGGCTTGTTTGAGCTTAGGTGAATCAGGCTCAATTTGTTCCTTCGGTACAAAAATACTTTCATATTTCTTTCTATGTATATATTCTCCAATGCAGTAGTACCCCTTCAGGATTCCTGAAGAATTAGTATTTCGTCCCGAAAAATGTTCCAATGTTGGTTTCTCATTCTGAGAATAAATGCTTTGAACAAAAAAACAACTAATGTATTGCCCGTTATTATTCTGAATACGTCTCTCATTTCCTCTAAAGGTTACTTCATTTCCGTATTTCTGAACCACATCACTGTATTTTACAGTACACCCCTGTGGAAACGGAAGCTCCCCATACTCTTCTATGGGGAACAGATATCTTTTAGCTGAAAACAGCTCCCACTTTTTTTGATCATTTACCAGTAAGCCAGGCAAAAAAGGAGTCTTGGCTCTAGCTGTGATATATTGCTCCGACCTGGCGGTAGAATAACAGGAATCTGTCAATGCCTCATATACGCTGCGAAGAGGACCTCTTATAGAGCTCCCGGGAATCACCGGCTGTTTCCCTAAACGGAAAAAGGGATAGGAATAATGCTTTACTTTTTCTGTTCCTCTTCCAGAAATTTCTTTCTTGTTACAGGCATCCGGAATCAATAGGGGAGTTTTTGGATACAGGAGGCAGGTAAATACTCCGGTATGAGTTCCGGCTTTCTGTTCCTTCTCACTCCTTTCCACAGTATTTTTTCCCTTTACAAAGGTATAGGGATTTACAAAAGATTCATTATTACTAAATTGATAGCTCATTATTTTTCCCCCTTTAAATCCTTGCAGTAATCTTTTTTTTCTGCATTTTGAAAGCCTACACAGCGGTAATCCTTAATAAAAGCCTGCCCGGAAGCCGCCTCTACACCAAAATAGTGACGAATCAGTATACCTGCCCGGTCTAAGTCCGGCATATTCACCGGAAGACAGTAGCTTCCTCCGGCTGTAGTGAATTTTACTCCCTGAGAGGCATTCTTGGATCTTGGAATATCAATGTCTAAGAATTGGATTTCATCAAAATAGTCTTTTCCCTTTGTTAATTCTGTCCCATCTGAATACTTGTCACCCCGACACCGCCATGAAAAATTACTTCCTAAATCACTGCGAAACAGCTTCCATTCTTTATCCTCATCAAAAACACGCAGCTCCAGCAGTTTGTTTTCATCCACCCGGGTACCTTCTTTCCAGCTTCCAATTTTTATCCGGTCAGAGTACTGGGCAATAAAGAAAACTTTTTTCTGAACAAATTCTCCCTCAATATTTTTTAAAAAATCTGCTGCATCAAGGGATTGTCCCCACATTTGTTTTTCATTCATCCTTACTCCTCCTTTTTATCCAGTAACTTCTGCAAAATTGCATACAGCTTTTCAAACAGCTCTGCTCCTTTTCCAGCAAACTTCTTTCCATTGATCTCCACTACAGAAAAAATTCCCCTGCCTATTGATGTGGCACCGCCTATAGCCAGATATCCCTCGTGCAAATCGCAAAGTGAGGCTGCCAGTGCCTTTTTAAAATCGTTTGAATAATAAGCAGCAGTGTAATAAGGATCAGAAAAACTGATTTCTAAAGTGGTACTTCCTCCCCAGTAAATTTTTTCGGTAAACAATGCCCCTTCCGCCGTGCTTCCTAAGAAACGGTCGATGGCATTCCGGGACATAATTTTAGGTTTTGCACCGCTTAAACGGCTTTCTCCAAAGGAAATCAGGGATTTTTCCTTGTTCTTCCCCTCTACTGCACCGAAATAGTGATAGGTTTGCTCATTTTTTTTAGGTCCAGTCACCTTTACAATTCTGCTTTCTCCCAGCAATTCCTCCATTCTACTGCCAATAGCTCCTGCCCATGTAGTGCCTGGAATCACCGGAACTTCCCCCTGGGATGTTAGAGTTGTCATTTGTTCATGGTCCAGGGATGAATTCTCTTGGGTAATTTCTGTGGTATAGCGCCGAATGGACAGTCCTCCTTTCAGACAAAGCCCTAAAGTAAGTTTCTTTTTTTTCCCCAGCACCCATTTTCCTTTTTTCAGTGCTTTCTCTATTTCATCATAGGAAAATATCTTATTCTTTTCGGCACTCTCTTCCATCCTCCAAGCCTCGTCTTTAAACATGTCAAATTTCAGCCAATCCTCTATAGAGCCCTCTTTTTCCTCACTTGTTTTGGGTAAACTTGCTTCGGGTAAAAAGGCAAAGCTTCTACCCAAAACCTCTACCCCGCCGATTTTTCCAAATCCCCGGGTAGTTTTAGCCCCAAAGCGGATATCTGCCTCCTTCCACAGTCTGGCAATATTCCAAAGAACATTAAAAGCCTCCTTACTCTGTTCCTCCTGAGATATTTCCACAAAGGTCCTAAAAGTACAGTCTCCTTCCAAAATTTCCCAATCAAATTTGGCATGCTTCTTCGTATTTTTGTATTCATTTAATGCAACTCCATCCCTTTGGGAAATTCTGTATCTGGGCTTTTTTTGTATTTTTACGTCTGCCTCCTTTTCCACCAAGGTAGCATCAAAAAAGACGATCCTGCTTTCTATAATCTCATCCTCACTCCCGCTGTTTTCCTGCCCTGTGTTAATAGGAGCATCTCCAAAGTAATACTTAAAATCTCTATCTTCCTCAAAAAGCCCCTTGCAGGCTTCGCGAAACACCCCAGCCACAGCGCTTCCAGGAATATAGGGAATTCCCCTGTTGTCAAGTAAAATGTCCTGGTCTGTGCTTTCATTTTTTCCGCTGCCCACACATAAAGGAGATTCCAGTCCAAAGGTAATCTTTAAATAATGCTTTTTGACAATCCGTCCCATTCCTTTCCTCCCTTCTATGCATCCTGAAATTTCTTTAAATACTTTTGGTTTACCAGAATTTCCAGCATCAATTTTCCCCACCAGCTAAAAATTTTTGCCTGTACCTCCTTTTCCTCTATCAAATTGCACAGTTCACTATACAGAACAGCATTTTCTGAGGACTCTTTTGAATCACTCTCCTTTTCATATAGTATTTTGTCAAGGTTCAGACTTACGGACTCATCATCCTTTTGGAATTTTGTTCCAAACAGCCTGTACATCAATCCCTGAATCTCCATTCTCTCGGTATCTCTTTTAATAGAGACTGCACGTTTGGCAAAGTCCTTATAATTTTCCTCTGCCTCCTTAGCGTTTTTAGGAAGAGTTTCCTTTACCATCAAGGTCACCCTGCCAATTGTGGAAGATGAAATACGCAGCTTAGAATCCTCACTATCCATCTCCTTAATCATCTTTGCTAATATATTCTGATACAGCGCCTTGTATAAGCTCTGTTTCAGAATTTCTTTTACTTCGGTGACAGTAATTTCCTTATGACAAGAATCAGATTCCGCTGTCTCAGTTACTGGCAGGCGGTAGGGAAGTTCTCTTCCTCTGTAAAGATGAACCTTTCCGAAGCCCTCCAAATTGCGTTCTCCCACCCAACTGCTGTAAATATCCGTATCTTCCTGCGCTTTATATACAAAGGTTGACCCGACTTCTATTCCTGCAATAGGAGCCTTGTGGAGATTCCAAACACTGGCATAGCCTCGAATTATCGCAGGTTGTATGGAGCAGAAGGGATATACGATCTTTCCGTCCTGAATCTGATACTTCACTTCCGTTTCTGATACATTCTCCTGTTTTTTTAATAGTCCAAGCTGCTCCCCTATACTGCGGTATACCTTCTCAGGCTCCTGGGTATATCCATCTTTATCTTGAAAGATTCCCCGGGAGGCCAAGGATACATAAATCAGCTCATCTTTTTTTACAGAAAAGGCTTCCTTATTTGGTAGAATTTCCTGTACATCTACCGACAGAATACGACATTTTCCATACTGAGCTGTTTTCGACTTTCCAAAGCAAAAAGTGGTATTTTCCAAAAGCTCTAAAAGTAATTTATAGTCCTGACTATCGCAAATAATGCTGCCACCAAAGATTTGCCCCTCTTTTAATGCAGTTTGGGAATACAGCATGGCATCCTCTCCTCTTCTGTGATGAAAAATAATCCTCTGCTCCGGAGTACGCTCCAGTATTACAAGAGACTTATCGTTTTGAGCCTGAGATTTTTTCTCCAGATAGATGTATTTCCCCTTTAGTTTCTTGGGCTGGTTTCCGTTTACAGGATTATAATCCTTGTCATTATGGCTTTCCTGCTCCGAATATTGCAGGACATTCACATACTTTCCAGTTTTCTTCAGTTTATTTAAGAAAGAAGGAGACGGGTCAAAAAGATGTATCCCATCAGATATAGTAAAGTCTGAATACAGTGTTTCTCCGCTTAAGAATAAACGCCGAAATTCTTTCTTATCAGCTACATCTCCCATAGACAAAAGAGTTCCAGCTAAAGCTCCCAACACACTTTTCCCAGGAATATAGTTCAAAGTAGTATTTTTATCATCTCCGCTGATAATCAGGGGCTCCTGATTTTCTAAAAAAATATCTAACCTTAGCTTGGAGGCAGATACTTCACCGGGCTCTATCTTATGCAAAAAATTGAGAGGACGTTTTAAAGTCTCTATTTTCTTTTCCTCTATAAGTTCACATTTCACGCATCCAAGTCCCCGGTTTCGATGCATTCCCATATGCCGCAGAGCCTGGCACAGCTGTTTTAATTTGCCCTCCTGCTTTGGAGGGTATTGCACCTTTGCAATAAACTTAAGTCTTTCGTTTTGGCAAAATGGAGAAAACTGATGAATAATCCTGGTAAATCGGAGAGAATTATTCTCTGCCACACCGTTTTCCATACGAGTCTGGGCCTTCACATCAGAAAACAGATCCAGAACCTGATCTGGAGAAAGATATTTCTGTAATGTTTTATCCTTTTGCAAAATCTCCAATTCCTCCTTGATTTGATAATATTCTGAAATATAGGCATTCTCAATCCGTATTCCCTTTGCTCCGTCATCCGCCCTTTTACCAAACAATTCCTCTGGAACGTTTTTACCTTCCTCAATTTCCCAAAGTCCTGAATCCTCTAACAGCTCTGCACATTCTCTTAAGCAGCCCTTAATTCTTCTTGCCGGAATAAAGGGAAGTCCAAGCCTATCATGCTCTGCCTCAGCATCAATTGTTCCATAATAAGAATATCCGTTTCCCGGACATAAATCAGAGTAAAGTTCAATCTGTATCTCCCCCTGTTTTTTATTTGCCATTTTTTCCTCCTTGTTCTTCTCCTTTTCCATAGCCCACATCATACATGCGCACCAGATCCTTTAACAGCCTCTTATTACTTAAGAAAAACTCTACTCTTTCTTTATCCAATTTTCCTTCCAATTTCTCTTTATCAGTTAAGGACATATGAGCGATAATCCTGCGAAGCTCTGTTTTTAAGGCTACCTCCGAAATAGAAGCTGTAACCGCAAGTCCTTTGATATTGCTTCTGCCAAGAAGTGTAAGCTTTTGATAGAAAGCTTCTACCTGTTGCAAAGAAAGCAGCACTTTTGCTTCCTCCGAAATTCCTTGTTTCAGCCTTTCCAGAATTTCCAAATTATCCTCTTCTTCTTTCTCATTTCCATTTTCCCAAGGCTCTGCCTCTTCTGCAACTGGTGTTCTTTCACTTCCACCTTCTCTTTCCACCAGCCAAGGTCTGGAGTTATCAGAATCTCCGTTTTCCTTCCTAATTTCCTCCAAATCAAGACCTATACCTCCCTGACAATACTCAAAATCCATAAAATTGGCTAAGGTTAAATTGTGCTCCTTCATATACTTCTTGCAGCTGTCTTCACAACACTGTTCTGCGATGCGGTAGGCATCAGCAAAGGGGGCATGACTATGAAAAATAGCTGCTCCGGCACAGGATGAATAAGGAGATGGCAGATTAGAAAGATACTCCTTAATAATCTCATAAGATCTGTCAGCTCTGCATATGATGGTCATCTCATCTCCGGCTCCAATGAGGATCCTACTGCGATAGCGCCTTTCCCTCTCAAGAGATTGAGCATTATCCACCTTCAGCATATCTTCTTTTCTATCATCAATAAAGGTTTTCTGAATCTTCCTTGAAAACTCTCGCAATACATTTACACAAACATCATATTCCTTTTTTCCCTGTAAGCAAGCCTGCACCTTTGCTCCCATGGCATTTCCGTCAATGTAGAAAATAGCCAGCATACTGTCCTCACCCTTGGTTTCAGCTACAATATTGTCTAAAATCTTTTCTCCCATCTCTTCTCCATGCTCCTTTGCTTCCTTCCAGTATTTTTTCAGCTTGGCATTGGACTCTGTGGAATATTTGACATAGGATTTAGTGGACGCACTACTGTCCTTAGGAGCATTATCATACATATAGGTTAGAGGCAGAGAAGAGTTCGGTTCTGTCTGCACTATGGGCAGACTGCCATAAGGAGCTGTGTACAATGCAGTGCTTTCCCGGAACCTGTGTCTTTGATACAGCTTCTCATAATCTCCAGGGGTTTTAGGATCATCACTATGATAATGCTCTCGGGAAATTCCGGTAATATGAGTTGCCACAACCCTAAGAGTGCCGATTTCCTGCAGGATTTTCTTGGTAAAAATCTCTGTGGTCTTTTGCATAGCTTCTTCATCCTTATACAGAAGCAAAAAATTCCCTCCACCGTCATAGACAATCTCTCCGATGTATTGATTTTCGTTCATTCGTTCTTCAAATTCTGAAAACCGAAATTTATCCAATTCGTCTGCATTGGGAGAATACCTTAAGATTGCATCCTGTTCTCCCGACTTCTTCTCCTTAATGTTGTACCTCTGATTCCGATACTTTTTTGCAGAATCGTAGAGATAATCATTAAACAGGTCACGGATAATGAGAGAAGCCCCCACAATTTCCTTGAGCTTCGAGCTCCTGTAAATAAATTCCTGTTTGCCCCGTATATCATACATACACAGGACATAGTTATTTTCAGTCATTATTCCTCCTTTTCCATAAAAACCAAATTCGCTAGGTCAGCGAATTGCAATTAATTATCAAATCTAAGCCAGGTATGCACTGATAAGCACTTACCTATATTCTTTGAAACATCCCAAATCCCTGCGAATTTCTAGCTCCCAAACCGGTATCATATAAAAACTGAAGGCTCTGGGGACTGGCCTTTAGTATAAAATTTCCCTTCCAGGCCGTAATAAAAATATCTCCTCCAAAACGAGTCACATATTTGCTCCGTGCTGTATCAAAATCCCGGGGCGGCAATAAGAAGATACCGGTATCGCTCTTTTCTCCTGTAACTGCCTGAAACTTTCTTTGAAAATTCTTGGTTAAATAGTAATTAAAATAAGGATCAAAGGGCTCCAGACACTTTGTCTTGGTTTTTCCCCCTTCTAAATAGGCAAAATCCACACAAACAGGGGAGAGCATTCTGATATTCATCTCCTCTTCCAAAATTTCTGTATTCAGGACCTCATAACGAAGCAAAAAAATCTTCTGTCCAGCTAATTCAAAAACCTCCTGCTTTTCCAATGCATCAGCAAGGGTTTCGCAAAAGAAATGTACAGGACTGCGAATTTCCCATTCTATAATATTGTCAAAAATAATTTTGGAACCGGAAATCTGAAAATGTCCTTTTAACAGGCTGAATACAAAAAGCCGAAAGCTTTGCCCCTCCATTTGATATCCCTGGTCATGGAGAAATTTAGAGAATTCCGGATATTGCGACAGTCTTTTATAAATAAAGCCCTGTAAAATATGATGATAGGCCAGGGGCAAAACCAGCGGACCTGCCCCTTGAAAATAAAGTTTAAATTCCATCGCCACCCCCTACTTACTTTCACTGTCAGCAAAAGCAGGTTTTAATTTTGAATCTTTATTTTTTGCCAGATTTTGTAAGGCTCTCAAATAATATCTCATATATATTTTCAAATCACCCATCTCCGGTCTCTCTTCTCCATTACCATGACTAAAGCTATTTCGAATTGCTTTTAAAGTTTTATGCATTTTTATAACCGGCAGGATATCTTGTAAAAAATCATAAGTTAAGCATATAGTTAAACAACTCTCTGCTTCGAGATCTGGTTTCTTCTTGATATCCTGTTTTTTCCTATCTTCTAAATAATTTACTAATTGTTCTTCTAAATTTTCATTCCAGTCTGTACCATCTATAACCGCTTCCTTCCATTCGCCATTATTGCTAATTGTAGAACAAAAATCAGCAATAATTTTTCTAGGTGATTCATGCTTGTCCTTAAATAAAATACGGTCATTGATAAAATTATTAAATTTTTTACTATGTTTTTCTGCATCAAAAGAAAACGAAATAATTCCATTCTCCCTATAGTATTCAGGAAGAGCTGATTCCAAAAGTATTAGGGCTTGCTGATACTGCTTTTTGTTAATGCATCTTTCCACCATATCTATTCTGGTCCGTTTTTTCGTATCTAATAGACTTCCGAAGTCGCTCTGGAGAGTGTCCTTAAAGATACCCAAATTACTGTTAAAAAAATGAATATCATTTTCTGAAGTCATTACTTTATTAAGTGCATCCAAGCCTTCATGATAGCTTTCCGGATTGCTGTACTGAACACCAACAGATACCTTATTCATAGCATTCAAAAGACTGTCTTGAAACTTCTTATTTCCTTCTTGTCTGTCTGCACCATACATAAAGGTTGTAGAATCACTATAATATCTTTGCAACATATCCACATTTCCAAAATTCAAAAAATCTCGCATACCTGAAACAAAACGGAACATATCAAATGATGCCTTCTGATCCTCAATCATTTTGGTAGCCAGATTGGTGCCGCAGATTTTGGTGGGCTCAATTCCCTCTTCATCCAGCAAAGAAATTACCGCATTCAGAGACAACATTACATCTCTGGGACCGCCATGGGTAACAATATAAAAGGGTGTGGTTTGATTCTGCTGTTCATTCCTATTTGCTTTAACTACATTTCGTATCGTTTGAATAATTTCCCGAATTCCGGAAAGATAATCCGGTGGATAGGCTTCTTCATAAGCTCTAGCGTAACTTAAAGCATTTTTCTCGGTTTTTGACTCTCCTATGCCCTTATAAGTATTAGGTAGAACTTTTTTGCAATCTATTTCCGGAAGGCTCTCCTTTATCCTCTCACGATATAGGGGAAAAGCTTGGTAAGTGATTTCTTTCTTTTTTTCAGGGCAGTTATTGATTCGATCCATCAGGAAAGTAACTGCACTGACACCATTTATTTTTTTTCCATTATGGTCTGTGACAGTTTCTAATGTCTGTCGGGTACAAAGCATCAGTACCTCCACCGTATCTGTGCACTGCTCATCCTTCAGAAAATACCGAATCACCGGTTCTAACTGGGATTTACAATCTTTAATTTGGGTATCTGTCTCGCCAGCAACCGAAAAATCATCTCCAAGCGATTTTGAGAATACATTTGCATTCAGTGTACTCATCGCCAATAAAATTATACTTTTCATAGTTAGTCTCTCCTTACTAATATTCCCGAAACTGTACAAAATCAAATCTGGACTCTTTTACAATCTTCCCGTCCTTTTTCATTCGTTCTCTTACATCTCTTTCGCTACATGCTGCAAACACACGGATTTTCTCCGCTTTTAACAACTGTACCAGCCGATAGGTAAAAGTAAATTCTCCCTGCAAAAGTACATATTGATCTCCTAAGGCAAGTATCTTATCCTTATACTCCTCCGCCAGTGTGTCCAATTCCTTTGAATCTGCATAGGGCGAAACTATCGGAAAGGGAATCTCTTTAATCTCTCCATATTTCTTTGCTGCCTGAACCTGCTTTTCCTCCCATGCACTAAAAGGGTGATTTGTCAAGTTAACCATACGTCTCCTTTTACAACAATATCCATACATCCAAGATTTTTTCCTAATCTTTTACATATTCATTATCTTTTAAGTATTTTTTTCTTACGATTTACTTACTATTTTACCATTTTTTGACCTCTTTGCCAATACAATTACAGTAAAACAGATGTCAGCTTCACTTACAATACAACATTATTTTTAATTCTACTAAACCATAGGGCAACATTGTTTCTTCATCAATATAAAATCCATTTCTAAGTTCTCTATACTTTTCAAAGCTATAGTTGTTCAGCCCGCCAATCAATCCCTTAAATCCACCAATAAAAGCAATTTTAATATCTTCTCGTTTTAATAAATAATTTATACTGCCCTCCACTTCTTTAAACTTAGAAATAATCGCCTTACCTACAAATCATATTTTCCAAATTCATCACTTATATAGAATATACAGCACTATGATAAACTGATCATCCATGTGCGTTTCTTAAAAATAATAA
>ERZ773099.1428-NODE-1428-length-17681-cov-4.009134_pt1 | contig 17681 bp, 20 predicted proteins | sample MGYA00511120_ERZ773099 | MGnify/ENA primary metagenome ERZ773099 (study PRJEB29015, sample SAMEA2738012) | human oral metagenome | biome: human oral; feature: human-associated habitat; material: dental | place: China | collected 2104 ...
GTTGAATTTAGCTATTTGTATAAACCTTTAAATAACAAAAGCAGGAAATTAATCCTGCTTTTTTGTATTCTGATACTTTTTTTATTATTTATTAAAAAATATTATTAAATAACTGGTGCTAGGTAGCAGAACTAATTTACATTATTCTTTTTTATTTCCTTTACAATCTCTGTCTCTAAGATAATTAATATCCATTTTGATATCATCTAACCTATCTTTCATATCAACTTTTAAATCTTTTATCAAATCCTTAATTTCATTATCTCTTTCATCATTTCTTTTTTCCAGGTATTTCATATCCTTATCATATGTCTCTTTATCAACTTTTTGGTCTATCCTACTTTGCATTATTTTATGATATCCCCATAATATCCCTGCTGTTGTTAATATACCTGGAGATATTTTTATTAATGCTGTTATTATATCATCATACATTTTCTTTCTCCTTCTTTCTAAAAAACATCCAGCCAAACATTCTAACCCCTCTGTACATTAGGACTCTTTTCCATTTAGGAACTCCTAAACTTTTCATAAGTTCTAAGAATATTTTATCAGCAATAGCCCTATTTATTTCTTTGTAAATACAGTTAGCTGAGTATAAATAATCATGGACTATTGCAGCATCTGTATACCTACCACTAGGTGGAAATGAAAACCATAAATATTTAGGTGTACTTGCTAAATCAGTTTTAAAACCTTTAGGTACTAATATATCATATCCACAGATATTATATGTAAAGTCTTCTAAAATTATCCATAGCTTTGTTCCTATTTGATTTGTTTTAGCTTTTGAAAACATTTTAACCTCCGATTAACTTTTTTTAAATTGAATATTATCTGCAGTTCCTAATTGGAAATGTACTGAGTCTTTTTGCTTCCAATTTCCACCCCAAACTATTCCATATTTATCAATAAGACCTTTATTTTTTGCAAAATCATAAATGGCTTTATAGTATTTATAATCCCATTTAGCAACTGTCTTTTCTTTTTCTTCTCCAGTTTTCATATCCTTATATTTTTCTTTTCCTAGAACTACTATATCTACAGCATATCCATAACCATCAACTTTTACTTGATGCTTTGATTTTAAATTATAACCATCACACCAACTAACTTTACTTAGTTTATTGCCATTACTGTCATATAAAAGAGTTCTTCCTTTTTGGTACTCATGGTTTTGTTCTTCAGCAGTTCTAACACCACAAGTGATTTTAAAATCATATGGAGATTCTTTTATTAATTCCTCCATAAAAACTACTAATTTTGGATGAACTCCATTTAATTTTTCTAAACTATTTTCAGATAAAACAAACATATATACCTCCTTTAAAAAACAACCTCATGAGAGGCTGTATAAGAGGTAGCTATACTAAACTACCTCTATGATTATCTACCTATTGCCATCCATAAATAACTGTCAACTCGCCCAAAACTATATGTAAAACCAGATGTTAAAATTTTTATTTTATCCTTTTCAAAAACAGCACAACTCCATTTACCATCGCTAATATTGTGATAATTGTAATTTCTACTAACAAATACACTATAAGAATTATTATCAAAAGGTATTGGTAAATCTATAATATGTTCTTCGTAGTCACTTTTTGTAACAGCAATATTTCTAAAACCATATTGTATTATCAAACCTGTTTTTTTATCTTTAAACCAATTTCCTTTAGCATTAGAACCAGTTTCTGTTAAATTTTCTAAATTTTTTATAATAGCTTCTAATGAATAATCTTTAAAAAACTCAGCAGAATTAATAGTACTAGAAGTTGTTTTTATACATCTGTGTAATTTCCCTGAAGGCTTATCTAAATAGTATTCGCCTTCAAACTTCTCCTCAGGATCTTGAATAAAAGTTAAATTGACTTTCCCACCAGCAACTCCTTTAAACTTATCATTTATTTCATCTAACTTATTACCTTCCAAAACTGTATCTGCTGTTGTTCCAAAGTTTTTATTAAATGCTGTATTCTTGTCAAAAGAATTTTCTTTTCCATTTTTTAATTTTGTTATTTCACCATCAAATTTATCAGTATTTTCTTTCAAGTATTTTGTTACCACTACTTTTACATCTGCATCAAGTTTTTTAAGTTCAGTATTATAAACTTCTTTCAATGCTTCAATACTAGAATTTTTTTCTGTTTCTAAGTTTTCAGAAAGATTAGTTTTTAGAGTATTTAATTCAACTTTTGTTTCTTCTTCAAATTCTTTTATTTTTTTAGATATTTTAGTTATCTCTGCTTCTACAATAGCTTTTACTTCTTTATGTTGAAATTCTTGTCCTGCTTCAAGTCTTTTAGTTTTTATAACTATGTCATCTAATGTTATTCTATTAGCTCCTTCTATAATAGTTATTTTTAGAGTTGTCCAACCACCATTAACAAAAACACTATAATGAACAGGAAATAATACTTCATCTTTTCCAGTAACAACTATATTTTCAACTTGATAACTTCTATCTGGGAGTATATATTTAAGTTCTAACTGCTTTCCCTGTAGTGTTTCTGCTCCAAACATATATATGAATTTTAATCTTATATGTGGAAAACCTCTATCTCCAACTGTAAAAATATGGCTATCTAAAACTTCACACCGATTTGAATAAACCAAAACATTAGTTATATGCTCCATTAGTTACCACCTACTCTTTTTATATGTAACTCTTTTCTTTTTGTTTCAAATTCAATTTTTGAAATTTTTTTAATTTCTTTTAATGTTTTAAAGTAATGTTCAGTATCATATACACTTTGAATAAATGTTGTTCCATACAGCATTAATTTTCCTAATTCTAATAAACCAACAGTCATACCTATATTATCTTCAAAGTACCATGTTACTTTATTTTCTAACCCAAGAGATTTTGCAAGTTGTAATGATACAACAGTAGCTACCATTTTTGCTATGTCATTGTCTCTACATTTTTGCCTATGTTTATCTCCATTTGTAATTTCATAATCAAAGCCATATTCTAAAATTTCTTCTTTTATATTATCTATATTGCTAAAGCAATATTCTTTGAATCCCTTGTTATCTTCAACTATCCATTTTTTATTTTTTAAAATATGATAAGGACTAGGCTTATCATTTATATCATATAAGACATCTTCTGCTTCTGAATATTCCCAAACAGCTGGGATATTATCTCCTTTAAACTCTACTAACTCTCCAAAGTTTGTAATTTCCTTATAATTTGGTATTTGATTTTCTGTTTGAAATATTACAATTACTTCTCCATTTAATAATCTTTCTTTATTTAAATAAAAATACATTAATCTACCTCCATTGCTATGTATTGAACTTCTCCACTTCCAGTAGCATTAGATAGAGTAGAAGTTTCTGCACTTGCTGTTATTGATAAACCTTTAAAATGAGCCAATGTTAAATTAAAAATCACACCATTAAAAGCAAGATGTTCTTCTTTTGTATATCCATCTTTATTATTGCCAACCCATCTTGAATGATATGTTTCTCCTTGAATTTCTAATCTACTTTCAAGAATTTGTATTTCTAATATATATCCAACATATATTCTGTTATAAAAATTTTTAAGTATATTTAATTGTGAATTTATATTTAATGAATTAATACTATATTCAATGCCAGCCACTGGTGTTAAATTATAATTAAAAGTAATTGTAAAATTCTTATCAAATATTACTTCACCATTTCTTTTAACTTTTACATTTATAGCTGGTGCTTTTATAATATTTACATATTTTTTTGTATATAAATATCTTTTACTAATTTCAGTATTACTAAAATCAGTAGTCCTTATATTTATTCCACTTATTTTATAAATAAAATCATTATAATAAATTCTATCTGTAAAACCAGTTATACCTAAAAGTGTTGTAATAACAACATTATTCATACTCCAACGAGTTCCAACGACTTTAATTGGATTCGCTTCTCTATAATCTTCATTTGTTCCATATACGTAAAACCTATATTGAGTGCCTGATATATGTTCTGCAAAACAATGAATACTTGCCATATTTTTTCCAAAATTTGCCGATTTTATAGTAGGTAAAACTATCATTGGTTGTTGAAAACCAACGAAATTTACTATTCCTTTTCCTTTACTATCTGTCGATACAGTTCCATATCTAATATTTTTAATTCTAGTTAACCTCTGCCCGTTTCTATAAAAATCAATAGAGCCATTAGCAATAGTTATAACTTCATTTGTTCCTCTACTTATAAATCTTGCTGTACCATCAAAATTTGTCCTACCAGTTATAGTAAAATCTCCATTTTCTAATGAATTACTAACAGTAGTTATGGTTTTTCCATTCTCTACAACTCTTGCTTGTTTATTTTTGAATTGTATAAAATGTCCTGTTGCTTCATCTCCAACTTGAAAAGACACATCTTTATATTTTTCATCTGTTATATCAGTAACACCTAAAAGTATTTGAGAAGTTACAACTCCTGGATTAGCTGGGTCCTTAATATTTAAAGCAACTCTATTATTAGGATTTTCTGCTTCAAATTGTCCTAATTTATCAAATGTTACATGTGCTAACTCTCCATTAAGACTTCCAAATTTTTCACCTTCATTTAGCAAATATGCTCCAACCTTATCAGCTGTGCCTTGTAACTTTATAATATTTCCATCAATAGAGTTATACATTTTCATAGCTGGTAAAATTTCTTCTTCACTAATAGAGTTCCATACTCCATTATAAAATTTCTTCCATTCATTTGTATCTGGGTTTAACCAAATATCATTTTCTTTTACATCTGATGCATTAGGTTCTGTTTTCTGTTTAAAAAGCTTACTTCTAACATCTCTATCTAAAACTTTTAGATTTTTACTATTTTCATCTATCTTTTCTTCAAGATTCTTCAACTCTATAAAGTTATTATTACCTTTTCCAGATAAGATACTAGAATAATTAAAGTCCCCATCATTTTCAACACATTCAGTTTCTATCCTCATTTCAAATTCTGCAGGTTTTAAAGATATTTGAATATTTGTTACTCTTACAATAGTATTAATATCTTCAAGTTCTAAACTGTAAACTTCTCCCACTTCAATATCTTTTAAGAAATAAGTATTAAAATTAAAGTTTCTATTATTTAATATTTGTGCTTTATACTCTGATAATGCTATGTGTTTAGCTAATTTTTCTGTTTGAACTTCTCTATTTTTTTGTATAGATATAAAATTCTCCTGGTTTTTTTCAATTACATTAAGATTTTTGATAATTGATTCATTATCTTGATATTTCACAAGTGGAAGCCCTTTTATTTCAAAATTTTCTATATATAACTTATATGGATATGGATTAAAAAACTTTACTATTGCTTGAGTTTCTTTCCACTCCTCAATAATGTAATGTGTTCCTTTTGCAAGTTTTATATCAACTTTACTTTTTATATCATCTTCTCTTGTAAAGTAATATGCTGTAGCTTTTGTTAAAACTGGATTAGATACACTTGAAGTTGTATAAGTTATTCTCATACTTTGTATATCCTTAGTTCCAACAGGTTTATTTTTATCAACTATTATCTTTTGAGATAAATTAAAGACAACTTGATTTTGTAATTTAATAAATCTATCATAGTTTACACGTATTCCGTTGTATAAAGTACTTTTAAAGGTTTCTTCAACGTCAGTGATAATATTAGTCCTATCAAACTTTAAAACTTCATTTAACATAAAATTACGAGGTCTTGAAAATAATTTTTTATTCTTAATATATAAAATACTGTCAGTAGCTTTAATAAATCTTTGTAAAATATCAACCCATCTTTCATCTTGTTCAAATAAAACAAAAGGTACTCTCATTAAACTTCCATCATTAAAAGCTATATCTTTAAAATCAACCTGATCCTCTCTAAAACCTAATTTATTTGCTACAATATGAAGTAAAGAATTATTTTTATCATTTACATTACAAAAAAATAAGTCAAAGAAAACCATTGTTTCAGGGACAACTTTATCAAATAGTTTCTCATAACTATCTTTTATAGAATAAGTCCAGGTTTCATTCCCTGTATAACTTTTATTTCTTTTTTCAAGAGTTGCCATCCCTTCCAATGTATATAAAATATTACCCACTTCATCAAAAATTTCTATTTTTACTTCATTTCCAGTATCAACTAACTTTTCATCAAGAATAAAATTAGCTTCCATAGAAGAAATTTCACTAGCTTTAGGTAAAGTAATATTACAATTATCTATATAATCTGTAATATCTTTATTTTTAGATATATTAGTTATCTTAGCCACATATAGATGGCTATCTATTTCCATACTTAACTTTTGCATTAAATTCCTCCTATGGTGTTACTTTTGGTTTTTTAGTCCAAAGTTCTATACCTTTATTTACACCTTTTAAAATTCTTCCATCTAAGTCATCTACCCCATAAACTTTTTCATAGAAATTATTAGTAACCTTTATTTCTATATTAGAAGATTTATCTTGATAGTAAGCATTACCAAGTTTATTTTCAATGCTATCTTTATTATTTATAGCATCAAATCCACCTAGTCCATTACTTTCTAATCTATAACCAAAATCTTTTAGTTTATTTTTTATAATGTTAAATGCTCCCTCAAATGTTCCAACTTTCTCTATCTCTGATTTCATATCCTTAGTATTTATAAACTTAGATATTAAACCTTGATACACTGAACTTTCTGAAAATGCTTTTATTAAACTTGCCTTTGTACTTTCATATAAAGACTCTCCAAGACTTTTTGTAAAACTATCAAATTTCTTTTCTTTTTGAGCATCATTCATTGCTGAACTTAAAGCATTCTTCATATCATTTAGTTTGTCATTAAAATCTGAATTTGGAAGTATTTTATTGATAATTGATATATCAATACCTCTACTCAATAAAAATTGCTTTATAGTATCAAGAGACTTTTTAGCTTGCGTTTCTATTCCTTCAGCTAATTTTAATTTGCTAAAATCTATTCCAGAAAGTAAGTTATTAAAGTTTAGTTTTCCAGTTTTCTTGATATTTACTAGCTTTTCAGATATTTTCTTAAATTGATCATTAAAGTATCTATCTAAATCAGAAAAAGCTACGTCATAAGCAATAGAACTTGCATTTTTAAATATCTTTTCAAAATATCTTTTCATAGAAGTCACAAATCCACCATTGCCACTTGCTAGCCCCTCAATTGTTTGAGCTCTCACATCTTGCATAGCAGTAACTAAGACTTGATTATTTCTGGCCATTTCCCTAATAGTTGTGTTATATTTCTCTCCAACAAGTCCCATTTGTTTAAATTGTTCTGTGTATTCTTCAATTAATTTTTTTTCTGAAATATAATCTATACCAGATAAACTTTCAAGTGTTGCTCCGTTAAATAGTCCTTTTTTCTCTCTTTCTAATATATCTAACTGTGATACAAACTCAGATATTTGCTTTTTCCATTCACCTAAATTTGATTGAGTTAAGTTTCTTCCAGTAGCTTTTACTAAGTCATTATGAGATACATTTTTTAAAACTTTATTCAACTGTCTTAATTCACTATTATTAAAAGCATCTAACTCAGTTTTATCAAAGCCAAGATACTTTAATAGTTGAGCTTCCCCGACATTTACTGCAGTATAAGTATCCTTATGCTTTTTTCTAAACATTTTTCTAATACTTGCTGAGCCTTTTTCAAGTGCAGATATATCATGAAAATGTTTTCCGTTTACCATTGATGTATAGAGATTTTCAAAGTTTTTTTCTCCACCTAAAATACCCTTTAAAGTAGGATTTTTTGCTACATCACTTAGCATTCTATCTGAGAAACTTTTTATTATTTCAGAATTTCTCATTAAAGCTTGTGTTAATTGTTGCATTGCTTTAGTTTGTTCAGAATATATATTTTCATTTTCTTTATTTTTAGCATCAATAGCTGCTGCCTTTTTCTTAGCTTTTGATTCAATCATTGAATTTGCTATCATTGCAATTCCTATTGCTGCACCAACTCCACTTGCTATTGCTCCTGCTGCTGCAAGTCCTGCACCTGCAGTTGCTGCTGTTCCACTTGCTGCTGAAATAGAAGCTAAACTTCCTGTTGTTGTAGCTGGTCCTGTTAATGTTCCAAAAGCTGTCCCTAAACTTTGAATGCTCCCTAACATACTTCCTAAATTTGAAATTGAGCTACTTCCTGTTACCTGGCCTAATTGTGAAAATCCAGATGCTGCCATATTTATATTATCTAATTGTTGATTTACTTGCTTTAATTTAAAAGCTACATTTTGTATTTGATTCAATTCTTCTTCTGATAATTTTTTTTTCTTTTTAAAAGCTTCAATGGTTTCTTTGATTCTTTTTGCATCTTCTTCTGCAAAATTATCTAAATCTATTCCATGTTTCTCATATGCTTTTAGTGTTTCATCAAGTATTCTTGTTGTTTCTTCATGATAATTTTCTTCAGATATTTTTCCTTTACTAAAATTTAATTCTAAATTCTCTAGTTTTTCTTGAACTTTATCTAAAGCTTCATCAATATCAAACTTTTTAATCTTAAATTCTTTTTCTTGCAATTGAACTTGTAAGCTTTTAGCTAAGTCAATATTTCCATTATCAACTGCTTCTTTTATATATCTTTTTAAAATACTTATTTGATTTTTGATTTTATCTATATCAGAAGTTCCAATAATATCATCATAACTAATTTGATTTTGCATATCCTTTTGAAATTCAGTATAAATATCTTTTACACTTTGAACTATTGATTTACTATGACCTTTTATAGCTTTAGCCACTTTTCCAGTCTTTTCTTCAAGAGATTCTAATTGAGTTATTTTAGAATGAATCTCAGAAGCAGCAACAGGATCTATTCCAGAAGCTACTATTTTTTTATGAATTTCTCTTAACTCTTTTAAATTTGCATTATTGTATTTACCATTTTTCCAATTAGATAATATTTGTTCTGCATTTTCAGTTACTATTTTATCCAATTCATTTATTTCTTTATACTTTTCTTTAGTTGACTGTACTTTTCCTTTTAATTCTCTAATATTTTTTTCATATTCTCTTGTTGTAGAGGTTTTACTCAAATTTGAATTTGATACAATATCTAAAGTATTCGCTAATGAATTATAGCCCCTTTCAAATTCAGCAGTTCTTTTCTTTAAATTTTCCTCTGCCTTTTTCTGAGCTTCATCACTGATATTTTTTCTAGTTTTTTCATCGTTAGCATACTCAATTATCCCTGCACTTCCAGTTTTAACAAATCCTTTTTTTGTTCCTCCACCATATCTTCTAGTTAATTTTCCTAACTCTTCCTGTGCTTTTTCATCCCCGTTAGCAGCTCTTTCATGGAGTTCACTTATTTTTTTTAATTTTCTTTGACTTATCTTGCTATAATCAACACCAGTTTCTGCTAATAATCTTAATCTTTGTTCTTCTCTTTCTTTTTGTTTTTCTTGAACAGTTTTTAAATCTTTATCTGTATCAACAATAATTTCTTTAAATTTATCACTAGCATATTCTGCCAATGCTTTTTCTTTTAGTTGTCTTATAACCACCTCAATGGCTTCTGCAACTTTATAATAAGCTTCTGCTTCTTTCCCTATTTTTCCAATTAAATCAGGATACATAGCTAATAATCTTTCATATATTTCATTTCTTTCTCTTTCACTTTCAGGAGTTCCCAACCCTTCAAGATACATTTTTGATAATTCTACATATCTATTTTTTAAATCATCTAAATTTTGTTTTTCTTTTACAAAATCAAATAGATAGTCTGTACTTGATTTTTTACTTAACATATCATCAACAGCTTCAGCTATTCCATTAAACATATGAACAACTTTAGTAGCAAATGGTAATAACTTACGCCCCATAGCTGTTGCAATATTATCTATTAATCCTTCTGCTTTCTTTAATGAGTTTGCATATCCATCAATAGTTCTACTTGCATCACCTTGAATATATGTTGTCATTTCCATTAACTTGTTATATCTTAGTTGCATTTTTGTTGCTGTATCTAAGTTCTGCCATTTTTCTTTTATACCTTGTGATAAAGCATATTCCGACATAGTAGTATCATTTAAGATAAGTCCATATCTTTTTAATGCTTCTGTCTCTCCAGTTAATGCTCCTTTTATTGCTGTAAATGCTTCATCATCTGTAACATTAAAGAAAGAAGAAAAGTCAGCAGTGAATGTTGCTAAATCTTTAGATATTTGTTTAAAAAATGAAGTATCAAATCCTGCACCTTTAAACATAGAACCATAAACACTAGCAAAGTTTTGCATTTGGTAAATACTTCTACCAACTTCTCTATCTATAGTTTTTGCCCATTGTTCTATCTCTTTTGTAGAACTTTCAAAGACTTGTCTAGTTACATTTGCTAACTCATCCATTTTAGATGCACTTTCTATTGCAAATGTTCCTAATTCTTTTATCTTATTTCCTACATAGAAAACTGCTGCTGCAACTCCAACCTTTTTTATCATTCCTAATGAATCAGATAATTTTTTGGCTCCTTCACTACCTTCAGAAAAGTTATCTTGCAGTTTCTTTAACTCATCATTTGTTTCATTTATTTTTTTAGAGAAGTCTTTTAATTCTTTTGAATACTTATCAACAACTTCTATAACTGTCTTTAATTTCTTATCACTCATATCAACTTCCCCTTTTTCTTATTTCTGAATAAATTTTATTTGTTACTCTTAAGATAAAATTGATTTTTTCAATAAGCCAATAAGGATGCTCATCATAACCAAGATTTAAAGGTAATCTGTGTATATAGTAATATGAACTATCCATACCTTTTGTTTCAAAGTACATATTGTATCTATGAATATCATTGATTATTTTTTGATATTTTTCCTTATTGGCTGCTTTATGTCCTCTCATATAAAAAGAACAAGCCTTATAGTAGACTTGTTCTATATCTTGAAACCCCTGTTTTCAGAGTTCTTCATTATTTCATCTAATATTTTTTGGAATGTATATGGTTCTTTATCAAAGAATTTCATCAAGTTTTCAGCTGTCTTATCAACTTCTTTATTTTCTAAAGTAATTTTTAAAGTTTGTGCTAATATAAGCTCAAACTCTGGCATTTCTTCAAAAGTATAATGAATTTTAACAGTTTCAAAAGCTTTAGCATCAGATAAAACTCTAACAGTTTCGCGAGGTTTATTGTAATAATTCATCATATTTCTGAATGTTCCAACTGTTTCAACTGCTATGATATCTCCATCTTTTCCATAATTAACTATATTACTAACTTTCTTTTCTCCAATAGGATCCTTTATTTCATCTTTATTTTCTTTTTTCATCAGCTACTCCTTATGCATCATGATAATTTTCAAATGTTATTTTTACTGGTGTTTGTGCTACTTTATCATAATATGCAGTTAATTCTTTTGTCATTCCACCAGCTCCATCTAAATTAGTTGCTTCTACATTTGACACTTTTACATTTGGAAATTCTAATTTAACTATTTTTGTTGGATCTGTTGTTTCTGCTAAAGTAACTTCTACAACATAAGATGTGTTTTTTCTTAACAGTTCGTAAGCATTCTTATAACTATCTTTATCAAAACTATTAAATGTTAAATTAAGTCCAACTGTTCCTCTATCAGCTTGTCTAATTTTAGTTGTATAAACTGTATTTAAAGCTCCTTTTCCTTCAAGTTTATTATCAATATTAATATCTATTGATTCTATCTTTGCAGTCATATCTGTTGAAGTTTCTTTTATAACAGCACCTAAACAAATTAACGATTCTCCTTTTAATGCAACTGGAGTAGCATTTATTTTATTATTTAATACCTTATGTTCTTTACCTATAATATTAGCAGTTACATTTACAAATGCTTCCATTTGAGTGCTTATCTTTAAACTAGAAACTAAACAATCTTGAGCATATTCTGCTATATCATCTTCAACATTATTTGAAACAAGTGTTAAGAAATTATCAAATGGTCCAGGTAAAAAATTATGATTTTTATTATCTTTTGTTCCTTTAAATCCTGCTCCTTCTAATAATATTTCTAATTGACCTGTTGTTGCCTCAATAGTTAAATCTCCATTGACTTCAACCTTTGATACAAAACCGTCTCTTTCCCATCTTCCAGCACCTATTGCTTTACTTGTTGTTTTATTTACTTTAGGTACTACTCCATAATTTGTACAATCTAATTGATTTAATCCAGTTAATTTTGCAGTACCTTCTGCAGTTTGTTTTCCAACTAAAAATTGTATATCCATTTTTACCTCTCTTTCACATTTATTTCAGCATTAATATTAACTATTGCATTGTATATCTCATCTTCATTGCCATAGTTAAAACTTACTGAATAATCCATATTTATATAATTTTTTCTTAATTCCAAATCTTCACACAATAACTTCATTTGCTTTTCAAACCAAGTAATAGATGGCATTATATTTAAATAATTATCTTCAAGATAGATTAGATTTATAGTTCTGTCATATTGTTTTTTGTGGTTAATACTTATTGTTTCTGTACTTAAATCTTGAGGTTGAATGATAAATATTCCTTGCTTTAAATCTACTCCTGTAAGGTCTGTATTAATAAAATCGCACTTTTTTTGACTTATCTTTTCAACAGTCTTTTTCAATTTAGAATAGAATGAATTATCATCTTCTAAATTTACTTTTTTTATATTACATTCCATTAATTCAATAATTGTATGAGCTTCTTTATCAATTATTTCAATCTCATAATTTAAAACTTTAAAATCTTGAATATCAAGAGTAATTTTATCTATTAATTCATCTGCTACTTGGAATATATCTTTGTCTTTTTCCCCATGATAGATAACATCAACAGTATAAACTTTATTAAATTTAACTCCTGCAATTGTAGTATCCCTATGATTAACTAATTGTAATGTGAAACTAAGAGTTTCAAAGCCTTGTGTTATATCATTGATATTTATTTTTTTACCAGGATAATTTTTTGTGATAGCTTTTGCTATATTATTTAAAACCTTCATTACTCTTTATCCTCCATATATTTAGCTAAATTCCTATTAAATACTGCTTGTCTAATTTTATTTATTTCTGTTACTGAATTAGTCATCATAAATCTCCCCTTAACCCAACTAGCTTTTAATTTTTTACCAATTGCTGGTACAAATCTACCTGGAGTTTGTCTATGTCCATATTCAACATAAATAGCATATCTTGCAATATTATTTAAAACAATGTATCTTTTATCATTATCTTTGATGATTTTAGACATATACCAACTTCTTCTTAAATTTCCGCCTGTATGAGTAATAACAGTTTTAGTTTTTAACATACCTTTATTTTTACCTTTTTTATACCTAATAAGTTTTTTATCTGCTCCCCTAAAAAACTTTTTTTCTTTTATACTTTTTCCAACTGGTGTTTTTCTTATAACTTTATTCAATAACCTTCCACCTAACTCACTCAAAGAATCATCAATAGCTTTATCATAGTTTTCTTTTAATTTTTTTACATTCTTTTCAGTAAATCTTTTAAATTCAGAAACATCAATATTTAATTTCATTAAGCTTTCCTTTCACTATCTAAAGTTATTTCCTGATGTGTTCTATATATTGCTATTTCTCCACTATGTTTATACTTCTTTGTGATTCCATTTTGAGTTACTTCAATTTCAGAATTTAAAGGAATTTCTATATCTGGACTTAAAAATAGAACTATTGTAGACGTAGCAACCCCATAATTACCTTGGATAACTACTGGATTACTTTCATAAGATAAAAGGCAAGGGATATTAGATTTTACTGATACCCCTTCTCTTTCATCTGTTATTCCATTTTCATCTGTAAATAGTTCAGTACAATAAATATTACATTTCCCAGTGTATGTTTTTTCTAGTATTCTCCTAGCATAATCAAACATATTTACCACCCCACAAATCTATACCTATATATTTCTTGCTTCCCATAATTTATTAGCCCTTGTATTAGATTAGAAAAAGTTTCTTGATTAGTATTACCTTTAAAACTCATAGAAACCCTCCCTTCTGTAAGTGAAGCTAACATTGGCTCAAAATTAAGAGTATCTATATTCAAAGTATTTGTGGAATATTTTGTGTTAAGATAATCTCCTGCACATCTACATAGAAATACATAATATAACTCATCTGGTACTTCTTTTCTATTTAAAATATTTTTAAGATTTTGTAAATTCTTAGGTAAAATAATATCAAATAGTTTATCATCATCTTGTAAAGCATAATTATATCCAAGTAACATATTTTTTAAGTCTTGTATAATCTTTTCTTTATCTTCAACAATATCTATCATAATTATTTTCCTTTTTTATTCTTTTCAACTTCTTCTGTTTCTTCTTCCACTGTGTGTCCATAAGATTTAAACCATTCTACATCAGTTGCTGATAAGTTCTCAACTTTTGCTACCCCATTTAAAAAAGGTATACCAGATATTTCACCAGTATACCCTTCATTTTTAGTTTTTATTATAAACATATTTTACCTCCTATTGTACTTTTATATTTCTTAACACTCCACATGATTTAGAAGTTTTTAATATAGGTACTCCTCTTAATTCTACAAGTCCTCTTGCTTGTTCAGAAGCTACATTGAAGTCAGGAGCAATTACATCTATTACTTTTCCAGAAGATGGTGAAGCAACTGATAAAGCATCTTCTCCAAATCTTACTGCATATAATGAAGTGTTTCCAGTAGCAGTATCAATAGCTATTGTTTCTTTCGCTACTGTTTCTCCTTTAGGCATATATTTATCTAATTGCACTAATGGAATACCATTATATGTATCAATTGTTTCTCCATAATTAGTTTGAGTTATTGAATGTACTCCTGCTAATTTTGCTGCTGCTTTTATCTTTAATATTAATTTAGCATTTCCTAACAATACTTGTGGCTTTTCATTTAATAATGATAACCATTCATCTAATTTTATTGCAAATTCTAAGGCATTGGCTTTTGTTTTATCAAATGTAGATAAATCAAATCCTGTTGCATGAGCTAACATATCAGTAGCTGTTCCCTTTAATAAAGTATCAAGCCCATCAAATTGTTCAGCTGATGCTGCAACTGATCCATTTATTAAATAATATGAGAAACCTTTTCTTGCTGATTTAATTAATTGTCCCATTTGAAAAGCAACTTCATTTTCTACTCCACCTTGGTCTCTTAATGCTCTATCAATAGAGAATGAACCTCCATAAACTTTTACTTCTGCTGTTTTCATTTTCTTTTTTGCAAATGTATCATCATACTTTCCATTAATATTTCTAAACCCAGTTTGTGATTCATCTGTTAAATATACATAAGATGTTGACCAACCTGCCCCACCTGCTATTGGGTTAGCTATCATTGAAAATGGTATATTTTGAAATAGATAATCTCCTCTTGTAAATTCATCAATTACACCTTTTTCTAAATCTGTTAATTGCCCTTTTCTTACTTCTTCTAATGTTATAACTGCCATATTTTACCTCCTAAAATTTATTTATTATCTTTATATATTGCACCTAAAGCACTACCTAATGTTACTTTGGTTTCAGTAGAGCCTCCATTTGGATTAGCTGGTGTTGTTCCTACTGGTGCTGGTGGTGTTTTGTCTTCTACTTTAAATAGATAGTCACTTGTCTTTTTAAGTTCTTCTATTTGCTCAGTTAAACCTATAACTTTATCATTATCCATTTTTATATTTTCCATTTTTAACAATGCTTTTACAGCTAAATTATTTCTAGCTCCTGCACTTGTTAAAGCAAGTTCTAAAGCATTATCAAGTTTGATTTTAGCTAATGTTTCTTGATATTCTTTCTCACTAGCTTTATTTTTTTCTTGTAATTCTGTAATTTGTTTCTTAAGTTCTTCATTACTTGAATTATTCTTTTGCAATTCTGATAATTGTTTATCTCTTTCAGTTAAATCTGATTTCAACTTATTCTTTTCTTCAACAACTTCATTAAATCTACTTTGTGGAATCATATTCCCATATTTTTCCATTAACTTTGTTGCTTGTTCTTCTGTTAGTCCTAACTTAATTAATTCATCTTTATTCATTTATTTGCTCCTTTCATTTTTAACGTTGTATGTCAACAATTTAGCTCTTGTTCTTTATCGTGTACAATACCAAAAACACGAATTATCTTTTATAACCATTGAAATTATTTGAAGATAATCACTCTCCTTTTACAATAAAAAAGAGGAGCTTTTATGCTCCTCTTAATGTTATTTTATTTCTGATAATTCTTGTTCCTTATCCATTAAGTCAATCATTGTCTTTAATCCAGCTTTATCTGCTTTTGTCAAAGTAAAATCATAAACATTTTCTTTACCCTCTAATCTTATTTTAACATTATCTGAATTTACCATTGCTCTAACAATTCCTCTATTTACATTATCTAAGAAAACATCATAAGTTTCATAAACATATCCATATCCTACATCTGTTTTTTGTTCTAACTTTGGAAAATCTATAACATATCTTCCTGAATCTGTTATAACAATCATCTTTTCAAAAAATATCCAATCTTTACCTGAATAACTAACAACCAATCTATAAAACATTGGTTTTATATAAGTTTTTCCATCAAAGCCACCATAAACAGAAATATTATTCTCTACTCTTTTATTAGTTACCCAAGTAATATTTTGAAATTCATCATATTTTTGAGAAAGATTATTTAGAATACTAAAGATTTCTTTTTTTACTTCCATCTTTTTTTCTTCTTTTATTTTTTCTTTTTCTAATCTTTTAGCTTCTTCCTCTTTTAATCTTTCTAATTTCTCATTTTCTTCTTGAAGTTTAATTGTTGATTGTTCTTTTATTTTTTGTAACTCATCTTTTTTTATAAAATTAGGGTATTTTTCTTCAAATACTTTTATTTCATCAAGAACTTTTTGATATTTTTGCTTTTCAAATTTCTCTACAATTACATTAAAGTTTCTTTCACTTTCTTTTCTTAACGCTCTCTCCTCTTTACTCTCGCAAGCAAATAATAAAAATGTTGATAACAAAATAATTAATATCTTTTTCATTCTCTCTCCTCCTAATGATTAATAATACTATTTGTACTATATATGTTAGAGTTTGTCAAGAGATAAGACAAAAAGGGTTTATAAAAATTATTATTTACTATATAATTAAAGCCAGGAGTAGAAAAATAAAAGGAGATGATATTTAAAAATGTTACAAATGATTTTAGTTTCATCATCAAATGTTCATTCTATTGGTTATGATAAAAATACATCAACTCTTTATGTAAAATTTCATAATGGTCAAACCTATGCTTATTATTCTGTACCTAAGTTTCATTACACTGGACTTTTAAATGCAAGTTCAGTTGGTAGTTATCTTGATACTTACATAAAAAAAGGTGGATATACTTATAGAAAATGTTAATCAATAATTTTTAATACAATCATAGGACCTTCTAATTTTTTTATTTTAACTTTATATGGTTCAATTTCAATTTTTTCTACTCCTTCTCTTTTTGCTAATTCCTCAACTAATTCACAAGTTGGTATTTCTTTTATATTCATTTTTACCTCCAATCAAAAGAAAAAGAGAGTTTTAACTCTCTTAAATAAGTCTTTCTCCTCTTTGAACAGATTTATATATGTCCGAATCCTTATCATAGAAATCATCATAAAAAGGTCCTTTCATTACAAAATCTGGATTTTCTAAAACTTCTTTTGCTTTTTCAATGGCTTCTTCTGTAGGTTTTTGAATCTCTCCTGTAGAAAG
>ERZ773099.1430-NODE-1430-length-17677-cov-3.416865_pt1 | contig 17677 bp, 18 predicted proteins | sample MGYA00511120_ERZ773099 | MGnify/ENA primary metagenome ERZ773099 (study PRJEB29015, sample SAMEA2738012) | human oral metagenome | biome: human oral; feature: human-associated habitat; material: dental | place: China | collected 2104 ...
TGAACCAGGTGGTCGATGGACTTCATGCACGACCAGCTTCAGGATGGCCGTTGTATCCGCCTCTTGAACGTCCTGGACGACTTTGGCCGTGAAGGTAGTGTCCAGAATTTTCGTACTTTTCGTGGCAGCTTATGGCAAGGTCGTGACTTTTGCATCCATCAGGGGAGTTGAACTCCTTTCCGTTCGGATGCCGTTTTGTTTTTTCTGCATGTCGCAACTACCAAGGGCGTTCCTGTGCGTTCGGCAAGTTCGCGGGCATCTTCGGCGGCCAGGGCAAGCGCCGTTTCCACTTGGGCGATGAGTGCCTGAAATTCAGGAGTGTGGGAGTTGGTCTGCGTCGGCATGGTTTTCTCCTGTAGCAATCTGGACAGGCTGTTGCCCCGCATTGTCATACAGCCCCCAGTCGTTCACCAGTATTAGGGCAGCCCGCCAACGTGGTTTCAAAGCAGAAATTTTCCTCGTGCGCCACCAGCTTGTCCATTTGCCGGAGCATAAGCTTTCCGGCCTGAACGGCCTCCCGCTCCGGGGAAAAAGGCGACAGGCCAGCAGCAATAAGGTCGGCGTTGACAAATTGGACAATATTGGCCGAAGCAGGAACAAAGCGTCGGGCAAAGGTGGTTTTCCCCGCGCCGTTCGGCCCGGCGATGATGTAAATGTGCTTTCTGGACGGGGCGGTTGTAATGGCTCTCACAAAACGTGAGTAGCTTTGCGATTCTGGCAGGTCAAGTTGCAAATCCCGGGGCGACATTCGCCTCTGTGACGATTTTGCAAAAAAATCGTTTTGAATTTCCTGTGGTTGGAGTGCAGATTTCATTGAAAGCGTGAAGCTCTCTTTCGTTACGGCAACTTTGCAAACTGACTGAAATGGCGTACATTTCCACAATGCCAAAGCAATCCGCCATAACGACCGCAGAAATCGCCAATCTTGTGCAGCAAGTGCGGGAAATCATACTTTCAGCCCGCGCTCGTGCCGCCCGGAGCGTTGATGCCATTCAGATTGCCATGAACTTTGCCATTGGGCAGCGCATTGTCGAGCATGAGCAGGGAGGCGACAAGCGGGCTGCCTACGGCAAACGAGTGGTAGAAAGTTTGGCAAAATCCATGACGTCCGAGTTTGGAAGGGGGAGGGTCTGCCACGAACCTCAAGCTGATGCGTCAATTTTACTGCACATATGCCTCCCGAATTGGTCAGACGCCGTCTGGCTTTTTACTCTCGGAGATTGGGCAGACAGCGTCTGGAGAATCTCCTGTCCCGCCGATTCTCCAAACGCTGACTGGGGAATCTCCCTTGGGGCAAAAGCTCGTTGGTACTGGCTCCATGCTTCTCCCACACTTGGCTGGATTTGCGCCAATCAGTTGATCGCACTATGTTTTCTGATGGGCATCAGTAACCCCGATGAGCGCCTATTCTATGAAATCAAATCTGCCCGACAAGGTTGGGATATACGCACCCTGAAACGCCAAGTAAGTTCCTGCCTGTACGAAAGGCTTGCCCTCAGCCGGGACAAGGATGCGGCAAGACGGGCAGCATCTTGATAGATATGCTACTAAGTAGTATATTGTCACAGAAAGGACACAGCATGAAGCGTATTTTGAAAACGCGCCCCTTCAACCGTTGGCTGCGCAAGACGCTTTTGGACGACAACGCGCTCCTCAAGGCTATAGACGAGATGGAGCGAGGGCTTGTGGACGCCGACTTGGGCGGCAATGTCTACAAAAAACGGGTGGCCTTGCCCGGACGCGGCAAAAGCGGCAGCACCCGGACACTTATTGCCACGAATCGGGAAGATCGTTGGTTTTTTCTGTTCGGCTTTGAGAAAAACGACAGAGAAAACATTACTCAGACAGAGCTTGCCTATTTGCAAGGAGCTGCCCAGATTTTCCTTGGCTATTCCAGCGACGATTTGCAATCGGCCATTGCCAGGGGAGATTTTTTGGAGGTGGAACATGACGAAGCCTAGCCGTATTATTGAAGAAATGCATGAAACCGTGCAAGGCCTGCACGCAGGCGGGTTAATCGACGAACGTCGTATGCGTGAATTTGAAGCCCTCTACCGGGCTAACCAGGTGCCCAAGTTCAATGCGGACAGCGTGAAGGCCCTGCGCTCCCGTCTGAACGTCAGCCAGGCGGCGTTGGCTATCATCATCAATACCAGTGCCGCTACTGTGCGCGCCTGGGAGGCCGGAACGAAAAACCCCGGCGGGCCTTCGTGCAAACTGCTGGAAATTTTGGATAGAAAGGGCATTGAGGCTCTGCTCTAGCCGTAGCATATATGCTTTCAGGGTAGTGTCCAGAGGTTTTCGCACTTTTCGTAGCAGCCTTGGCTGCCTTGAGGAGTCGGCGCGGGCCTTGTGAGCGGGGTGCGAAGCGGGAATCCCGCACTGCAAGGCCCATGACGGCTCCGGTTCCATGCCGATATCTCTGCTTTCATATTCATGTGCCGTCCCGCTCCTTTGCCCGGAGATCAACCAGCCGGGTTCCCATATCCAGAATGCGCACCAGCAATAAAACCTTGCCGAGCTGCGCGGTATCTTTGCCGTTTTCCACATTGCTGATGAATTTTGTGCTGGTATTTGTTCGCATGGCCAGTTCCTGCTGGGTCAGCCCGCGCAATGTGCGCACCTTTTTTATGGCCTTGCCCAACTCTTCCACGCCAAAAAAATCTATGGGAAACGCAATCTTCGCTTGTCGCGCCATCACATGCTCGCTTTTTTACCGAACGGGTATTTTTTGAAAAAATGCCTGTTTTTTACCGAGCGGTCAAGAAGACGGGTTGTGGTGGGGTTCCGTTTCGCGTTGGCTGCTTGGACTGCAACACACCTGGTTGCAAGGTCATCGAAAGGGGTGCGCCGGTTCGGGCGGCATTCTTGAAGTTCCGCCGCGTTGCGCGTATACTTTCCTTTTGTTGAGCAAAAAGATATCACGCGGAGTCAGCCATGCTCGAATATATCCGTTCCAATGCCCAGTCCTTCGGTGTGAAGCTGGCTTTTGGCGTCATCATTCTGGTTTTTGTTTTCTGGGGCGTCGGCAGCCTGAGCGACAGAACCGGCGGCAACCATGTGGCCATGGTCAACGGTTCGCCCATTTCCGCACGGGATTTTGAACTGGCCTACCGGCATGCCGAAGACGCCATGCGGCGCAACAATCCCGGTCTGCCGCGGGAGGCCCTGGCGCAGGAGCTGGGCCGTCAGGTGCTGCGCGATCTTGTGACCCGCAACCTTCTGTCTGCGGAAGCCGCGCGGGCGGGCATCACGGTCACGCCGCTGGAACTGCGCATGGCCATTGGCGAAGTCAAGGCTTTTCAGGACGCCCAGGGGCGCTTTGATCCCGAGGCCTACAAGCGCGTACTTGAAGCGCAGAGAATGTCGCCGGCCCGGTACGAGCAGGAGATGGCGGGCGACATGCTGCGCCAGAAGCTCTTTGCCCTGGTGACGGCCTCTGTGTGGACAGACCCTGAAGAAGCGCGCAATCGGTACGATTTTCTGCGCGAGCAGCGGTCTGTGGAATACGCCTTTTTCCCGGCTGCGGCGTATGCGGGCTCTGTTGCGCCCACGGAAGAGGAAGTGCAGGCCTACTACGATGCCCGCAAGGCGGACTTCGGCATCCCCGCCAGGGTGGCTCTGGCCTATGTTCTGGTCAGGGCCGAGGCGCTGGGCAGGGCCGAATCCATCGGCGAGAGCGAGGCTCTGGCCTGGTATGAGGCCAATACCGCGCGCTTTGCCCGTGAAGAAGAAGTCAGGGCCGCGCACATTCTTGTTCCGCTGGCCGAAGACGCTGCCGAAGACGAGGTGGAAAAGGCCGGAAAAAGCATGGCCGCCATTGAAGCCGAGCTTGCGGCCGGAAAGGCCTTTGCCGCTGTGGCTGATGCGCACAACGGCCCCAATGCCGCCGGGCCCGGCGGAGAACTTGGCTGGATCCGGCGGGGCATGACTGTGGAGCCTTTCGAGCAGGCGGCTTTTGCTCTCAAGCCGGGCGCGGTGTCGGCTCCGGTGCGCAGCCCCTTTGGTCTGCACCTCATCAAGGTTGAGGGAAAAAAGCCCGGCGGCGTGCCGCCCTTTGCGGAAGCGGCCGCCGATGTGCGCAAGGCCATGGCGCAGGAAAGGGGAGAAAGCAGGCTGCACGATGTGCTGGACAATCTGGTGGAAGCCAATATCCTGGGCAAATCCCTGAAGGAGAGTGCCGACGCGCTGGGCCTGGAGTTTGGGGAAACCGGGCTTGCTTCCGCTGCGGAGTTGGAAGCAAAGCTGCATGTCAAGGCCGGGGACGCCGCTTCCCTGCTGGCCGTGCCCGCAGGCTCGCCTGTGGATTCGGTGCTGGAAGCCGGAGATGCCTATCTGGTGGTGCGCGTTCTCAAGTCCGAAGCCGCTTCCACCCGTCCCCTGGCCCAGGTCAGGGAGGACATTGTGGAAAAAATCCGGGCGGAAAAGGCGCTGACCAAGGCCATGGAGGCAGCCTCCCAAAAACGCGGGGCACTGTCTGACGGGCCTCCGGATGCCGGAGACAGGGCGGATCTCAAGCTGCATGCCGCCCCCACCGTGGAGCGCGGCGGTGCGCTGCCCGGTTTTGCGCCTGACCAGGCCCTGTCCGAAGCTCTTTTCAGCACCGCAACCAACGCATGGCTGCCCGGCGTGTATGCCGTGACCAGCAGCGGCGATGGGCCGGGAGCCCTTTTTGCCCGTGTGAGCGGGGTGCGCCCGCCCGAGGCCGCGGAATGGGAGGCCGTCAGGGACATCATGGTTGACGCCATGAAACGCGAGCGTGCCGAGGGGCTTTTTGAAATCTTCATGCAGCGCCTTCTTTCCCGCGCGCGCATCGAAGTTCTGGATCCCGCCCTGGTGGACAGAAAGAACATGTAGTTCCGCCTTTGCGGGCCTGCCGACAGCAGGAATGCAACTTCTCCAGCCCTTGCAACAAGGAGATTCCCATGTGCGGCATTATTGGATACGCCGGGCACAGACCGGCTGTGCCCGTAGTGATGGAGGGGCTGCGCCGCCTGGAATACCGCGGGTATGATTCGTCCGGCGTGGCCTGGCTCCGGCAGGGAGAAATGCATGTGGTGCGCGCCGTGGGCAAGCTGGGCGCTCTGGAGGAACGCCTTGCCCGCGAAGAGGGCGTGGTCACTCCGGTCTGCGCCATGGGGCATACCCGCTGGGCCACCCACGGAGCGCCGGCAGAGCGCAATGCCCATCCCCACTGCTCCAATGACCGGAGCCTGAGCCTGGTGCACAACGGCATCATCGAAAACTATCAGGAACTCAAGGCCGACCTCGCGGCCAGGGGCCATGTTTTCCATTCGGACACTGACACGGAAGTTCTGGTCAACCTCATTGCCGAACACCGCAAGACAGAGAGCGATCTTCTGCATGCCTTTGCCGCTGCCCTGCGGCAGGCGCGCGGAGCGTACGCCGTTTGCCTCATGTCTGTTGACGAGCCGGGCGTGCTTTATGCCGCGCGCATGTCCGCCCCGCTCATTTTCGGCCTGGGCACGGGCGAGCATTTTGTGGCCTCGGACATTCCCGCATTCTTGCCCTACACCCGCCAGGTGGTCTTTCTGGAAGACGGCGACATGGTGCGCGTTTCCGCCAAGGAATACAGCATCTTGCGCCTTGAGGACATGCAGCCCGCACAACGCGGCGTGGAAACCATCCAGTGGGACATGCAGGCCGCCCAGAAAGGCGGATACCGCCACTTCATGCTCAAGGAAATTTTCGAGCAGCCGCGGGTGGTGGCTGACGGTCTGAGCGGCAGGGTGGACGCGCAGGGCGGGAGCGTGCTGCTGCACGAACTGGATGCCCTGCCTGTGCCGCGCCGCCTGCATATTGTGGCCTGCGGCACGTCCTGGCATTCCGGGCTTTGGGGGCGTCATTTGCTGGAGCACTGGGCCCGTGTGCCCGTGCAGGTGGAAATTGCCTCGGAATTCCGCTACCGCGAAAGCCTCCTTCTGGACAAGGGCGACATGGTTCTGGCCATCAGCCAGAGCGGCGAAACGGCCGATACCCTGGCCGCCCTGCGCATGGCCCGTGAAAAGGGCGCAACCACGCTGGGGCTGTGCAATGTGGTGGGATCGTCCATTGCGCGCGAGGCTGCGGCCGTGCTCTACACCCAGGCTGGCCCGGAAATCAGCGTGGCATCCACCAAGGCCATGTGCAGCCAGATGCTCATGCTGGCGCTCATGGCTCTCTACTGGGGGGGCCGCCAGGGGATTCTGCCTGCGGAGGAAGTGCGCCGGAATACGGAAATCCTGAAGGGCATTCCCGATGTGCTGGCCGGGGCGCTGCCCGCCATGCACGCGCGGGCGCGCGAACTTTCGCGCGCGTATGCCGGGGCGCGCAATTTCTTCTATCTGGGGCGGGGGCACTGCTACCCTCTGGCTCTGGAAGGCGCCCTGAAGCTCAAGGAACTTTCCTATATCCATGCCGAAGGCTATGCGGCGGGCGAAATGAAGCACGGCCCCATTGCCCTCATTGATCCGTCTTTTCCCACGTTTGTTCTGGCCCTCAACGACGCGCTGCTGCCCAAAGTGGTGTCCAACATGGTGGAAGTGCAGGCCCGCCAGGGCAAAACCCTGGTGCTCGCCCATGAAGGGGCAGCCGTGGACGGCGACGACCTCTGGACAATCCCCTTTTTGCCTTCGCCTCTGGCCGGTTTTGCGGTTTTGCCCGCGCTCCAGCTTTTCAGTTACGAAATGGCCGATTATCTGGGCAAGGATGTGGACCAGCCGCGCAATCTTGCCAAGAGCGTCACTGTGGAGTAGCGGCGCGCCTGCGGCATGACTGTCTGCGGGATGCCTGTTTGGGCAAGGAGGTCTTTGTGCGGCCCGAAGTTCTGCTTTTCGACATAGGCAATACCTCCATCAAGATCGGGCTGGCCGACAGAGAAAAGGTGCTTGCCTCCTACACGCTGTGCACCGACACACGGCAGACGGCGGACAATCTCGGGCTGACGCTTCTGACGCTTCTGGGCCACGCCGGGGTGAGCGCGGGGCAGATCGCCGCGTGCGCGGCGTCCTCCGTTTCTCCGGCCTTTGAGCCTTTGCTGCGCGATGCCGTGGAGCGCTATCTGGGCTGCCCGCTGTACCGCGTGGGGCGGGATCTGGAAGTTCCGCTGCAAAATTGCTATGAGCGGCCCGAGGAAGTGGGCGAAGACCGGCTGGTGGGCGCCTATGCGGCCCGCCGCCTGCATCCGCAGACGCCGTCGCTTCTGGTGGTGGACTTTGGCACGGCCATGACCATTGACTGTGTGCGCGGGGACGCGTACATGGGCGGCCTGATTTTTCCCGGCCCGCGCACGGCTCTTGCGGCCCTGTCGCGGGAGGCCGCCCGCTTGCCGCGGATCGATCTGGAGGTCAGCGCCGCCCAACCGGAGCCGGGGCGCAGCACGGCCATGAGCATGAAGCACGGTCTGGTTTTCGGCTTTGTCTGCATGGTGGAGGGGCTGACCGCACGGCTCAGGCAGCAGATGCCGCCGCCGGCAGCGGTTCTGGGCACAGGCGGTTTTGCCGCGTCCATTGCCGGGATCAGTCCTGTTTTTGACCGGGTGCTGCCCATGCTCCTGCTGGAGGGCTTGCGCCTTTTGTATTATGAGGTGAAACAGGCCGCAGGCGCGGGCAGCCCCACAGCGTCGCCCGTTCCCGCACCGGCCAACACGCCCGCAGGGCAAAGGAGTGGAACATGAGCAGCATTGCCTCGGTTTTCGGGCGCGAAATTCTTGACTCGCGCGGCAATCCCACGGTTGAGGTTGAAGTGACGCTGGAGTCCGGGCACAGCGCCCGCGCCGCAGTGCCTTCCGGCGCGTCCACCGGCAGCCGCGAAGCTCTGGAAATGCGCGACGGCGACAAAAGCCGGTACGGCGGCAAGGGCGTGACCAATGCGGTGGAGCATGTGAACGGCGAAATCGCCGATGCTGTCACCGGCATGGACGTGCTGCGTCAGGTGCAGATCGACAACGCGCTCATTGATCTGGACGGCACGGACAACAAGTCCCGCCTCGGGGCCAACGCCATTCTGGGCGTGTCCATGGCCTGCGCCAGGGTGGCGTCCTCGTTTCTGGGGCTGCCGCTCTACAAATACTTGGGCGGCATCAACGCCAAGGTGCTGCCCGTGCCCATGATGAACATCATCAACGGCGGGGCGCACGCGCCCAACAATCTGGATATCCAGGAATTCATGATCATGCCTGTGGGCGCGGCCACCTTCCGCGATTCGCTGCGCATGGGCGCGGAGATTTTTCACAAGCTGCAAGCCATCCTGAAAAAGGACGGGCACGTGACCAGCGTGGGCGACGAAGGCGGCTTTGCCCCCAATCTCGCCAACCATGACGAGGCTTTTCGCTACATCATCAAGGCTATCGAGGAGGCGGGGTACAATCCCGGATCGGAAGTGGCCCTGGCCGTGGACGTGGCTGCCAGCGAATTTTTCCGGGACGGAAAATACGTGCTCGGCGGCGAGGGAAAGACCTTCAGCAATGCCGAACTCAGCCAGTGGCTGGGAGAATTTGCCGGAAAATACCCGCTCATCTCCATTGAGGACGGCATGGCCGAGCAGGACTGGGACGGCTGGGGCATGCTCACGGGCGCTCTGGGCGACCGCGTGCAGTTGGTGGGCGACGACGTGTTTGTGACCAATCCGGCCATTCTGGTAGAGGGCATCCAGGGCGGCGTGGCCAACTCCATCCTCATCAAGCTCAACCAGATCGGCACGGTCACCGAAACTCTGGACACCATCGAAATGGCCAAGGAAGCTTCGTACAGCACGGTGATTTCGCACCGCTCCGGCGAAACGGAAGACAGCTTCATCGCCGACCTTGCTGTGGGCGTCAACGCCGGGCAGATCAAAACCGGCTCCCTCTGCCGCTCCGAGCGCACGGCCAAGTACAACCAACTGCTGCGCATCGAGGAAGAACTGGGCGACGATGCGGACTTTTTCGGCCCGGTCATGGCCGAATACTATCTTCAGGACTGACGCGTCGGCACTGCGACGCTTTGGGCGCGGACGGCTCCGGGGGGAGCCGCCCGCGCGCCGGAAGGGGAGCGAGAAGGGGGCGATATGCTGCTCATCGACGGCAAAACAACCGCAGCAAAGATACGCAGCGAACTGGCTGCGGCGGTGGCTGCCCGCGCCGGGGCGCAGCGCGCTCCGGGGCTGGCGGTCATTCTGGTGGGGGAGGATCCCGCCTCCCAGGTCTATGTGCGCAACAAGGAGCGCGCCTGCGCGGAAGCGGGCATCGTGTCCTTTCCCCACCGCCTGCCCGCCTCCACCAGCCAGGAGGATCTGCTGGCGCTCATTGAACGCTGCAATGCCGACCCTGCGGTGGACGGAATTTTGCTGCAACTGCCCCTGCCCGCGGGGCTGGACGCGCAACAATGCCTGCTGGCCATTGATCCCGCCAAGGATGTGGACGGCTTTCACCCGGTCAATGCGGGCCGTCTTGCGCTGGGCCTGCCCGGATTTGCGCCCTGCACGCCCGCCGGGGTCATGGAGCTTTTGCGGCGCTACAACCTGCCCACGGAAGGCAAAAGGGCGGTGGTGGTGGGGCGGTCCAACATTGTGGGCAAGCCGCTGGCCATGCTGTTGTCCCGCCCGGGGGCTTTCGGCGACGCCACGGTGACGCTCTGCCATTCGCGCACGCCCGATCTGGCCGCACAGTGCAGGCAGGCGGATTTTCTCTTTCTGGCCATGGGCAGACCCCGCTGCATCACCGGCGACATGGTGGGCGAGGGCGCGGTGGTCATTGACGTGGGTATCAACCGCACGCCCGAAGGGCTGTGCGGGGATGCGGATTTTGCCAGCGTCAGCCCCAGGGCGCGGGCCATCACGCCCGTGCCCGGCGGTGTCGGCCCCATGACCATTGCCATGCTGCTCTCCAACACGGTGCAGGCATGGCGGGAGAATGTCCGGGCCTGATGGTGCGGATGTCTGCGCATGTTTTTGTTGCGCAGAGAACACTTTTTGAGGGGACAAGCATGTATCGCAATGCGAAAAATGTCGGCTATTACATGATCGGCAAGGGCTGCCTTTCCCAACTGGGCGACCTTCTGGGCGCGCGGCGCAAACTGTGCCCCGGCCCGGCGGTGTTTTTTGTGGACCGCTTTTTCGAGGGACGCGATCTTGTGGCTTCCCTGCCGGTGGAAGGCCGCGATTGTGTGGTTTATGTGGACGCCGCGGCGGAACCGACCACCACGAGCGTGGACGGATATGCCGCACAGGTCAGGGACTTTCTGGGCGGGGCAGAGCCGTGCGCGCTGCTGGCCTTTGGCGGCGGCAGCATTCTGGATACCTGCAAGTGCGTGGGCAACCTGCTGACCAATCCCGGCAAGGCCGAAGACTATCAGGGCTGGGAACTGGTCAGGCATCCCGCGCCCTACAAGATCGCCGTGCCCACGTTGTCGGGAACAGGAGCGGAAACCTCGCGCACGGGCATCATCTGTAACGAGGCCAAAAACATCAAGCTGGGCATGAACAGCGACTTCACCATGTTCGATCAGGTGCTGCTGGATCCGGATCTTACCGCCACCGTGCCCCGCAACCAGTATTTCTATACGGGCATTGACACCTATATGCACTGCTTCGAGTCCATCACCGGCTCCTACCGCAACGTGGTGGTGGATTCTCTGGCGGAGAAGGCCATTGACCTCAGCAAGCAGATTTTTCTGTCCCGCGACATGATGAGCGACGAAAACCGGGAAAAGCTCATGATCGCCTCTTTTCTGGGCGGCATGGCCGCAGGCTTCGTGGGCGTGGTGCACCCTGTTTCCGCGGGCTTGAGCATGGTTTTGCACATGCGCCACGGCATTGCCAACTGTTACGCCCTTTCGGTGCTGGAAGACATTTATCCCGAACAGTACCGGGATTTCATGACCATGCTGGAACGGCAGGCCATCGAGCTGCCCGCAGGCATCTGCCGGGGGCTGACGGAAGAGCAGTATACCGCCCTGTACGAAGCCTCCATCGTGCACGAAAAACCCCTTTCCAACCGTCTTGGCCCCGATTTCCGGAACATCCTGACCAAAGAAAACGTTGTGGAACGCTTCAAGCGTATGTAGGAGTCCTTTTTTATGGACATCAGAGTCAATTTCAGCGGCCGCGCCATCCGCTATACGGAAGAAGAGATCGCCGTGGTGGTGGAGGCCATGCGCAATGCCGATCCCCTGACGCAGGGAACCTACATGCGCGCCTTTGAAAGCAGGTTTGCCGCATACCAGGGCGTGGCGCAGGGAAGCTGCTTCACCACCATGAACGGCTGTGCGGCGCTGGAGCTTTCGGCCCGGCTCTGCCGCTTCGCGCCGGGGGACGAGGTGGTCATTCCCTCGCACACGTTCACGGCTTCGGCCTATCCCTATGTCAAGAAGGGCGCGCGCCTGGTCTGGGCAGACATGGATCTGCACACCCGCGTGGTCACCGCCCGGAGCATCGAGGCGGCGCTCACGCCCCGCACCCGCGCCGTGGTGGTGGTGCATCTGTACGGCTATGTGGCGGACATGCCCGCCATTGCCGCTCTCTGCAAGGAGCGCGGGCTGCTGCTCATTGAAGACGCCGCCCAGGCCATCGGTGCGGAACTGGAGGGGAAAAAGGCCGGCAGTTTCGGCGACATGGGTATTTTTTCCTTCCATTCCCACAAAAACCTCACCACCCTGGGCGAGGGCGGCATGCTCTATGTGCGCGACCCCGCACTGGCCGCGCTGGTTCCGGCCCTGCGCCACAACGGGCACTGCGCCTTCGGCTTCGAGCGGGCGGACTACTGGAAGCCCGCCATGGGCAATGTGGACTTGCCCATGCTGGACGATGTGCCCCTGCAACCCGCCAACTACTGCCTTGGTGAAGTGGAATGCGCCCTGGGGGCCAAACTGCTGGAGCGCATTGACAGCATCAACGACGAAAAGCGCGCCCGCGCCCTGCGCTTCATGGACGCTCTGGCGGACTTTCCGCAACTGGAATTCCACCGGGAGGAGAGCCGCCGCCACAATTACCACCTGCTGGCAGCGCGCATGACCTCGGGCCCGGAGGCGCGCGACAGCTTTCTCCGGGCCATGCATGACGAAAAGGGCGTCAAGTGCGTGGTGCAGTACATGCCGCTGGACCGCTACGACTATTACCGCCGTCAGGGCATGGGGCAGGCGGCCTGCCCCAATGCCGATCTGTTCTATGACACCATGATTTCCTTTCCCTTCCAGCACTGGCTGAGCGAGGAGGATCTGGAATACATGATCGAGGCCAGCCGTCAGGTGCTGTCCCGGCAGGAGGCAAGACCCGGGGCGGCCGGGAAGGCTCTTGTGTGAAAGAACGCTGCATTGTCATTCCGGCCGTCAAGAAGAATGCGGTCATCCCCGACCAGCTGGTCAAAAAGCTGGCCGGGGTCACTCTTGTGGAAAGGGCCATCCATACGGCGCGCGCGGTTCTGCCCGGCGAGGACGTGGTGGCGCTCACCGACAGCCAGGAAATTGCGCTTATTTGCGAGCGGGCCGGAATACGCCACTGCCGGAACAGGGATCTGCGTTTCACTTCGCTGGACATTGTGGCCGAAATGCGGGATCTGCTGGCTGACCTTGCCTCCCGCTACAGGCACTGCATTGTGCTGCGCGCGTCCTGCCCCCTGCTGACCTGGGTGGATGTGGAAGACGCCTGGAAAAAATACCGCGACTTTGGGGCGGACAGTCTGGTGACCGTCAAGAGCGTGCGGCAGCGTGTCTGGAGCATGCGCGGGGAAAGTCTGGAAATGCTGCTGGACGACCAGCGGGACGAAAAAAAACTGCTGGTGGAAAGCCGCGCCCTCATCATCCTGCGTTTGTCCCTGCTGGACGGGGGAGGAGCGGGCAGGACCATTCCCTATTTTCTCAACGACAGGGCCATCGAGATACAGGGCTATCAGGACTGGTGGATCTGTGAGCATTTGCTGCAAAGGCGGCATGTGGTCTTTGTGGTGGCCGGTTGGCCCGCCATCGGCATGGGGCACGTTTTTCGCGCGCTCATGCTGGCCCACGAAATCACGGACCACAGGATCAGTTTTGTCTGCACGCGGCAGAGCGAACTGGCGGTGGAAAGCATTGCCCGCAAGGACTACAAAATCGTGCGGCAGGGCGAGGAGGCTCTGGCGGAAACCGTGCTCGGGCTGCGCCCGGATCTGGTGGTCAACGACATTCTGAATACAGATACGGAGTATATGGAACGTCTTGCGGCGGCAGGGGTGCGCTGCGTCAATTTTGAAGACGAGGGGCCGGGGGCGGACAGGGCGCGGCTGGTGGTCAATGCCCTGTATGAGGACAAACTGTCCACAGAGCGGCTGCGCTGCGGGCCGGACTATTTTTGCCTGCGCGACGAATTTCTGAACGCGGAGCGCAATATCTGGCGCGATGCCGTGAAAACCGTGCTCATCACCTTTGGCGGCACGGACCAGCACGACTGCTCGCGCCGCGTGCTGGATATTGTGGAGCCTGTCTGCCGGGCGTACGGCATTGCCGTGAGGCTGGTGGCCGGGCCGGGCTATGCCCACAGGGAGGAAATGGAGGCCCACCTGGAGCGTCTGGGCAACAGCCGCATCACCTTTGCCTGGGCCACCAATGTCATGAGCCGCATGATGGAGGGAGCGGATCTGGCCATCTGCTCCGCAGGGCGCACGGTGTACGAACTGGCACACATGCGGATACCGGCCATTGTGCTGGCCCATCACCGGCGCGAGGCCAGCCACACCTTTGCCCGCCCGCGCAACGGTTTTGCCTTTGCGGGCGTCATGGACAGCGTGGGCGATGCCCGGATACGCAACATGTTTCTTGCCATGCTCAAACCCGACCGGCGGCGGCGCTTCTGGGAGCGCCAGAACGCGCTGGACTTTACCGCCAACAAGGCCAGGGTGGTGGCGCTGATGCAGGACGTGCTGCGGGAAGGAACGGACGCGCAGGCAAACGCGCGGCCGTAGCGCCGCCATCGGGCAAGCCCTCAAAAAACATCAGGAAGAACCATGCCCCGTTCCCCCCGCCGTATTGCCATTGTTCAGGCCCGCCTCGGCTCCAGCCGCCTGCCCATGAAATCCCTGCTGTGCCTGCGGGATGTGCCGGTCATCGACTGGGTGACGCAGCGCCTTGCGCAGGCCCGCTCGCTCGACGGGATCATGGTGGCGGTTCCGGATACGCCTCTGGATCTGGTTTTGCTGGAGCATCTGCGGCGGCGCGGCGTGCCCTGCATGGCCGGGCCGGAGGACGATGTGCTGGCGCGCTTCTGCGCGGCGGCGCGCATGGCGGATGCCGGTCTTGTGGTGCGGGTCTGCGCCGACAATCCCCTGATCTGGGGCGAAGCAGTGGACAGGCTGGCGGATTTTCATGCGCAGGGGCGCTGGGACTATGCCTACAACCATGTTCCGCGCAACAATCTCTGGCCCGACGGGCTGGGAGCGGAAATCCTCTCCCGCGATCTGCTGGAAGAGCTGGACGCAAAAGCCGGACTGCCCGCCCAGCGCGAGCACTGCCTCAACTATATCTGGGACAATGCCGCCCGTTTTGCCATCGGCACGTTTGATCCGCAGGAGGAATGGCTGCGCCGCCCCGACCTGAAGCTGGATATGGACAGGCCGGAGGATTTTCGCAGGCTGGCGCTGCTGCCCCTCCATCCCCGCATGGACGCCCGCGCCATTGTGGACGCGGCGGGATAGGCCGGGGCGTCAAAAATTTCTTCTGTGTACGGCGCACACCTGCTATTTGTGCGTTTTTTCTGAAAAAAAGTCTTTTGGTCAAAAATTTGCAAGTTTCAGGCGACCGAGAACCGCACGGCGGCAAAAGCCGCCTTTGGGCCCGCCGCATGTTGCGGCGGCCGCGCGGCACAGACAAGCGAGGTGCGCATGAAACCTGTTCTCTGGCTGCTGGGGCTTTCCGGCAGCGGCAAGACAACCCTGGGCTCCCTTTTGCGCCTGTACCTTGAGGGGCAGGGGCTGGAAACGGAATTTGTGGACGGCGATGTTTTTCGCCGCCGCTTTGGCTTTTCCGGCTTTACGCCCGCAGAGCGCCAGCGCAACATTGACGCCATGCGTGATCATGTGCTGGACTTGGCAAGCCGGGGCAAGGTCTGTGTGGTGGCGGCCATCACCCCGTATGAAAGCATGCGGCAGAAAAACCGCGCGGTTTTTCCCCTGTACCGGGAAATATGGGTGCGCTGTTCGCTGGCAACCCTGGTGGAGCGCGACGTCAAGGGCCTGTACGCCAGGGCCGCCTGCGGCGAACTTGCCCTTTTGAGCGGCGTTTCCGATACCTTTGACGAGCCGCGCCGCGCTGACCGCATCATTGATACCGATGGCTGCGCGCTGGCCGAAAGTTATGGGCAACTGCGCGATTTTGCTCTGGATGTCCTGGAGGAAAGCCGCCGCTGGGAGCGTTTGCGCAGGATGCTGCCCGCACTGCCTCACGGCTTTCTGGAGCAGAGCAGGCCCGAAGCCGTGGCATGAGCGGCGGGCGGCCCGATGTGCGCGGCGCATTGCGCCACGGGGCTTTTCTGTGTAAAGAAAGGCAGACTTTGCCTGCGTTTGCGGGCACACAGATATCCGCCATCTGCACCGGAAGAATCCACGGGGGCCGTCATGACCGGTTCTCTTTTTGCCGCCTCGCTTGAGGCCCATCTGGAGCTTTTTGCCCTGCTGCGCACCCTTGCCCCCCAAGTGGAGGATGCCGCCCGGCACATGGGCGATGCCCTGAGCGGGGGAGGCAAAATCCTTGTGGCCGGCAACGGAGGTTCCGCCGCCGATGCCCAGCATTTTGCCGCCGAACTGGTGGGGCGCTTTCAGCGCAACAGGCGCGCCCTGCCCTGCATTGCCCTGACCACGGACACGTCCAACCTCACGGCCATCGGCAACGATTTCGGGTTCCGGGAGGTTTTTTCCCGTCAGGTGGAGGCGCTGGGCCGCCACGGCGATGTTTTTGTGGGCATTTCCACTTCGGGGCACTCGGAAAACATTGTCAGCGCCGTGCGGGAGGCGCGCGGGCAGGGCATGTTCTCTCTTGCCCTGCTGGGCCGTGACGGCGGTGTGCTGGCCTCTCTGGCGGACATGGCCGTGGTTGTGCCGCACCAGGTCACGGCGCGCATTCAGGAGGCCCACATCTTTCTTTTGCACCACTGGGCGGATTGTCTGGAGCGCACATGTACGTCGTGACCGGAGGGGCGGGCTTCATCGGCAGTGCCGTGATCTGGCGGCTGAACCGGGCGGGCATCACGGACATTCTTGTGGTGGACAATCTGGGACATGCCGACAAATGGAAAAACCTGGTCAACCGGCGCTATGCCGACTATCTGCACCGTTCGGAATTTCTTCGTCTCCTGCGGGACAATGCCCTGCCCGGCGGCATACAGGGCATGGTGCATCTGGGCGCCTGTTCGGACACAACGCAGGGTGACGCCGATTTTCTCATGGCCAACAACGTGGCCTTCAGCCAGCATGTGTGCCGCTACGCCACGGAAAGGGGCATCCGCCTTGTCCACGCCAGTTCCGCCTCCACCTACGGCAACGGTGCCGCGGGCTTTGCGTCCAGCCGGGAGATTCTCCCCCGTCTGAAGCCGCTGAACATGTATGCCTATTCCAAACATTTTTTTGATCTCTGGCTGCTGGACAACGGGCTGGACGGGCAGGTGGCCAGCCTGAAGTTTTTCAATGTGTACGGGCCCAACGAGTACCACAAGGGGAGCATGCGCAGCGTGGCGTGCAAGGCCTTTGGGGAAATAGCGGCCACAGGGCGCATGCGGCTTTTCCGTTCTTCTTCGCGAGACTATGCCGACGGCGGGCAGATGCGGGACTTTGTCTACGTCAAGGACTGCGCGGAAGTCGTTTTCTGGCTGCTCCACAATCCGGAGGTCAACGGTTTTCTCAACGTGGGCACGGGCAGCGCGCGCACCTGGAATGATCTGGCGCGGGCCGTGTTTGCGGCCCTGGGGCGCCAACCGGCCATCGAATATGTGGACATGCCCGAGGCCCTGCACGGCAAATACCAGGATTTTACCCGGGCGGACATGGCTTGGCTTGAGGAAAAAAAGTGCCCGGTGCGCTTTGTTGACATTGAGGCCGGAGTGGCTGATTATGCCCGGTATCTTCAAGGGAGCGATCCCTACCTGGAAATGTGCCCGGCATGATATGCGCGCGCCCCGCAGCGGGCGCAGGAGCGTTTGCCCCTGCCCGAGCCGGAAGCGGCGCGTCCCTTGCCTGACGGAAAGGTTCGCCGCGCCGCCCCAGAAAACCGACGACAGCGGGGCAACCCCATGAGCATGGGCATCAAGGTCAAGCTTCCTCTCTTCATCTTCGCCATTATCGTCTGCTCGTGGATCGGCACGTCCTTTATCGTCATGCAGGCGATCAGCGGGAGCATCAACCATACCAAGAATGCACAGACCCTGGGTACGGCGCGGGTGGTGGGCAAGGCCATTTCTCTCCAATTGCAGCGGGCAGGCAAGGACATTCTGCTTGCCGCGGGCCTGCCCTACGTCATGGAGAGCCTTGACGCCGCGTCCCCGGATGCGCAGACCGCACGAAGGCTGCTGGGGCTGCACCTGGACAGGATCAGGGCAGTGCACAATTATGCCGCCTTTTTTCTGCTGGACGGGGAGGGACAGGTGCTGGGAGGAACACTGCCCCCGGCCTGGGATCCTCTGGGCATGGCCCAGACCACATGGTTTCAGGAGGCAAAGCAAAAGAATATCCTCTTCATCGGCCAGG